>JGI24158J21664_10000039_pt1 | contig 62046 bp, 41 predicted proteins | sample Ectturendosymbi3_FD_21664 | JGI IMG/M metagenome (IMG submission 21664) | reverse complement strand
ATTGACCGACACTGAGGATAAAATGTTTATCTCTTCACTCGCACTTCTACCTGCAGTTTCTTCTTCTGCCACACTAAAAATTTATTAATTTGTTCTTGTTGCGCAAAGAACAACGCTGAGTGCATCTGCTTTGGCAGTAGTTTTCCGTCACTTGGGCACGATTCGACATTCGTAACTTACCGAAGTCTTTTCTTTGCCCTGTAGCTGACCTACAACCTTCGGGTAAGCTGACGTGATTCACCTGTGATATTCTGAGAAGAGCAATGCAAGCATTGCATACAAAAGAACCCGTTTATGCCATAGCCCATAACCAACAGAATGCTCACGGTGAATAGCGCGACGTAGGCTTACTACATTTTAGAGTAGCCTATATCATTTTTACGGCAGATTCTTTTGCAAGGTTCTATTCTTATGCGCCATGGTGAAAAGATTTACATGTTCTTCCAATGAGTTGATGCTTCCCGTTGAAAATTGACCACAAGGTGGCAGCAATTCTTTATGTCTCTTGCTGTTTAGGCCGAACTTACTCTTTTGCAGTTTGTCACTCAAGCGACTTGCAACTTCATGTGTTTTCAGTGCATTGTTTTCGATCGATTCCGAACCCAACCGCGTCACGTGCAATTATTTGATCATTTTTGGCTTGTGTGAGGTTTCCGGGACTACCTTCTCACTGTGTGTTAAGAACTATTTGTGCTCATTATTTGTTTTCCTAAGTCTCATTTCAGTTGATTATTGTTTGCGCTTGGAATATTCATCATTTATTTTCCAAACTTCCAGTGATCCGAGCCTTACGATAAAAGAGTCACATGTTTCTCTGGAATCGCAGGTTGTCCATCCCTACCCTGGTCCCGCGCTCACCCTACCCTGGGTCCATAGTCACTTCTTCAGTAGACCAATATTTCGGGAGTGAAATCACACGCGCTTCCATCCACAGCAGTCTCACGAAAAATGTCACGCATTGATCAAGTTCCAGTATTTCAGTAGTCTGCCTCACATTAGGCCAGAAATATCTTTGAAACAAAAACAGTGGGACTGCGTCCGTTTATTTTTTTCATGCAAAACATCGTTGACCCAAGCTAGTCTTATTGCTATGACGCTCAGCCCCCACAAGCACGTTTTAGCGACTAACAACATTACCGAGTTTCGTTGTGCCTTTTTCTTGCTCCTGATTCAGGAGAAAGTGATTGCTTCTATGAACAACCGACTCCGACGTCTGGTTAAATGTTGTGTTACCCGTAGGCAGAAAAACAGACGGCGTTACCGTTCAGTTCGCACTACACACACAAACATTTTTAGGTAAATGCTGCGCGGTTCGTTGTCAGATTGCTGTCCTTCACTACGCAGCGATCTTAATCCTCACCACTTCTTCCTCCCTTTATTTTGACTGCGCCGTGCGACTGCGTTATCATTGACGCTATTTTGAACGCGCGAGTAAGGCGAAATTGTCCGATAGGAAATCCGACTTGCGCCCAGTGGAAGCCCGAAGAGTCAACGCGTCACCGGTCGATGCTTCTGAAAGTTATTTTAAAACTCAGCACCCGTTCAAGCTCTACGTCGAGTGTCGGCCGATCAGCTCTTACCGCCATCTTAGGCCAATCCTGGGCCGGGAATAACGGGCTTCTTGCGGTGGAATGATGGATGACCACGGGCTTTGTGAGCAAGCCTCTTGCGAGCGTTGGAGTCACGTGCCTCATGTGTGAGCGGAATGCCACCGACGGTCCTGAACGTAAGTGACAAAATGGCCAAGCCGAGGTCTGTTGTCGGTGTTGGAATGCTACAAACTCGGTGTCGCTACCGCGCTGCTTCCTGCTAGTACAGTAGCAGTGTGCAAGTGGAGGTAATTGCCCCTTTGTTTTTTTACTTTCCCATGTTGTCAACATCAAGTAGAGCTGGTTGCGTGTTAAACCTTCGCGTTTTGTTCACCGGTACTTTAAAGTGGTCCCAACGAGACCACATTTTTCGAACGCTCGATCCGATACAAGCAAGGCGTTTTGAAGGAGGAAAAAATTGATTGTTAAAATTTTATGAATCCTAATGCAGCTCACACATTTCAGACCTCTGTTGGGTGTGGTTGTAACTTTTCGGCGTGCGTTTATTTATCTGCGAAATTCTGTTGAGACCGAAGTGCCGCGCGGCCGCGCGCGAGGGTAAATGTTGCGTATCGCGAATTCAGCAGACGGTGTTTGTGACGGGGGAGTTGTTATCCGGCCCACGTTGGAAAGTGGTGGGCGACAACATCGCCGGTTGCCGACGTCCAGAGGTAGCGGACCGTGACTGCGCCGCTCTCACTTTCGCTCACGCACGAACGACAGCATTACTTCCTGTGACGTAAACGTCCCTGGCGCGTCGACCTGATCGGAAATGTTTTCTTTCTTTCGCTGGTTTCGTTTTGGAAACTACCTGACATGATCACCGGCTGCATTTGTTATTGCGCTTGCCTGCGATTGATCTGAGAAACGTACCGCTGTCAGGTCATCGTTTACGGCAGAGACCGACTGCCTAACGTTCAGGCAACAAAGCGCTTCTTAGCTGATTTTCTCGTTTTCATTCTTTCATGCGGTTGGTAAAAGCGATGCGCCTGTCGACCGGCGCCGATTTGAAAGCTGCACTTTCCGTGTCATATCCAAACATGCTCCTGCAGCCAAGTTGAAGTTTCTGGTTAGCTGCGAACTTCGCGGTCGCTTTGTTGTCTTTGCCGAACCGCCTCTGACGTCAGGTGCAATAAAACGTATCTGTTTGCGAATCGACGAACAACGTTCGCGTTTCGAAAGCATTCCGAGTTAATGAGCTGAAGCATCAGCCGATTGGACCTGCGCACGCAGGGAAGTGTATGATGGAACGGAATTTAACCCCCATCTGTTGCAGTAAGGATTGGTGCTTGCGATAGACCTTCGCCATTCTGCAAACGCTCTGAAGAATTTCAAATCACCGAAACAAAATTTTCAATAATAGGAAATACTAAGAAATTCGTCTTCTTATCGGTAATTGAAAATAAAAAATCCGTTTACACCAAATGTTCTTTTGACACAAAAGACACGTCAAATCTGCGAACCTGGCCACACACATCGATATCACTGCGATGAGTGTGCAGGGCTCATTATGTTTGCTAACGTCATCCCGTAAACAGACGGAATCAGCATCACATCTGACTTTAGTTACAGTTCTCACGTGACAGGTCGGGTCGCTGTGCAACATTTCTCAAAAAACAGACATTTTTAGTACCTTATGATTTTTGAAAAAGGGCCTTTCTGGCGCTTGTCCGGTTACATCTTACGAGCTAACAACTCATGAACTTTGACGCAGGCACATCAGCTACAATCACCTGTTGCCAAAACTTCCGTTTTTTATTTTGTCCTGCGTCTTGTTGCGCCAAAACACCTGCTCTGTTTGCTGCTTCGGAATACAATACCTCCAATGGTTTTCGCATTTTTTATTTGCTGCGCGTTTTTACTGAGAAAATCTGGTTTCGAAAAGAATTTAATCAAAAGCGCATTTATACTAAACAGTCGAGTACCTTGGCGATTATAAACGTTTGGTGCATTAATTGCTGTGTGTGATCCCTTTGTTTTCACAAAGATACAACTTTTGAACCGAAATCTTTGCGTCAAGAATGCTTGTCAATCCTATTTCACAAACCGCATGTGCTTGGCTTGCGAATTTTAAGAGCTGTCATCAGCTGTTTGTAGATGCACATGCATCCATTGGATCGGATTCGAATCCTACCGTATCAAACGGTTTTAAAGTGGTGCTTAAAGAGGAAAACACTTTTGAAACATCGTCGATTGTCAACACTTATGCATGTCAAGCGGTAAGGGAATTATAGCATTGAGTCGAATTCGATTTTTGGTCTCATGTAGACGCAGCTCATTCTCGTCTGGAGCTCTTGTTGGTCTCGCGACGTTGTTTCGTGCACTGATTGCTGTTGTCAAGTGCGTCTAAAGCAGTGATTTTCAACTTTTTTTGTACTACTACCCGTTGTAACAACTCACTATAACCCAAAGACCCCCATCTAAAACTCGAATAATGCAAATGTACTACAGCTGTGTACATAAAAAATCTACTCGCGACCCCTCCAAAAATCGTTCACGACCCTTCTGGGGGACGCGACCTCCAGGTTGAAAACCACTGGTCTAAACGAACGGTCATGCAGAAATCAACTTTCGCCAGGACCTCCTGTTGCTCGTGATGCTCACGTGACATTGCTATCTTGTGCTCGGCGCGTGTCCTTTCGTCGTTTCCGGTTTCAAACCTGAACTGCGCCTGTTTTGCTTCTAAATAAGGTTGCTTTGAATAACCTGTCGGTGCGCAAGCTTCTGCACTAAGCATACTTCTTCGTGAGCGAGCAGACTTGGTAGAACAAGAATTAATCACGTTTAGATCGTCGACTGGAACCAACGTAGGCCACAACCTCTGGCGGAGTTGCGGCTACGCATTCAGACCTCAATTTAACTGTTCACTAGTGTTTCGTCACAGCAAGTGAACTCTTTGTTTGACTGTTGCGTCGCACGCAAATCTATTCGTGTACAACTGCTTGCAGGTATTGTGTTGTAGATTTTCTCGCTTCCGGTTGTCTTTTCTGGTATTGTGGCGCATACCATCAATCCTGTACTTTAAAGACGAAAATGGTGGGCAGAGCGTGGGATGTTCACAAGTTGTTTCTCGGATAATTTGTTTACCTGGTCCCTTACTTGAAATGATTAAAAATTTACCGGGGAACGGCCATGCCGACGTGATGTCATCTAAGATTTAAAGCTCTTTTAATGATTCATGACAATAGCAGATGCTAATTCTCGACAAAGGAAACGAGCGGTCGGCACAGCTTTTCGTTTACTACAGCAGGTGTAAATATGCGACGGTCCTGGCGGTGTTGGCCGTCAAGGGACGTAAAAGTGATTTCCATTGTTAATCCCTAAGAGCCAAACTATTCCGAGCTTGTTCTGCAGATAGTCTGAACAGCGCTGCGAAGCTTGATGAACGCGGATTATGTGAAATAAATAACGTAAGGAGCAATGCAAATTACTGGGGCTTAGTGGGGCGGTGATTATTCACCAACCTGCTTTAACCCTGCGATGATCCCGCCAGCATGCGTCTTGTAACCCACAACACAGTGACCGAGGTCAAATCAAGTAGTCGCTTAAAACGTTTGCTGTTGGCCAAGCCGTATTAGAGTTACTTTCAGTCCCTCAACCGAGTTCCGCCAGGCCTTAAGTAAAGCACAGACCATTTCCATGTTGGTGTTGATGCTTGTTTCTACCGTGTTTCAGAACATTTTCTGCTCTGGGATGGTTTTAGAATATGTATTTCTATTGACAAGAAAGGTAGAAGACTGGAGCAATGGAAATCATTACCCATCAGTTTGTGTCATGCGAGGAGTGTTATCACGTACGCAGAATGTTACAAGCGAACTTCAATCAAGGCGCCCATGATGAAATATCTACCCACGACGGTATCGCCGCTTCATGCGCCATTGCCTTTGAGATATACGAAATGTGGCAGGCTTGTTTGTTTGATTTCTTGCCAAAATGTCCAGATCCCCTCTGCTTTCGTTTTCCTATCTGCTTGCGAGCAGGCGGTGATGCTCGCGAACGTGGAAAACCTCAATCAGTCGGCCAATAGTTTTTGAGTATTTCTTCCTCCACATCCCCCAGACTTCCAAGTGTCCTCAGCGAAGCAGATTATAGAGAATATAGATCGAGTGCCTTTTCGCGCGAAGCTCCAAGGTTGTGTATGATCGAGTGGAAGCCTGGTATGGGCGAAGTCTGCGCAAAAATATGCATTTTCTTTAATTAAATTCGAGTTTTTTGGATGCAGTGTGGCGAACTTATGCTGTCTTATTTTCACTGTCAGCTTTAAAATCGTGGTTTTGAAATTCGCCTGAAGAGGATTGTTGCTCTGGTTGCAAGTTCACGTCGTTGTGGATACAAAATTCGACATAGTATGAATTTTGCGTTTGTGTGCATGACTTCAAAGTAAGCATAGTGCAAACGAGGCTGGGCGTGACTTTCGTTAACCTCTGAACTCCATCTGACAACTTGTTTTTTAATTCGTCTGTTTAAATCTAGCAAAGCGTTTTATTTAACGACATGCCGAAACTATATTTAGTCTCTAAACAGTTTCTTCTCGGAAACAGCGCCAGCGACTGTGGTTTACCCCGGATGCAAAGACGTGAACATCACGTTTTGACAACACACACATCACCGATGTATTTTCAAAGTTCTCCTCTTTCATCAGACACATGAAGGCTTGCCACCGTTTTGACGAATGACGCTGGTTGTACAACGTGGTGTTAATAGAACAGGAAGTTACATGTGCTTGTTGCCCAGAGCGGTTTCTTATGTAAGACACGGCGTTGTATATGACATCATAGACCGAGTGACACTGAACGAAAGGGCATTCTGTACATGCAAGGCGTTATCCTGCTTGCGGTGGTCAGCGAAATCCTTCACTGACTTGGTATTTGGTACATAATTAAAGTTCATTCTCAGATTGCTTTGCCTCTCGCACTTATTTGTAGTCTTACTGGTGCCGCCAAGCGTCCAACAGGCATTGCAATTCTACAAAAAGAAGCAAGGGCCGTGTTGGGAACACAGGTGAGCGGCGGAAAGGTACTATTCGAAGTGTTTGCAGCCGGTGTGTTTGGGGGTTCGAAATGTCGTGATATCAGTGGGCATGGTGGCCACTTTCTCCGAAGGTGGAAATAGGAAACAAAAGTTAAATTAAGAAATCATCTGTTTATGGTATTCGCTGCGGGGTCGACCCTGACTGACGATGAGCGATTAACCCTGGAACGGTCAAGTGCATCAACTGACGCGTTCCAAGTGTTCAAGTTACCGTATTTTTGCTGGATCTCAAGCTTTTTTTATGAAGCTTCACGACGATTATTAATTTAGACACAACTGAATTTATGCAACTTTCATCTTTTTTTGCGTTAAAGCTGACGGAAGTAGCCATGACTCTACCCAAAACGGTCAGGCCCGTCAACCGATGGACCTCAGGTATTCAGGTTCTCCGCCTACAGAAGCTGTTTTTTTTCTTTGAGACGTTTTGGTCATTTTTTGCTGAGACATTTTCGTCATTCTCACTGTTTTATTAAAATTTGCTGTAACAGTGCTCATTCGCGTATATTTTCAGACATTCTGACTGAAACGACTTGATGTTTTTCGGTCATTTCAAAATCATTTCGGTCTATGGCCGAAAAAAAAACAGTACAGAAAGTGTGATATGCATGTGGGCAACGCAAAGTGTGATAAAGTTCATAGAAGAGGTAGTAAACTCGAACAAATGATTTAAACTTTCTACACGTCTGAGTGGTTCACATCAACGGGATAAAATACATACTGCGATAGTTTCTTCGTCTGAGCAATAACCGACCAGGAGGAGGCCACAGGAGGTCGGGAATAAAATTTCCATAGCTGACGTGCTTTGTTGCAGGGTATGAAAGAAAAGCCGAACTCTGTTCCAAAGTTGTTATGAAAGATCTTATCTCTGCCATGGTAGGATGTAAATGTTGGATTTTACTCTGCACCAAGGTTTGTTGCAGTTGTATGACATTGCATCAAATTGCTCAGATGTTGATAACTCTGACAACGAGCATGATAATGCGCTGATAAACAATGCACATGAGGCTGATTCAATCCGAAGAATCATGTGCAGTGAAACCGGACTTGATTGGGAAAGACAGAACACAGTGGCAGCCTTTGTCCACTTACCATGCAACGAGGACGCTTGCAGCAGTAGCACATCCTGAACTCCATCCCCTGCTCAACATCATTTGTTACAAGACAAATCATCGAAAGCAAATCCGTCTTCATCTTTCCGCGTTTTCTTTGGTGAAGCAATCCTCAGAAATACAAGAAAATGCACAGCAGCTGAAACCCATCCCGTTTCTGGCAACACAAAGTGGGATGTGGCACTGGAGGAACTTGACCAGTTCATTGGGTTGATCATTGCAGAATGATTTTAAGACAAAGTGGCCTTCCCGTGGACAGTTTACGGAATACATTCTGCGGATGTTCATGTTTAACAAAACGTTATGAAGAAGAAGATTCAAGAAAATAATGCGTTTCTTGTGTATCGACGTGAAGAGAGAAAGGAGTTGCTTTCATGACAACTTTAGCGCACCTTCCACATTGTGGAACTCTCTCATTGAGAACTATCAGCAAGTATATGTGCTCGGTCCATACATAACAACTGATGCACAACTGCTTCCATATAAAGCTAAATACAGATTTATTAACTACGCATATGTCAAATAAATCGACAAATTGGTTGAAGTTTAGGATGGCTGTCGTTGTGTAGACAGTGGTTTTTAACCGGTGGACCAGGCCCAGTGGAAGGCCATGACGCTTTTTTCAGTGGGTCACAGAGGTTGGCATTAATCACAATGAAAGCATCATGACACTTGTGTAATGATGTCATTATGATCAAACAAGGTAGAAAAATAGCACACAAATTCAACCCAAATGTTAGTCTTAAACTGTGTGTTACCATTATTTTTATTAGTCAAATGACCCGCATACGCAGAAAAAGGTTGAAAACCCCTGGTGTAGACAAAGTACCTCTGCGATGGCTTTCCATATTTGGGGAAAAATGAGAGCATGGATCCTTCGGTAAGCCTACCAACTTGACTAGTGATGAAGCTGCTGCAATCGCTTTTCAGAGGTGACTGTAATGTGGTACTTGTGACAACGTTTTTGCAAGTTTTGGTGTTGTTCAGCGTCGGAAAAAATGCATCATTGTTGAATATCACTTCCTGCAAAAGGGACACCACAGCTGTACGAAACTTCCGCGTTTGAGTCAAACCAGAAAGAAACGTTTGCTTTGACGTCTTGCCACTGTAAGAAACAACAGAATGTAACGAAAATGAGCACATTGCATCCTGACGTAGAGTGTATTCTTTCTCACAATAACTCCAAAAAAACTGACATTGTTTTATTCTATAACAAAACAAAATATTCCGTAAAGGCTTCAAGCAGAAAACGGTCCTTTCACGCGTTTTTCGATGTAATTGATGTAGCATCGATGAACAGTTGGATTCTAGTCCGAGATTTGCCAGTCAAGTATGAGCCGTCGGATGTTTGTACAAGACGTGGATGATCTTATGAGTACAACACTCGGTAAGGAATCTGGAAATGCTGCAGCCACATAAAGAAATCCTGCTGAACCTGACGAACCCACAGAAAAAAATGTGAAACAAGCAGAACCTCGAATTTCCGTAAAAAAAAGCAACAGATTTGTGCAACACATGCCTGGGTACAGTGTGTTCGATGTGCTCCATAAAATCTTGTGCGAAGTGCGTTGCTTCAACGTAGCGAAGGACATGCTCCACTTCGTGAACTGTTTGCTTCATGAATTTGTCAGCAGTGATTTTTGTCTGTTTCTTACCTTCAAGCGCTGTTGCTTTCAAGTATTCGTGTCTTTGCCGGAAAAGATTATATTTTCGATCGTTAACACATTTCATTTTGAAAAAGCCCCATTGGCGATTAAGTACCGGAACAAACTTCAACGTCATTTCCACCTTATAACTGTTTTTCGACTAAATAAANGAGGGAATTACAGTTTAACGTGTCGCGTGTCAGTTGACGCACTCGGCCGTTCTATGGGCATTTTGAAAGCACGGTTGTTCTACTGTTTACAAGCTCTTTCAGATCGCAGATATGTGAAGTAGCTTATCCGACAGTCTTAGCTTGTTACTCGATCTCGGCATACTGTTCTTAAAAGAATCTGTTTGACGAGAAACAAATCGTGCTGGTACAAAACATTAAAATTTTGAAGCAACAGCGATTCTCAAACAGGTGCGTCTTCATCTTCGCCCATCTTTCGCCTAAGGTTTATCAGTCGCAAGAAGCTTGCATCACATGCATCGAACCGAGCGCGATACGATCCGCTGGATGATAATCTTGACGAACGACCATCGTCGCGACCGGATCGTGGCAAATCAAAGAGATTACAACGCTAACGTGTTTTCAACGTCCTTTTCATTTATTCAGAAAAAACGTGCTTTGAAACGCTACCGGTGTACCATAAATTTCATCATTGGTTTTGGGCATGTGGATTCGCAGCTTCGGGTCCACAGCAGCATTGCGTTCTGTTGATTGATGCTCACCAAATGCTACACCCTAGGTTTTTTTGGGTTGGATCATTTCGCAGAAGGGCCTGCTTGAATCAATGCGAAAAATTCCAGATTTGATTGTGATGCAAAAATAACCCGGCGCGGGCAGCTGCGGTCTACCGATGCATTTGTTTCGTTTTGAAATCGTTCTCGGTGATCGGTTTTTGGGAACGTCCGGAATGCTTTTGTTGAAATCTTCTGTGCAAGCCTGGTTGCTTGTCGCAGCATGATAGGCAGGTTAATTGCTTGGTTTTTGTGTCACTCATCTCTTAAGGGAAAAGCGCCAAAAATCTCGATTTTCATTTTTTGTTTCCGCTCTTCGTACGACATCAGAAATGCATATGCCAAGCGATCAGCTGATTCACACAGGCTGAGCTTAGGATATCTGTACATATAGCAGTATTACAGTTATCCCAAGCATGCAGGCGTCGCAAGTATAGCATATACCACGGGTCGGCAACCTTTGCCTAGTCGCTGGCCAAAAACAAGCTCTACAAGGTATGGTGGACCGCACTAATTTTACACCAACAATTCCATTTTGTGATGTTGATGAAACTTGGGAATTTACGGAATTTTAATGATTACCTCCTGATTTCCACAGTTCATAATGAAAGCCCAAAATTTCACACACAGTACAATTATAGTAAAGTGTGGTTTCTTATAAGTAGTTACTCATAAGTATGCAATGCAAGAAATTGCAAGGAGAACAGATTCGAAAAGTATAATCCCAGCAGGCGGACCATACAGTTACTACAATTTGTAAAGGGGCTGCGGGCCGGTTGATTTTGCTTGGTGGGCCGGATCCATCCCGCGGGCCGTAGGTTGCCAACCACTGGCATATACAGTATCACAAAAATGATTGGCAGACTGAGTCTATTGTAGGTATGACATCCAGAGATGCTTCCACTCAAGTTATTCACTGGACACGGACTCAAGTCACGTTTGGTTTATGCTTGCAATGACTCGAGTCTTGATATACCTGTGATACCTGCAGGTGATGTCTGTGATGCTTCTATATTTAGAGAGGTTTTCATTAAAGGCGAAGTAAACTGTCTTTCTTTGTTGTTATCGTGCTTTCAACTGTACTGAAAAACTGACTGAAGTTGTAATTCTACGTTTGGTTTTCCAAGCTTTTGATTCATGTCAAATTTTAGATATAGATACACTGTTCGACATGGTAAGCCTCACGTTAAGCAAGACAACAACAGCTTTGAGTGTATAAGATTAGTTCACAAAGCAAACTTCCTATAGCTCCAATGCCATTGAACTGGGCCTTTCGAACTCACGATATGATATCTAACAAACAAAGAACGTGTTGCTGTTATCCTGATGTCTTTTGTTAGATTCGTGTTCGACTGGATGTTTTACTTCTGTTTTAGGAAAAACACAATATCATTACATTTAACAAAAAAGGTATATCTGTCGTAGTTGAAAATAAACTTACGAGTGGTATGCAAGGCATGTGCGGAAACTCGAGAAGCTGGTCTCAAGGTTAAAATGCACACTTTCCCTTTTGAGAGAACAAAAAGTTAAGCTGATATCTTGTGAGAATACAGGCGTAATGAAGAGCAAACACCGTTTGCAATATCCAAATGTTGATTTTTGTCTAATCGTTACCTCACTCTGATAACTTCCAGCAGTTGTTTTTACTGATCTTCCTGATGTTAATGGAGATTAATTTCACCCTGGGACCTATGACAAGATGAGGATCAAGATGACTGTTTGGCAGAGTTATTTGAAAACCGGAACAGGATGTCAGCGTAACAAGATATCTCATTCGATCAAGTGAAATTACATTCTTCGGAGATGCTGACTTCATGGCTACAAGAGAGACATCTTCTTCAACCCGGTGCAAGCGTAGCGTTTTACCGTTACCGTCAAAAACAGCTCTTCACGTAATTTATTTCTAATGACGGATTAGTTTTTTTGCTACGAAATTGAAGAACCTCTGGTGGAAATGGGATTACTTGAACAAGAACCTCAGGAATAGAGACTGTCCGACAGCTAAAAAAACGTCTAAAGTGTGTCACTTCTCGCCAAGACCACATAGTATGGATCGATACCTCTAGGACACTCTGTAACTCGGAAAAGGTATGGAAACATCAAGATTTTTCTGAAAAAGTTGAAATATCGCGAGCATGGTTAGAAATTGTGTGTAGTTTTAAAGATGATAAACATCCTTTTTGGTCAACAAAGTGCTGTTCAAAACTATACAATTCCGGTGTTAATGGAATAACAGAGCAGACATCAACACTTGATTAATGATGAATGTTATCACATGGGTGTAAAAATAACATCAATCAACAACTGGTCCATTGTCAACAAATTTTATACCGTTGCTACTTCATACTAAAATCGGAATAATGAAGCCAAATGTGAGGCGTGGGGCTGCTATGGAAATTATTTTAGATATGCATTCAACATTTTTTGGTCTTAGTGAAAAAAATACATGCTGGAATTTTTACTGGGCCACTAATACGTCAACCCCCGAAATGATTCCAACTTTTTGAAATCAATCACTTCGGTTAAAGCATAAGCGTTATCTCCAATAGAGTCAAGAATTTGTTGAGTAACAGGACAGCTGGAAATTTTAAGGAGCTTCTAAACAAACTGGCATCCAGTTTTCAAAATAGTCTGCGGAATGAACATCACGTTGCATAACGTTAAGGTTATCTGCACGAGTCCCCTGTGACCTTGGTAACCTAAGCGAAGAACAAGAACAACGATTTTACCAAGACTAAAGTACTGGAGAAACACTACCAAACCCGCTGGGACTGTTGCGTGATGGTAGATTATAACTGGAGTTTGATGAGATAAGCCTCATACGTAAAACGTAAATAACCATCAAAAAATTTGTAAGCTCGTGATGATGTGACAGACGTGCCAAAAACAACATATCGAAGTTTCGTTTTGACACGCCAGTCATTTGATCGTGGTTGCATTTTTCCGTTTTTCTCAATTTCTGTACTTTAAACAAGCTTCTTATCACAAGCTACCGTAATGCTTTTACTATTTGCGAAGGTCACGACTAAAGTTATGATGTGCTCGTCAATGTATTTGTATTTTGCAAGTTTCTTTTCTGAATTGTGAAACATAAGGAACAAATTGAAAAAGTGATACAAGAAAACTGTTCATGACAGTAAAGTTTTTTTTGCAGCAGCAGGTGGGCTCTCGTTTCTAAATAAGAGGGGCGAAAAAAAATATTTCCTGCATAAAATGAAAAGACAATGTGATTGACAAAAACAGACAACAGAATTCAAATAAGCTTCCCAAATCTGGCGAAAGATCACTTCTTGAAACCAATGCTAAAATGTGTGTGTCTGAAAAAATAATTGCTATTTTAAGTCTCAAAACCCGTTCAACCTTCTAACAGCTGCGTGAGAAGTTGCTTACCGTCACGAAAAGACGATGGCGTTATCAGTTCGTCGAGGCCCCATGCTTGAATGCGCAGAAATAGATATTTTTCATCGTCCATCACTTTCGTGGATTTTAATTATCCTCTTCTGCTAGAGCTGATTCGCCAGCGCCATGTTGTAATTAACTGCCTAGAGGATTAAGTTTTGAGCGCCTTGAGGCATATCTGGCAACCTTCAGTCTTCAGCCATGTCGCCGTACATGTGGAGGCAAGTGGTGAAGACGTCGAAAAGCTTGTTGTTAGCGTGTGAGAGCGATTCTGCTTTGATTTGCGACTGCCAGAGGAAGGAGCTGTTTCTTGTTGTTCATTCTCAGCCAGCAATTGACTGTTTTTGTCAATTTTCATTCTGATTGGCAAAAGTCAGGACATGCGGAGAAACAGAGTAGGATCGGCCAGGCATTTAGCACTTGGGTTTGGTGGTTCGCCACGTAGGACCTAGAATGCGCGAAAAGTCCAGAATTGCTTGCAGGCGAAAGGTTAAACTTTTTTTCGTTGGACCCCTTTCATGAAAGTAGCAGAACGCCCAGCGGGAAATATTTAGCCTTAGCATCGAGTGACAAAACCAACTCTTCCCATCAAAGCTGCGCCGATGATAACCGCAGGTTGCTGTGGAAACTGGCAAATCAAACTGTCTATTTGACTGATGTCTGTCGAAAGGAATCCTTTCCCAGCTAAGAATGAGACACTGAGATCTTACAGCGTATATACTTCGCCTGCTAGGTAGGCGTCATCAGCCCTTGTTCAATAGAATCTTCGTCTGGCGTGTCATTGGATGGCGGCGAAACATTTTTGAATGCTTTTGTTAACAGCGGTGAGTTTTTGGCAGCCACGTTTTCAGCGATCGTGAAACATAACATGTTGATTTAATTCGATGATTTCTAGCGCCTCGGGCAAATGGCAAGTCCAGTTGTAAATTCGCGCTTGATAACCGAACGATTACGTTCTTGTATTCCTTAGGACCAAGAGCTGGTGCTTCGGCGTAAACTTGCATTGCGCAGATACTCGCAGCGAACGTGTGAACGCGTTCCGCTTGAACGAGCAAACGCGGTGCCACGCGAAATCTTCGTTGCACTTAATCTGGTTAAAGGCAACGGAACGTTTCATGTGATCGGTCGGCTTGCAGTGTAACAGACCGAGAGTTAATTCAAAGTAACAGTTACATGGACGCCCGGTCGAGTCCTCGCTTGAGGGTCTTTCGTTGCGTACAGGAGCGAATGCCGCTGCAGTGTTCTTTCCACCTCACGTTTTCCGATCTTACGGCCAGTGGCGCTTCTAAGGCGACTGGCGCGACGATGCCAGCGGAGTCATCTCCACGCGGAAGTCACGCTGCCGGGCAGGACTTCTCGCAGTGATGTGAGGGTTTCGTTAATTTCAAAAGTGACGGCGTTGGTTTTAGAAAATTCTGCATTGCCTGCAGGATTGGGAAGATCGTTATTGAGCCATCGTTTTGCTTGGTCAGCAACTCGGTCGAATTGTGAGTGGTGCTGAAAACGTGACGTGCCTGTGCAGCAAACACCCATAAAATGCAAGTTTTGAAAGATGCACGCTGTTTATTATCCACCTGTTTTAGAGACTGCACCAGCGTCTTCTAGCTCAGATTGTTTTGTGCGTTGTCCCTGACCGACTGGTTGCACTGATTTGTTTTTGTTTGACGCGGAAATGTAGAGTATTTTTCAGACAGCTGTGTTGCTTTTCCAACGAATGGGCTGGCGTTTGCCTCGGTTTCCGTTGCGTAGGCAGTACTGGAGTAGTGTTTTGTAACCTGGCGTGTTCTGACTGCCACAAACGTTTGTCCAACTCCGGAAAAATGTCTTCAAGCTTCGACGAGATTGGGAATATTGATCTATCGTCGCTGGCGATCGACGGTTCTCGCAGTCTGGCGCCAAACATGGTCAACAGCGCCCTGAACGGCGCAGGACCTTCTTGTGAATTCAGTTTCAATGGCCAGACAGGATTGCAGTCGTGCGCTGTGGGCAACCAACTTTGCGCAGGCGCATTGAACGCACATGGTCAAGGCGATCCATCTGGTGGACAACCGTTTGCTTCGTTTCCATCGAACACTGTTAAGGTTGAATCAAACCAGTTTGGCCAAGCTGTCCCAGGAATTCCTACTTTCAACGCCAGCAATACACCCTCCTTCCAGCCATGCCAGCAGTCTATGACATCTCCTCCGCAGTTCCGCCGAAAACCATCCACAATGAAAGCTCTGGGATTCTTGACGGAACGAGCCATCGCTCGTTTTTTCCCAAGCGAAGAATCGCGAAGCAACAACGGTGCGAGTCTTCCAACGGCCTATGCGTCCAACTGCGGAGCCAAGCCATCCATGCTGAACCAGCATTCCCATCGCAACTCAAGTATGCCTTCAATGCCCATAACCAACCGTCCCGAGGGCTGTTCCCAACACCCCGGCGCCTATCGCACCTTCCGCCGATACAACAGTTGTGATATGGGAAATGCTAATTTGCCTTCGAATGGATCCTGTTCCATGAACCCAAGCGGTGGGCCTGCGGACACATGGGTCACTGGCGCCTCCGCTCCGCTGATCAGTGGGGCGGCTTACGGCGCCGGCATGACGTCAGTGAAAATGGAATGGAATGATTACGAAGACAGAGCAGCTTACGGCGGTGAATTCTATGGGCCTGGAGCCAATCCCTGCGCAAACAGTAAGTGATCTTCTCTCTATCCTCTCTGTAGAGGGACGCAGAGGGAGGGTTTTTGCTTGCAAGGTGTGAAAATACGTTTGTTTGACTAGTTCTTCAGAACACGATTATGTGATTGCGTTGAATGCATTGATCTCAGTGCAAGCAGTGGTTAAAATGGATTGTAGAGCATACAGCCACGTGCGCATTGCGTTCTGTTGGTGAATTTGCTGGAATTGTTGAAGGGGAAAATTTCAGTGTTGTTTCAGGCGACCAGAGTCAGTGTGCATGGCTAGGTGGCCTTGATGGTATTCGTGTACTAGCGTCAAATGCTATAGGATCACGTTGCGCCTGTAGCCTTTGCTCCGCTCCCCGTGTCTCGCTCAGAGATGAGCGGCAGTGCTGCCGCTGGGATCAGACTCGTTAACATCAGATTGTTGCCTTCTTTACATCAGATAATATCAGATTTTTACGTCACACCTTCATACAGCTAAATGATACTATTGCCAATAACTAACAAAGGGCGATGAAACCATTGAAACCGCAATACAGCGGAGTGTCGTCATTAAATGGAAACGTCGGTCATGCGTAACGTAAAATATTCGCCCCAATATTGGGAAAGGAGATTCTTTAGTTGGAACGATTACCAAACACACATGAGTGTGAGAGATTGATGAAAGAAACTTGAAAATTTTGAATCAAAACTTCTTTTCAACCAAAAAAGGAAACGTGGAAAACAAAAACAACAGCACCCGGAAATTTCTCTCAAAACATCAGATCTGATGTTAAAACATCAGAAGTGGCAACTCTGATGCGCGGGCGTGTGGCTATTGGCAATGCTGCTGAGGCACATTCTCATCAGTTCCTTGCGTGTTTCACCGGAGACCTCGCATTGTGTAGTTCTGCCTACAGCGATATGCTTCAGGGAGAGGTGAACGTTTGACCTCCGGCTGCAATTGTTCGGGTTAGGGTGTGTTCTCACGACAGCTATGCTCAGCTTTCTTGTTAATAGTTCACACCGTCGTTTTGCTTCTATTCATCAAGCCTCGTATCCATATAAAGCGTTTGATGCGCTTTTGAATCAATGAGGCTAACCCCAGCATTGTTCACAACGGATGCATTACGGTGGTAGAACATCAGGTACCAATAGAGGCACGACCTTAAGCAAAGCTGAATGTCAAGCTGCGAAGCGGTGCCGCGAGATGGCTTTGATTGTATTAAATAAATACGGTACGTCGCTTCTCCGCAAAAACGTGTGATTGTGTGGTTGACTTGCACGTTTGCAGTGGTTGAGGTGCAATGTCTAGTCGATAAATTTCATGCGAAATCATTTCAACGTTCGGTTTCTTACGGCGATGAAGCAGCACGGGCACGGTGAAACTGTTGCTAAGGGCCTGCTGGTGAAGTCCGTGAACAGGAGACGACAACTTCTTTTTGATATCGTGTAGGAACGTGGCTGCACCATTTTCCTGCAGTTGATTTTGCGCCAAACGCTTTCAACCAGTGGAACCCTTGATCTTACCGACGGAACTTTTGCTACTCTTGATTCGGTTTTGTTCGTCTTCAGATATCTTTTGTCGATGCGGTCGAATGCGCTGCGATGCGAATACCCAGTTTTTTCTTGAACCCCCTGTCTTTTCGTTCGTGCACCTGTTAAGTTGTCCTAATTACCTGAAACGACGTGTCTGTTAACTTCTCGTTCGCTTGTGTTTCAGACTTCGCGAACGACCGGCCGCACGTCAGAGACGACTCGTTCTCGCCTCCCGGCTCGTTCCACTTCAACGGATTTTCGGCCGAAAGATGCAGAGGTTTGTACACTGCTCCTCTCATCCCATATCACGTCCGTGTTTGCGTGACACCAATGTCGCTTTCGCGTCACGTTCACGGCCAGTTCGTGACATGTCGGCGAAGCCAAACCACAATCAATTAACCGCTGCTTTCAGGCTTCTGCGCGACCACCAGGGGGCGGTACTGGCTGTTGCGACGGCGACCCTGTCATGAGTGCGCGTCCGTCGCGAAACGGCAGTGCCGATTTTTCTGCCTGCTCATCATTACTTCGTGTACACTTTATTTAACGCCCGGAAATCACAAAAGATCCTTACGCAAGCATTAAAAATACAGCAATCGCAAGTGACCCAACTATGGGCTCTCGACTGACTTGGGCTTAATGGCACGCGCCCGTCTCTTTCATAAATGGAGCCAGAAGCTGAAGTGGGACGAGGCGAACTTTGGCTTTCTTTGTATCAACTGCAGCAATCACTAGCGCTTTTGTCGAGGTCAAGTGTTTCCCGAACGTTTTCTCGTGCGTAATGACCAGGAACACAAGCGCCCGCCTCCCGCGAAAGGAGAATACCAATTGATCGCAAATACCAGACGCGATCCTTCATTTTCGACGCGTCACCGGCGCTTCTTCCGTCCGTCAGGCCAAGCATGCGCTCTGCGCACGGTCGAAAACCTACCGACATCCTGGTTGAGAAAAACGGTTTGTTTAACGTTGAAGTAGTTGTGTGACAGTCTCTGCCCGAGAAGATGGTCGCTTTCCGGTGTACGATTCTGAAAAGCGGTCGTTCATCCTTGGTTTTGTGTTCGATTTCCCACTGCTGGCTTGTTACTGCGTGGATTGCATTAAACAGTGGATGTTAGAAAAGTTTGTAAGCCAAGCCTGGTTTGGATTAGGCTCCCTATAAGTTTTTTTTCTGCTGCGGTGGCCGCGGATCTGGTATCGTGATTAGCAGTCACTGGTTGTTGCATCATAAAACGCCCCCTGCTTTCAAGCAAATTCCAATGCCACCCTGTCAATAATAATTGCTTTTTCCATAATGTGCATTATCAGCAGTGGATGGGAAGTTGCCAACCACGGGAAACTGGTCGTGCNGGTTTTGTTCGGTCATTACAGACTGGTTTTCTTCAGTCATCCTAATTGTGGCATCAGTTGCAACATGGCGAACAATTTTTTTAGACAAAGGGGCATTCTGCACTTATTTGTCAGTGCCTTTCTCGCAAGGTATTTCCTAGGTTGTTTGTTGCACCAGAGTCCCTGACACAACCAGGATAAAGTGTTTCAATGAGCAGCTGCCGTTACGCATTCTTTTGGGCCATTGCTGCTCAATCGGTGATTACACTGTCCTCAACAAGTTTTAGGTGCCTATGCTGCAATTGACCATAGTTTTTAACTTTTGGAATCCATGTTCTGCGCAACTAATTCTTACAGCCCGTTGCTGACATATCAGAAAGACGCTGGCGTTATAACGAACCTACCTCTTCCAAACTTAAAAAATAACCGTTGCAGAATTCGCTGTCAACAACCGCAACTAACACGCCGCGGTTTGCGCCTGAATTTAATCCGGCTTGTTCCGAGCGTTATGCCTGTTTTGACGTGAGCCAAACACTTGAAGCGGCCCACGAAACGTCAACACACGCGTCGGTGGAACTGCTGCCGCTGGCCAGTGCAAGCAGAAGCTGCTCCGAAGGCTATTTTTCAACTGTTTCGTTTTTAACCCAAACACCTGAAGGGATCGGCTGCGATCTGGAAAATTCGGATGTCGAAACGTGCGACTATCTGGCGTGACCCCAAAACTGTGTCGTGGGAGAAGATGACACGATCTGTTTCCGAATGTTTAACGATATATTTCCTCGATTGTAGCAATGATTACGACTGCGGCAAGCGTGTCCACGTCCCAACGACAGTTGGTGTACATTTGCCGCACCAAATAAATAGCCTATTCACTGTCTCTCCTGGCCAAAAAAACACTGCGTGTGTGGTCTTGTAAATCGCGTCTTTTCACCTTCCGTAAACAGTTATCGTTGAAATTTGTAAAGAAATATTTTGGTCTGGAGTTTCTCCAGGAAAATTTATTCCTAGTTAGCGGCCTATTGGGTTGGTTAAAGCTTTTCGATAGTATAACCCGTTCCAATGCCGCCCCCGTTGTTTATGGCAAACAAAGAACTTGTCGTTTGAGGTGGTGCTCTTAAGTAGTGTTGAAGGTCGGAACCATTTTCTTAAGAACCGTATGACTTTGTAATCAAAACTGTCAGCAATATGGCAGCCGGTGTAACTGCGATTTAACGTACCAAGTGCTTCGATTAATCATAACAACCCCCCAAACATTTTTTCTCAGTGTCGTTTCTTGCTCTTAACCTTTTTCTATCCATCCCATTACCTTCTACTCGTTTTTTAAAGTGGTTTGTTATTTGCACTGATCTTCCTCCTCACTAACCCACGGTTGACGACTCATGAAGGTTGTTTAAGTTGTGTGTTTTTTTAGTCTAAGCGACGCTCTAAATCAGGGATGGGCGAACCTACGGCTCGCCGGCCAAATGCGGCCCGCGTGAACATCAGATATGGCCCGCGTCAGAATTTTCGTTGCCCAAGTTAGAACACAACATCGCGTCAAGACGAAACTCAACGACAAGCAGACACATAGACAGTAAGTCAAGAGAAGTCTCTCTCGCTCCTTGACATAGTTTTCTCTCCTTATTTTCCTTTGGAAGATAAAGATGAATTTGAAAAAAAAATTTTTTTGCGGCTCTCCAGCGATATTCCACAATTCATGCAGCCCGTGATAGTAAATAGGTTCGCCATCCCTGTTCTCAATGCTTTTGACTCTTGCGAGTTTAAATTTATACACGCAGCAGATATTTCCACGGATGCAAACAAGACAGGCCTATGGTTGCCTTCGCGATTTCGCAGAGCGGGATAATTGTAGTTGCCTTGACGTGGACAGTCCCGGCTTAGGCTTAAACCCCGCGAGGCAGCGATTACTTCGCGGAAGCGCGAAGGTCGTAAGGCTCAGTCTGCTTTTTCGCCGGTGCTTGACACGCCGAATCTTTAAGCGGAATGTCCGCGACGGGTTTGGACGCCGATGGTTTGTTTGCTCTTTAACTCGTCTCTCGCCTGAGGCCGAGCAGCAATTGCCAAGTGCGAGCGTAATGATTATTGCGAACATGCTGCTCCATTTCTAATGTCGCTTTTTTTGTTGCAAGCGAGAGGTGCTTAATGTGGCCGGAGTGTCGTTGGCATTTAACAACCAACAACCGTTACCAGCGTTTTTCTGTTTCTCAGTTCATGCCTCCGCTGCAATTTCCTGGAGCAGGAGTGACCACTTCGGAACGCAAGAGCTGCTGCAGGCGCTGTGGTGCGCCAGAGGGTGCAGGGCGAACGTAGTTGTCTGCCTTGTTAGAAAAGCGAATTGAAATTTGCGCAATCCCCTGAAACAGTCGTTTAACGCGCACGCCGTCGCATTGGCCAAATCGCTACGTTCCCGGATGAGGCATTCAAGTGTTTACGATTTGTACTGGAGCGAAGTTCTTCTCTGACGTTTCAAGTGACTTCCCTGCCGCGTTGCCTTATGGGAAAAAATAAAAAATCTCAATTCGTGTCTGCTTTCACACTCAACAAAAACGTGGCATGTTTCACGACGCAAGCGTCTTTCAAAATGAACTGGTTTAACGCTGCCTTTTTCTATGTATGTGAAATAACGTGAAGCACACCATGGCGTGATGCCCAATCACGTTGTGCATTAAAACGGCCGCACGATCGTCATTCACTGCGATGAGCGTTTGAAGAAAAAGGCTTCGAAGAACAAGGCTTGACCAATATTGCCATTCTGCGCCAAACAGGAAGCTCAGGAAATATTTGCAATAATTGCAATAACAGGAGAGAAGCCTCAGCAATTATTAGAATTAGCCCTACGCCTAAATGGTACCGAGGCGCAGACTTCCTCGACAAGGTTTTGCCACAGACTACAATATAATCGCACGTTTTCAACTTGTATTGTAAAGCTGACATTTCTTCAAGCGCTGTTATAGTTCACAGCTAAGGCTGCTGTTTTTTCTACTCGGTCCGGTCGAACCAGTTGCGCAACGTACGTTACGTTGTGTGCTTCTTGAATGCGCTTGATCAGTGCTAGCGAAATCTGTAACATAATTGGTGTGTCGAAAATCTACCTGTGCAACATACGATTCTTGACTCTAAGTTCATCATGTGCGAGGCCCAATGCAGTGAAGAAGAAACGGTTGTCCGGGACAGCGGAAGTTGCGCAATTCCAAGTCAAATTCCACCGCAATGGCACGGGCACGGCTACGTGGCTGTTAAGAACTGGCCGCTGGAGAGCGCTCGCGCAACGCTTCGATGACGACTGGATCGTTTGTGCAGAAAGACGGTCGAGCTTGCTGTTCTTGGTAAAAAACAACAAACATTGGCAGAATGTCGGGGACGCCTGCTGTTCTGCTGTGCTACGTCATGATGTCCGAATGATCAGGTTGTTGACCTCAATAACTTAAGTTCGTCGACGAGCGTCGTTTAAATGGTTCCCACCTACGCTTTGCGGTACTTCAGGGTTCTGCTATTTCAAGGCTCTGAATCCTGAGTCGGCACATACTGGGGCTAATCTGCATGTAATATGCAAATGTGCTTTGCGTTCCTTTAGTTTTAATGCATGACTGACGCCTGAACTTCTCGCAAGGATACAGTACGTAGGGTTTTCCTGAGCAAGACCTCCGTCCAACGCTCTCCTTGATTGGAGCTTGGGAATTTCCTGCAACGGAATCTTTTTTCTGTTCAGGAATCGATTGCTACGAAAGGCAGCGCGCCATCGTGCGAAGACCAGCTCGTGCTGAAAGATCAGGTTTCCAGCTTTGTCAAAACAACACACGCTTTCCGTCAGTGTTTTTGATAATTCAATTTGCGCATAGGTTGCCCGTGAAAGCTTTTTAAGGTGGTTCTTTAGTTAATCTGCTCCAAGCGTGATTAGTTGTGCTTTGACGTCACTGTGTTTATAAGGAACAAGAACAACGTTCCGCTGAGATCGGTTTCCTTGGGTAAACCAAATATTGACCTGCCAGTGCGAGTCCGTAGCCAGAAGCTATTAAAAGGCTCATCTCGGTTTGTTGGCAAGCACAGAAAAACTCATCAGTAGTTGTGTGTTTGTGATCAGGTTATTGACACAAAGTTCGTAACTTTCTGGTGAGCCAATGAAAATTATATTCCGAAAAACTTCGAGAATATCTTTCTCATCAACGAAACATCTCCAAGCGTTAAGCTTCCAGGAGTTTGCCTACATGCATAAGAATTTCAATTGAAATACGGTGAAGTCGGAATTCGCTGAAAGTGACGCAGGACACCAGACTGCTGTGGCTTGTGTGTGACAACCAAAGGTTGCATGCGGCCTTGGCTGCATCCAAAGTTTTAATCTGTTTTTTTGACCTGAGGTCTGTAGAGCATGACTTCGCGTGTTTCAATTGTGGGTGAGAGCTGGGTCGGCAAAAATGTGCATCTTCTAATGTAGTGCGTTGTCCCAAAGCAAGCCTCTGGTCAGCAAAATGGAACTGGTGCACATGTCCTGATGAAGAAGCTTCGCTTTTTGCAACGTCTAAAAATACCCAAAAGCTTGCGAGTGTTTGCCCTGCACAATTGTTGTGTGCACTCATTTCGTTTCGCCGAATGTAAACATATCCGCAAACATTTTAGATATACTTTTCGCTTGTTCAAGATCGTGCCACTTCTTTCGTATCGGCCTAATTCCACCTGCATTCCTGCTTCGTTGGCTAGACTTGCAGATATGAGCATGTTCGTCGCAATCGTATAATTATGAGCTTTTTCACCGTTCCATTTCAAATCGCGCGCGCCAAGTCACCCAGGTTCAGTTGTGTTGTACCGCAATGACCTCGAGATCGGAAAGAATCCCGCGCATTTTGTTATTCACGCCGGCGCTTGCGATAACCAAAACATCGAATAACGACGCTTGCTTGTGCCTCATCAAGGCAGGTAAGCGTGCAGTGCTGAGTTCCGCGCATTTTTGAACGTTCGTAAAACATGGATGGCAAACCGTGTCTACAGTGGAAGATGTTTTCTGTCAAAGCAAACTTTCCAAGCTGCCCAGCACTGTCGTGATGCTGCTTGCGGTAACTCACCTGTGCTTCAGTCCCGCAGTCAAGTTGTACCTCGCTTTTGGTCGCAAACGGCTTTCACGCCTCCACGCTCGCTGTTCCATGCGCTTTTTTCAGAAGGCGTAGTTGGCTAAATACGCAAGGCAAAGATCGCTTATCTTGTGGGCGCGATTCTCACCGCTTCCTCAATGCCGACGTGACGACCACTTGCGGCGAGAAAGCGCGTGCCCAACGAGGTCGTGGAAAGGTTACGTTCAGCTGGAGAGTTCAGCAGAAGTTCACAAAACTTGGCGTCCTTCGAGCGTGTCTAGCTTCGCGTATGGCCTCGCACGGTTGACTGACGGTCTGGTGTCGTTTTATGATGCTTTCTGTGCCTGTGCGGGACAAATGCCCGCGTAATTTGCTGAGCGGCGTTGGAATTTCCGTTCAAAAGACGGACGCAGGAGCTTCAGGCAAAAGTGTGAAAGCAATCCGGTTGCCTATGCTTGCATTGAAGCGCACGAAAAAATCTCGTTGAAGCGCACGAAAAAAAGCGATGTTTTGCGCGTTAAACTTGATCTTCGGTGTCCTCGACTGAACGCGACGTCGTAGGGTGGTTTTTGAAATGCTATTTGATAATAGGATGCATTGTCGAGTTGATCAGTGATTTGGTGACGACACCGGACTTATCAATTTTGTATGTCGCAAGGCTTGTGAGTCGTTACTGTCGTAGAAGACTGGAGTGAACGGTATAAAGCTAATGCTGAAAATAAAGAAATTCGAGGATGACGTGGGAAAAACTGTAAATGAATACCGTCGCGAAGCACGTGCACTGTAATTTGTTGAACGGTTAATTTGTAACAAAACTTGTCCCGGACCTTGCTAAAGCGATTTACCACCACCATCATACGGGTGCTGACAGGTGAAGTGTATCTGTTATAAGCAAACAGCCAACTTGCGTGTTTAACAGCTCTTTATTGCCGTTGTACAGGATATAGTTGTGGAGCAAAACTGGCAACTTATCTTGACTGATAGTTCTGATTTTGCTGAAATATATTTTGGAGCCACTCGACAAAATAAGAAACCCTTTTTATCACTTGAAACAAACTAACCAGAGGGGAGCATAACGAAATAGTGTAGGTTTGCACCCCTCAAAAAATTCCTGTCATCATAAACAGCTTACCTTTTGTTTGTATAAATTATGGCGTAAGTCAAACTTACTCGCGGTCTCGTCGGCGATTTGAATTAAAAACATTCATTTTGAAGTTAAGGTCGCATTGCAAAATCTTCGAAGAGATATTTGTTCGGCGGGTGAAAAACTACATCACTTGAATTGTCCTCTTTAAATGCCGATAAGTTTATGTTCGGGTGCGTGACGCGCAAGACTGCCTCACGATGCTTGCTGAATAGATGAAGTGCGGTCCAAGCGGGTTCAGCAGACTTCCAGACATGGGAGCGTTCGGACGGTTCGGCGAAACTGAATGCATGTCTATCAACAAACCCTGGTACACTGATTGTTTCGAAGCAACGCCTACATTGCTCGTCGCAACCTCAGCATTTTCTCTTGGAAAATGAAACTGTATCAAGCGTCGAAAAATGTCAATTAAGCTTCGGCAAGGCGTATCGCCTCCTTCCATGCGTTAAACTAGCTAGATTTTTGTTGGGGCTAGGTTCAAGTAGCAGTTTTGTTTTCCTGTTGCGTTTCCGAAACAAATGAGCAAAATGCGCAACCGGGAACAAGGTGTCGGTTCTTTTCAACCCGGAGTATTTTGCCGCAAATGCTGTCTTTGCGCGACCGAAGCGAAACGAGGCGTGTCTCACGAAACAATATAATACCTGGCATTGCATGCGCTACTTGCTTGCGGCCTACGCCAAAGGCCAGGTTGTCTTTCGCAAGCGCTGCGTGTGGTCCAATCTAAGCGATACAATAAAGAAACATGTTAAATCCTGCTGGCGGAAAGCGGTCTGGTTTGCTCAGCTAACCGCTGGTGGGAACATGAAGCTGATCGTGTGCTCAAAAAGCTTGCGTGTCTGTTTCGAGATCGATTTATCTCAACTGTGGTTTTGTCTGCGATTATTTTCTCCGTGCTGGTACCGTGTTGCATACGTTAAGATACATGCGAACACAGATTAGCGTTGTGAAGAACTTCATCTAACAGGCATTGAACAGCACGAGCTAGCGGGATGAATACAAGTTTCTAGTGCGATCAATTGTTTTGATTTCAAGTTTGTTTTAATATTGAGCCCGTAGCCATCTTTATCTTCACTGTTTGTAGCTGTTGTCAGGCCGTTTGCGAAAGCTTGGCAGGTTTTCGTGTGTGGCCATTTCGATTTAGCCATTTCCATTTCGGCCAATTTCATGCCAGAAGATCCGAGAGTTTTATTTCTTAAAGCAAGACTATATTTTTCTGCTTTTGTCCACTGAGCAGAAATGTGATATTTTTGCTCGCACTACAGGCTGATAGTGAACAGTGAAAGTGTAACGAACAAAAGCTTGAACAAACGTTTGATTTTTTGTAAGAATAGATGTTTAAGCTACAAGGCGAAATTCTCACCATCATCTCCAATAAAAATAAAGATTTAATAAAAAGTATTCTTGGCGCTGCACGAACAACATAATTTACTGTAGGTTGCTTCAAAGCTGCGGAACGCAATATCGATCTTGTTCACGAAAAGCGCACTTGCATTTAAGCGGTTATCTTGTTTTGTTCACTGTGCGACACGTCCACTGATTCTCGTGCACCTGTCGATCAAACGCACACCATCAGCACGGCGCCGATTCACGGCGCTCTTGACGAGGTGCGATCCGCTTGAACAACTAAGTCTGGTTTCTCATCTGGTCTGTTTATGCTGTAACGATGACACCGCTGCTGTTGCTGCCATCGATCGCACGTTCCTGTCACGAGCGAAACCCAAAACAGGATATGTACCTTGCGCGCCACGAATGTGCATTGCTTCTTCGTCGTCACGTGGTCAGGGGAGCATGCTCTTGCACGTCACCATTGCCGCATTGTGTCTTCATCGCTTCTTGGCAGACCACGTGCTTTTGTCGTGTGATTTCTTTTCGTTGTTTACTGCAATTCGTGCATGGTCTCAAGCTGTCGCTGAAAATCCTGAGAAGAGCACAGTTTTTAGGAGATGTGACTCCTTGAAGGAAGAAAGAAAATGAAACGCGCAACGTATGTTTTGGAAAGTACGCTGCGCTCAAAAGACCCACCACCACAAACGTTTTCGCCACGTGACGTTAACCCACGGTTAGCATATGGTGCTTTCTGAACCTACCAGAAGGTTAGTGATACGATGTCGAGTTTACTAAGGCAGTGGCTGGAACGTCGTAAGCTTAACTGAACACTCTAAGGTCGTGCTCGTTTATTTTTATTAGTGTGAGACTCTGTCCAGTTTATCCCGCCCAACTGATTTTAGTATCTCTTTACTCAAATTCACGCAGATGCGTAACCAGTCATTTTTGGTATCACGTACGGAGAAGTGTGACTGTGTCATTTTCGCGTTGCAAGCAATGCCACGAGCGATTGTGCTCCATTACCCCCTTTTTTACATTTAAATAACCCCCTTCTCTGCCTGACCTTCCTGAGGCCAGTTTTTAGTCCAGACTTCCGTTTTTAATGTCACTTACGAAGCAACCTTCTGATGGTGATGATGATACATTTTGTCAAAAAGTTGTTCTAAACGTGCATCCGTTTCGAACAGATTGGATTGGCTTCGCGTGTACATTTTAACTTCAGGCATTTGCACGACTTGTCGCATTTCATTGCAGAACGTCTTCTTCAGTGTATAAAAAAATTCTGGAAATCGCCGACTTTCTCTCAGCTTAAAAATTTGCGCGGTCGCTTGCGTCACATTCTCGGCGCAGCGAAAAGTTGCAGTCTATTTCGGAGCATTGTAATGAATAGCGCCGATGAAGCCGTGAAACATTCGTAAGTAATGCTACTTGCAATTATTGCGCCGTACGCGGTTACCGGTTACCGGTCACCTGTCCTGGGCAATCGTGCGCCACTAATGACGCTAACCTTTTAAACACAACGATCCAGTGGTAAGTCCAAAGCTTATAGTGCAGGGACGGCACGATGTTCGTCGATGGTTATTTTTTCAAGCGAAAAACTCGCTGGCGCGTATTACTGCTTCGCGAAAATACAGCAGCACAAGATTTTCTCGCGATGACTCGACGATGAGTAAACGTTGGTGTTCGTCGGGTTGCCGTCGCGCAAACCTACGGCTGATGCTGAAACTATCCAATTATGTTCATCCGCTACTTGTCGCGCACAGGCAGTAGTTGCCAGTGCGGCGAAAATGCTCATCCGTTGCTGGCCACGCTCTGCATCCGCTTCGCTCACAAGCGCGCAGGAAGCGCATGACATTGCTCAGGGTTTGTGGCGCAGGTGTTCGTCGCGTCGCGATGAAATTGCTGCGTCAGATCTTGTGCCGACAATTTCGACGAGCTGCTTTAAGCAAATTTTGTTCCTCTTCTCAAAAATCTGTCAATGCGTTGCATACGTCGTTTAAACATGTAGCGAGCAAGTATGCGCGAACGTACCTACTTAGTCAATGTTTATTACAGCATAGTAATTCTTCTAACTGATAATTTTCTTAATCCGTTTATTCGCCAGCGTTTCCCCAACTTGTTCAAGTAGGTTCCTCAAGGCAGTATATTTTTAGTACACGGAATTTACAATTAAAAAATAACTATGGGCAATGTGACGTGCAACGACAAGAACGCAAAAAGACACATGCAAAGGAAATGAGGTGACTGTCAGCAATAAGCTTCACCTGAGTAGGCATAGATAGCGGTGTGAAGATATGGTGAACAATAAGGTGAAAGCATAGCGGGTAAAATGCACGAGAAATACACGTAAATTGAATAAACCGTTCCTATCATGCACAGTATTAAACAAATCGTTAAAAACAAATATCTGTGTAAATACTACCACAATGCCCAAATTGCGAAAAAAATATTAGAATGATCGTTGTTACCTAATACACCTTGAATTAAAAGCTTCCCTGCTGGTAGAACTGAGCTCGGATGCTCCAGAAGCTCAGGTCCTACCCCGTGTGCGCTGAATGCCACGACACCAGCCATCATGGGCAGCTCTACCTTGATCGCTGACGGTAGTTTGATCTATCAAAATTGAATACCAAGCTCGGTTAGATATTTTGTGTAGTAAAAACATGTTGAACAAAACAATACGAAATTACACGGCCTGATCAAGAAAAGCTGTATGTTCAAAGGCACCGCGTTAATTTAAAGACGCATTTCTTTTAAAAGATGTGCTGTAAGAAAGTGTCTCATTAAAGAATCAGGTTTCCAAACGAGACTGCATTTTCACGTTTCCGCCAACTTCAAGCTGCTCAAATTATGATAGTATGGACTTCGGAAGCGTTTCTCGAATCACATCAGTTAACCCGCGCGATTTCCTTCTTGCCTTTTAAGCTTCTTTCGTTGAGTTGTGAACGCGATAAGGAAGCGTCTCATGCGAAGAAAAATCAACACGATTCTGTTGGTGATATTTTTGCTGACGGATGCGGAGGTTCTTCCTGAAAATGTGTTTCTTAACGCTTAACTCAGCAAGGTTACCTCCGTCTGGCTCCTAACCCACAAGTCTGGTTCAATCAAGGCGCTCGGTTCAAGCCAGATGAGTGCCACGACGGCGGAGTCGTACTTAACATGAGGTGTGTGCGTTTTTTTCCCATTGGCATTCAGCAGCCGGAGTTTTGGATTCGCGAGGAATGAAAAGAATTTTTTGTGGAAGAGATCTCATTGCTTTATTTGCAGTTGGCCAGCCAGGCAGCATGAAGTTCATTGTACAGACGTAAATCCTTGATGATTATGCTTGTACTATACATGTATGCAAACGATGTGAAGTCGGGTCGTAAACGATCTAGTTTTGGCGCTGCCAAGTACGATCATAAAATTTATTGCACCCACTGTTGGCATTAGTCCTTCTTTCCCGACGTTTCCTTGGGATTTCTAGTGCAGCGTTGTGGTACTTAAATAGCAAGGAAATGTGTTTTCAAAGGTAGCAAAAACATGCCACACTCCCAAGAATCACAGAAGGAAGCTTGATCACTACCTAAAACTACTTGTATGGCTTAGTCAGTGCTCGACGCCTTAGTTTTAATCTTGGTTGTTTCAATTCTCAACAGCTATACTGGCAGTTAATGAGTGGTATTTCGATTGTGGCAATAAAGCAGGATCAATTCATCGACAGCCGAGCGTCGGGTCGCGAGTTATGTTGCGAAGCTGACTCGCGTCTGAGTTACCAGGCTGTGGCGAGTACCTTCATGCGCACGTGAGTTTCAAACCAGTTTTGAAGTAGTTTCAGGTGGTTCGATATTGCGCAGGCGCAGTCTGTTTTCTGCGCATACCTGCAATGCTTCCTTTAAATCAGTTATTGCCTGTTGAGCTTTAATCGATTTTTATTATTATTTTCATCAAAGGTGAACGCTGCGTAACAGCTTTAAAGGTTTGCTTGTTTGCAGATGTATACGACACAATCACGCCATCTTTAATTTGTGCTAGTAAAGTTGGACCTGTGTATATTTTAAAACAATCAGCTTTTCACAATAAAATCTTGTGCTCACCTGTTACATAATATAAAAACAAAGCCGACGTCTCATCCAGCTAACAGTGGTCTTTCATCAGGTCTTATGGCACAGAATAGGAAAGCAGAAGTCACCAAACGCGTGCAATTGTTATGAGGTAGAGATAAAGACAGAAAAAAACATAACGAAAAGACAGAAAAAAACAGAGGGTAAGAGCAGTAGAACTATTGATTACACCGAGTACTCAATGCACTGTCGAGTCGTGTGTGGCCAAACGCTGCTTTATACACTTGTGGAGAAAGATCTGACGATTTTTCATTTGTTAACAAGGATTCGGCAAGCCGTCGTTTTTTACAATCATTTTCAAATGCAACAACCTGAGTTTGCTGCCAGTTTACTCGGTTTCCCAACTCTAGCGCGTGTTTTGCAAGAACACTTTTGTCAGGATGACAATTTTGATGTAGCAGCTGATGTGTTTTCTTGCGTGTGTTTCTTCAGTCTACCTGTTAGCTGGCTGAAACGCCGGTGTTGTTCTTATATTTTACAACAGTTAAGCACAAAACTTTATTGTTCTTATCGTGTATTAAGTAGCTCTACATTCCATGTAGTTGTAAAGGACTATGAAGTGCGGTTTAACTAGTAAGATATCGACAGCGTAGGCGCGTTACATGGTTTTAGTGAAAAACAGCAGGTTAAGTATCAAACTTTGGATCAAGAAAGAGCATGCACGCTGTCAAAATGAACTGGTGTTGTACCGTACGTAAAAACAAGTTGAATCAGGCGAAAATATGTCGTGTTTATTGGCAGCACGCTCCTCGCTTATGTGCAACTACTCGAGCATTTGTGTAATGCAGCAGATCTGTAAGATATCGAAATCGGTTTGCTGGGATCATCTCTGTTGTAACCAGTCCTGTAAGCACCCCGTGACTTTGCTTGTCTAAATGAATTGCTTAACTTGAAATTTACCTGATGGTTGCCACACAAAATCGAAACAAGTTTCGTCCTGACTAATGAATTTAGATGCTCCTCAAAATCAAGCCCCTGCTCGGACTGGTTATTGGCTGCAAGGTTCGAAAAAATGGATGAGATTCTTGTTCTAGGAATCGTTTAGCCGGGGGGATAGTCATTGACGAAATGGAACCCTGTAACGCATTATATGCGCTGCTGTCATCCGACATCACCTGTCTTTATGCAACGACGTGTACTTAGCAATCTACGTCATTTGTCATTAGCACTCTACGTTATTTGTCATTGTCAGGCACCAGCCGTAGTTTCAAACTTTTAAGTGTTAGGTTGTTACGCGATGGAGGATGATTCGATTGTTTATAGTGACAATCAGCTTTCGGCTGTTATGGATAATAACTCGCGCCTTCTGACGCATCGCATAGAGTGTCCGTGAGGTCAAAGGAGTGTCCGCCTGTTGATCGCGTCGGACTGGTGACGCGCCTTCTTCCAACGCAGGTATTTTGTCCAGCTGGTTGAAACAGAAGCGCATTACTCGCAGTGGTTCTTCCGGTTAGCTGTTTGAGCGATTGTGAGTCGCTGAGAGCTGGAAGTTTATGTCGTGAGACTGACGCAGTCGCGTAGGTATGTCGCCCACTGTGGACGTAAATCGATAAATCGACCGCGCAAAGAAGTAGTTTTAACTGAAGTTCAAGGCTAAAAAAGCGCCATCAACTTTCCTCTTAACCCCACGAAACACGTTGGTTCATACTAGCGCAGCGCCTTAAAACACTGAAGTGCGGAATTTCAGTACTCATTTAAATCAGTGGTCCCTGGGTACTTTTAGAGTTTTCGAGCCTCTTTACATGAAATTCAGGCTTCCGTTCCATATGTGACATATTTTAGCTGAGCCAAGTTTTAGGCGAATTGCTGCGTATAACCTGCTGTTGTGTGACTTCTAACCAAACCCGAATTTTTTACCCCCGAGGAATCTATGCCCTTTCGCTTAATGACCACTAACTTAATGCAGTTACTTGACTGTCCTGCATTGTCAAGGAATTTCGCAGTTTGATTCGCGAGTATCCTCAGCACCTCAGACCCAATAAGCAAGGCTTGCATCGAGGACATTTGAGCGCAACCTACCTTCAGCAACGGGCTTTTGCTTGTTTTTGAAAATATCCAGATGTAGCCTCTGGCTAATCTGGGTGATTCTCTAAAGCTTCTTTAGTTGATTGCCGAAGCATTTCTTAAACAACTGTCATGTGATCCTATTCAAAAGTACATTTCCAACCGCACGTACGCTGCTGCGCATGCGCTGAATTTTGTTGCGTCAAACCTTTTCGTTCGTGGCTTTATCTTTATTAACCAAGATTCGGCATTTCAAAGACAATTTTATTACACAGAAAATCCAACCAATATTCTGCCATGTCGGTTGCGCTGTAATGTAGTGGCCATATTGTAATACATCTGTTTAACATTGCGATTGCTGAAAAAAGATCTTCTGTATAATTAAACAAGCAGTTTTCCACGAACGTAGCGACGGATGCGGATGAACTTGTCTTATTGTAGCGTTTGTCTTCGTCTGTCTCTGTTGTCAAATCTAATCTCCAGACATATTCGTAGGAGAAAGTTTTGGTCCATAAATTTTGTTTCATAAAAATTCAACTGGATGTTTTTTGCTATAATTTTTATGTGGCAAATCGTGAAGCAGCTAATGCATCTAACAGATATTGTAAGCTTCTTCAGTTTGTTTTTGGGTATATCTCAATATGTCAGTAGTCAATGAATAGTCGTACTGACTTGCTGAAGCTCTCTTTCAAAGCATAGGATGAACATCAGCCTTGTGTGAACGAAATTCTTTGCATTACTTTGACCAACTCTCTGCATAACTATCAATCTCCATGTCACTCCATTTCTAGATTGCCGTAAAGTTGTGGTCGGAGGTGAAGGAGGTTACAATCTTCACCTTCACTGGACGAACTGTCACCAACTTCTTCGGCAGGTTGTTTGTGCCATGGTTTGGACTCACATTTTCTTCAAGTGTTGCGTCACCCGAAAACGTCATTCCTCTTCCAGCATTCTGTGTGTTTCTTCAGCTGCACATTTACAGTGAAACCTGTGTGAGGGTATTTTAGAACCACGGTGAAATGTCAGCAAGTAAAATTTACTACAGAAGAAATCAACAAATTTTAAAAACTTCGTTGTGTCGATTTCGACACCTCCGTAATTCCGTTGTTAATGCAGATACATCTACGCAGTCAAGCCACTCAGAAGTGGAAGCGAGATTAGATTTCCTGCCATATCATGACAAAAACTCCTCTGCACGCAAATGAACCGCTTTGCGTTGCACGAAAAATGCCAACAGAAAATAAAGCTTCAATTCTTGCGGGTTCGTTGGGGTTCGGACAGCGGTCGGAAGCGCTGCTAATTTTTTGTACGCTTTCCAGCGTCGACAAATGCCCGCGCTCTTCATTCCAAGCAAAGTCGCGTCAGGCGATTGGCAAGGTGTGACGGGCAAAACAAAACATACGTGTTTGCACAGCTCTTCCATTCGTGTCCACCCGAGTATCTGCGGGTGCCCGTTTTTCGATGATCTTCTACCGTGACAGCGTCGCCGACTGGTGTTTTTAAGCCATCTCAGGGAAGTGTGTCGTTTTTGCCGTTTTCGTTAGAAAGCGTCTCTCTTCTAGCCTGGAACGTGTCACGTCCGTAGCATGCGTGTTTGTCTGAGAGTGCAAAATTGCTGGCTGGTGTTGGGGACGGTCTTTACCACTATTTGCACCGATGCGTCTGCAAGGTGGTGGTCTGCTGTTGCTCCTGCCTGCCATTATGTTTCGATTGAACTGGTATCAAAAAAGGTGCGAAAGGTTGTGATAGGGTTATGATCGACATTAATGTACGTACAATGACTGGCATTGCGCTTCCGTTTGTGCGCGGTATTATGTGTTTCTTGCTATCCAGAATCGATCCTGCGTTATATCAGAGCTTGTTCTGATAAGTGGATTGATTCAGACTGAGTTGCACTTGACCGAATGTGCGATTTGAAAAAATCAACGTGTCCTCCCAACCACTGGATAAAGCTTGTCACTTCGTGCTTTGACTTGAATGAGTTTTTCGAATATGGGAGTAATCGTAAAAATATTTTGAAAAGGTATAGCCGTGTGCTCGAAAGAAACTTACTATCCAATTTTGACCTATGCTAGACCTCCTGGCAAGTCAGTTACGTTGGCTTCGGTTGCAAGACTTTTTCGTCACGTTCTTGCCAATTATCATGATTCGGCTGTGTTAATTGTTTGACATCACGCGACAAGGTTCTGTTTTTCTGTCGTTTAATGTCCATGTGTCAGTCAGGTTTTTCCCTGCGTTAAGTCGAATATGCACCTGAACTACTCCACGGTTACAGCGCATTCCTCTTTTCCCGACCATCCACTGGGTGCAGTGGAACAAAAATAAAATGGCAAGCATCGAAGATAGGTTTTCTGATTCTTGTGTAGCTTTAGTCACTGCAAGTTGTTGCTGTTATGTGTAGAAGCTGCCGTGCATGAAAGCTGTTTTGGATGAGAATAGTCTATAGTCGCTGGTGTGCAGTGAGCGATTGTGGCGTATCTTTAACAGATGTCTGTTGAAACACACATGTGGCTGCATAACGTTCAGAGAAATAGTTACAGTCGGTCTACCCGGGCGGGGACGTGCTTATCGATGTGTGACATTCTTGGTCATCGTTGGTGACCGCACCACTAACGCCACCGAGTCAAAACGAAGCGTTTTTGGCTGTGCAAAGACCGGATTCAGCCAGCAACGAATTTGACGCACCGAAACAAAACCTTTCAAACGTACATACGGAAACGCGAAGATGGACGTCCCGTAAACAAAACGTGTAAGCAAACCACCACGCATTTCGACACCCCTGACCTGGGCGTGTTGCTCGACAGGCGGTTGGCGAACTCAGTGGAATGTTTTGGTTCTTCTCATGGCGATTTCTAGTCGCAGGTCCCATGCTGTTTAGGCCTGCTGCTGACATTTTATATCCACATATACAGCAACCGTAACACGAAAACAAATTATGAATTTTCCATCAATTTATTTTAATTTTGGCCGTATACCGTCAAATTGCGGGGTACAGACAAAGCTTGGTGCAGATTAATCCCTTGACTAGTTTTCCAGGACGTTATTTCTGTCCCATCTGTTAGTTTCAGCGTTTCTCGGCTGTAGCAGCTGCTCCGTACGCGAGTGACCCACATTGAATCAGCACCGGTTGTCGAATATAGCGGTGAACTGAATGAAATCTTTTGCGAATGACGCATTCCGTAAGGGGAACTGCTAAATAGCATAGTCGCGTTTTGGCGCTTGCGACTTGGTTTATATCGGTTGCTGAAGAGACTGAATATTGTGCTATAGAAAGTAAGAAAGAGATTTACTCTTTAACAACTTATCCGATTCGTGTAAGCCGTGCAGGGTTCAAATGCTATGAGAATGCGAAGGTAACACGAAGTTTAGGCAAAGCGTTGTAGCTGAGGCTGCGTGGAAACATGCGATGGACCTAAAAGTGATGATAAATTATACAGTGCAGACCGGAAAGTTTTTCGCGAAGATGCAGCCAAGATGTGTGAATGCTTCGTGACTGGCCATATCAATTGGAACGCATGCATTGCTTTGCTTGCGCCTTGCTGTTTCGGGCTTGACAAGAAGTGTTGCCAGTCTTGTGATAGTGCTTGGTTGCCCTTCATATGCGCACGTTGCTATTTGCCGCACCAACTTTCTCTACGAGCTCGTTGACCGGACCCTATCGCATGAAAATACCGAACGGAAATACGCATTTTGGGCGATTTTGTTTACAGCCTGCTCCGTGTCACACGTCGCCGGCAGCAGGGAAAAAAGAGAGAGAAAACACGTTTCTTAAAGAAACCAAGCGGCGCGCTAAAGAAAAAAAGCGGCCGTTACGACAGAAAAGAGAGAAAAATGCGCGCGTCCGTAGAAGGTACGGGTGCGCTCGTTCAGATTCTTCGTGTCAAGCAGCTCCCCAACAGATCTGTGAGCTGGTGGCTGTTGCAGCATGTTGTCCACGCCAGGAAGGCGACATTATTGCTCTTGCACAGCATAGCTCAGTTCAGCTCAGGACGCGTGTTATGTGTTGTAAGGCGGTCGAAATATTTGATAAGTCCAACCTGGGAACTGTCGACTTCCCACGTTATGAATTGTTTCCCGTGAACGGGCTGTGGAGTTGTTCTGCGGCAAGTTTCAGCAATCGCTTGTAATCATCGAAGAGGCTTGCACTTAGAGTGGCAGTGGGAAGCTTGGGTTAGTCTTGAATTTCGGCTGGCCTATTATGGTGCTAAAGATACTGGATCAGTTTGAGTAAAGGTTCACAAAAAAGGCATAAAGAGCTTGGGCTTCGCACAAAGGCATTGATTTAGTAGTCGAAGCACCTGGCGCAGGCTTGTGTTGTGATTCCTAATCGTTCAGTGTTAACGCAAGTACGTTTTAGTTAATCACCTCTGTGAAGATTAGTTTTACGCGACTGCTGTGAAGAAGACAGGCTTGAGCTTATGATAAAAGGTGTTGATGGTTCAGTGTTAATCACTGTCAAAGCTTTGTAAAACGCAGTTCAGCTGTCCCTGCGTATCAGACGCTATTAGCTCCTAATCACAGCAGTCGCATGTTCGCATTACTGAATGCGTGGACGGTCTGACATTGCGTGAGTGGTGATTTACATACTATAGAGCAATGAAAATGATTGGATTCTAGTGGTTGTCAAACCAAGCTGTTCCTCGAATTTGATTTGCTCCGTGTTGCGTTATCTTTTCACGCTATACCCAAGCGGTTTCCAACGACCTATTGTGATAGGAGCGTTGTAACGTGCGGAACTAAAGGAAATTATTGAGTAAAAAATTGCTGCTTGAAGTTTTTTAAGCGACTTCTGACTTTTCTCTCATTTTGCTAATTTTTTTTGCAATGCTTTGTCTCAGCGAGTGCGATCTCTAGGTTGTTGTCTAAGGTGGAAACGATCTGCTGTCTGTGTCAGGCTGCACAAATTCTTTGACTGCGTTCGGACGAAGATTGTTTAGCTTGAGCTCAGCGATCGTCGTCGCCGCTTAAGAAAACAACCGCGGGCAGTCGCTGATTGACGCCGAAGAGCGTTTTCTGTCCAAAGTTTACCGGAGAAGGATACGATGATGAACGTCATGGACTTCCAGCAGCAATGGAGAAATCAGATGAACGGGATTCTGACGGACATGTTCGCTCCGACCTCGGTGCACTCTCCGATGGCTGGAGGGATGGCCGGCATGTACAACACGATTCCCGGGATGGTTGACTCGCCCCCCCCACTCCACACCCTTAGCTTGAACCCACCCACTGCTTATCATCATAACCCTTACTATCCGTGGGATTGTGGCCAAAGATGTAGGTGGACTTACTTTGTTTAGGAAGTATGACATGTTTACAGTCTAAATAAGGTTTTGAGCAAGATAGGTTGATGCGAAGTTATACCGCATGTGCTTAATTCGTGTATGAATGATATCACTTTTAAAGGCGCTCTCCCCTCAAGCAGCAAGAACGGTGTTTTCGCTGCATTGTCTTATTAAGGATAGGCCGATTCCGGTCGAGTAGTTTCCTGTCGTTGTCCGTTGTTCTATGTGTTTGGCCTTGCACTGTAAACTTCAGTGTCGACACCTCGTGTGACAAAAATCAAAAACCTAACGGCAATATGCATAAGTTTCATACAAGGTGATAACTTAAACACTTTGTATAGATGAGCAGTACCATATAAGGGGAGGGTCGTGGGAGACCAAACATTTTCGAATTGGGATCAAAAGTTTTGTATTGCTTAATGTGGTACTTGAACGGTTTTTTTGAGGTTTTACAGAACAATCGGTTTAACTGCGTTTCCTTGTCAGCTGCAGAGATGGTGTTCCAATGTAAGCGAAGTGAACCCAACAGCATGGTCGCGAGTGTTTAAACAAGCAGAGATGCTATGGTAGAGCTTCATTCATCTGTTGATTTTCTAAGTTGAAGCATCACTGCTTTAATTAACCGGAAAAAGATTCACAGTGCACAGTGTTCGCTGCAGTGTTGTAGTTTTCTCTATCAACACAAGTATTTTGTGCGTTTCGACGCTGCAATGGCTGCTTTGTTTCATGTTTGTTTCGAGCCGCGCCTTCTGGGTCAATTAAGTATAGCGTCATAGTTAGGGTCGCAACTTGTTTTTCGAACTTGTTTTTTTAAAAACCTGGATTACCTTGCTTACTTGAAACTGCAGTAAGCCTTTAAGTTGCTGCACATGCTTGTCTCCCAACGCTCCTGAAGTTGCCAGTTTAGTCCCATCCACAAAAAACGTTGACGTCCTTTAGGTTTGAGTGTTGACAAACTTCACCCAGTTTTTCTAATTCATTTCATAACTGCGGAATGCGACCGTGTAGTACGCACTAACGACGCTGGTTAGAAGTTGCTGGCTTTTGATTAACGACGTGAAGAGCACCAAGATGCACCGTTCCTGCCAGTCGCTCCCTGGCGAGAAGCGAAGTGTACTCGAGGGATTAAAAGAATACTTCTCATCGATCTCCGACGCTAAACACCGCGACATCAGACTTACATAATGAGCATTATGCCTGGTGGTAATGTTCCATGAAAGTCATTGCTCTCCACGACTTAACTTTGAGTGGCGTGCTGCCCTCAGTTTATCTCCATCTACTTGGTCGCGTGCCTCAATTGACGTTGGACATGTTGCCATGTGTCTTGGCCAGGCTCTGTCGTTTTCTTTGTCGGTTGCTTGCGCCGTTAACACAGGGAAGGAAAGTAAAAAACTGACGCCGAACGATCGGCTTACATACGCTGCTCGGATTTGGTAACGTGATATGTACGCTGGTTGTTTTGTTGTCGAGGGTGTCGGTTTTAGACTGTTTTTCCTTGCGCTCCGGCACAAACTTCGGCTCGTATTTACAAGACGACTTCTGAGTGGTGCAACGGTTCGTGCGTGCGCTTGTCCATCGGCGTGTGTAGTCGTTACTGACTGGTGGTTCACGCAAGTGTAGAACCAGTTGCTCTCTTACGTTTTCCTCCAAGCAATCCCAGCATTCAGCCCCCGCGGTTTGTTGTTCTTCTGATGCACATAATTACAGGAAGAACGTCTCTGCATCACTTTGCATAAGCAACTTGACATCGACGATCGTTGGACGCGATCTCTTGCGTCCATTGTAGGAGTCCACCAATGCCAGCTATATGAGGTGTGGTGTCGTGTGTAAGTGCAATTCTTAGAGAAAATTAAAAGCACAGAAATTATGCTTGTGGGCCCGTAAAGCGTTTTCCAATCCAAGAGGCAAATAAGGAATAGTGTTGTAACTGCTGATTGGTATTGATCAGCAGACAACCGGAATGCTGCATATCGATGGTACCGTGCATTGCCCATGTGGATACGATCGGCCTGCGAAGCTCTCCAGGGTATCTGGCCTCATCGTCTGAAGTTGGTGAATTTACTTGCGGTTCCGTATCATGTTTTGCTTCGTGTACGACTCATTTGGTTGATCCGTTGTATTTGCTGCGCGCGAGCTCTTTCTGCCTGCCCAAGGTTTCGCTCATCTCCGACCAGTCGTTGGTGCGAGTCACAAGCAACTCTGTTCAGGACGTTGTCGTTGCACTTCAGAAGCATTCGATTTGACCTTTAGCAATAGCAATGCCACGACGTTCACAGCTTAAAACCGCCACGATCACGGGGACCTCTGCTGAAGCGACCTCGGGCTAATTGACGTTGAACATTTGCCGTGCTTTCCGTATGCGTTCCAAAGGCCGAATGCGAAACATATGGAACGGCCTGCCTCAAACGCGGCTGCGAACGTTCGCGCTTCTGTTGTTTTTTTGCTTGACGGCGATTAGTCACCTGGGTCGGGCGTTACGCAACGTTAACATTTGACTCTCGCTTTTGCTGCACTTGCCTGAGCATCGTGGCGAGCAGTGCGGACCGGACTGTTCCTCACGATCGCGACTAAACGTGCGCCCTGCCATGACACGCTGCTATGACGCAATCGACCTTCTCGAAATGACCGTTGCGCAGACTTCAAAAATGTGTGGAAGCTGTGGGAAAAGAGCAGCTAAATTTAGTAGCCAGTTTATCGCTTGTTCCTGTCTTGCTACTTGCGGCCCGCTTAACATTTTCAGGATAATTCGCTGCAGTTACTCCTTTGAATATTTTCAACAACGCAGGTTTAAGCTGCAGCTTTTCAACCGTAATGTGATTGTTGGGCATTGGTTGCTGTCCAGGTGTAAGCAGCAGATATCCAGCAGCGCACGCACCAGCTCAGGTTCGTCAACGCTTTGGGTTTGACACAACTTGATGTGTTCAGTCTCATGATAAACGCGCAGTTGCATTCCAATGCAGCAACCCGCCTGAGCTCCGTCTCAGATCGCACGGTCACGCCGCAACTGCTTTAAATAATGAATATTTCGATGAATGTCTTGTCAGCGGCTTCAATGACTTGGCACTGTAGTTAATGGGAAGTAGTCGTTGAACCCGCAAAACCTGATGAACGTGGCGTATTTTATCTTTACATGCACTTAGTTCGGAATCTAAAAAATACACCAAGCCTTACCCGTCGCATTGCCAAGCATTCTTGCTTGGCAACCTTCTAGGCAACATTAGTATGACGTAAAATCTATGGATGAACATTTCGGGTGTTATTTTACCCTCCGCGAGGACTTGAAATTCTGATCCTTTAGTTCTTTTTCATCGTTAGTGAAGTTGCGTCATGCAGCAGAAATTTTCTGAAGTTTAATGCCGAAGTTGTATGCTCACAGCCACTGACGTAACTGACAGGGGGGCAAGGGGGGCGAGCTGCCCCCCTGGCAAGCTAAATGTAAAAACTGGTCCCCCTTTAGTTGACATTTTAATATTTAGTATTCTTTAGGTTGTTGTTGTTCTGCGTTTTTCGGGGTATTTTCGTTTTTCTAGCTGGTATAGACATCCACAGATTCACTATCATTTCTTAACTTTTTTTATGAGTTTTGGCTAGTGGGCCCCCTTCAGCTAAGCTTTTCCCCCCTGGATCAAACCTCCAGTTACGCTACTGCTCACAGCACAGTAACTTTTACAGGTTCGGTGCCTTGCCTTGGTGGAGTGATACGGGCCAAATCCGGTCCGCGAAGCCATTTTGTAAATAATGAAATAATAATATACATACGAAAAATTGTGGATTTGATAGAATGTAACATATCCCGAAACAATCGCATTATGTAAGATGTCCGGCCCTCGGAATGTTGTGTAATAGCTTATGTGGCCCTCGGATGAAAAAGCTTGGAGACCCCTGCCCTAATTGGAAGTTTTGAGGTGTTTCAACCACGGCTCTGTAAAATCTGGACATGCACATGATATAATCTATTTCACATTAATAGTTTCGTGAGAATACCATGGGATGGGACAGTCGCATGTTGTCGTGTAATAGGACAGAAAAGAGTGTCCCATGGACAAGCCTGACGTGCGGCCATGTTCTATCGCGAAACGTGACTTCGCGTAGGTTTGAAATCCCTCGTAGATTTCTCGTTTGTTCCCAAACGCAGTTACGATCCGAGTAAAGTTGTATTTTTAGTGCACAGAAAAAGATGATTACTTCTTGTCTGTTTGATCTGAGCAACATCCTTGTGCCTATTGTATCATGATTGCCACAACTTAAGGTCGTTTTTTCACAAAGAATTTGATGTTTTTCGTGCAGCCTTGAAGTTCCATCGGCGTAACAGAAGTGCAGCAGGCAAACAACGGCAACAGTGCAAATTCACGCCGTAAACACATTAAGCGCAAGTTGCTAGTCATCAATAAACTGAAGTCGATTTGTCAAGCTGGCGGCTTCTTATTATTCGAATGGAGTTGAGTTGTCTTGAAATCTGCGCAGTTGCGCAGAGCTCGCTTGGCCTTGTCAGCAGTAAGCGAACCGCTCTTGATAAATGATCTCAAAAATTTTCCAGCGCCTACAGAGACAGCTGCCTCGCAGTCTCCTCAGTTACGTCATATTGGTCTGTGATCGCACGGGCGCACGCAATCAAAAGCAAATCGAAAAAAGCAGAGAAATTTCACTGTGGTGCGATTCATTGACTGTAACGAATTAGCGTCACGAATTTTGAACGGCAAAGTCCAGCGACGGAGGTTTTTGTTCCTTTTTCGTCCATAACGAATCTTTTCATTGTGCCTGGAAGAACAGTTCGCACAGACAGTCGACTGTTGTGACACTTGGGTTCGAGCAAAGATGCGTGCTTACGGGTCAAGAGCCGGCTTGCATTGTGTGCCAAAGGTTTTCTGGACGGCGCCTGCGTCGACTCCGCGCTGCATCGATGGCAGAAAGTCTGAACAGCAGCAACGTAGGAAGGTTACCCTTTTGTTTACAAAATTTAAATATTTCCAAAACTGGTTAATCTTGCAAGGATGTCAAATATGTTGCCCAACTGGTCTGCACTTACGTGGTAAAAACTAATCAGCAAGGTCAACGAATTATCCGTTCGGGGTAAGGTTGAGGTACGGTCATCAAACGTACGAATTTGCATAGTATTTTCAACAACGAAATTTAAGCGGTGAAACTTCAAGGATGATGCAACGAAAGCTACAAATAAAGGCATTCCGGTTGAAAAACTTTCCAGCATGCAAATTGCCTTATTGTGTGCGAGAAATTGGTCTTGCGTTAACTTTTCGCTGAAGTTCAGCACGGCTGCTGTGCGAGCTGCGCGCGGTGGGAAACAACCGGTAACTGGAACTTTTTGACTGCGCCCTGTTGGACTTCGTGTTATATTGGTAACCGGATGGCTCCGTAGCTTCATATTGACTGCATTACCTTGGCGGGACAGTCGCTTGACCTCTAGTTCACCTGTATCCTTTGCTGTGCTCCACACGCACGTATGCATGCAATGCATTCGGGTGTGCTGTATTGTTGTGGCATTGCTTTGTCACTGCAATTTTTTATCTGAAGACAGTTCTGCACCCCTAAAGAGTGTGCAGTAGTTCGCAGTTGTTGTTTTAAACAATTTTTAAGGTTGTTGCGTTTGAATTTACTGTTACAATCTGCTGTTCAATGCCGAAAAAATGAACAGGCTAAACTCGGGTAAACAAAATAACCACAGTGAAGTTTTATGGTAATCCGTTTTTATTTTGGAAATTTTTACTGATTTATCTTATTCAAGTGATTTACAGTAAAAGTCTGAATCGACAAAAAGTTAATTGTGCCCTGTTTTCATTACGACGTCATATTTGTCTGAAAGCCGTGTGCATGGCATGTCGATGAAGGGCAAAGCGGCTCAGTTGTTAAAAGCACCGGGAGTGGGCCATTGTTTTCTCCTTCCAAAGAAGCCGGCACAGAGCGGCACGATGCTAATGTTTCGTTAGATTTCACGCCGTGAACTATGACGTATAAACACGGATCTGGCTGCAAGGCGAGATGTGCTTGTGTGCTGGAAATGTTTCCGTTTTGTGAAGCAATGATGGCATCCTTGTGTGTGCGGTTGCTTGTTGATGATATGCTTTCTAAATCATCTTTTCAAAGTCGTGGAAACCGCAGTGAAATTTTAGAAGTGCTCCAGAGCTGTGACCTACTTCCAGTGACGAGTTGAGCAGCAGTAGCAGCAGACGCCCGCCTGTCTCGCAGCCTGTTGCGATCTGCCAGCGCTCGCCTAGAAAAGCAACCATGCTGAAAAGCGGGGCGCGCGGTCGCTTCTTAGCATTGTTCGCGTTAAGTGACTCTCGAAATAGCTTGGAGTGTAGTCGCACTAAACGATGCTTTCGCGCACCCCGCCACCCCTCCTTGCGCCAAGTCACGATTCGTTGAGTTTCTTAGCTGTTCGGCTCGACGCATAACGTTTGTGTTATGTGACAGAAGTTTCTCCTTGTCTCGTGCCCGAGATTACTGTAACAAGAGATCCCCTTCCGTCGTATCCGTCCGACTTTCTGCCGATCGTTTTTAATTGTCTGCGCTTTCCTCCGCTACGATGTTGCTTGCTGGTAACGTTATGGTTGGCCATGGGATTTTCGTTACGATCTCACAAACAACGCGATCAGTTAATGAAATAACGCTTTTATGACTTCCTTACTGGAGTCTACATCGCTTATGTACTTTTGGCTTCAAACTACGGCGCGTCTGCGTTGTTGGTTCGTTTAACTTCTAACAAAAGTCTAATCAGCATCAGCCGAAAATCTCATCCTGTTTAAAGCCCCACTCCGCGTGGGAACGTGCTGGTATAAAGGGGGCCACTGGTTGTCATGGTCAACTGGTTTTGGGGGTTCATGCCACTCACGTCTACTCCAGCCAGTATGGCCTGCTGACGTAGTAAAGTACGTGAAAATCGATAATGTGTGGTTTGCGCTGCTGTCGCGCGTTCCGTTGGAGTGCGTGACACGCTGGGAAGATATCAGTTGCATGACTTGGCCGCTGAACATGAATAAAACATTAAAGTCGCGTCGAGCATTTATTTTAAGCGTTGGCAAAACAACACACGTGACGCCTGTTAAGTCACGAAAGTGTGGCGCTACTGTTGGTCGTAACCTAAGCAGCTGTTGTTATTGGGTGCAAACCGTTGTCGGTACGTTCAGTAGTTGGTCATCGCGGTTTGCACAGACGATTTGTAAAGTTTACTGAAATCTTTTACGAGATTGTGCCCAAAGCTTTGCTGCCGTGTCGCTTAGTCCAAATGCGCCACAATGTGCCAGTCGATGAATTACACCCTGGAGGTGCTGTTTCGTTGTTACCGTCGCTTTTTACTTCACCAGCATCACCGGACAGTGTGGGTCTGTCCTCGACCGGCAGCAGTTATTCCGGGTCGGAATCCGAAGGTATGAACCCTGGCAGCCAACCGTGCCCGCCGTCGCCTCCTCCACCTCCCCGAACGTACAAGCCCTGCTTCGTTTGCGGCGACAAGTCATCGGGATATCACTACGGTGTGGCATCGTGTGAAGGTTGCAAGGTGAGCCTTGACGGATTTTGGATATTTCTCTTAGACGACACTTGTCTGTCTCATTTAGGCTTCATTAAGTCGACCTTCGATTGAAGGGAGTGTTGTGAAATGTCTCAAAAAGGATGTATCGTTCAGCAACCCCTCACAATTGAATGATAAAAAAGACGGTGACTTCGAAGGGACCCATTTTTGTTTTCTATTTCAAAACCACTCATTGTGCGGTCGGAATTTGAAAGATGAAGTTTGGCATTAGCGTTCTTGTTTAGCGCAAATCGCCCAAAGTTTTCATTTCAGTTTTCAGCAAGTTTCAGTTCATCTTGTTCTGCGCAAAGCCTGTTTCTGTTATCCGTGGTTTATGCACGTGGTCTGCAGCATGAAAGTTAGCAGCAAAAAATATTTAAGAAATTAGAGTAATTTTTTTTCTTGTTCTCCGGTTTTCGATCTGTGTGAAAGATGGAAGCGTCCGTCAAAGTCAGAGTAAATGAAGAGGTTATTTATGTGCGTTCTTTAAGTTTTTTTATTTACTTATTTAAGTTTTCCTTTGAAGGCACCGTATGAACAATGTTATCACGCCTTGATTTGCTGTTACGTTCGGCGTCCTCGTGGCATCTGTGTCCGCTGTTTTTTTGCCCCGGGCGTGTCAGCAGTTGGGTCGGCCGCGCCAGTGCACCGCGACGATGCATGCGCATCATAAGGCGCTGTCATGTAAATATACAGTATCGGACCACGACGTGCCGCTTGGCGACGAAAGATCGCAGCGCTCTGTCGAGGACGTGCGCTGTGCGAGAGCCACGTTAAACGACGAGAGCCACGTCGTCAAGAACGGCGCAAGTGAAACGAGTCGCCTGCCCGTAATAAAAGCTAATCTCCGCTCCCCGTGGAGAGCCATGGCGCTGGTCAAGAGACTCTATTGGTCTAGAAGGGGCAATATTGCATGAATTCAGTCCGCGGCTTTTTTTCGCGGATGTGGCGTCGAACGCCAAATGTCTATAAAACAGATTAATGCTGACTGTTGGGCAAGCGCTGTCTGCCAGAGGAAATTACTGGTCTTCGCTCCTTGCCCAAGGGTGCGCAGTCATTGGGTTCTTCTTGGCGCTTTATGTCTTATAACGCTTGGTGAGCACCATCTGTGCAGATTAAATGGACGCTGTGATCATACCACGCAAATTCAGAAATCTGCAGTGCATTGTGAGACAAGCTTTTGGAAATGTACAGTTTTTGATGCAGTAGACCTGCTGAGGCAGCTACAGCACCCAGATCTGCAGCACGCGAAGTAATGTTAACCTGTTGTCTTTTTTGTTCTCGACAAAGTCACTACAGTTGGTTTAACACCAGTTGGACACTGAACAAAAGACTAATATTCGATCCCGTGCCGCGTTGTTTCAATCTCCTGCACTTCCTGTTCTCGCGTCGCCGGGCTCGTTGGAAAGGTGCGAGAGGCTGCTGGCTTCGGTGTTTAGCGCGGTCGCCACTGCAGGATTTCCAGTTACATCTGTTGTACAGCAGATCGCGGAGATTCTCGGCTTTTCGACAAGATTACAAAACGTAATTCTTACCGCGGCGATGCTATCGCAGACCGTGTCCGAGCTGCGCAACCGGGTCAAACGCGCCGGTCGCTTGTAATCTTTCGCCGGCGTCTCTCATCGCAGCATTAGTGACATTACTCCGTCGCAGATGTCCGTCGGTAGTGGCACCCGTTCACTCGTATGATCGATCGCTCGGCGGGCACTTTCTGCGCATCCGAACTACCCGCTCCAGCGCACACGCCCCTTTCTTGTAAACGGCTCCACGGGAACGCGGTCAACCCCTTTTTTTCCATTACGTGCGGACCTCAACCGCAACAAACCAATTTGCAAGCGGTGCGGCGTTTGCCGCTGAAACCAATCTACTGCTCTGTGCTCCGAACGAACGGTTCTGAGCTCGGCACTGACTACTGCCGCAACACAAACGCTCTCTTCTAAGGTGGTATTTGCTGTGATTGGATCGACCGCGGCGAAGCAACTCGATCAGGAAATCAAATGGCGAAGCAGTTTTTATGTCGTAAGTCGGTTAAAAAATGTTAATCCTATTTTCGACCCCCCATCCCGGACTTGTTATGTCACGATGCAGCGATGAAGTCAGTCATGCGTCGAGTGATTTTGGCCGAGGCATACATCATTAGAAATACTTGTGGCTCAATCACCTTCACCTTTTCCTGCCGCAGTGGGTGACCTTGGACTATTTCGACCAGTAACCCTCCAGTTTTGCGTTCATTTGCTCATTAATGTTCACAACGTTCAGTGTTCACACGTTGTTTTCCTTCACACAGAAGAAGCCGTTACTTTCGTTACTTCCAGTAGGTTTTGATAAATGTCTTCGTTTTCTAACGATCGTTGTGTTTTTTTTCTGTTTTGTTTACCGACAAAGCGAAACAAACCGTAATCATTATTTTCGTAACCGCAATCATTATTTTATAAGTAACCGCAATCATTATTTTCGTAACCGCAATCATTATTTTATAAGTAACCGCAATCATTATTTTCGTAACCGCAATCATTATTTTTAAGTAACCGCAATCATTACTTTCGTGACTGGCAACTTGCGGCTCGCCACATCACTGCTCAGAGCGCAAACGACCTGCTTGTCCAAAAACTTCCAAGAGCCACCGTTCTCATTTTCTTGTCATTGGCTCCGCATCGTGTCGGCAATGTTACCTTACTTCACTCCCCGACCTATGCTTCGCATTGTTCAGCGCCACTTTAATTATTTCTACGTGTCAAGGTTACGTCGTTATCTCCTACATACGTATGAACACAGCCTGTAGCATTTCCCTTGAACTGCAAGTCGACTTTCTGAGGTTTTTCTTTCGCGTGATTCACACCTGTTTTTTAGGTCATAGACCGAATATTTTTTAATGATCGAATAAATAAAGTCAGTTCGGTCATAATGTCTGAAAAGGTAGTAGGTTAGTGAATACTGTAAGTTTTAACACTATTACAGGACAAGTGACCGCAATGTCTCCGAAAAAAAAATAGAGACTTAGACTGGCCCAAAATTCAATTTTTTAGCTATTTAAAACCAGTGTGGAAGTCTTTTGAGACTGTTGCGGCATTTTCATAACACCTCCTGCCCCATTATCTTGCGCCAATCTGTGTTGTGCGTCACTATTTCAAAAGGTTAAACATGGTCAAGCGTTGGATGGCGGTAACCGCTTGCAACGAAATCGACTCGAAGTAGTTTTTTTTAGAAAACCGGAATAACTCTCTAGTTGGCAAGCGTTGCTGACGTCACGTTTAGATCGCCCGCGTGTAGTAAGGTCACCTCGAGGTTAACTCGATGACGTCACATTTTGCACAACAGGTTGTGCAGCAAAATCTGCTTGAGAGCGATTCATTATTGCGTTTTTATCAACACAATTTGAAAAAAGCACGGTATGTTCATTAGTTTGAAATTTGCTCATTTTTTTGTTCTATTCAAAATTCGTTGATTTTCCAACTTTTTTGCAAATCAACAAACTGCGTCGGGTTTCTTTGCACTTAATATGAGCTGTGCGTCGTACATCTGGCATCATAAATGATTCAAATCTTTTGTGAATATCTGCGCATTACCACTGCGCCTACGTTGAATAAATCGTCGAGCCTATCATCTTTGTTGTTGCCGGCCCTTAGCCCCTCTCCAGATCGTCTTTCTGCGCCGATCCTTTTCCATTTTGCACCTCTCCTGACGCGTTGGTTCGGATTGCGTGACTACGTAAAACAACGAGCAGTCTAGTTCACTTGCTACGAGCTGAGGGCATGCCGGCAGTGGCCTTGCGCTGACCTCCGGGTTACGCGACAGCCGAATAGCGGTGCCGGTGTTTCAACATGACCTACTTGTCGCTTGTTGTGGCTTGACACTGATTGCGACAGAGGGGTGCGGTGTTTTTTGTAGTGGGTCTAATGCGCAGATAACGATTCGTTGGAGATGGACTGCGTCCTGCTTGTGCGGGGGTTGGATTTTTTGTGGTGTTGCGGAAACGACGCATTTCATACCAAACCAAGTTTGTTGGGCGAATTTCGTAAACGCGGCTTAGATAAACGTTGCATACTGTCCTGTGTGAACAACGTTGCCGCTTTCACTGAACATAGGTTCGCGACGCAAAAGCCACTAAGAGTTTCTATTTCCTGGATAATAGCAGATTTTGACTGAGCTCGCGCCTTTTCATTGACGATTTTTTAATTGAGTCGATCTTGCGTGGAAGCATCTTATTTTGTTACAATGCTGTTGACTGGTTCTTTGATAATTGTCACTGCGGGAGTTTGGCCGTCTCTTCCTGTGGTGATGATCTCATCCGCCCACAGGCCTCGAACCCACAATGAAAAGAACTTTATGTAGACATTGGGGTATTTTTCTGAAAGAGACCAAAGGGGTGATTAGTAATATTAAAGAATGAAAGCTTAATTTCACCCTTAAAATGTTGCTTCAAAATAGTTTCCTTACACTTTCAGACTTTTTTCCGGTTCCAGACTCGGCAAAACTATGCTGGCGTCAAAGTTCACGATAAGCAAATGTATAAACTTGCCGTGATCCTGATAGGTCCAATCACGTGCTAATTGCTGTCCCCGAACTTTGTTTCCAACTTATAATCGTCCGAAGCTGGCTGCGCAACAAAAATGCCGTTGCTCTTTTTTTCTGTACTTGCGCAAAGCAAGCTACCTCAGATTAATGGAAGTTTTATTCCGCATTCCTGTTTGCGTGAAACTGTTTGTTTTTGCTGACCAAGAACTAGACGTCCTTTTCGTGATGGTTGCTTTGTGACCTCCTGACCCTACCGCCTGTATATCTGCTTAAAAGAGACGCGCGCAGTGTCGGTATGCGACGGCTCAGTGAAGCCGGTATGTTCCGCTGTGCTGGCGAGCGACCCTGCTGCCGCCCTGGTGTTCTTCAATGGTCGACTGCTGTTCCTTGACTTCTGGTTGTAGCGAAAAACTCGACACCGGCGTTGTGGCCACCTTTGTGTTGAGACTCTCATCAGCCTTTCTCCTAAACAGCGGAAGGTGCCATTGTTTTCGTTTATATTTTCCTCCAGTGTGATCGCGTAATTAGTTGGTTTGATGCAAAACTCCTTTGTTTCGTTTGAAAGCGTCAGTTTTCACTCCCAGCTTAGAATAGCATGTCGTCAGCCTTTCTTGACAGTTTAAAATTGAAAAGCCTGTGGATGTAATTCAAATTTAGTACCTAGTCGTCACAGACAAAACGCTAATAGTTTGAAACTTTTGCGCAACTTGAGGTGGCCGCCATTTTATCGCTTCGTTTGATTCCAGGGTTTCTTCCGTCGGAGCGTGCAGAAGAACATGCAGTATACCTGCCACCGCAACAAGAACTGTGAAATCAACAAGTCGACGCGAAGCCGCTGCCAGTACTGCCGCTTGCAGAAATGCTACCAAGCAGGAATGTTGAGAGAATGTAAGTTGCTTTTTCGACTAAACAGCGCAAAAGTTGCGACGCCTTAAATCGTGTGCTGAAAAGTATAGGCGTTTGTTCCGACGCGTGATGAAACCTTAGTTTTCTTTCAACGTTGTTGAAACCTGCTCGTCCCTGCCGGATCATGTAAACACGCTGTGAAATCTCTGTGATTGGGTGGTGTGCGAGTCTGAATACGTGCATACCGCTTTCTCGTTACATGGTAGCCAGTGAGAATTGCGGAAGTCTTTCAGCAAAAAAGGTGCCCCGAAAAACGGGACAGGACGATGCCAGCCTCGCTGCAATGTTAATTTGCAATCTTGCTGTACATGATATGTCGCCGTGTGTTATGTTTGCTAAGTACACACAGCGACTCCAAGTTCTGTGTTGATGACGTCAAAACTCGCACTTTTAAGCCACGGATGACCGTTTCTGCTGTTTGCGCAGAATAAAGTTTTTTGAACCGTGTTGCTTCTGTCGTAGATGTTTCGTTTTGCGTTTTGAGCCCAACAAATGTTGACTCAAAAAGATCTTTTCCATTTGTATTCCAAGCATTGTTCACGCTTCGCAATCGACCCGTCCAGTGTTTCTAAGGTGTTTTGAAGAAGACCGAAACGGTTTCTCAAACTGTCTCTAACATACAGTAGAAACTCGCTTTACTTCCTCCATCAAAATACACCAAAACCTTGCTTTACAACCATCTCCGTATTCAGATGAAATAGTTGCGGTCTCTCAATATCTTTGCGGTTAGCAAGGTGAAACCTTCAAAAAACCGTGGACCTGTCACCAGAAAGTGCGCTGGTTAAGGTTGAAAGTTGATCTGGAACAATCCGAGCTCTGTCTGATGAAAAGCACGAAACGTTCGTGCAGCAAGGTGGCCACCTAGCGACAGTTTTTCATGCAGCGATGTGCTTCAATCGCAAAAGTGAGACATGTCATTGTGGACTTGCCGACGTCATCCATCCGTCGCCTGTTGCGTCGCTGACTGACGTCATTTTCGCCCTGTGTCGCGCAGCGGTGCGGAACGACAGGAACAAGAGGCGAGGAAAGGAGAAGGACGCGAAGAACGGATCTGACGCCGGCAGCCCCGTCGCGTACGAAGAGGTCTCGTGCACGCCGGAGATAGAGTCGTTGATACACATGGTTTCCAAGTTCCACATCGACACTTTTCCGCTCACGGATCGTCTCAATAAATACAACGTGGTAAGAGCATTTGATCCGACTCTGCGACGCTGTTTTCTTACCAAGCTGTTTTAAATTTTGGTGGGAAATTCCTGGTTTTCTTTTTAACTTTGAGAAATTAAACGTTATGTCATTTATCCGAATTGCAACTACGCCAGAACCCCCGAAAAAGGTGGGCGTGGCATGCGGAGTTGCAAAACTCATGGTATAGTATCCATATGGTTTGAGTCAAAGAAATCCAGGCAATCCTTACATTTCGTGGCTAGCATTTTTTCTTTTTCTGACAATGCTGAAGTAGTTCCTTTCACTTTGTCTCTATTTGCTTCCGATTAACTCTGTACAAGACCAGAGAGGCTGACGAGCTTTCAAAATATTAATCAAGAAAAGCACTTCGCATACACTGACCAGTTTGTTGATTGCCCAATGTTTCTTGTAAAGCTTTTGTTATTGTAAGCAAGCTACTAACCGTTACCGTTGCTTTCTTCTTCCTTTGCATGCACCCTCTTATTATTAATTACTCAATGATTGCTCGTGAAATGGAAATGACTATAGAATGCTACTGGCAAAATGGTAATTGCATGGTGAGCTTGTGGTATGGCTGACGCTTGTTAGATAATGTATTCTTGTTCTTGCTCGTGGTGTCTCAAACAAAAGTCCATTGCTGTCCAAGATCAGTTAAAAAAAAACAATGCAAGTAACTTCATCACGATCTGTAGTAACCCAAATGCGATTTGCGCGTATCTCCGGCAATTTTTTTCAACCAACTTCTGGCATTTGGCGATGGAAGTTGTAGTGAATTCAAGGATTCTTTTCAATATTTGTGCTTCTGGTGAAGCCAGCTTTTTGCAAAAGTTCAAAAAACTCTGGCGAATAATTCATCGATATATGCTATAGTCTCAGTGATGGAAAATGTTCAGGATTCAACGGTTGGTGCATTTTGGCATTTGCTTGAAATGCTTGTGGTGGCAAAGTATCGGAATGGTGCGTTGAAGTAATTGTCACCAATCGCCGTCTCCGACACAATCACGCCTGCTTTTGCCCGCCTTGTGTAATTTAGTTCGCGCCTATAATTGGCGTTTCAATTGCATTTGTAGTAATAATTTGTATTTGTCGCTGTTTCCTCACCTGTTTGCCCCGCAATTATACCAATTACTTCACAAAAACCCGCCCCCTTTCCCGATCTTTCAACCCCAGCCGGAGGCAGTAACACCATCACCGGTCATCGGCAAACCCACAGATACCAAGCTGTGGGAAAAATTCGCTGAGCTCTCCACGAAGTCCATCGTGAAGATTGTGGAGTTCGCGAAGGGGATTCCCGGCTTCCAGGATTTCACCATCGCCGATCAAATCACACTGCTCAAATGCGCCTGCCTGGAAGTTCTGGTTCGTAAGATATGTGAAAATATATAGAGTAGATGTGCGTGTGCGTTTAAGTCTTCAAAGCCAGTTAATAGTGATTCTGAAGATATTTGAATGGTGAAAAAATGTCAAGCAGCTGAAAATCAGGTTAATTTTTATCTTTTTCCTTTAAAAAAAACAAGGTTTGGGGAATAGTTGCCTTCGTTTATCGAATTCAATTCAGGGAATCTCCCTCGTAAGCCGAGGTCCCAAAACTGGCCGAAAAACATTTAAATTGTTAAACTTTGTCTCCGTTGTATTGCTGTTTACCCAAGTTGCGTTTCGCCACCTTGAGGTCCCAGCTTACATGCCTCATGCAGTCGAAGCGTCTTTGAATGGTCGTTCGCACCCGGTACCATGGGCATTCTCTAACAAAGTGGTTTTCAATCTAGTGTCGCGATCCCCAGAGGTGTCGCGAACCATTTTTGAGGGGTCGCGACTAGATACTTCATGTACACAGCCATATTACATTTGCTTTATTCGAGTTTTAAATGGGGGTCGTTGGGTTATTGGGCTATAGTGGGTTGCTGTGGAGAAAAGGTTGAAAATCACTGCAGTCTGACAATAGTATCCGACACCTTCATGTTATCGATGATTACTCAACGCGTCCGCCTTTTCAATTGAATGAATTGTAAAATCTATGACACATATTCTACATCGAGCAAGTGTGTGGCCTTGTAGTACTGCAAATCGCTGTCTAAAGAATTCAGCTGCCGACCACAGAAGGCGAAACGAAGTGGAATTGTTACCACCCGTTTTACATCTTTCCTTGCATTTGCGCAACGGAAGAGTTGATCTCTAAAGCTGTTTTTGATGTCGGGTTTTCCGGTTTTGATAAACGATTTTCTATGCACGGCGGGGTTTTCCCTTTTCTGGAACTATCCATATTCGTGCAAATTATGCGAAATTCAGACCGTTTCCTTATTTCTTTTCACTGGATATTTTCTTCTTCTGATAGAGAAGTATTTGCTTCGCACAGTTTCTCAGGATCTGTTCACGCTACTCGCCTGATCAAGATTCGATGACTTTCTCCGACGGACTGACGTTAAACAGAAAACAAATGAAGATGGCCGGCTTCGGGCCGATCACTGAGCACGTAAGTTCGGCATTGCCCTATCCCTGAGCCACTGCTCACTCCTGTACGTTGGCTATATAACCATTTCTTTACTGCAAGATGACATTCACGCGTTTTGGTCTTTTTTCAGTAGCATTCTTTTGTAAAATTTGGTTGATAACATTATAGTTATCAGCAGGGCAAGTTTTTGTTGCAGTAAAAAAGTGAGAGAGTTGCATTTATTATCAACGAAAGTTTTTATTTATGCACTGTATGTTGCATTTATGCGCACATTTGACTGCGAAAGACTTGACACAACCTATTTTCGTTTGTGCGGACTTGGCCAAAAGCCAAGATTGTCCGCAGTTCCACCTCTATTTGAGTTCGGGCACTGTCGCACTTGGCTGGGGTTGTAAAACTTCTAGCTTGCAAACCAACTGTTTCGTCATAGATAACATTGAGACGCAGCTAATCCGCCATATAGCTCTTTTTCGTGCAATCGAGGTGAATGGACCTGAACTGAAATAGTTTTGTAGTATTTTTTTTATTACACTTTTACAGTTTGCGTAATACTTGATAAAAATTGCAGTAAAAAGTTGCACGTAAAAATCGAAAAAGTTGCAATATAAAATTCCTGGAAACAGCTCAAAACATTGAATTACATATATTTTGAGTATTTAGGAAGCTGTAAAAAAAAGTTGCAAAAACTTGCCCTAGTTATCAGTTATTCCATTACGTTTAAATGGTAATTGCCTCTGAAGCTGCTCTGTCGGCATCTGAGCCTTCAATTCCATGTTTTTCAAAACGTTAGATGTGCTTGCATTGTCAACCACCGCTCGATTACGCATTCCGATTATTTTAATCATTATTTTCTTATCGTCTCTGGTGAAAGGGGCTTACGTCACAAAACTCAATGCCTTGCAGAAGAACCGTTTTTAAGGTTTCTAAGATTAGAATATGACCAAATTATTTAGTGTGACCGGCCGAATACGACCTGTTTGTCAGACATTTGCGCAATATGAACGCAGTATACAACAACAACAAACAGTGATCGTATCGATTGCAATATGTTGAATGGATTGATTATCTATTCACTTCCAGGTGTTCTCCTTCGCTCAGTCACTTCACCCTCTGGAAGCTGATCACACAGAGGTTGGACTTCTCAGCGCCATTTGTTTGATATGTTCAGGTGAGTATTACCGACAAGCTGGCAGCCGTTCTGTGATTTGCAGTCTATTGTATCGCCTGAGTCTTGACATGCTTTGGTTTTAAGCACTTCGTGAGTACCTTAGCCAAAAATTGTGAAGTTGTTGCCCTGTTGTATTGGTTCCGTGTTCCAAGATGTCTCGACCCACACTGCGTTCGACATACTCGTGTCAGCATGGCCTGAGAATGTTGTCAAGCAATTTTGTAAAATGCTACCGTTTCTTTCGTCACAATGAAACCGTGCATGCCGATTGTTTGCGTCTTCGTAGACCGTCCTGATCTGGAGGAGCCGGAGAGAGTCGAGCAGCTCCAGGAGTCGCTCGTCGAAGGCCTCAAATACTACGCCAGGAAGAGGCGTCCTGATCTGCCTCAAATCTTTCCGAAATTGATCATGAAACTTTCTGACTTGCGAAGTATCAGCTTACGAGGTGATCAACGCGAATGTGGTTGTTTCTCGAATAAGAATACGTTGTCACGATTGTGATTAACCATCCTGTTCAGGTACTCGAAGCTTTCCAGTAAAACTTTCGAAACAATCTCATAAATGCCTAGACGTTTTTGTTGTCCTGCTACAGAATATGGGGGCTGGTCGGAGGAATATCATTCGGAAAAGTTGCTGAGTAGTGAAATTAGGTGAAACATAGCTATTTCCGTGTGTTTTGTTTTGGGTTTAAAATAAGCATTTTGTCAGGCCACGGATTAAATCAAATTGTTAAGATCGTCCGCCAAGTTCGGCCAGACGTTTCGATTGTGCCCCCACCAGGGCCTCTGCAATGAAGTATTTTAATTGCTGTTCTTTCTGCTGCTCATGATTTTTGCAGAAGTTGCCACCAGGTTTGGTTCCGAAACGTCGACAAATAAACGAAATAAAAGTGATCACCAAAAGAGAAACTTGATTTGCTTTTTTTTGTGATGCACGCCATTTGTGGCTTATTATTTAACCCTGACAGCACAATAACTCCGAAACAGCCAAGCACACCAACGTAGGCTTACCAAAATCGCCACTGTTAGCGATTACTGAATCGGCTTCTTTCTACGTCCTTGACGGACATGCTCGTTAAGTGTGAATCGTGTAATTGTTGCAAAATGGTCTGGTTTAACCACTTTCTAAACTTGAAAGAAATATTATTGTCCTTCAATGCAAAGGAATAAATTGCGTGCACTGGTTATCGGCGATACTTCCATCGCAAGCGCGCCTCATTCCGAACGTTGTTGAACGGTCCTCGCGTACCGCGTTCGTTTGCGATCCTGTCGAAAACGCAAGCCTGGCTACGTGAGCTTTGAGCTCAGTCTTGTTTACGAGCGCGTGCAGATGCGTTGCATCAAGGTTGCATTCGTTGGTCGGTTTCTTCTTCGCTGTTGTCTTGCTCGGGCTCAGCCAGACAATCGAGCTGTGTGATCCACTCGGCCCGAGTGAGTCATTTCTTCGTGATGATTGTCTGGGCGCAGTGTGCGTGAAACCGGAAGTGGTCAACAGTGCATTTTTTTCAAAGCGAGGCGGTAATCACATCATCATCCAGTGCGTTTGCTGCACTGCACCAACTTCGCGTGGCTTGCATTTGACCGCCCGCGAGCAGCAGTCCTTCATTTTTCTATTATGATGCAATTGCCGGCCAGCTTGTTGATGTACTGTAGGGGTAAGGAACCTCTCACGGGCCACAGATATTGTGGAACATTGCTGGCGGGCGGCAAAATCATTAATATTATGTTAAAATGTTGCGTTAACTTCGAGAAGGAGAGAGAGATGCTTCTCTAAACTTATTCGTTTTGAGGCGATGTTCTGATCTATCTTTGGTAACGAAAATTCTGATGCGGGCCATATAAAATGTTCACGCGGACCCCAAGTACCCCGTCCCTAATCGACAGACTTCCTGACTGGGCGCTCCCACCTCCACCATCACCGCATATGTTGAATGCTGCCGGTGAAGTTGTTTGTGCTGGCATTTAACCGGTATGTCACAATCCCTTTGTTTATGTCACAATCACTTTGAACCGGAAAGCCGCGTGTTTTCGAACGTTCCGACCCTTGTAGTCTTCTTGGCAACAACTTCAGTGAAATGTGAAGCGAAAGGCCCTTCCAGATCGCGTCTTCTGACAGCGCGACCGCTTATGACGTCACAATGCTTCGTTGTAAAAGTTCATGTTTTGGTCCAAACTTTTTGAGGACCGGCCCGATCTGTCTCGTCCCGTTTCAACACCTGGCGTCGTTTGCTTAATTGGCGTAAGTTCAAAGCAAGTTCCGTTGTTTTTGACGCCCTGAGCGTCTGCCCTCGTCACAGATCTCAGAGCGCTCTTGGCGCCATCAATTGTGCGCATGCGCTGTGATGGTTGTGGAGCATCACGTGACTCGTACTGTTCAATGGATGCGCAAATCTAGGACGAGCGCGCCGCTTTAGCGACGCCAGTGTCGTGCTTTTGGTGGTTATGCGTAATTTGCTCCGCCATGGTCGTTTGTCAACGAAAGAAAGCGACGTCGAAAAGTTATTTTCGACTGTTTCCTTGATGACGTATGACCTGATTCCATGAAACGACATTCCACAGCCGTTCCTTAATTCACACACAACTCGTATTTGCTCCACAGGGGCCGACCGAGTAGTGACCGTAAAGAGCGAGATACCGAAGGGCGCGATGCCCCCTCTCATGTCCGAAATGCTGGAGAACGGAGACGAGGAGTGACGCATGGTCGAGTCGCTCGCCTTCATTTGCGTTGGTCGGGGGCAGTGCAAGTCTATCGGTTGCGGACACAGGTGTTCTGATATGAGCTGCGCCACGCGGCGGACGGCAAGATGGCGCTGCTGTTGCTGCTGTTCGAACGGTGACCACGATCGTTCTTCTTTTCGTTTGTGAACGTCTGTTGTGTTTGTTTTCAAAACGTCCTGCCCCTCAGTGACGTCACACAGCGCCGGTCACGCGTGCGTGCGTCGATGGACAATGCTGTGCGTTGTACAGTATGCTGGAGATTAGAAACAATCTGAAAGATGATCGTTTCGGATTATATAAGCCGTTTTGTTGCCTGTCAAAGATAAATGCGCTCACTTAATCTGTACTCGTCATCAGGAAATAAGTGTAAAAATCCAAATGCCAATTCTTCAAAGGTTTTTAGGTGACTTTTTGTTTTAAGAAGGTTTTAGAAGTGCACGTGATTGTCAAGCGTTTTCATTAACTTGTATCAGCAAATTACATGTTCGAATAATCACGCTTGATCATATTGGCCATTCGTCCAATGAGCATTCGCTTCCACCCTTCATGAAAGTACTTACCCCGTGGTAGGCGGAAATGAAACTGTACTCATGGCAACCGCGCGGCTTGGGGTGGCTCTCCCCGAATGCCCCCCCGTATTGTTTTCCTTTCAATCAGTGTTAGCTTTACTCCTTGCGCGACCTGTCTTCGCTGCTTCCATTGCTCGCCACCTCTCCCCTGCGGCTGAGAATAGTCAACCCCAGCACCACGTCAGCTCAGGCGGGAATTTCGAACGAAACTGGTGTTCGTTCATTGGACGATGGACGATGGACGATGTTTGGCAATTTGCGTCAGCGACTCTGATGACGCAGTGAAAATAAAGTCCTCCCACCGCGTCCCCCCGCAGCTGACGTGTGCGTTTGTGTCGCGTCGCTTGACTGACATTTCATCAAATCTTATGCTGCAGAACGACCGGTCGCAAATGCAATACACCCGCTTTGCCGTTGTTGTGTGTTGTCTTGAACAGTTTGCGAGATTTGATCGGATTTCGAGTCTGTTGCTTGATTGATTGATTGCGCTCTCCATGTGAAAATGCTGACATGACATGACTTTCCCCTCCCGCTTGCCAGTGTTGTGCAACATGCGTTCAACGAGCATCAAACCTGTGAAGTTTGAATCAACAGCGGTTGCTGCACTGGTGTCGGCGTAGCAACACAGACGACGAAAAAGAACATTCAAACAGTTCCGATAAAACAGAATTCCCTCTTGGAGTTGCGAAATTACCAAGTACTGGTTACTGAAAAAAAGGGTTGAACGAAATTCAGTGAACTGTTTGTTTGATCGAGTGTCAATCTCAGGATATTGTCTGCAACAAATTACCTTCGTTCGTGAATGCTGCGTCCATTCCTCGCTATCTTTTTATCTTAAAACCGCCCATGAGGACAAACCATCTGACGTGGGTTACTTCTGACTCGTGTGGGTCAATCAATCTGGCGCTGATGAATCTCTTAAGCACTGCGGTGGGGGCGAAATGTTGAGATGTTACATGACGCAATACTGCTTACTCCTTGTTCAATGTATGTATTAAAAGAAGCGTCGATTATAATTGTATGGCACTGGTCTTTTGACTTTCGCCCTCCGAATTGATAATGGCCATTTTTAAACAACAGGACACCCAGGCAAAACCGAACAGATTGGGCTGCGGGCAAGAGATTTGGTCCCGCAGCACAAAAATAAATGACTGTATTGGAAAAAGACCAAGTCTGCGGACCAGAATTACAGCCCTTTGTCAAATCGATTCCGGTTGTAGCAGGCGAAATTTCGGCGTTGGGAAGCAAAAAAGTACATTTAATCTTGTACAGTGTGATCTACCCATTTCCAACCTCGAGCTTTTGTCTTTTTTATACAGTGTGATTTTTAAGCGTGTATATCTGACGCCTGTAAACGAGAGGTCACAAATTCACAATGCTGTAGAATTTTCCTGCGCATGATGCAATCAAGGGACAATCAGGCTTGTGAATATTGCTGATGTTCAATGCGTTTTCCTTGAAAGCGCTCATGCAAGACGTCGATTAATTATTCTTGTGACGTGTTGCGTTGGTTCAGAAATATCTCGAAACTGTGATTAGTCGCCAAGCTCGCCCGCAGCTGTCTGATAGTAGATATCGGGAGTGACAGCGGAAATGCGTGCTTCCTTTCACCCTCCACATTTTCGCAGTCGCGACTCGGAATCAGATTTCAGTTAATTGAAATAGAGACGCGCGCTCCTTTGACACAATGACGCCAGGCCCGTAGCCAGGTTTCACCGTTTGGGGGAAAGCACATTTTTGGAGGAGCAAGACCTTTGTTTTTATTTAAGGTATGTTTAAGACAAATGTGGGGGGTGGATTAGTAGGGGTCACTGTCCCCGAATCCCTCACGTGGCTACGGGTTTGCATGACGCTGTGTTGTTTTGTTTGATTTTGTCCTCGCGCCAGTCTGCGTTTTCGTTCTCTCTTCGTGTATTTCTTGTCGTTTGTCGAAAAGTTTTTTCTTCGCTTTGATATATTGCATAAGATCGACGATGTGACTGGCAACAACTGTGCGCCGTTCCCTTACATTTCGTTGCTCGGGGGTTCTTTCAACGAGCAAAGTGCGAATATAAAGAAGTTTTATCGATCGCGTGCTGTTCCTACTGTACTTAGATGTAGCTTATACTATGGCGTGGAGAATACTGAAGTGAGGGCAGCCAAGGCCACCGAAAGAGAAACGTCACGTTAGCCTCGGGGCAGCACGCAGGTGGGTTTCACGTTCAGGAAGGTGAATCTAGGTCGGAAGTTAAGTTGCGCTCGAGTTGAGTTATCCTTTGCTGCAACCAGTAAGTTTGCGTTTTGAGTAACCAGGGAGGTGTTCCTGTTGTGCGGTGGGGTAAGGCGCGTGCCTCGCTCGGTTTCCGCAGATCGTTAATTTCCAGACCAGGGCTGTGATACCGATTCGTGAACCTTGTTCAAGGTAGAACGACAACACACCTCCACGTGTCAGCGACGCATTTTATTTATCGTGCTTGCCGGAGGACAAGCGAATTTTGCTGCCGAGCTCCCAGTTTTTTTGGTTCAAAAAGATGTTTCAAATACCTGAATGTGCATCTATATGAAAATATGAGGTCATCGACCCATTTTCTTGTCCAAATGTTTTCAAACCAACCTGTCATCTCATTGGTGAGCCGCTGTTATACGCTCCTGTCAAAATAACAACGAAAGGTGTCAAAAGCAATCGCTATTAACAACTTCAAATGTTATCAATTCTTACCTAACCTTCGCGCGGGAAGGTAAGTGCCTTCTGCATTTTCCACCCTGGTTCGTACCGTGGTTGCGGCAGGATTGGCGCCAATGCTGCTTCTAAACTGCAGTGACAGTGACGCATTTCTTTCTCAACGCATGAACGCCACTGATTTACCTGGAAATCAGGATAGAGGTATCTTCATAAGAAAGCGCTAGGTGTGAAGAGATGAAAATTTAGAGGGCAAATCTGCTTTTGTGGTAGTCAGATCAATATATCAATTTCAGTTTTCTTAGTGCAGTAAACATCGGTTACTCCGAACAGGGTCGTACGCAGGAATTTTTTAAGGGGGGGGGGGGCTGAAATGTAGAGAAAAATATTTTGCTCTCACTAAAGTACAGGC
>JGI24158J21664_10000038_pt1 | contig 62258 bp, 39 predicted proteins | sample Ectturendosymbi3_FD_21664 | JGI IMG/M metagenome (IMG submission 21664) | reverse complement strand
TTTCTACAGGCTCAAATATCGCATTGAGAAAAATTAAAAGTGAATAAATTGTTACTATGTTGTTTATTTTATTGCGTGATTATAAAATTTTTTTGGTGCTCCCCAAAATTATTTTATTGCATAAAGTGGTCCGTGATGCAAAAAAGGTTGAAAAACACTGGTCTGCATCACACAAGGTGTAGATACAAATTAATGAGGGAAGGTGAGCGACGATATGTTAGAAGGGCATTCGATCAGCGACAACATTTCATTTGCAACGGGTTTTTCTTAGGTGACACAACGACAACGCCATTTTCTGGTCATCGTATGCTTCATGCGCTTTTTAACCTTGTTTTTCTCGCAACACCAGGTGCGAAGGTGACAGTATCAGTGACGCAACTCACTGCTTACCCTTGCTCAAAAAAAGTTACTCGTATTTACTTTTGCGCGGGCGTAGCGCTTAAGACGACAGCTCCCGCTACGCAAATCACTATTTATTTCTGCTCAAAGTGAAGACAATGCTTGCGCGCATATTCAAACCCGTGGATGAACAATGTGAAATTGCGACAGCGCAAATAACACTCGCTGACAAATAGGACAAGGTATTCATTTCTAGCGGCGCGCATGCCAACCAAACCCATTCTCCACCCTGAACATAATGGAGCGATTTTTATAGCGAGTCCACAATAGCGCTAAAGTTAGTTTAGTTTTTTTCTGGTTGTTCTTCCGGCGTTAACTACTGAACTCGATCGGCAATTTTCTGATGCCATATTGAACTCAATAGAAAAGCCTGTTGCGTGGCAGTTTCATGAATTTGTCTCTTTTCCATGACCGATGTTAGCACAGCCATGTTCGCTGGACGCACTGGCGGCTTTGTATGATGATCTAGGGAACGTGAGGTTCACATCTCGGTTGCTGGGTGCGTCGTTCCGCTTGATTTTTGAGCCGTAATCTCATGCATGTAGGGATGTTTATCGTAGACTTTGAGCGATAAAACTGCCGTGACATCTGTCTCTGCTGTTGGGCACCGGCTGTCGGGTTAACGAATATTCTTCGTTAATATTTGGTATTCCACGGCTATTTCTTATCACGGATATTTGTGCGTTATGTTGTAGGCTTCAAAACATCAAACAATGCAGGAAAGCTTTACTCCAATCACTGCGTGATCTTGCTTTGCTTAAAAACCCATTCAATCGCAAATTAATTTGTACAACTTTCGGATTTCTTCAACGTAATGTTTCAACTTGTCTGCATCGTACTGTCCATCCTTGGAAATTGGTAAAACTCTGAAAAATAGTTTCATTGATGAAATGTTCTTCAATTTAAATACCTTTAAAGTTATCTATATACAAAAGAATAAAATTGCTAAAATACATTAAAGGGATCTTTTGTTGCGACGAAAAAGAAATTTTTAATGTTGAAAAGATTGTTGCTTCCCTGAAAATTGGGTGATGTGATGGAAATAGTTTCATTGCAAGACACCATTCATATCTACATTGTCATAAACAATAATTAATAAAGGAAATATAAAAGCTTAACATGAAAAACAACACATTTTATGCTGTATAACAAAATAACTACAAAACGTTTTGCTCTAATTGTTTTTTTGGGAATAAAATGTTTTTACTTTGGTATTATAATGACAAAAATACCTTTGTCAAAGCCATGATGCAAAGTTACGTAAGTTTGCACTCATACGTCTGAAACTACATATGAAATTGAAGTGGTTATTACGATTGGAAACATAAATGTTCTTTGCAACCCACTCTTAACACTGTGTTTCATGATAAAAATAATCACTTTGCAGTTGTCGAAATGCGCTTTGTTCGAAATGTATTATAAGACAGAAAAAATCCAGGAACTAAATTAAATTGCCAACATTTAAATGAAGAAAATCTTCAGCCTAGTTATTTTTCGATAAAATGTACATTATCATCATAACACTCTGAGATTATGCGTGGCTTTTTGACAGGAAAAAATGCGCCATAATCACAAAGCGTGTTTTTGTTGGAAGTTAGCTATTGTTGAATCTCATAAATTTCAAACATGTCGAAAAGCATGCACTTATAGTGTGATTAAACTTTTAGAAAGCTCTGTATTGTCAAACATGCAGCAGAACAATAAAAGGAAGCAATGGAGTTGTCAACTAGTTACAACAGATGCAAGTCAGTCTATGCCAGCAGCAGTATCGTTCAGCTCAAGCCAGTAATATTACTGTACTACTCTGTATCTTTGATATAAATATTTTCAGAAATCAATCAAAAGTCTAAAATAATTGATTGAAACAAATGCTTGCACCAACTGCACAAATGATCCAGATCATTATTGGTTGCAAACACAAATCCATATTAGGAATCAATTTATCAAACCAGATTTTCAACTAAAATTTATGGGATCAAACATCTTTATCATTTTATATACTTCACAAAACAACGGCGGGAATTTCGATTGATTAATGACAATATATCACAATGTCCCTTTGCCTGTGTGTTTTTTTGCCGTATATTTTCATGAAAAGAGCAAATTTGTGTTTCAACAACCAAAAAGCTTCATAATATTTGTGCTTATTCAAACATCGTTAAGCACTCATACTTACTCAGCAAGAAACCTTTGCGCCTGAATAGCTCGTAAGCTCATTTTTTCTTCGCGTGTTCCAGGCAAGTTATGATCTCCAAAAATGCTTTGCAAAACTTGACATTTTTGATTGAATATTGCAATATAAATGAGTTGTGCAACGGGTGGGATTATTTTATTCAAATGAGGAGAATGTCGACGTTCCATCTGCGGTTTAACCATTTCAAAAAGCAATCCGTAACAAGCATAACGGTAAACCTTCTTCACTTCTTCTACAGGTCTCTGAAAAAATTCTCGAAAATTTTCAGGAAATCCGTTACGGAAATCCTGCAGGCGTCTTTTGCCATACTCTTCTGGAAACTTCTTCTCTTGATCAACACAATACTTTTCGTCAAAGAATTTGCGAAAGCCTCTTCTTTCGAAACCATTCAGCCACGGTGTAGTTAACTCGATATAGTGCTGTTCTAGCGAAATCAACGCAAACTCATCAACTCCGTTGATAGACACCACAAAACACTTTCCGGCTTCGATTTTTGTTTCATCTCTGCAAATTGTGCTGAAGAAGCGCAAGAGCTCGCAACCTGTCACGCTTTGTAATTCAACTTTTCTGAACTTTAGTTGAGTTGAAGCAATCCAAGGTCTTTTATATTTATGCTTATCAAAAAATATGGAAATTTTTTTCTTGAAATCTCCTTTAAACGAGTGATATCTTGAATCGTTGAATGAATAAGTAGCTTCATTAGGCAATGAAAATCTATGACGCAGTTCTGTTAAAATGTCTTTAGCTACTTTAAGCTGACGTTCACACATCATTCTTTGTTTTTTTAACTTCAGATCTGCAAATGAACCGAAAGTTATCAACTTATATATTTTGATTGCAATTCGTCAAAGAACAAAAAATAATCTATGGTTGCAGCCCAGTCCTCATGCGTCTAATTTCAAGTGAGCAATGAAACATGCGTCTTGGCGGATTACCATTTGTGTTCTTTCACAGTAACGAACCTGAATCTATTTTAGTTTTCTTATCAGTTCAAACGACCTATGTAGTGACACTTGCTTTCATCGAAGGAATGAACTAGGCAATGAGATATAGCCAATTAATGATACAGTAATAGAACAAAATTTAGGACACTTTATACTCTGCTATTGCAAACAGAAAATGCATCTACGGAAGATAAAGCAATTCCTGTCCATCAAGCAATAGGTCATGTCTTGCCTGCACATTTTTGTGACTGTTATAATAGGAACTTTAACACAGTGTAAACGCCAAGGAACTTCACAGCAACACAAATCTTCCGTATATTCACTACATCAGACTCAAACGCTCTTCAAGCTCACTCTTTTCTGCATCAAACGAGAGTTATTTCCGAATATTTATGTAAAGCAATGGAGTGAACTGTGATTGCGCCACAGGGTAATCCCCAAGGGGAAGCACATGAAAATATTGGCCCAAGTTGGTGTATTTTGCAATGCTTGTGAGAAAGAGAAACTTCGTTCGCGTGCCCAACTGAGTCAAAGAGTGGCGCTCTTTTGATTGCTCTTCGGGTCATTATTATATGTCCAATTATGAACAAATATTCCACAGCTTATTTAACAACGTTCAACCATAATTTCTAAAATATAATTCAATCCAATTTTTCGCTAAACAACGTATGCACGTTTTCTTAGTTTTTGCAACGATATTAGTTCCTGAGGTGCACAGAGCACTTTTATTACGAGATTCGCAATTTCTTAAACATCCTGACAACAGCATGAAGAAAATTGTTATCTGACAATTGTCTCCGGGTCAACATGGCAACCAATTGTTTCGTGACGTTTTATCAAAAACGATTACAAATCATGGAATGATTTTTTTTCTATTGCACTGTTGCTGGTGATCAAGTAGTGAACTAGCAATGAACTAAGTTGATTTAATATCTCTTCAATTTTTTTTCTCTTTAATTTTTCTATTAGTTCCTAAACGTCAAAAAATCTTTAAGCAAGTTACATTGCTTCAAAAAGTTCGGTTGGTTTTGAAATGCAAGTGCAGATTACTGAATAAAACAAGGCCCATCAGAATTTAGCTAAAACATCTTCGTATTTCATGTTGATTTTTCATGTTTATCAGTTTCTAATGGCGATGACGCCAGAGAAAAAACTTCTGAGAAAAAGCGATAGGAAAAAGTGCGTAAGGAGTACGTTTGATCAAAAATGAATATTTTTAGATGCTTATTGTGTCTTACGAAAAAAGCAATAGATCTTTAGCCAATCATGGTTTCAGCGGCTCGTTCGTGCGTTTGATCATTTTCACCCGTTAAGCAAGTTTCATGAATTTCTGTACAGTAGAATGCGTGAGTAGCTCCTGTCTTGTGAATTGTCTGTTAAAGAAAACAAAGTGACTTAAATGATATTTGTTTTTTTCAGTTGAAAGTTTACGGGTCATAAAGAGAGACATGAAAATATTTCAATAGACTTCACAGTTTGAATTTCAGTTGTAAATTTTCTTTCTCAGGAAGGGATGAAAAACATAAATCTAGACAAACCATGACTTTCGTATTTCTGCTTGAAAGTTTGTGCTAACCATTATCAATGCCAATTTAGATAAAGTTTAATTTTCAATTTTCTTCAATTAAAAAATAATATCCTTCTTTTAGGTGCATTTAAAAGACCTAAAGATTTATAAATGCAAACACAAATAAGGAAACCACCATAATTTCCGGTCATACATTTTGAAGTGCAAGATTGTAACTTAAAGATGCAGCATGTACAGTACTGGAAACCGTCACAGAAAGTTGAAGTCTTTTCTAAAATTTTGTTGTTAGATGAATCGCTCAAATACGTAATTATAAGAAACCTACACAGTACAGACATACACAAACGAAAACACTTTTGTCACAAGGGATATTTACTCTATTTCTTTTGCGGTGACTAAATGTAACTTTTGAAAGGAAAAATTGCATTCAATTGTGTTGAAGATACTGTGTACTTCGTCATGAATGCCTGATGTGATAAGCCACTCCAATCTTACACAACTGAACCGCACATTTCCTATTTCATTTAAAATTGTCCAATAAATCTTCGGCAATACAAACTCCCTTTTTCTTGCATTGCGGTCATAAGAGGGTTACGTTTGTGATTTACGTTGTTTTCATGCCAAAATGCTGCTCTGTTACACATTGAAATACACCATGTACGGCACTCGCGTAATTATTTCACAAATTGCAAATAAATATTTTTTTAAATTACGAGGAGCGATTCCTCGCGAATTGGCATCTAGCGTTTCTGTTTGGCGAATTATGACAAAAAAACAAACTTGTGCTTAAAAAACCGTCTAATTATTTAGCGAAACATTGTTTGTTGCCATAATTTTCGAACCAGAAACATTACAAAGAAACGCTATAAGTCAGTCAATGACTCTATAAAGACTCGTATTATAGCCTAGTTTCCACTCACCATTGAGTCAAAAAACTGGCTCTTGGCGTTGGTGCATAGGGTCTCGTGACCTCGGCCTGAAATGCGTAAACACATTGAGACGTCACCCACAAAAACCCAAAATCAAAAATTTTCTAGTTTTGTAAAATCTAAACTGCATGACTTCCCGCAACGTTGCAGGGTTTGAACAGCTCTCCAGGTCAATCGACTGGCGACTTGTGGTTGTGCAAAGTTCAATAAGAAAAGTAGTCACGCGGAATTTAAAGCATTTCGGTATGATTACAGTTCTCCAACAATAACCTGGAATATTTTAACTGATCATTTTTACGATTGAGACAAATTAAAGTGAAATGTTCTTGCACATGAGGCAATGTGTTATTCAACTTCACGAAATGCGGAAGAAATTCTAAGGAAACAATTAAAAAATAATTAAATAGAACTTTACCTGCGCAAAAGCAAGTCAAGCCGTATTTCAAGATTCCCGAAAGCGAAAGCTACTTAAGAAGTTTGATCTTTTATTAGAATTCTATTTCAGGAAGCAGCATGCTGCTTTCTTCTGGATTGCCCGTCACTTGTTTCATCCGCAGGGCCTAATTGTGAAGCTCTAATCAAAAATTCCATTTACATTTATTCGGTTGTTCCGGCTTGGCGCCACTTATTCTGGTCAATGTTGTAGCCAGACATTTGTGATCTCCCTGACTAACTGCAAAACAATCTATACTTTTAATTCATGTGCCGAATTGTTTGCAAGAACAACAAAAATGAGGAGTTTTGGTGAAAGGGATTGGAGGAACGCATGAACCTGAATAATTCTTCTTGCCAAATTTTTGATGTAGCAGCGCGCAATATGACTAAAAAAGTTTGTTATGTAAATGTTAATGGCATCACAAGCAGTGCCAGTGTAGATTAATTTTTATTTCTTACCGCGGCAGTTCGTTGGTTGTTCATTTCTATTGCTGCTTATGTGTGCAAACAGGTGGAGCATGCTACATTTTTTAGCTTGCCATGGTGTCTAACACGGCATCCAACATCTCCGTCATTGCCATGTAAGGTTTAATACATTGTGGACTAATTAAGTACTGTTGCTGATACGAAAGTGAAGCGCATCTGATCAGAAGTATATAAAAATAATGTTATTTTACTTATCCGAGAAAAAAATATGTCTTGATCAAGCAATTGTTTTTAAATTACGCTAGGAGTTTGTCGTTTCAAGGCGACGTTCGCGGTTATAGGTTTGCCAGGCGTCCGCTTTTTAATTCATTTTCCATTCGTTAAAGTCTGGAGACCCGCACGTACATTGCTTTTGTTTTGTTGGTCATTGTTAAAGAAGAACATCATATTTTATAGCTCGTGAGTTCCAGCTTTGATTTTGGTTGCTATGCCGAGGACAATTTATTTCTACCGCACATATATGCACTTGCGAGTAGCGTGGAGGACTTGCCATTGGTCACATCCACAGCAGCTTAGCAGCTTTCGCATTGAAGGTAAATATTGACATTTGTACGTTTTCGATTTTCCAAAAGTTAATTCGAACATCTGGTTGTAATATTTCCGATGGACAGGCATAGCTTATATCACATATTAGTGCAATCTTCCTCAACAGAGAAACACTATTTTTACAGTTTTCCGGACGCCTCTACATGGCTCGTTATAATGCAGCTCTGTTTTTCCAAAGAATCATATTACAACCAGGTCTTTGCGTATTTCTCTTTTCAAACGTATCGACATGTGCCTATGCTCAATTATCTTCTGATGTCATCTCAGTATATAACAATGTGCAGCTTTGATGATGGCAGTGCATAACCCATGAAAAACCGTAAGGAGTTATTCATTGGATTTTATACTTTTAGTTGTAAGTGTGTTTTTTGCAGAAATAAAACAACTCTTTCAAACAACACAGTCATTCCTTTGCAATGCTTGATACTGGGCATCTGTTTCAGCAAGTTTGTTATCTGACATTCTACAATATTGCACTTCAAAAGTGTTCTTGATTGCATAGTCGTGATTAAATCATTTTATGATTTGTAACAGTAACCACTGCTTTCAAATGGTGAGCAACATACGCTAGCAACGTGGGCCATTATAAATCCAGCCTAAGTCAGTGTTTCCTCAATTTACAGAAAATTGAAAGCAGAACCATTTTCTTTTATACTGGTTTCAACTTAAAACAGGCGTGACAAAAAGCATGATCTTTACTCAATTATGCATTAAATATTTGAAGTTGAAACAAGATCACACAATGGAAATGGCGCTGGACGTTGCTATCGAGTTCACCCGACCTTTGGAAGAATTTGTCCGATTGGTTGTGCAGTCGTCATGCACTGCACATCACCGTTATGCCTCAGTGCGTGTGCTCTTCTCTTATTGGGTTTATCCGCTTTGGTATTGATGATTATACGCATAATAGGGGTGTTGTTGAGACAGGACCGATCCTGACCCAGCGGTACATACGTCATGATCATTGCGGCAGTTTAGACAGAGAAGGTATGGTATGCATTATTTAATACTCCAATACAGGGATTCAGAAAAATTAAAAAACAGCATACACACAAAGGCAGATCAATTTTCATTCCAAACACCACATGCGATTATATATCAATTCTTATGCATTACTTAGTGAGTTAATGCGACGGTTTAAAATAGTTTTCAACAGTATGTTTACCAAGACATAATGGTTTTCATTAGTAAACTTAAATATACATAATCCACTTATAGAAGGACAGACTGCACTTAATGCATTTTACAGAGTGATGGATTCGAATTGAAGCTGCGATCAATTACAAGCAACCAGCAAACTGCGCAAAAAGAAAAACCAGCTTAAAATCATTTGCTTTTGCTCACTTCACGGCATAAAAGTAAATACCCAAATTAAAAAAAAAACATTTTTAAGTTTATGAAAAATGTCACTACCCTCCTAGCAGTCGATGTCACAACACTTTCAGTAAAAAACAGCTTGAAAGTAAGTTGCAGTTTCACGGTAACTGTGCAGAAAAGCGCAACATCAAAGATTTCAAAAGCAGTTTAACCGGAACGATTCCGAGAGGAGAGTCACTTGGTGAAAAACGCCAGGTGGAAAACGCTGTCCACCAAGCAAAGGTGAACTACGGATCATAAACAAAGAGTTATCTCTTTGCTCTCGTAGCGAGTTCCCACAAAGGCACAGGGGCGGATCCAGGGTGTGGCGATTGGGGCGATCGCCCCCCCTAAAACCCACGAAAGTAGCGTTTTTCACCATGAATTTTTACAATTAGGAAAGACACTTGACTGCCAACTGACACTTGACTGCCAAATATTACTGAAATCGCCCCCCCTAAACTTACGGGCTGGATCCGCCCTTGCAAAGACAGATGCAATAAACAGATACACAAACACAAGCGCAGCATCTGAAATAAAGGATGCGATGACAGTCGACACTTTCCGATATCATTTAGGAACTAACATGGAAAGACGTAACCACAGTTTACGATGGTTTATTTACATTAAAGTGCAAGCGTACATGTGTGACTCCCTGTGTTCTTACAGACAAAAGTAAATAAACAGAGTGTCAAGAAACAGACAACCACTCGAAAACGTCTTAACAAAAGAAACGAAACCATGTCAACCTGTAAGCAAAAGGCCAACTTCAAGTGAACAGAATTTACAACCTCACACAATGAACACTTTCTGTGCAGCAGAAATTCGTTTGAACACCTCAATGCCAAATGCAAACCAGGCAACCTACCACGGTGAAGAAAGATTACAACAGCAAAATGAACAGCGAACCACAAAACCATTTGTTCTTATTTTGCACATTAAGTAATGTTTTCTGATGTCATCCTATTAAATGTTAAAACTTCCTTTTACCAAAAAATTTTAACGAAGTTCTTTACTCTCGTACACGAAAAGCAGAAGTGCTAAATAGCCTTATAATGAAAATCACTGCCAATGGAAACGATACAAACAAACAAATTGCAAACTTTTCGATAACTCCTGTTATCATAAAATTCACTGATGATGATAACAGGAGTAATCGAAACGTTTGCAATATGTCGTTTGTATCGTTTTCGTTACTCTATCGACAAAGTTTCCGAATAATTTTATCGGCAATTGTTAATTACCTTTGGATTTGAAAGAAACTTGAATTTACTGCGCTGAAGTATAAATTTTATAGATATCCCTAAAAATTTTACAAATCATAGTTCGTTTCTTCAAATAAAGCACTGCGATTGACCGTGATTGTGACCACTCCCAGAAAAACGTACAGTTCGGTTGTGAGAAGACAAGGATGAAATTACGATGGTATCACAACTAGCGTGAAACATTGGCGGAATTCTGTAGTGACTGTGAATCTGTGCTAACTTGTCAAAAACAAAAATAATGAATTTATCCTGAACCTCATACAGTACATGGCATACTCCTTCAATTAGCTGCGAAAATATTATGCTATCAAAACAACATTTATGGTTTTAGAAATATTTCAATAAGACTTTCTTTGAATAATACTGTCAGACTGAAGATGCGCATTGTTACGCGAAATCGATTTCTTATTTTAAAAATTGCTGATTGATTCAAACTCTTCACCTGTGTGAAGAATAGTTTCTATTTCTTGTGGACACCTATTGAAAATTCCAAGATTGTTTTTGTATTCTGAAAAACAAAACTTATTTTTTTACATGAAATATTTGCTTTTCGACAACATGTTCCTCACCAAAAGATGGCAATACGCTGCTTTACACAATTCTGAAAAAAAGCTGAAAATATTTCGCATCAACACAATGTAAACGATCCGCTATCCAAGTTGGCAGGCTTGGTCCCGGTAGCTCAGTTGTTATTACGAGCATTTCCATCATTTCACACCGGTGTTATCGCGAAACAACCCAAACTTTATATTTTCACCTATAGGTACAATTCCTCAAAAGCACGTCTCACATCTAACTAGGATAAAAAGTTCAAAGTCGTCTAGTGTCCCATAAGCTGATGCGTGCTGAAGACATGTCTTTTCAGGCTATCTGACGAAATTGAGGTATTACCACTTTCGACAATAACAACCAAAACCAACGGAGCTTGGAGTTTTTTAGACCTTCCAAGTAATAACCCTTTAATTTGCTATCTCAGGTGTTCCTGCTTAAAGACAAAATCACACTAGAAAATTGATGGATCCAAATACTTCGACATTTGTCGGCATTGTCGAACGCATTCACGCAATTTAAAAAGGTGATGTTCTGGTTTTCGAAATTCCAGTGTTATCTACATACGCCATAAACAAGAACTTGTTTATTAATTCAGCAAAAAAAGGTTTTGCAAATTCTAGTTTAGCGACAAAATCAAAACAACTAAAATTCCAATCGTGTGTATTGTGAACATCACTACAAATACCGAGCTATTACTTGAACTTACACTTCCTATCACGACTAAGATGTAAAATAATTCGAAAAAAATCCCGGTCACGGTCAAAGCAACTGATCGTTTGAGCTTCTTGATCACTGATGTGGCGTCAAAGTTATCGTTCGCCATTCGTCTTCGATGACGGAATACAGGATACAGCAAAGAGAAGAGATGTAGAACATGAAAAATGGCAGAACATGCAGACACCAAATAATACAGCTTTGTGTTCAAGTCTATGACGTCGTGAATGGGACAATTACGTCTCACAAATATGGGCCACATTTCAAAGGAAAGGTAAACCCTTCCAAATATTGTAAGAACTCCGAGGAGACCGACAACAGAGTAATGAATGAACTTTTCGACTTTACTAACGCTGTCTTTCATCCAGGGACACAAGTAAAAAGCCATGTGCACTTTAAACCACAAAATGAAGTATGCTGAAAAAACTAAAATGCTGCCAAAAACAGCGTTGAGTGCAGTGAAAACCAACAAGTTATGTTTGTTCTTGTAGCAGTCTAAGAAAAACGGGACGTTTGATACTAAGTAAGGTATGACTGACGTCATCGCTGTCAGATAAGACCAGTAGAGAATGCGCTCGTTTCTTTCTTCAGTTTGTGATGTTCTTTTGCAATCTGAAAAGTAAACTATATCTCATTAACCAAGATGATTGCTCAAGTTAGAAAATGCAGGTGGTCTGAGCAACGACCCTGGTCAGATAAGAGACGAGATGCGTAGTCAAATGTTCTTACATTAACGAAGTTATTTGTTTTTAAGCTGTAGATTGAAACTCAAGAAAACATTAATAGCCTTTAACAACATGGTTAAATCGTGTTGAACTGCACATAAAAGCAAAACAACATCTCTAATCTGAAAAATTATAACAAAAGTACGAAGCGCATACTTATCATCCAAATATAAAAAGTGCTCTTGGAAGGATGTAATTTTTTTTGATTTACTACATCACTATAACTGAAAATTGAAAGTGCGGCACCGACTCACTTTTAGCGCAAAATCAATGTCAAGATATATTTAAACCATGTTTATGCTAATTCTGAAAGCAGTGACGACCAATATCTAATGATTGCAGAATAACATGTACTTTTAGAGTACAGAGGTACAGTAGAAATTTGTGCCTTTTTTGTGATTTGTATTTGCACGTCAAAGATTTTTAAACAATTACCTGTGCAACAGAGACGTGCTTTACGTTGTTGAAGTTTGTTGAGCACTAACAGAAGCAACCATAAATCAAGTAAAACTGCAGCGAACATGAAGATACCAAGAGCATAGGGATATTTCGAATCCACCACAATCGCTTCAGTTGTTTCAGCTGAAGATGAACTTAACGTGGAGAGCAATGTGTCGTTCATGATCTTCTACTTGAGTGATAAAGATTTCTTTCGAAACTATTCTTGGTTCAAACCTTCGATGTAAAAAGCATTTGAATTAAGGTCTTTTCACAAATGCAGCAAATCAGCTAACAAGTGTCTCAACTTCACGCAATCACATTAAATATGCGGTTCGTGCAAAATTGACATCAGGTTTATTGTTCTCCCCAAATATATGCACAAGCGCTTTGGAACAAAGAACAAAGTGAAAAAAAACAATATACACAATCAAAGCTACTGTAATATTTACAAATCAAAGTAAACCTGTATATTTGCTTGGGATATTTCTATATGTTGCCTGTGCTTACGTATGATTTCACTACTTGAGGAACACAATGCTAACTTTGCTGGTTGTAGTAATTTGAATAATCTAAGTTGTTACATTCTGTGGCCTACTTTTCATTCTTGATTTGTTACGCTTTCTTGTACATGTCCAATTTCATGGATACAATTTTCTATCCAATTTTTACTTTATATCTTTTAAGCTTCATGCTTTGTCTAATAAATTTTGACCACACTGTATTTCCTCAATGAGACAAGATCCACTCCACGTGTACATAGGCATGCTCTTTTCATCTATAATTTCTCACCGTGCTCTGTTTTTGCTTGTTTTTCTATTGATGCTTGTTTTATTTGCCAAACGTTGTTTTTAGCACTTGTCAACACGTTTCAAACGGAGTTGGTTGACATGATGACCTCCATTGTCTTTCCATCAATCCTATGTGACACAGTGACTATCTAATCAATTCTTTCGGCATTGTATTTTCATTTATTCTAATTTCCACTGACAATTGATCAATTCTTTGCATGGTGGCTTTTAGCAATTTTTCTACGTATTGGATAACTCATATAAAACAACAAACCAATCATTCAAGTTACTAGGGATCAAGTTTAGCTACTCATCTCATACACCTGGCTTTTTGTGGAGGAAAGGGAACCAAAATTATCGTCCATCCTGCCCCGTTAAGAAAACGTGATAGCGCAATACATAGTCTCTCCTAGTCAGGTGTAGTAATTGCTGCGTGTCTGCGCTTGCAATAGACTCAATGCAAGGCCGTTGCTACACAAATGTTCCCATAGCAACGGTTTGTCAAGCTGGCACTTGCAAACTAGAACATCACTAGATTCCAGTTGCAGGCAAGCCAAGTCAAGGCCTGCTAGCTCCACCCACCGGAAAGCGGCCCAGATTTCGACCAAAAACCAGGTGGTGTGATTACCTGTCTGACCTTACTTAATCACGCGTTGGTGTGGGACCAGTAATTCTCAGAGATTGCAGTTGACCGTGAGCTATTTCGAGTCCTCTTATGCTTGCTACCCGCAACCCTCCCGAAACAGAAAAGTGGGAACAAAAATGAATAAATGAAAGAGCTTAATATTCGGACTGATAGCAGTTAATCTTTAGTTATTAACAACACAGTGTTTCGATCTTATTTCAACGTTGTGGTAGCACGAACTTTAATCTTCTGCATGACAATATTTTCTGTTAATCTCTTGTTCAATTATATCATTGCACAGATGCAGAAAAGAGACAATGATTGCGTTTTTACTTTTTGTTAACATTTCGTGCAGAAGCACGTACTAGAAATCGCTTGCTTACCAAACCCGCATGTATATTGTTAATGTGTTTTGTACAAATATTAAATTGTTTGGTTAGAACAGATATAAAAAAATCTTACGTGTAAAGGATTATGGAACCTCTTTGTGCAAGACGTTTTCCTTTCAAGACGAAAGTGGATGATCTATCACTTGGAGAAAAGATTTGGCATAAAATACCATTTGAACTATTTTCGTATTTTCAGACACATATCTGAATCCAAGAAAAGTTAAAAAGTTAAACTACATTTGGAGACGAAAAATATTTTGCATGTAATATTTTAAAAGTAAATTTTTTGTAATTTTAGCTACTGCAATGGCCACAGAATATTTAAGACAAAAAGAACCAAACGCTTTATAGTATTGAATCACTTCACCTGAAAAAAATTTGTTACATTTCATTAACCATTCCTGTGACACGAAATACAACAAGTCAACAAGCATTCAAATAAAGGAACGAAAATGTTTTTTCTTAAATGTAATTTTTCAAAAGGAAAGCACATAGTTATTCAAAGTCACGTTTTTGCAGGAAACGAAGGCAAAACACTGTTAAAATTAAAGAATTAGCAAGGTACAGCTCGCTCACAGAGCAACGAGCAGAAGTCTGGAAACATGTAGTGGGACTGAATTCAGAAAAAATTAGGTGCTTTAGCAAGCCCAGAGGACAAACAAGTTTCAAATCAATTTGCTGTAAAATGATAGCCATGCACATGAATACGTTAAGTCCCATTTGCCTGTAACGAGAAACACACGAAAAGCAACTTTGAATTCAGAATTCAAACTCTACCCGTTACGTCATACAACTCTCCACGTACCAGCTTCAAAGAAAAAAGGAATGGCATATGGTCGCATCAACCAGCTGCCCACTTCTACGCGGGAGCTTTGGTCACCAATGGTGACATAATTCGTAAGTATCAAGTCCTGTTTTGAATTTGTCATTTAGCGGGTGCGTAGGTACTTTTTGAATATATCGCAGTTGATTTCTTTACTTTGGTTATGATTTTTCAAATAGCACCGCTAGGATCTGGAAGCCTTAACTTGCTCCGATTCTGTGTATCATGGTTAACTTTTGTCTACAGTATTGAAAAAACTATCTAATGCCAAGAAAACTAACGATGCGATAATTCCTGTATTTGAACATTCTACAATCTCGAAAAATGTTTATTGACTTACATCATTGTGAAACTGTTGTTCAAAATTTTAGCGTCATACGTTTTATGACTTAGATAAATGGTCTCCTAAACAAAAATAACAGTATTAGTCAGCGAATAGCGTAAGAGGAATTTCGCTACTGGTTGTGATGAGTGTATTCATTTCGTGCTTACTATGTCACAAAATTGTGCAGCAGCTGCGTTCTCATCGACAAGCAGAGCTCCACTCGATAACTACAGTACAAGTCATTTTTTTATCGATGCTGGCCTTAAGCAGCGATTCCCTGGGCGATTGCATCTGGCAAGAATCCCTCAAGCAGGAACATCTGCACTGCATCTGTGATTTGAAGTATCATTTACGAACATCTGCGGGAAATTTATGCATTAGAAATATATTGGAAAAATTTGATCAAAAATTTTGATATCAAACCAATTGTGATCAAATGTTTTTATTCTTCTTTTCAAACCTGCAACTTGTGATATAGTGCATAACACCTGTTACGTCAGATCTTTTTTCAATTTCAAGATTAAGTCGTCTGCTCATCAGGGAGAATCGCCTTAGCCCAACTTCGACGATCCCACAGTCGCATGCGGTAATAAATTCCCATCTTTGTAAAGAATCTTATTATTTTAATATTTACTTTCCCTCCAACAAAATGTTCAACAAAGCTGATTTGCAGTATTGCAGTCAAGTAATCACCAATCCTTATTTTACCTGTCTTTGATATTTGCGAAACCAATCAAGCTGTTAGTAGATTGCAGCGAAAACCGAACCATTACTTTTTATTACACTTCCATCACGAATAAAATGTAAAACAGTTCGGATAAATTCGGTTGTAGACTAACAAAGGGACCACTTGAGATTTACTGATGCTTGAAAGGTTGAATAATTTATCCCAATCGCACCATCGTTTTAGCAAAATATGACTCCTTGCAGCCAAAAAACGTTCCTTTGGTCAAATACCTAACAATGATCTGCTTGTGTTTTTTATTAAAATGGGGAGCAGTTTGTACAGGTGTCATCGCGCAAAGTTAGCTGTTTCATCAGAATTGGTGTGAAACGTTTTTTAGTAAACTTCCATTTTATGCATATCTTTCCAACAGAAAGAATAGTTTTCAATATTAGTTCACAGTAACATCACCTTAAGACATGTAAAATCCTTGTTCTTGCACAATAATAACCAACAACACAAGAATTGGTTGCATCAACATTGACACCATTAGTGATATTATAAAAATCTTCAGTGTTATCTGCTTGTTCTGAACAACTACAAGCTTCTGCGGCGTGGATTGTGTTATTTTCTTTGTGTAATGTTATACACTCTATCATCAGCTCCAGGCACGTACAGTGAATAATAAACACATTTTAAATCAATTAAAGCAGTCTAGGCATTTAAAGAAAACATGTTTGTCAAGGTAGAATTGCGAAATCTTTCTTGACGAGGATGTGCAATCAACCAACTAAAAGCGCAAAACATTTCACCATCTTCAGCAAATTTTTCGCACACGACACGGTAACCATCGGCACCCGATACATCCAGCCAACTGGTGGGAAAAGCTTATTTTTCCATGTCTTATGTCCCTATCTGACCGTTCATTGACTAAACCTATTGTCGGTTACACTCAAGAGGCCTGCAACCTTTTGCTAACTCTGTGCCCACTCATGGTTTCAAAACATTCAGTGTGCCAACACCATATGTTTTTATACAAGTCAAGGTCAATGCATCTTCTGTGCAAACCGTAACAAAATTGATATGTAAAACTTGTAGGTCCTGCGTGCCATTGAAAATTGCTTGATGTGCCAAGTGTGGCATGCGCACGCTAGGTTACCGACCCGACCCCTGACTTAACCACCCAAAGGTCTTGTTTGTTTTTTTGCGAAATGTAGCTTTTCTAAACATTTTATTGTTTGAATGACTGTTTTCACGTTGCCATTACTGGTAAGAGGAGATTACTTCCTGATCGTGTGCATTCCCTCCCTGAAAATAAGATTTAAGATTGTCCTTCATTATGACGTCACGTTAAACCATATGCATGCAGTAGAATGAGTAATTCTTTTTCGCTGCAGATGCAATGAAAGAGCTCGCTTTGTATTGCGCATTTCCTTCAGAGTCAGCAACGCCTTTCTTTAATGTACCATCGTGCTTCGCAAGCAGTTCCTGGCTTGGTGGAAATCATTACCCACCCGTGACTGAAAGACAAAGAGAGGAACACCAGCTCGTCATCACAGTAATTTGCTATTATAGTTATCTAATACGTTTTGAGACATCGCAACTTCTGGCATACTGTGATAACCCTTCATTCAAACACAGCAATGTGCTGTAAGCGCTTTGTGACCTATCACCACGAGGTGTGGACAGGTTCGGCTAAAAAATACAAATTATTCAGTTTACGCCTTCTAACGTCAAACGTCATTACTAACTACAAAGGTTACCACAGACGTGTTTCGTAGTTTTGGAAAGGCGCAGCGCTCGTATCATGTAATTGGGAAACTTTTCTGAACAGTGCAACTATTTAGCATCTACAAAATTAACCAGGCTTTATCAAGAAACGAAAAAGTTGAAACGTAATGCATAGTCAGTAATATATAGTAGTTAGAAATTTACTTCTGATTTTTGCAACGTAAGGAGCTGCTGGACGTCAATAAATACGTCAGCGATATACAAAAATGTTCCAAGATCTTGGAAAGATGTTTGGTCTAGTTAAAGTTTTCATTAGAAGGCTTGCTGAATCCGTACTGTTTGGAACGGAAATCGGCATATCGCCGATCTTTTATTGTTCAATTGATGCAACAAAAAACATTCCCACTAGAGTAATTTGTAAAAATCCATGTCAAACGACAATAATTACATGCACAGATCACGTTGTAAGCAATAATAACCAACACCGCCTTTTCAGAGAAACTAGCTTTTCCATGAGGAACAAACTGAGCTGTTGACACACAGAGATGCTAAAATTACTTCTGCTAACAACCTGAAAAGAAGTCAGCAAAAGATTTGCAATCGTAAAAATAAATCCGCATTGTAATTGGTCTACGTATGACCACTTGTTGCGCATCAGCCACCTCTCCACTGCTGCAACGATCTACGCTAAACCTAAACGTGCAGTGTCTGCCGTTGGAAAATGTAAAGTCAAATGGAAATTGTTACAAAGATATCACGGGAATTTTCAACTTCCAAAGGTAAAACAAAGTTTTGCATTTCATAAAATTCAACAGTTTTTCAGCTTGAAAACAAAGAACAAGAGCAAAATGCGCCTGTCTTCGCAAGAAAAAAGTTGATTTGCTCCATACAAAAGAGGTATTGCATGGCACGTTTCTCAGAAAATACGATATGTCGTCTCGTATTTTCTGAGTGTGTACAAGCTTGTGCACATTATAAATACGATATGGTTTTGAAAAATATGCTATATAGTCTTGGCACATTTCGACATGCAACTTGTTTGCCCACGGAAATTCTTTTCAACAAGGCTGTGCAAAACGTGAAAGTGTGCTTAAGAGGTATGACTTGTCAAAGTTTCCCTACTCGTGTTTAATTGCATTGTTTTAGTTTTCTGCTTAAAACTATTGTTGATTCTACATCGATCAAATAAACTTCCTGCCTGCCCATCGCTCTGTGAAACCGCAAGTATTTTCAATTAATGTTTTAACAGGAAAAACTGACCTGATGCATGACTGGTATGCATGTTGTTACAAGCTTTGCAATCGTTTCAGTCTCAAGAACGCAATGTCTTTCAATCACACATGAAATGAATTTCGTTTTCTTTAAACGCTTTACTTAGTATTACCATCTTTCTTCAAGTTACTGTTTCGTGTAATAGGACTAACAGCAGCCACCTTTCCTCGTTAATACCAGCGCAGCACGCACATACTTTTCAACCAGTATTTCGATCATCAAACTCTTAAAAAGTCTTGTAATATTCTATTCTCACGGTCCGAACCATGTTATACACAGGAAATTTGTTCTACAAAACAACCATAGCTGATACTGCGCAGTTACCTACATCAGTTGAGTTCAAAATTTGAGTAAAAAAGTTTCTCAAAGCATTTCAGGCATAAAAACGAATTGCTTTGAGCAGAAAAACAAATGCGTAATTGTTTCTCAAGCATAATGTTTTCTTCAAATGATAATAAAAGCCAAGATTGCAGTGAAAATTATCCCATCAGTTTGTCAATACTGAAATCGCAATAGAAACCACTGTTCGCTTTAAACGAAGCTAAAGAGTGGCAAATAAAAAATTACTCACTTTAGTAAAAAAGGACGAACTTTCGGTTGACTCTTCCAATGTGATTTTACCAACCAACATGAGAAACTGCTGCTGACTACGCAATCTCTCTACAGGGTATCACGAACCGAAAACTATCTATCGGCGTAATTTCCTCCAAATCATAAAAACGATTGTCATCAACTTTCAACCTACGCATAGGTTCTGTGAGTGGTTCGTCTGTCCTGTGCAAAGCTGGCGCAGAGTTAAATGTTTGAAAAGTCCACAGAAGTACGGCTCCCTTCTTGAATTAGTTTTCGTATTTTTGTTGATCATCATGTGATTCGTTCCTTCCCATGGAATACATCATTCCATCATATCTTAACGTGAAGTTGCGATAAGAACTGATCACTCATACCACGGGACTGCAATGCCTGCACTTACTTTCAATGTAAGCCTCAAACTGCACTTCGCGTGATGAACACACTTTTCTAAAGGAACCCTTTACCGGAAGATTCTGTGCTTTCGATATTGTACTTTTAAAGCAAGTGTAAAATAAGGGAGGTCAGCTGAGAGCAGCTTCGAACTCCTGGGATGACTCTTGAACGGTTAAGTCTCAATGTCGCGTTGAAAATAGTTCTACTGAATATCGATACTGTTCACAGCGGAAAAACTATTTTCCAATCTCCACATCGTTTGCTTTGCTTGCAAAGCTTCCTTAAAAATGATATTGGAATTTGACCACAAGTAGCAATTTTCACGTGAGAAAATAAGCTGCAGTATGGAAATAAAATCAGATACTGCAGTTTAATACTCGATAAGCGCGAATGAGGCCTTTCGTCGTGATATTTCGAAGTTGATCATTTGAAATAAGTCCTCATTCGCAGAAACATATTTTGATCGGTAACGTCTGTGGAAAGTTTAATTTACCTCAAATTTTATAAAAGCATCTAATTAATGTTGGTTTCAAGAGAGCTTGTCGAAAGCTTAGATCTGTTCCTATTTTATGGTAATTTCTTCAATCAGTACCAAACCTGCGTTTCTGCTCAGATGAGTCCCGTGGGCAGCAGCCCTATAAGGTTTAGAACAGTTCCGTTCTTGTTTAGGTTAGCACCACCATGCCGCCCATTCATACCCTTCGACATAATAACCTAGTTTTCAAAACAAGCACGCAGGTCTCTCAAAAAGATTTTCGACTAGTCAGATTTAGACCCACTTGCAGCATCACCATTTTCCCCACAAATTCAAGGTACTGTGCTGATGCGTTTACCTGCATCGCATGATTCGAACCGAACTGTCCGGGAAAACCCGAATGCGCATCTTGTTGACGCACGCCACGAACAACACGCGGCGATGTGTTCATTGTTTTGCTCATATCATGGTTGTAATTGTCCGCGTGATACCGTTAGGTAATACATCGCCGCAACTGCACAGAAACTATTACAGGAAGAGGAAGTATCAAGAGAAGCCAACTCTGTGGCCACACTTGCATAGGAGAGGCCTTGCTTTGTATCATTTTTACTATGTAAGATAAAGCACGGGTGTAGGAGCGGGAAATGTTTTCGTGGTGCAAAGAATATTTTGCCCGAATTTCCATAAAGTATGCGCCAAACTTTCTCCCTTCAAATTAGCTGTAGCTGTTAGTACATTCTCTTTCCCTCTGTCATGTTGCCGTAAACTTGAAAATAGAAAATTTCTTACTTGAAATTTGTTTTTTAATAATCCAACTGAAAAAAGAACTTTCTTTTGCCAAAACTTTCAATTGAGTCAGTTACTCATCAACTCTCACAAACGAAATTACGATGTTACTAGAATCACTTTGTTGTTGTTATATGTATTTAAGGTGTACGTAAGGTCTATGACGTAATACAATTTCATAAATACACTCAATAACATAGAAGTATAATTTCACTGATATTGATAAAAATGTCTAAGCTCCTTACCCAAATTATTTGCGATCTTACGCAAATTTTTGACCAATCAAAAACTTTTGTGTTTGCATGCATTTGCACCGCCAACCACTCCCAGCTCCTACGCCACTGAAATGCAGTGTGAATTATGATATTGGTGACACAATCGCTGATTTCGCTAAACCGCTGATTTTTCATTGCGATTTTATTTGTTTGAAACATGCGTTACTTGATATTTCGCAAAACGAAATCAATTTTGGAAAAATAACCGTTTAAATACATATTGCGTAATGATAAGAGAATATATGCTCCTCCCCTCAAACTTCTAATTTTTATGAAATTTAAAAACAATTGAACTGCTTATAGTGAACGCAGAATATTTGTCTATCACGAAAAGACCTAATCAGAAACGTAAATGATTTTCAAAAGTTTTTTTGACATTTGTCAAATTGCTTGCATTTTTTCTATTTTCTGATGCGCGTGCATTACCCAAGTCACTATTCACTACAAGTCTGACAAATTATTTTGCACCGAACTCTTGTACAATGTAGTGGAATATGTTTGGTCTCCAAACGCATTGCCGACATTGCAAATCCTGCATCTACTGAGCATTGAGCTAATTTATATTCCCATGCGTGAGTCACTACATCGACTGAAAATGCATTCCCCGATTGAACGATTGCACGCCTCGTTTTCAGCCTGTTTAATTTTGTGAAACACATTGCAGCGTTGCACCAGTTCTGAAGGGTCGTGACGCATTTCCATCTTCAGCTTTTATCAATGATTCTTATGTGCGCAAAAACTGAAGGCTTTTATGGGACAAAGTTTAAGCAATTTCTTCGAGCGGCTTAATTTTGCCTGCGTAGCCTTTTGCTTCCATTTATTAAATAAACACATTACACATACAACACCTTACATTCACAGCAACAGATTTTACCTATTTGCGTCAACCATCTGCTTCTCTTTTACTATAAGAAATTTTACCCTGGGGAGCAGCCCGAAAGATCCTGATCTCTCGCCGCCTTCCGCGACCCTTTACATATTATGAATTCGTCTAATAATTAATTGGTACTGATCGCAGCAGCATACAGCGGTGCTAATTATCATATTAAACCATGTTGGCGCCATCTACGCGTGTGCTCTTTTTCAGCGCCACATGCCCATGCTTTTGTTCTTTCAACGTAATCGTGCTCGTTCTGTCTATGAGTGTGTGCTTTCCTATTGTCTCATATCTGGCGTCATTTTCGTTCATCAATCTGCATTTCCCTTGCTAGGGCCATGTGTGCTTAACTTGTAGGTCTTTGTGTGTGGCTGTCAAAACATTAAGCAATGAACTTCCTTTTTATTGTTTTCCTAGAATACTCGTCTTCCCTCTTTTTGTTTACTTCAACGTTCTAGCAGCATTACCCTTGATCATATTTGGTCTTGACCAGTATCATCACTGTTGCCTGTGTTACCGTGGGACAAGACAAGTGTCGCTGCCCACCTGATGATGCTTATTTCAAGCAGTGCTCCAGCCAAAAAAGTCAAACGGCCTCTTCATTACAATCGTAGATTCCACAGCTGGAATATCAAAAATATGGGCAATCTTTATTTAACGAATGCTTTGATGACCATTCCTTAGTCTCTAACAAAATTCCTTCTCTATAGGTATGAATTTCCTGTTTTTCTAAAGCCAAGTGACGTTACCTTCATGTTGGTATTTTGACACAGCAAGGATGTTCCCTCGCGGAATCTCTCCCCCTCTGAACCCCCTTCCCTGAAACTTAATGGAAATTTGTCACTTGGGTTCTCGTGTTTTCTTCACGTGTTCAGACAAAGGTTAGTGCGCTCAGTAGATACGCTACTGACTTACAACTTTAGGTGAGTCACAGACACGTTTCATTTTTTGCTGAAACGCGACGCTCGCAAATGATTGCGTAGCAGCCGTGAATGCAGGAGATTTTCGATAAGAGTTGAAGAATCAGATTTTGCAACGTCTTATGTAAAATATCAACCAAATTGTATCACCAGCGTAAAGCGATTACCTTATCACAATATTAAATTAAGTTCTAAATTATATTGAGATTAAAATCTCACCTGTTTGAAGTTTTAACTCTTTGCGAAAATCTGCTGCTTCACCATTGCTGCATGTTTGGGTTTGCAGTAGAGTGAATGCAAGGACTCTCCTACAAAAATGTGCCCACACCAGTGCTCTCCCGTGGTGCCACGTGATTTAGCAAACGTTGCTGAGCAAATGGCGCGACCAGCCTTTCCAACGGTACGATGTGGTCACCTACTACCATGAAATTGCCAAAAATAATGAATACCATGGCGCACGTGTTGTCGCGCGCGTTACCAAGGACGCTCAAGGGCTTTTAGGCAGAGGGTCCCGTCCGAAAAATCCGCGACAGTCTCCCCTACAAATATCCACCTATTGGGGTTCCACGTGGCTTGCTCTATACATCCGTGAAGACGAGTAGGCAGCGCAGACGGTGTACATTTGATTTAAGAAGACAGGGTACATTTCATAAGTTTTCTACTTGCTTGACCAGCATTAGTAACAATCAAAGGTCAGATGCAACAATCAAAGCCTACACTGTATACAGTGAAACTATTTGGTCAGTCCCAACCTCATGTTAATGCTTTTAACTAAGTGGACGCAAAACATCATATTCGCTGGTAAGTCAAACTTTTACCTTTTTCTGGTTGCATTGCGACATTACTTTTTTAACATGATGTTTTACATTCCCTTTTACATTACAGAACTTAAACCTTACCTTTGCAATAACCGAATGCCAGTGAACCGTTTTATATGTTTCATTTTTGCCAACAAAATTTGAAGAAAGTTTCGTTTGCGGCAAATTTTTCTCAAGTCAATTGAAATTTTTATACGTTTTTAGGGCCTCTTTAATCAAATTATGAATTGTATGGTTAGGTTCCATGAAAAGGGAGAAAATCAGCACAAGTAAAACTTTGTGCAAGTATAGATTGGTGCCTATGGTTTGAAACATGTTTTGCTCGTGTATCTGCCGAATAAAAATACCTCCCACCTATTGTTGATGGTAACAAGTGTACAGTAAGACAGGTCACTAGGACAGCAACACCTTATACCTAAAGTAGAATAAGCAGGCGTTGGATTGCATAAGAACTCGCGATTGAAAACCATAGAAAGTTCTCCTAGACAGAAAAATGTAAGTATTTTACGGTTACAAGAATGTCTTCAAGGTTCCAGTTACAGACACACTTCTTTTACGTTTTCATAAAACAGGAACGTGATTGATGCATTTCCTCAAGTGATGATCTGGGATGAAATCTTGTTGTTAATCAAACATTGCTCTTGAGGCACATTCTCCGATTTATGAAAAAGGACTTCTGATTTATTTTGATGACACTTTGAAATTTCTGCAGCCACAACTCTTGCAATTATGAGAAACAATTCGAAACAAGTGCAATAATCTAAAATAGGAAACTTAATCTTGGGTTGAAGCAAACCTATAGACATCTGCGTCTTCTGCGAAAACTATTTTGGACAGATGTGCAACATTCATTATTGCGAAAATCTGCTTCATTTAGACTAGTGGTTACTGACCTTTGGGGCGCAACCCAAATTGGATCGCGGAGGAGTGACTGTGGGACGGCGAACAACAACCTCTACTTTGCTGAAGGCTCGAACACCAACTCAATGAAAGCACAGATGAGATTGTAGTAAACTTGGTCAAGAAACTTGGAGTAAACATTGCAAGTGGCGATATCAGCATTTCGCATCGATTGGCACCTCCAACAAAAAAGTTACCAATCCTATCATTATTGCGAAATTCAACAGCCAAAAGTAACAGAAAGTATATACAGCAAGCGGATGAAACCGAATAATATTGACAGAACTATGTCTGGTGGACCAAAGTTGTACATAAATGAAAGCCTAACGAAAACAAACAAACAAATTTTCAATACAGCTCTATCTTTCAAAATGAAATATAACTACAAATACATTTGGACAAGACATGGATTAACTTATTTGAGAAAAACAGATGACAGCCAAGCAAAAATTATAAGAAAAGTTGAAGACCTCCCAGCAGAGGCTGAAAAGAAGTCATAAATGCAAGGTGATTTTATTATAAATAACTAACATGAATCATGTTTCCATGAATAATGATATAAAATGCAAAACATGCAAAAATCCATTTACAGGGTGTCCATAAAGTCTCTTTACAATTTAAACAAATTATTAAAAAGTGAAATGATGAGATATATCTAACATTGCTGTATGTGTTTTATGCAAGTGTTGGTTCCATTTAAAATGCTGTAATATGTCTGATGATGAAATTCATTCTTTGTTAGAAAATTGTACAGTTTATGTTATCTCCAACTGCCAGCTCAAAAATTATGATAGGTTACATGATTCAACACCCTCTATAAAGCAGCAATTACCTTTGAATTTTAGCAATAGTATAACCAAGAAGAAGAAATAGAACTTCGGAGTGTATCTAAGCATCACACTTTGAATGAAACCATTGATTTGTTCAACCAGTGTGAAAAGGATAGTTTCTCTATAGTACATATAGATATTAGAAGTTTAAGTAAAAATATTTTCAAATTAATAGATTTTGTTAGTCAGTCAGGAAAACAACCTGATGTTACTGCTGTAAGTGAGACTAAACATAAACAGACCCACCAAATTTCTTATAATATTAGTCTTTGTGGATATAATTTTGTTCATGCTGACACTGACAAAAATGCTGGAGGTGTTGGACTTTATATAAAAAATTCTATTGACTTCCTTGTTTTATCCAACCTAAAACTTAATATTGAAAACTGTGAAAACATATGGATAGAATTACAGCTCAATAATAGAAAATTTACAATTGGGGTTGTCTATAGACACCCTACTCCAAATTATGATATCTTTTCAGATGAACTCTTTGCAATTATTGATCATCTGAACAATGCAAATTATATGCATTACATTTGTGGAGATTTTAACATTTACCTATTGAAATACTTCAGCCAAATGAGTGTTGCTAATTATGCAGACACTCTCCAAAGCCTGTCGTGTAAAGTACTTCTGGATAAGCCAACTAGATTGACTGGAACTTCAGCTACGCTCATAGATCCTTTTTACACAAATGATCACACAAGTGAAATCATATCGGGAATATCTGTGTATGATTTATCAGATCACTTGCCAATATTTATTATTCTGAAATCAACTAAGCCACGTAAGACTTTCTATGGATACAAAATCAGAGATATGAGGGCCTTCAAAGCAAACGATTTTGTTTTAGATTTGCAAGAGCATCTATCTCTCAAGTTGAATTTTGACAACTCTACTTTTGTTAATGAACATCTTAAATTACTTTACAAAACCTTTCATGAAGTCCTAGAAATACATGCTCCTCTCTGTAATGCATCTGAAAAAAAAACTGTTGCTAAGAAAACCTTGGTTAACATCCAAAATTTATAATCAGATTAAGAAAAAAAACTAGATGTTCTCTAAAGTATGGAATAAAAAAAATTCATACAAATACACTATCTATAAGCAGTACAGAAATATCTTAAATAGATTAATTAAATTTGCGAAACAAAATTACTATGAGACCACAATTTTTAATAGCATAAATGATCCAAAGCGCCTGTGGTATAACGTCAAAATTATAAAAAATCTCAAAAGTAAAAGAAAAATTGTTCCTCAGAAAATATAAGACAGTGACAACAGAACGCTTCATGAACCTACCGCAATTACTAATGAATTTAATACATATTTTAGTGAAATAGGGACCAAGTTGGCAGAAAAAATCTCAGGACCTTCAGACAAACCACAATATGCTAACCGTTGTTTTTCGTCCTTAAATATTCATGAAACTGCAGAGGAGGACGTTGCACGTCTAATTGAAGACCTTTCAGATAATAAAGCTATACAAGATGGTGACATACAAATTAAGTTTATTAAATTATCGAACTCAATTTTAGCACCAATTCTGACACATATTTTCAATAGGTGTACAAATGAAGGCACCTATCCAAACTGTTTTAAAATATCTCAAATAACACCCATTTGCAAGTCAGGTGATCAAACCAGATGCACCAATTATAGACCAATATCTATTTTACTGCAATTTAACAAAATTTTTGAAAACATTTTGCATACTAGAGTGTATTCTTATCTACAAGAATTTAATTTACTATCAAAACATCAATATGGATACAGACCCAGATCTACAACTACTTACGCAGTTGAAACTATTCATTCCACTCTTTTAAACAACAGTGATAATGGTCTTTGTACTTGTTCAGTATTCATCGACTTATCAAAGGCGTTTGATACAGTTAACTTCAAAATTATACTTGAACAATTGTACTTCAACTTTGGTATAAGAGGAATGCCACTAAAACTATTCACCAGCTATCTTTCAAATCGTCGGCATTACACCACTATTAAAAATACCAAATCTCAGCTAGCAAATATTTCTTGTGGAGAGTCACAAGGGTCAGTTCTGGGTCCGCTCTTGTTTATAATGTGTTTGAATTATCTTCCAAACTGCTCTGCTTTCAAAACAGTACTTTATGCAAATGACACGTATCTTAGTTTGTCTCATAAAAATGTACTTTCCTGAAAGACTTGGTAAACTCAGAATTGGCTAATGTAGATAAGTGGATGCGTTTAAATAAATTATCGATCAATTATTCGAAGTCATTATACATGTTGGCAAGGTCTATGAAGTACTCATGCAGTCCCATTGAACTGACCTCTTTCAATATTCATATTAACAACGTATGATTGCACGGAAAGACATGTGTAAAGTATTTGGGCGTGTTAATAGACAGTAGATTGGATTGGTCATCCCATGTTCAATTAATTAAAAGAAAACTTCTCTATGCCTGCAACATGTTTTTCAAAATTCGTAAGTTTGTTCCCATCGACATTTTGAGATTATTATACTTCTGCTTCTTTCATTGTCACTTACAATATTGCGTCATTTCGTGGGGTACAGCCAATAACTCTGTTCTACAACCATTGTCAGTGTTAATAAACAACATATTATGGATAATGACTTTTAGCAAATATAGATGTCACATAACTCCTTTGTGCAAGAACTTAAAAATATTGAAACTGAATGACATTTATCAATTTGAATTCGAAAAATTTATGCACAAATTTCACCACGGAAAATTACCGGAATTACACAAGGAATATTTTAAAGAAACCTCTTCTGTTCATTCGTATCGAACCAGATTTGCTAATATGGAAAATTACTTTATTCATCGAGTTTCAAGTAATGCAGGTAAAAAATCAATTTCGTATAGAGGAGCTTCTCTTTGGAATAAGGCAGAACAAAATTTAAAGGCTGTACCCTTAAGTACTTTTTGCAATCAATTACAAGAGTTCGGATTCTCATAGTATAAAGTAAGCAAAACAAATTTCATTTTCATTGGCTCCTATTAAATTTCATGAGGTATTGCTTTCATTTTTTGTGTTTGTTTCTTCGTAATTCTTTTAATGTTGCGGAACGTGTGAGTTTCTGTAATATTACTATTTACATTTTGGTCTCTAAGACCGAAGAAAACAAACACAAAAATCTTGACCAGACATCCTTAGGGTTTGTCGATGTCCGAGCTTCGGAAAAAAATATATATATAAATTAAAATGACCATTGTACACAGTAAAGACTGTAGGGCTTTTTCTTGTGTTTTGCTGTCAGCTGTAACGCTTTTTATTTTCTTCGTCCTTTTGTGAACATATGTGCACTTTACTCACCGTCGCCAAATACATCTCTCTCGAATTTCTAGAATTGCGCTTATCATCACTGTGCGTTACATCAGCAAATCCGAAACACGGATACATTTTTTGTGAAGTTCACAATACCTCCGTTATAATTCCTATCGTGTTTCTCATATCCAGTTTCGATCGACCTTACCGTAGAAACACGCCACCACTAGAAAAAGTAAGCCCAGTGATGCTGAGATGACGACAGACGCATAAACATCTGTCCTGCTGTAAATTCCTGCCTGCTGAAGTTCTAACAAACCACAACCGACATTCTTATCGTTGCAGTTACGTATTACATTCATTATTTTGTATTCGTTGCACCGTAGTTCAAGCTCATGATTTCAGTTAGAAGTATTGTGGAGATGACAGATGGTGGGACCTTACCAGCACGCTTAATAAGTTATAGTGATGGGCATAAATTCAAACGGACTCTGTGTATTTTGCATACACGCCCATAACTGACGGGTGCGCAGTTCGCCTCTCTGGAAAAAAGTGTTGGACATAGTGAGCTGTTGTATTTCCAATCGTGTTTTTGGGCCTCCCTCAGAAACTCTTCGTCCCCCCTGGCATTTAATATGTGCTGTTTCTTTTCCATAAGAATGGCAATTCAGTAAACCTGAAATGCGATATGCTATAATGTTTTTCATCATGTCAGTTGTTATTTGAACACTTTTAGAGTTGTAGATATTGTCGGGGCTGAGCGCTTATGTAATATTTTCAAATGGAGTCGCAATGTCAAAATGGTTGGGAACCAATGATCTAGATGAACAACCCAGCCAACAAGTCTTCTGACTTGGGATGAAAGCAATGCAGCTGTCACTTCAGGTTCCTGTCATGAAACGGAAACATGGCAACAAACTTTTATTCCAGTCGGATGAAGAGTCTGAATGTGCGTAAAGGTGCTTGGTAACGAGAGAAAAGCACAAAGTAAAAGTGAAGCGAGCACCGCATACACAAAATTGGATAAGAGAATGAAAGGAGTGCACTGATTAAAATGATTCACTGCGAACTTTATGCCAGCTCCATGAAGTGAGTGCGAGCTGAGTTGATTTTTATTTGGTTATAATTAGTGTTCCAGCAAGAGAAACAAATTAGTGCAGGGACGCCGAGGTGTTGAAGGAAGTGGAAGGTCATCCCGTTGATGCCCCTCAACAGTTCAATTAGTTAAATTAGTTTTGTTACTGTCCAGATTCAGCTCGTGGTGCTGCATATGGGTGAGAAAGAGATGCCAGATGATCAACACAGTTGCGCAGGGAGTGCCGTGTCGCAAACGGTCTCTCTCTGTGGAATGATCCGCAAGGATCTGGGCGTGGCAGAGAAAGTATAAACCTAGCTAAAATGAAACTATTCCCGGGTTGTCATTACCCATTCGCATTTAGCAAGCTGAACAATTGTTTGCAGCGTTTTGTAGCATGCAGATGATGGTTGACACTGTTAGGATCAGATCTGCTGAGATGTAGCGTTCGACTTTCATTGTTCACCAGAAGTGGTGCAAGGGATATGATACACGCTACTCCTGCAAAGCAAAAGAACACCAGCCGCAACGAGAAAACCAAATAAACTGATCACAAATACACAAACAAAGTCAAAACAAGCAAAACATAGGCAAGGAAACACCCCCTAGAAGTGAAAAAGAATTGGAGTCTGTGCAAAACTGTGAAGAGGAGTAAGGAATAAAGAGAACAATGGTAAAATAAAATTTGAACAAAGAAAATTGAGTTGTTTCGGACAGTAACGTGAGAAACAAGTGCGAAATGAAATAGTTTAAATTCTGAAAAATCTAACGCTGCGATATTTCATCCAAAAAACATACAAAAACGTAAAATTATATAGTCATGAACTAAAGGCGCAAAGTCTTTTGAAAGACGAACAGCCGTTCTCCAAAATAAATACATAGTACTGTAATTTATTGTAATATGCAATTATATGCGACACATTCCATATATATTTAATTGCTATAAACGTCAGAGATTGTAGTTTTCTTGAAAATTTTAAAATTACAGAGGACTCTTTGCAACTGTTAAAAAATGTGCAATGCAGCAAATAGTGCTGTAATGGCTTCACAGCTGGAATCCATAACACTTATCCAAATTTTTGTCTTGCAGACTTTGTCATCAAAAATGTTCATCCGGCAGATGTTGCATTTAAAATTTGTTTGAGGGAAATTCAATGGTGGATGCTGCACTGTCTACGTCGTGGATGCCCGACCAGTGACAGAACAAAAGCCGCATTTATTACTGTGTTGCCGCAAAGAGCCACGTCATACAAATGGGTACACATGAACATCACCCCATCTCTTCCTCATTCACACACATACCTTTGCTCAACCAGATTCATTGTAAGTATCACACACCAACTTGACAATTACAAAACTTTACAAACCATTGGTTTTTATGCATGTTGTATTTAATGGGACGTCTGGTAATTGCATGATAGCCACATGACGCCGTGCAAACAACCGCATGAGGCTAGCTAGCGACCAGCGGTTAGCCACTCCTGTTCTATGTATTTTGCAAATTTCTTTGAAGTGTTCCTTTATCTTTATGAAAGCCAATTATCTTTTCAAATTTCCAGCTTGCAAAATCGTTCTTTTATATTGTGCAGGTTAAATCAATTTTAGATTATAGAAATTTTCATCATATCGCATTATATCACTCTAAAAAGTTGGCTATGCTGGTGCATTTGCACATTGAACACCACGCCGACCGGGAGGTTGCAACAATATCACCCTAACAACTTATGTATTGGTGGAGCGACAAGCAAATTCTACTACGAAACAAAGTTCTGCTGTATGTGTATCTGTCTTATTGAAAGTTTTTCAATTTCGAGCATCAATTTTAATGCATGTCTTCCATTTTTGATGCATGGTTTCAATTTCATTGCATTTCGGATTTCGGATGATGAGTGTGAATGTGCATAAGCCTCCGTACACGTCTTCCAATTGAAGAACAATTGAAAAATATTTCACTATCAGCTTACCGTTGCATCACTTTGAAAAGAAGAGACACTTCTCACTTTTCCTACAACGCAGAAAATGTTTGCTTCAGTTTTCACACCCCAGGTCGTGTCATGATATCACCGTTATGATCTGCTAGTCATTACGCAACTGAAAAGTGTTCACCAAAACCTTTGTGATGTGGATTACATAATTCTTTGCCAAGTCTTGGACACACTACCATTATTATCGGGCATATCAACATAAAAAAAAAACTTTCAAATCAATTGAGTTTCTCCAAGAAAAATGTTGTATTTGAATCATCGAACAAGAACACCGCCTTTTTCTGACAAACATCAGCCAGCCTAAAAAATGGCTTACTTCACTGACTTCAGCAATTTTTAATTTCCTATTCATCGACATTTTTCTTGTCATCGACACCAATTGCAATTGGTCAACAGGTGGGAGTAACGCTTTTGCATCTCTTATATCGCTATCTGGTCATTCAACGGCTATAACCCAGAATAATCTGCTACATAAAGACCGCGGAAGTCTTCGGTTTGTTGCTCTGCGAAAAGTAACTTTTCCACACATTTTACCCATTATGATTCAGTTCTGAAATTGCCTTCCCCAAGGCAATTTCTTCCTGATCACACGAACCTCCATGGAAAATTTAAAACGGAAGATTTAACGTCGTGATGAAGTCGTGAAAGCATTTCACTTCAAATCATTCGTTTGCAGTAGTATGAGAAATCCTTTTTTGATTTCATACGAAGTTTTGATGGCGCGCTATAACTACAGTGGTCTTGTAGAGACACGACTGAGTTTGCATAAGCTCCGGTATCATTTGACTCGGTTTGCTTTGCGTTCTGGATAGTTTCCGCATCTCTCCCGCACGCCGTGCACCTGGTAAGAAGGCTACAGTACAAATATACAGGGACTTTGAAAAACCCGGCCAAGAGGCAAACTCTAGACCTGTCAGTACGGTTGTGGACGCACTTATCGGCAGGCCGCCACGGGCCATAGGCGTAGCCAGGAAGGGCCAATAGGGCCATACCCCCCAATGTTCAAAAATTCCAGTCATCTTGTGCTTTAAGAACCGTTTTTCCAAAGAAAATAGTGTTTTTCGCCTAAAATCACACTTTTTCCCCCCCACCCAAATTTTTTGCCCCCTCCCCAAATTTCTGGGCTGACTACGCCACTGCCACGGGCTGGTAGTACGAGTAATTCTTTCCGCAAAAAAATGCAATGAAACAGAAATCGCTTCCAATTACTTTTTTTGCCTAAGGCAGCAGCATCTTTGCTCCCCTGGGATCCAACTGGCACCGGTTACTGAAAGATAGTTTAACAGCAGTTCGTCATCCAAGCTATGGAAGCATTTAAAAGCGTTTGGAGTCACCACCACAACCATTCGCATACTGTAATAACCTTTCATTTTTAAAGCACACGCTTTGCGATTTGCGACAAATTTGCGACAAAATTTGCGACAACGCTTTGCGACTTGTCGTTTCGAGGTATGGCCCCCCGGACAGCTAAAAAATAAGAGTCAGTTAGTTTTGCTCCTTTAATTTCAATGATAAGTACTCATTACATTACAAAGATTTCCATGGACATCTTGCGATGTTTTGGAAAGGTGCGACCTGTTGCGAAAGCTAACTTACAAAATATGCTGATTTCGTTTAAATTCAAAAAAATTTCACCTTTTACTACCTCTTGATGCCAATTTCAAAGCTGCTGCACAAACATTGGGTATCAAACATAAGCAGCAATTGTTATTTCAGAAAGTAAATGACAGCATAGAAATCAAATGCTTGCTCTTTGGAAAGAATCTGTTTAAAATGATTACATTGCATAGGTCAACTGACCTGATGAGCATTGTTCTACTACTTCTGCGTAAAGTTGCTTCGTCAAATTAAACTACGCACAGGTTGAAACCTTATTTGGACTGTTTAAAATGAAGAGATATAAACTAAAAATAATACACTCTCCGTGATAGAACCACAGATATCAATATACATCTTCCAAAAGCTCCCACTCAACTAATATTTGGAATTCAACATCTCATGCGTGGCTGAAGAGTTCATTAAATGATATGGCAACTGCTACATTCGTTCGTGTTAGATGCAGTGTAGGCCTCCTCGTATGCCATAAGGCAGTGCGAACGCCAGTTGCTGCTAGCAGATTAAATGCCTCTGGAGCGAGAGTTCTTTTCAATCCTTTGGAAAATGGAAACTGCCAGGCAGAGGTCAGAATTTATGTCTGCGTAGTGACGTACAAGTGCTCATAAACCAGGAGGTTGTTAAAATGTTTACTAGCGCTTTTACCTTAAAATGTGTATGGCTCGATGGCGACAAGGAATTACCTGCCTCGTACAACATCTGCCTGTTCACATATTTACTTTCTGATAATTTACAGTTATCAGCCGTCTATCCTCAAAGGAACACTCTCGGTCTCCCTATNAGATGTGATGGGCCGAGCAGACGAATCTTGTGGCAACATCAAGCTCGATCCAAACAATAACAATTTCACTGCGTGAATAGGCTGCGATCCACAAACTTCAGAACCTTGTGTTTGCTGCTTCAGGGATCATTTTCAAAACAACAAAATCGAGTTTGAAGAAAAGTTGACGAACAGGATGCAACCAATTGCTCTTTCTTGCAACGAACATGGCAATGTGAAAATTGCGCCACCGCGCGGATGATGTTTCCAAATCCTTCAATCCACCGAAGCCAAGAGCTGGCGTCGAATCCAAACCAGTTGCATGCGTTTGCTGCGATTAACTTTCAATCATTTTTACTTTCGGCTTGGTACGCAGTGTAAAAGGTTTAAAAAGTCTAAACGTTTTCATTAAAAAGTGTGACGTAGCTTGCTTTTCTTGTTTTTCCACAACAAGACNCATTTTGAAACAATTCCTTGTGGCTTCCCGAAATAAATGCACAAACGAAAGAAAAGGTTGAATGGTAAATCTTTGATCAAGGATGTTTTTGTANACTGTTTCACCTTTGCGCCTGTACACTGGTTGGTCGAAAGAGAATGTACAAAAGTAATCCAACTTAATCTTTGCCGAACGTGTCAACGTCTTTCATCGCAACATCTTTAAGGTTTATTTTCTAAAAATCAATTCAAAAAACAGTACGAAACAACAAGCATCAAAAAACGTTGTTCTAGACTACAGAAACAGAGAGACAGCAGATGACTGATTGATGGTTTTACAAAGACATGTACCTAAGACAAATTTAGAGCCAAATCACTTGAATGCTATTAGAGGAAGAATCCTCACCAACAAGTTGTTTCATCCAAATTTTCATGTTCGTTTTCCTTGAAAAATTTTTGAACATTTGTTCACAAAGACTTCATTTTCCAAGCAGTTGTACAAATGAACACAATCGTATGCGAAACGTATGTTGTGCACGTGGCGAACACTTATTTCGTAACAGAAACTGCAACAAAGTCTGGCGCATTACATTTATGTTACGTGCATGATGTTTCTGGATGTTTTAGGAGTTGACCAATGTCTTAGGGGAAGGTTAGTCCGTTGTATTAGGCAAAAATTTGCTTTTTGTACTGGGCAGACAAACTTTTGGTGTGTTCTTTTATACTACTGACAAGGTTGTCACTATTCTGTTCGAACAATTCCCCTGTTATGAGACTCTTTGACCTTGGCTGCAGAATCTGTTTACATATTGAACTCGGGTTTCTCTTTCCGATTGATTTTCCGGAAGACATGCTACTTAACAAAAAACCCGCGGTTCTTTGGGGACACGCGGTTCCTTGTTTGAAATTTGTTCTTCATCATATGCGAGGGTGTATATTAGAATTCAGGTGTCCGAGGTAAACTCTAAAAAGGGGGTCTTATGTTTTACATTCTGTACAGAAAATTTATTCACTGAAAGCAAGTTGAAATTTTCATTTTGTCTGGAAACTTGCTTCAGCGTGAAATAACATTTCGCATTGTGCATTGCGTGAAGTCATTTGAGTTTGAATTTTTCTTTATCTACACATTAAATTTCCTGAGAGCCACTTTGGCACATTTGCACATAATTTTTGCTTTTTTTGGATCACATATGACTTGCGTCAGGACTTACTAAGTGTGGCTCTAGACCAGGGGCGGCCAACCAGTCAGAGACCGAGAGCCACGTTTCGTACTATGTTACCGCAAAGAGCCAAATCATACACATGGACACGAGTGGACATTACCCCCCATCTCTTCAATGCGCGCTTCCACGCAACACGGTAACTAACACGTGTGTCGCGTAAATGCGCCCGCGTGTATGTGAAATAGACACTACCAATATTATAAAGAAGTTCGCAATAGTAAAATCTAGAAAATGCAATCTTGAGGCGTAGGTTTGCCACTTTTGACAGCTGACTTCGATACATGTTGAGACCACACTGTTTAGATATAGCAATGATCAAATATGTTGATGAGTCTAGATGCCTTAGTTACTGTGCAGCCTACTATAGTTGTGAGATGTACAATCTTATATTCCTTCTCGGTAAAAAGATACGTATATATATTTTTGGTAAAAAAGGTATGTTACCCATGATGTCCACCAGTTGCTATTTAGGACCAGGTTTTTCGTACTTACGAAATTCAGTATGCCTAATGTTAGTCGCATGAATGCCCAGAGAATTTATGAGTTAGCAGTGGTTTACTTATTCAAGTGCGTTTTTAACTAAGGGCCCCGCCCTGTTAAAATGCTACAGGCCACGCGCTGCCTTAATCCGGCACTGGCAGCTTCAACTATTCAATGCGTGCAAACAAGTCTCCTCGACCTTTTCACAGCTCATGAGATCTTCCAAAGGGGTTGCAATCACGTCCGCCATCCATTTTGTGCAATACAGAACTGCTTAATTTATCCAACAGTTTATGTTCTTTAAAATATTTTTTGAAAATCACGCTTTGAACCCAACACGCATTTGAAAGAGTCCACCAGGAGACTAGCATTTGTTCGGCTTTAAACCTTTGTTTGGATTTGCTGATAGAAACATGTTCAGATTTGTTGTTGGGCGAAACTAATAGTTTTATTCTGCCAGATACGAGCGCTTAGAGCCATGATCTAAGTTTACTGACAAATTCAAATAGCAGCGTTAATGTGAAAAATTGAATAAGACGCACATGAGGGAGATGCCCGTTCATATTCACAATATGAGTTGCTACTTTGTGGAATAGACACAAAATGTATGCAGGCGAAACACTAACGATTTTATTTCTCTCTGTTAAGAAATTCCCTGTTGTTTTCTCTGTATAGTAGGCCGTTTATCTCATATGTGATGAACACTAAGGTGAAGCCGTGATTGAAATACTTTAAAGTTCCAGATGTTTCAAATCTTAACTAAACAGTTCCTTTTGTAAACCGCTTAAAATCAAAACGACATCCTCGGGGTGAAACTTCCCTATGTGTCACTGTGACCAAAATGAAAACATTCAACAAAAAAGCCAGAAACTTTGAATTTTAGTCCATAAGCTTTCAAGGTACGGCATTTAAACACTATGCCAACATTTTGAAAAAAAGCTGCTTGTTTCAAGGAGTGTTTTTAGTGTTAGTGTGAATTTGTTTGATCGATTTGTCCAGGCACAATTAATCTTTAGTAATGTATCAACGAAAGTCCAATAAGTACATCTCCTTTATGGTGGAGACAGTAATTTGAAATTCAACAGACTGAGCTCTAATTCCCGGGACAGCTGCTGTGCGGTTTGAAAACAGCACGTGTCATTCAAAATCGTGCCTCACGATTGTAAAATGGCTGATTCTTTTGTGAATTTTCCGGTTTCAACGCTTTTGTAGCGCATTGTTATGTAACAAACGGAAATTCTTGTCAATATCTGGCTTTGTTTTGTGTACTGCAAGCAAATATTTACACTAGATGGAGCGCGCGCGCTATGTACATTCTGACGAAACACAGAGGTATCTTCACAAAATTAAAAGGCTAATAAAGCTGACAATACATCATAGCATAGTTAGACTGTGTCTCGTCAGTTAAATTGTTCACGGCCAAGCCGTACCACAATGCAGGCCAAGTCTTATAAAGTCTGTCAAACGAAAGCAAACTAATTTTTGTTGTCTGTTATAAGCAAAACTTGTGTTTCTGCTTCACCTCCCAGCCAATTCCTTTTGCGTTGCTGAAGGATTGTTGTTGTTCCACATCATTTGTAACCACAGGTTCATTTAACCTTTAAATTGTATTTTTGAAACTTCACTGTTTAACTGTTATTTTACATTAACAAATGATTTTTAATTATTCGCTGAGCACTCCTTATGTTGGTTTCAGTTTATGCTTATTCTAAGAAGTCTTTTCACGACAGATTGAACGCATGACAAAATTCAACAAAACTGCATGAACACTTATTGTACCTATTTACCTAATCAAGAATGTTTTCTTAATTGATACTTCTAATTACAGGCCTGTTTCTTTTGCAGCAACTAACTCCAAGTTATTTTTAAAATAAATTTAAGCTGAATTTAACCTTTCGTTATTACCACTGATAACAAGCTGGACTTAAGCCAACGCCTTCTGAACATTTGTTATGACTATGCTGATGAGCAGGAAATCATTTTTAACTTCAAACAGGCAATTGGCGTAGATTTTCCTCATAAAAGGTAAAAAAAACCCGCAACCCCAGATGTTTCCTTAAAGAGGGTGCATGTTGATTTGCCAAACAAGTGAAGTACTTTGGTGGACTGCCTCATGCTTCACCGAAGGATGATGTGACATTATTCAGAGACTAGTGAAATTACTTTATTGTGCAGCGAAAAGACTCAGAGGCACGTTCATTCATTAGAAAAAAGGCAGTAAAAAATTCATTTAGCATTAAATCACTGCACGTGCAAATGTGTGCTTGTCAATTCTGGAACACGCTCACCAGCCTGATATCTAAATTAAAGGCCTGCGCACAGCAAACAATCGCCTGTCGACTTTTATGTTACATCTCCAAAAATGTGAGTTTTCGTTTGCATCGACTTCCCCTATTTCGTCAAGACATTTGATGCCTTAATTAAAAACCATTTCACTGTCTATGGAAAGAAATCCTTTCTCAGCACAGAATCAGAACCTAAGATCTTAGAGGGTTATATCGTTTACTGTATTTCGCCTACAAAGTAGGCATCATCAGCTCTTATTCAAATAGAACAATTTGTATGAATTTGTTAAACGATGCACATCTTCATCCAACTTTTTCATCCGCTCACTTCAAATGTCTGATGCTTCCAACAAGACATCAACTTCTTCCACCATGCACTGCTTCTTATGACAATGAGGGAATGCAATTGTTGACAATGAGCGAATGCAGTACATGTGATGCTTCTTATGACAATCAGCGAATGCAGTTAGTTCATCGCAATTACTTTTTTTCCCTTCCAGTATTGCTTGCGCGTACCCTACCCTATGGTGTGCTTTGGAAGGAGGGTTTTTTGTTCTTGTGGTCTTTCGCTAAGCTGATTGTAATGTGGACAATGGATCTGATCCAAACGCGCACATAAAATAAACAAATATTTCAAAGAAGAACCCCTTCTATTGTTTGTTTGTCACTTCTTGAACATTCTCTGTGATTGCTTTACAAAGATAATATTAAAATCAAAACATTATTGATGAGAGTGAAACTTGACGTGAAAATTTTTTGGGAGCCCAGGGATAATTTTGCATTGACGTGAAGTTACGACCCAGATGCTAAATGATTCTGCTCCACGTCGGCAGCTGCCCCATGCATCATCTAAACATCGTTTCTTTGGTTGAACAGTTAATTTTTGTGTTGCTTAGTGAAAACAAAAGGATTGAATGATGATTTCTCAATGCTCACTCAATGCCAACAAAGTTGATAGGCCTATGCATAAAAACTCATAACCAAAGACAATAATCAGTATAACATAGATGATACGATTTCCCAGAACTGTAAAACAAATCAGTAAGATAAGTAGTACAGAACGGAAGTGTAAGAATTTGCCGAAATGCATGCAAGAGAAACCAAAGTCACAAGTAACAAAGTTGCTCAGGGAAAACTCCTTCCACAGGTAAATTACAAAACTTCTTCGTTTCCCTCAGCACCAGTTGCTAATCGCTGAGAAAATGAACACTTTTCCATTGTCCAATGTCCATGCAGAAAGTGAAATACTTAGCTCATTATCACCTTCATAGGACTAAGCTTGTCCCTCTATGAAAAGGGTGTACACATTCCTGCCGTAATGCATACGCCGTTGTCAGAATATAACCTGCCTGCAGTGAGTGCAAAAAATGGATGTGCTGCAAAACGACCACAGAGGGACTCGAACCCTCAATCTTCTGATCCGAAGTCAGACGCCTTATCCATTAGGCCATGCGGCCGACGGTATCTCTAGTAAAGTTATACATATATGAAGAGCGTTACAAATATTCGTTTTCTGTTACAAGTTGGAATGTCAAAAGGAACATTTTCAAAGTATATGTGTTCTTGTAATTTTGCATGGACTTTTTTGTTAAAGCAATAAATACTATTCAGAACTGAGAAGTGCTAGTTTGTAGAGCCAAAGCAGCAAAACCAACGTTACACTGACGACTCCACATTGAGGTGATTTGATTTTAGCCATACACATCCTACGAACGGCCCAATCCAACATGAATATTGGTTATTAACTTATTGATTCTTTAAACTATCATATTTGGGGATTGTAATTGGCTTGCCGATGTGTTGTTGATATCTTGTTTGTAAGTCACTCGTACCCCTCAATGAACACAGACCACCTGAAGTTCTTGCATCTTTTTTGTTATTGTTTGTCTGTGTGAATAGGCTGTATCACGTCGCTAAGTCATTACGAAAAAAAGAAACCATGGCTAGGCTAATTCTTGCTTTCAAGCAAAGTTAAGAAGTTATTTTTAAGCAATTTTGAATCGTTATGTCCATTCAAACACTAATAAGAACACATGCTTTTCCACCATAGCCTATTAATTTGACATCATTTCATGATAGGCCTACCAATCAAACACCACAAACATTTTTGATGAGACAGTTTTTGATAGGCCGTATAGATCTCAATAAAAACAACCAGCGGTGAAGATTGAATGACAAATGATTCAGTTTTTTTACAAAGTTTTGGCGGAATACTTGTTGGAAGCTTAGAATGCAACGTGCTTGGAAAATTCGACATGGTGTTGATTCATGTCAAAAACCTTTTGTTCAGCAAGCGCGCGAAACTGCAACGAGCACGCTTTTGAAGATGCTACCGCTTTTTTTAAAACAGTGGGATTTGGGACCACTGAAAACAGAGGTGGGCAATTATAGCGGCCCGCGGGCTACCTTTGTCCCACCACATCGTTTTCTGTGGCCCGAGTATGCACTAAAGAAAACTCTTCAAATCTGAAGTTTCCTCCAATTTACCACAGCAAATGTTAGCGCTGGGAATAAATTTAATCGAGACTTTCATCTATTTCCACTGGATTGCTACTGTTTTCATTAGAAGGTACGGCCCTCCGCTAAATACGGCCTTCTGAAAGTGGCACCCGAACCAAATTAATTGCCCACCCATGACTTAAAAGATTCTATTCCCTAGAGGCAAATTGACATGTGCGAAAGCAAACCTTTCACGAAAGAACAAAATTTCATACAAACATTTTTTGGGAAATGTTTTGAAAATCAGCCTTTCACAAAAATTTAACGCGATAACCACAGTGAAGATTTGCGATAACAGCATTTTCAATATCATCTAAACTTAAGCTGTGATTAATTTTGGTTGTTGCAAACCAGTACATTGTACAATTTATGTTGCAAAACTTTGAGCAACGGCCATAGAAATTTGAACATGCGCAATTTAGACAGGATCTCATAGCAAAGTACAGTAAAATTCAAACAGACGCAAGTATTGGATGCATTCAAAAAATCATACAGAGTTTATTACACAATCCGTTGAGGGAGAGCTCCAGAAAAATTGCACATCTATCTATCAGTAATAGGCTAAATCCAAAGCAACTTTAATGTATGTAGGCTGTGGACTGAAATGCTACGAAAAATGATATGCTTATACTCAACAGAAGTTGCTGAGCAGAATTTGTGCCAGACAAAGCATATTTTCAAAGTCGGCGTGGTTGTTACAATGGACAAGATAGCACCAACGCAAATTTAGCAATGAAGCCATTGCTTCCTTGTCAGAGTAAAAGCAGAAATCTCGTTACACCAGGAAGTACGCCTTTTCAGCTTTGCTGCACAACAGAGCAGCTGTAAGCTTACAGTGCGGGCGATACAAGGAGATTAAGTGTCGGCATTATTCGATTGTGCACGATGGTCGTAGAGCCACCAACCTATTAATATCTAGGGCACGAAGTAGTCCACAAATCGATAAAAATCAAGTTGCCTTGCACCTTACTGCAAAAGCAGAAATTTGCCACACGCAGTCGAAGAGAAAAATGGTTGATAAATTGTCGTTTCATAATCACTGACAGAAAAGTTTCTAGTTTTAGGTCGTAGAGCAGCTCCTTCCCCCTGTTCAAATGTTTGCATTTTCCGCTGAAAAAAAAGCCTGCAAAGCTGGAGTACAATTTCTACTCCCTATCAAGTTCAACGACAAGCTGATGTGACGAAGGCCTAATGATTTCCCACCAGGTGCCATGACACCAACCGGCTCTTCAGAGTTCAGGCCTTCAATTGCGAGGTTTACTTGGACAAAAAACACAAACAACTCTGTTGTAGATCACATCAGCATGCTGCCAGTTTTCACTTTACTTAATAAAAGCTGCGCAGGGTTCTAATGAGACCATTTGTCCCAAAATATAAGGAATCACAGCTGTAGATTGAGGTTTTTTGGTGAGATGACATTGAGCTCAAGAAGTGTTAGAGGCAATCATTCCACTACTCTCAAGTAATATATCTAATCTTTAAGGATCACTGGCTATATTTCTAATCAAAGGACCTGACATTTCAAGGTTGCCAAAACTGAGAAGATTGCTGAAAAACTTTAAAGTAAGTTTTTCAAGTAAGTTTTTCAAGACGTTCTTAATCGAATATTTGCCTTGTTTATACCTCAGTGTACACATTGACAGCAATGAAAGCAAAGCTCACATGCTATAAAAACTTGGATAGATTACCACCTTGCAACAAGACACAAATCCCAATCCCCAGTCGGCCATTCGAAGACTTCAAAAACGGTAGGGCCTACTTGTGAAATGACGTATTCAGCCTCGTGCCCGGCGTAATGGGTGGGTGCAGGAAACGGTTGACGCGCGGTGCTGCCATTGACTCGCCACCATGCAGTGCAGCATTCACTGCGAAAGTAGCCGTGTGACCCACGACGTATCCAAGCGGAGATGAGCGCCACAGACCCACCATGACACTCCTAAAGGAGTGCGAAAGCGAATATAACGAAACTGAAACTCCACGACTGTGCTAAGTCACAAAGACTAAAGATGAGGAGATTTTTCGAGAGGGCAACTGTTAGCCTCATTCCGCTTTCTCTTTGTGTCATGAAGATCATTGCTAGAAGTTTACCATAAAATATTCAAACCACACCAAGATGCTTATGAGGTTGTCTAAGCTCAACTAAAACGTGCATAACAGGTACGCATGAGGCTAATTTTTTTGTATTTAATGCCTATTTCCTGTTTTGCAGAATTCTTAGAATGGAAAAATAAAATATTTAAGATTACAATTTGGGGAACTTTTAACGCAAAATATGAAAATTACATGATAACCCTGAACATTTCCAAAAATAAATTTCGTTGGGAAGTGCAATGACCTTGTCGCTGTTTAACAGCTTCAAATTTCTATGACTAGCAGTCGTTGGAAATGCAACCACATAGTTTTTAACGATGCCATCAAAAAAGATACTCACTCCTCTTGATGTGGAGACTTGGCTAATTTTGCGAATTCTAGAAAGGTATGTGCAAGGTGTTAAAAGAAAATAGAAAGCTTGTGAAACATCCAGGAGTCGTCTCTTTCAATAAGGGTTTTTATTTTAGCTACATGCAACTCTAACATCTTTCCCTGATCCCAAAATGACTATCTAAAACGATGTTTCTAAAGGCTTTGCTGATACACTTCTACAATAGTTTTAGTTGACCTTGGAACCTGGTCCGCAGAAAGCTCAGCAGTCTACACTCATTACCGGGCATTTTTGAATGACCTCACGGAAATTTAGACAACTAGCCTACAGACCCGCCAGTTACAAGTGAACAGGCTTGTTTCCTTCCTCTTAGAATAGTCCATGTAAGATTTTTCTAGATCTGTTACACATCAGGGCCAGTTGTGAATGCACGCAGCTGTCACTCTTCTGGTGGTAAGAACTATCATTAAAAACTTTTAAAACAGCCAAACATGAACCAGTGCATCAGGCCAGGGTTAAAACCTATGGCTTTCGGGCTTGATTAACTTTTTCCGTCATGAAACAGCCCAACCTAACGAACATGCGTTTCTTCTTCATAAACATTTCGTTGCGAATTGGTACCACCATTTGCTTTTGTGAAGTTGAAGATCCCTTCTTAAATAGGTAGGTGATGTTGGAACCAGGCAGAAAGTGTAGTTGCAAACATCAAGTGGTCGGCAAATGATGTGGATTTTGGATCGTTCACACAAGATTGACCAAACAATGTAGGGACATTTTTTAAAATAAGGATCACTCCAGGTTTTAAGGATAAAATTGTAATTTGTTTTCACCAACGGTTATCATTTCACTGTAAAATTACGTTTATACCCATAAAAATGTCCGACATCAAGTAAACCTAAAAATTGTTTTTGGCATAAGCATAAAGCAAGTCTGTTTCACAGTACGTGCGTATTACTTCTTTCATTGAGCATAAATTAACGCTTCCAGAACCCTTGGGAAAAAATGCAGTTTCTTTTACCTTGGGCCTTACGTGGCGAATTGCACGTTTCATTAATACCTTGCAAGTTTTTTTGTAAGGAACGTTTCTCAGGTGTAAAGGACTGGGTTGAAAAATCGAATTCCTGCTTCACTTGTAAAATATGAAAGCTGTATGTGGTGCCAAATGCGTAACGCATCGTTGACGTAGTAATGCTGACGGCACGGAGCGACAGCTGTGCCTGATCCAGGAGCGCGGTGACTCTTCAGACACTTGCTGACTTCTGACGATGGAGAAGGTCATCCTGATACAGCCGCCATCTGTTCTGGCAACGAACGGTGCGGTTCCGACTTCTGAAAAGCAAAATTCGGCTTTGATTGTCAACACAGAAGAGGGCTGGTGTTGGAACACGAGCAGCACTAAAAAATTACAACTCTAATCCTCCTGCCGGTCCGGATTAAGGAAAAGATCCACTTCTTGCGTATTACAGATGTTAATCGTGATCACAAACGCTCGTTCAGCAACTCTGCAATCGAAAAATTAGTGATCCAAGCCTGAAAGCACGGCGCCACGTTACCGAGTGGAAACAATCGCGAAAATGGAATAATCTCTTCCGAGCAAACGAGATTTTCCATTGTTACGTGGCGGTTCGACGGCGTCAGAATCCGGGATGTTGTGCGAGATTATTGCTTAAAAGGAGCAAGTCAATCCAATGCTTGGAGGCCGCCTGGTCGGTTGGTTTCCGAGTTAACGCTCCACAACGTTCATTTGCAGTTCGGAAAACAAATTGTCCGCAATTGATCAGGAAAAGGCAGCAAGAGGAAAACAAATTACGCTTGTTCGGGAGGCACAAGGTGATACCCGGACAGATGGCTTGACAACACAAGAAGACGTCCGACGAAGCGCCGTGGCTTGCATTGTTTGTATTTGTTTCTGAGCTGTTTTAATCTGTTGTTTCCGTGTCTGCAGGGTTAATCAAGCCGACAAATTGTTAAACATGGTGCTGTATATGCCCGAGTTTCTGACATCACCACAGGAGAAAGATTCAAAAGGGACAATCATTCGCCTTGTCACCTCCAGCTCTGGGTCAGTCGAGGTCGAGGTGGCTCTGTATTGGAATCATCAGACAAAATTCTTTTAAATTGCCGCCATGCACTGTTGATGGTTGCCACAGTCACACTGTCGGCCTTGCCACGGCTTGACAACATGTTTCTTCCTGCACCTTTTCTGAATCAAAACCTCTCTGCTCAAGAAAACATCATCTTGGAAAGTCTTCTCGCTCCTCCTCCAAATGTGCATAAGGGAAACAATAAACAGGAACTGTTTGTTGAGCAGTTGCAAATGGTGGCTCAACTGTCTTCATAGTACTTTTTGAACTTTGATACATCGAAGTAAATTAGATGACGTCATATTGTAAAAATAACCGCATTTTCAACTTCTTAGTGGAAAATATTACAAACATCTTCCTGTGTTGCAGGATAATGCCAAATCTTTTCTCTAATTCAACAAAGTAAATTCTGCAAGACTACACAGAAACATATTTTCTCGCATAGTCAAGCGTATAACACGCAAGTTCAAGTAAAGATGTGTAACATCAGTGGTTCCAAAACCTGTAGTTTTAGCGGTCTTGTGTTCGAATCCAGACAGATGCTGACAACAGTTGAGCACCGGCAGCACTTTGAAACTGCTGCTCTTCCTAACCTCGGGGAAAAGACTTAGAAAACGAGCTCTACTGACATAGAAAACAGTGCTTATGCACGCTAAGGACTTTGCTTCGAACCTACTGCAAAATATCTGGAAATTAGTGGTCATACAAAAGAGACACGAAAGAGAACAAACAAATGCTATTTAAAAATATTGATTTGAATTTCTTCCGGTACTAAAGTTCGCTGAAAATTTGCTGCTATATTGCCATGCAACAGTATTTTATTGTTGCCAGATAAAATTCCATGTCTTTCAAATTAATTATGCCTAATCATCATTTCAAATTATATCTGAATTTGTCTCTCACAAATAGTAGCAAAAATCCGACATAAAATACGGTGAAAATTGATTACAGGGGAGTGCACGAAGCAGTGCAAACCAGTCATAAGCTTTTCATATGCAATAGCAAAAGCGCTTGTTGCAAACCACAAGCGTAAGAGACTTGTATGATTTAAACCTATTCACTATTCTTATTGATAAATAAACAAGTACTGCCAAGAGGTTGTCAAAGTAAATGCATCAGTGTTATTCAACTTTCCAGTCAATAGAAACAGTGCAGGGCATCAGTGACTACCTGCTCGTTTAATATAAAATTTTATCATCGCTTGCATTTGATTCCATTCCAGAGGAGACAGGATAAGAAGTTCAGAAATAATTGTCAAATCGAATGTATGCAATGCAAAAACGTCGCACTTTGAGACAGAACAATGCTTGATCTGACGCCATCCGACGTTCGGACAGCGTTTCCGCGGACACATTGAAGAGGTGCAAACCGACCAGGCTACTTGCGCCAGCCTTGAAAGCGTTTTCTTTTCAACACTCGCAGCTCTATCTCACACCTGCCTGTCATCAAACGCTACAGGTCCAAACGCAAAAGTAAATATTTTGAAACGACTAATAAATTGATATTTGATAAGAAGCGAAGTGGTTAATACAAGAAAGATTGTGGTGGAGGCGCCACTTCAGAGAAAACCGTTCAAACAAAAATAGTGCAATGCGTTCTGGAAGAACTGATACTACTTCAGTTTTTCTTCTAAAGTACAAAAAATGTATCTTTTCCAAAACACTCTTTCGTCCAAAACGACTCAACAGTTCTATTTCTAGCAAGGCCTTTTTTGTGTGTCAGTACGTTGTAGCAAGCGGTAATTTTATAAATGTTTGAAGCTTTGCCATTGGTGAAACTCACGTTGTGCAGTCAATAAGTGAAATGCAATAAATGGCGTCGGGGCATGCTTTGCTTAAATCTATGCCTAATTTCATCTGCTCAAGCTCTCAATCTTCCTGGCTTCTATCACGTTACTCCCAAGAACGCACACAAAAGGTACTTCAAAAGTTTTGGAATATCACAACTAACGCGGTGATATTGACAAATATTATTGGTCAGCAGATATATATTTGTTTTTGTTGGGTTTTAGAATCACAAAAAGTGAGCACAACCATACGAAACCTTTTTCAGTTAATGTTCTGCTGGTGGCGGCAATATTACTGAGTTTTGCCGCGAAGGCCTTCATTAAAATTTAACGTGTGTGGTTTGCTACTCAGGTCATATTTCAAACATTTTCAATTGAGCACTTTGAAGGGCACAAGAAGACACAACGTCCGCAATTAAAATACTGCATTTTTCACACATTTTCAAATCATTTGTCACTTGACAGATGCCAAATATTCTAATCAATCCTTGCCTCTAATTACTTGCAACTGCGTTTGCTGTGAGATACAGTCTTAAACTTCAATCAACAACTCACAAAATGAAACTCTGTTTTCATCGCATCATTTCACCATGTTTGATGCAATACAGCTGAAACGCTTTTATATGTTGAACTAACTACTTCATTCCATTTGGTTCCATACCTCAGGAAAACCTCCAAACTAATAAAACAGCAAATTGAAAAGAAAAAAACAGCCCTCTGACAGTGACATTCATTCTAAATTCTGAACAATTTAACTCGAACGTTTCCTATATTCCAAATTGAAAAATAAAAATAACTGATGAAATAGTGTTTCATTCTCTTCGTTATTTCGTGCGTTAAAGACATTTTGCAAGCGAAAAAATTCTGCCAACCATTGTTGTCCCATAATGGCATTCAATAATTTTGGATTGAGTAAAGCTTTTCAAAACATGGTCAGATTTTGGCTCAAGTTGATGTTATTTTTTATGCTTGAAGCTGCGTCCTTCTCAATTTCCGGGAGAGGGCAGAAGAGCGTAACTTTCACCCCACAGGTTTTGAAGCGCCAAGAGCGGCTCATTCGACAACAGCAAATAAAACCGAAAGGTTGCTTGTCCAGAAGAATTAGGCAGTGCGCAGATACATTTGTTCCACACTCTCGCTGGCACGATAAATATCAGTAGAAACGCAATCACTTCCTTTAGCCACTTCTAAGTTTCCACAGTTCAACATTTCCTCTTAGATCAAAAGTTTTTGTCCATAATATAGCGCCATAAATGAAATGGTCACATTTTCTGATTTATTGCCAAATGGCTTTTCCATTTTTTGTTTTGGTGTTTTTAAAAATTTTCGGAAAGTGTCTGCAGAACTAAGACATCGAAGTTCAACTCGCTTGTTTGATCAATTATAGCACAACAATAGAAAGCTCTTCTTTGAATGGAGGACGCGAACTTTATTGCCGGTGACGAAGGCAAATCAAGTCAAATATCAAACGAATCGAAATCGGAAGTCATTGCAAATAATCAGAAAGCAATGATTTTTACGACATTAATCGAAAAGGGCGTGCGAATTTTCTTCCTTACCCATTGTTACATAACAGCAGAGAGCATGATTAATCCGGGATTAAAGGTCATCATGCTTGTCATCCGTGACGTCCGTAATGGAACTGGAATAAAAAATTGTTTTGGGAACAATTTTTTCTCGGACGACCTTGACAGGCAAGACATTCATAAGTCTCAACTGAAAACATAAAAGTGCATGCCTTGGGACTCTACATCAAATGCTCATCATAAAACATTTGACATGCACAAAGAATGAGTGTGTTTGCACGTCAGCGTCACCAAATCGATTCGTTTCACGAAGTCATGTTCATTGGGCTAAACCAGTGGTTCTCAACGAGGTCACCACAGCCCCATAGGGGTTCACAGTACAATAGGGGAGCCCCATAGGGGTTCACAGTACAACATCTCGACCCCAGATTTATCGCAATGTCACAATAAGCCAGTATCTTGGTCCCGAGGACAATATTGTTAAGAACAAGAGTCACAGCGCGACTGAATTATCTTTTTTTCCTTTGCATCCAGGAATCTTTTTTCAATTAGGATATTTTTTTAAACTTCACAGGTTTATTATACTGGCCATTTGATATTTTTCTTAAGTTTGATGTCAGCGCAAGCGCTGTTTCGTATTCTGCATTTCTATCACAACTTTTCAAATGTAAAATCGAAGGTTTTGAACGAATGTTATTTGCCAAAACATTGGATTCATATTCAATACTTTGAGATTCTAAGAATTATTCGTTTATACTTGTTCATTTCATCAATCAGAATTATTTGCGATGTAGGCAATCTTCTCGTGATTTTCTCGAAAGCCAGGTAAACCGACGTATCACTTTACTGCGAAGTGCTAACCCGTATTGAAATCTCTGCACCAAATACAAATGCGTATGCATTGTCCACTAACAGCATCTGCTAAAGTTAATCCAACGACGCACAGCAGATATGTGGGGTATAAGAAGCAACAGGTTTTGCGTGAAAAGCGGGAAATCTAAGGTCGCATTAATTTTTAATGAGTTGCATCAAAAATTCATGCCGCTTGATTCAATGCAAAAATCGTGGAACCAAAACAGCGGGCCTGCATGGGAGCGATGGAAGACAAGATTGCAACAAAGAAAATTTGTCGCTGACCTTGAAATACTATGTGCTTAGAATTTTCTCACCACAGCATATTTCATTTTCTTTTTTCGGGAAGCATAGAGCATTTATTCCATGCATTTCACAGGCTTTGGACAACATAACACTATCAAGCTGTTATCGCTTACTGTACATAACCAACAGCATTTAGCTCAGGCGATGCAGAAGTATGTTTGAGACGAGACGGTGAATAAAACTTTAAGCATTTTGTTTATCTTTCAAAAAAGAAAATCTGGTAGTGCTTGCATTTTTTTCAATAAACCTCATCCAAAGTTTCATCCACCTGCCTTAAGTTCGACAGCCAAGACAAAAATGGCTCAGGCAGTCGTCTTAGCAAACGATTCGCCTCACCATCATGCATTTCCCAATGAGTGTTACGTGGTCCTCCAACGACTAGAATTGAGATCGACACATAAGGGTTTTCCCCATTTTTGACGTCAGCTTGTCCCTGTCGGTGGCGGGCCTGCATCTCGCTGTGGAAACAATACTTGTCATCCAAGCCGTGGCGAAAAAGCGATTACACACATATTTCATTTTGGAGTTGCACACATGCACACCAATTTGACGCGGGCACAACTGCAGTTCATGCTTCAGCCATCACGAATGCTTGATTTCTGCAGTGAACTTTAGGAGTTTTATAAACTGCAACCAGAGGTGTTCGTAGAAACCGCCGTGTCAGTAAAAAAAGCATTAAAAAAGACATTTTTAGATTTTTTCAAAAATACAGCTTATCAGTTATCGACAGTAATGTTTCTGCACATTTTTCGTACGAGGTCCGGATGTTTCGTTCACTGGAGTGGGATAGCGCAAGGCTGCCGTGATCAATAGGAATCATGTTCACAATCAAAACTTCCCATCTTTTTCCACAAATACGAATAATTCTTAGAATCTCAAACAACTTGTATTGGTAGTGCATCTTGTGTCAGTCTTGATGCTAGAGTCTCTAAAGTCTAAACCTTTTAATGCCGAAAACAATTCAGGCAATTTCCTTTATGTGCGTATGTCGCTCAGTTTAATTTAGTGGCTAAAGCAGGCCGCCAGTTTTCGCTCTGTTTTATGGTTGTCATACCGTAAATGCAGACATTTGCAAACTTTACCAATGTTACCAGAGTCCGTGCATACAGTAAATCGAACGTGCATTCGTCCACTAAATTGCCGAGTGATATCATTCAAAGACACCCTTTGCCCGATGTCGCCAGTCGTAAGGCAGCAGCTTGCTAAGAACAAGGCCAACGTTGATATTCAAAGCTGGAGTGTGGTTACGATGGAATGATGCAGAATGCAACTGAAACAGTAATGAAATTAACTTTCTGAAACATATGTGGCAAAAGTGAGTTTTTTGATCTTCTTTTATTGCAAATTTTGCGGAAAGTGCAACATTGTATTGTGTCTTTGTAAAATTGAAATTCATAACATTCGACGTTTTTACGTTTTCTACTCATTTTTTGGAATACACAGACAAACAATCAAATGAACGTCTTGATCACGTTTCCAGCCACATAAAACTGTGCGTTTCTGTTTCAATTCCTTGTAAGCTCAGACACCCTCGGCGACGGGGAGTCAGTCGGTAGCTGAGCGCATTTAAACAAGACGCTGTCCACAAACAATTGCTGCAAAGTGCGAAAAAACAGTGTTTGAAATGTCTCAAATACGAAATGCATCGTTCATCAAAAAAGGAATACCGAACAAGGTGGAAGCAATTCCAATCATCAGGTTGCTAGACAAATTATTCGCGGTCATTGTTACGCGTGTTTGCATCGGTAACCCGGTGAAGCTATTGCTTGGCAGTGCGTGGCGTTGTCTTCGGACCAGACGCGCATGCCGCCCGTCCGTCGCACCCAACCCTTTTCTCTGTAGCGCGCCTTTGTCTCAGCGTCGCTCTCGCCGATATCCGCAACTTTTTTCGCTGCCAAACGAGATATATAGCCAGATGGCGCGTCTTGTCCGTATCCATACGGAAAATTGCTTCGTTAATCGAGCGCCGCGCAAATGACTGCCACGGACTGCGAGCGAATAATCGCTGATGCGAATTGCTTGCAGAGAACGTCGAGAACAGGTTTAGTTTGTTGCAAAGGACTTTTAGGCAGAGTTTCGTTAATAGCCGCGATTTGACGCAACATTTTTCTGATGTTATGAAAAATCCAGCACGGAAAAGAAGGTATTCAACAATTACGCTAAGATTGTCAAGATTGTGATAAACGTCAGGGGACGAGTATCGTATTCTGATGTCCAAATATCACGGAGTTTGTAAGCAACAGAAAAAAGGTTTCGAAACGAAAACATGAGAAACGTTAGTGGGAAGAACACAAAAGTTTTGGGCAAACGGAGATTAAACGAAGCACGAGTAAAACAGATTTGAATGTTCTTTTATTTAAACATCAGGGTTGACATCAAGGTTGTGTTAACGTAAAAATTAGTTTTTGACTTTCATAAGAAAACGCATAACCACTGCAAACGAATTGGGGTCTTGGATAATGTTGATTGGTCGCTTTCAAAATTTTGTAAGAACCTGATTTTACTTAACCAGGGGACTGCTGTACAATACTTGTCTCAACGCGAAGGTATAAGTTTGAAATGCTGCTGTTAGGAGTAGTAGGCAGTGTTGGTTAATACCGAATAGAAAAAGATATTTTATCGCTAAACAAAATACTCTCAATTATTTTACGTTTTTTGCAAGCCGCCCGGAGCATTAACAGGCAAAAAAATACTTTTTTGCTGTAATCTCCATTGCCCTAATCTTTCAAACTTTTTTGCCACAGTAATACTCATTATAAAAAGTATGTCAGTTGTCACGCAAAATTATTCGCCGAACAGTCTGGAAAAAGCGCGATTGAAAACGGTTCATTTTTGATATTGCACTTTATTGCCGTCTGGTATATTTCATTCTAGTTTCATGATGTTGAAGATGATAATTTTTATTGGTAATTTATTGGAAAAAGCGTAGGTTCCAAAATTATTTTATTTTCACATTTAAACATTTTCACCAGAGATTTAAATTATAAAGTTGCATTCGTCAATATGTTAAGCGTAAACAATGACGTTACCAATTTCACTGCCAATCAACCATGTTGAGGCGAAAGCGACGCAGAAAATAATTCCTTGCTCGGGGGGGTTGCTGGTGTCGCAGTGCGGCGTAAGGAAGGAATCGTATGCGACACATTCCCTAATGTGGATTTGGTGTCCTCGAACCCTCCCTGGGGACGTGTCATTTCAAGACGAGCCCGAGAGCGGTCGTGCGCCCTCCCGCGGCATAGACGAAGATCGATTAGTTTGGAGATTGAGGTTGACAACAGCTTCTTTTAGCGTAGCTAGGCATATGGCCCCTGAAACGTGATTGTCCTGTAGGAAAACTAAATTTTCTGTCAGTATCGATAGTGGAAGCAACAGTGATGCTGCCTCACCGTTCTTGCAGATGAAAACCTACGAAACAATCGCTGCAAGTTATAACGAATAAGTTTCAAGATGCTTTAATAAAATTAAGTGCTTGCAGTGAGTTACATTTGTTGCATTTTTTCAGTCATACTTTCCAGAAAAACATAGATTTGCGACTTTCGCAGCACGATCATATCTAATGCACGAAAAAGAGCCAAAAGATTTTTAATTTAGGAAAATTTTTGTGGAGATTGAATGACAAGAGCTGGAAACTTGTGTCCGTACGGAGAGTTAACAAATTCATTGGCTCATCATCAATATTTTCTTTACTGTCAACAAAACTAGAAACACTGAACTGATTCCACAAACTCAACAACTCTATTTAACACAAATCTGTTGAATGTGAGGCTCATCACGAAAAAAGCAACAAGATTGGATTTCACGAAAATTCTTTGCCATAGTTTATTGCGAATGCCAGTAAAATGATGATAATAAAGCTTTTTGCTAATACGTTACTACTGATCTTCAGTTTCTAATGTATCGAAAAAATTAAAAATTTGGAGAAATACTAACTTCAACTTTCCATTTCAGATTAATTTATATTCTATAATTTGTAACTCATCACAGCCAAATGTCGCTTCCCAACATTTTCTTTGCGAACCCTCACTCCCAGCTGAAGAACGTAACCCAAACTGCAATGACATCGGCTAGTAGCCCAGATACCGACCTGGATTGCGATGACAATCTCCCGCCTTGCGATGTGTTTTTCGCCGATGAATCAGATTCGGATAACGCTAGCCAGCCAGAATCGGAGTCTCTTACTCTGCTGTCGGTAAGTAACACAAAGATATTGGGACTGATCGACTGATTGTTCTCTAAAGTTGAACTGGTAGAAACAGAAATTCTGCATCGATTCGTGTGTAAGCACAACTGTATACGTTAGTGTTACAAGTAATTGCAAAAATGAAGCGTTAATTTTATACTTCGTACGATTTGATGACGTTACTGGAAAAGCCGTTTGATTTTGTTATCAGATAGGTTTCTGAAAATAAAACTTAACCGCTTAGACTACACTTGTTAGATTCTCACTCTTTTATGGGTTTCAATTGACTTCACAGAGGCTTGCTCAGCTTCCACAATTATTTAAACCCATTGACTCACAAAGTGTTTAATGCAACCTGCCTGTATCAATTAAAATGTGACACTGCCGTCGGACGTATCAAAAAGTGAGTATAACCTTAACTGTTTACAGGTTGAGCATGATCTCACTGCGGAGATTCTGGGTAACGGCGGGAAAAGGTCAAAGAAAAAGAGGGCGAGAGAGAGGAGCCCACAGACCACGATGCGTTTGAAGCGAGTCCGGCGCTCGAAAGCAAACGACAGAGAGAGGAACAGGATGCATGGACTGAACGCTGCGCTGGACAGACTTAGGTAGTGTGGCTGTTCATGCAACAGAACATTTCGTGGCGTTAACTTTTGCTTGCAACATTAAATGGATTCGCAAGAATCGTCAGTTGAGAAATGTGAGAAGCAACTAACAAGCGCTTGCAAAAAATTGAAATATCGTTGATTTTACATACAATGAAAAATGAGCGAATGTTTCAAAACTAAGATTTCATTTCGAACTACAACCAACATCAAAATACGAAAGGCTCAGATGTTTAGCAACACCCTACAATAAAGATTCTTAACCAACGTTCGAGCAAATTCTTAGACTTTGGGTCTCCCTACACTCGTGTCCAAAAAAAGTATATGCTGGTGTTCCAACGTTTGATAAATGCAGCAGCAAATATTGCTAGTAGACATCTCCAACAGGGTTAAGGACTACTGTCCTTTCATGGAATAGCTGATTTATTCATTTTGTAAGCGTCTGTCATACAAAATGGTTGGCTTCCTTTAAAGTCATTTCACTGCTTGAGACAAAAGCTTTAGAGAATTTTAAAAAGTCAACCAATGTTTCAAAATTGCTTTTTTGCTTTTTTACCCTTTTTCGGAATTTCACAAGCACAGATAATATTTAGATGCAAAAAAATATTCGCCCAGCAAAGTGGTAATGGATCAGTGTTCAGTGGCATTTCTTTCTCATACGAATTTCACCGAACTCGAGCTCGACTTCATCTTTCGCCTTCTTCCTTACCTTGCATCTGGATAAATTTTAAAGAAGCACTGTTTCACTTCGTAACTCACGTTGGAAACAATGTTTAGGAACGTCATCCCGAAGCAAAACGACGACTCGAAAATGACGAAGATTGACACGTTGAGAAACGCGTGCGCCTATATTCTCACTTTGCAGACCTTCCTGCAAAAAGACACAAAAGATTACGGTAAGATTTAAAAGTTTCTGTGGTGCTTTCACTGTTTGTTGAAAATATATGCATATCAATATGATCTCTGATAGAAACATTAAACGTACATTGTTGTCATTCACTCGCATCCAGTAAATTTCTAAGAGTTTTCTGATGCATTGGAACATTAAAAAAAAGAATTTCTACAGCGTTTCACAAACACCTTGTTTGAGTCAGCGTAAGCATGAGTTTCGACGTCGCATTTACGTTCGCCAGAAAATAGACTGCAAAGTGCAAACAGAAAATAAACATTGACTAGTATGTGGTACAGCTTTCGGTAAACTTGATCTAATGGTTGCAAATGCACATTGTTTCAATAAAGCCATTTGTGTCCCGCTTCCATCCATGTACGTATTCACCAGTAAATTGAGGGCTAAGCACTTCATTGCAACTTCTGTTTCTGCAGATCCGGTTTTCGAAGCGAAAACCTTAAGGTTCGTGCGGCAAATGCCGGTGGAGCAACAGCAGCTGATCATTGGCAGGATCGCCAACATCGCTCGCCTCAAGAACTTCCCGTCGCTGGTAACCGCCAACTGCTCCCTCATCGCCATTCTCCACCACGCCAAGAGCGGCGTCTCGAGCAACTTTCCGGTCACGCCCTACTGCACACCGCATGACGCACAGTACAGCCACGACTTTCCGACTTCGTACTTTGAGTGCGACAACTCCTCACTGCAGCAGGTAGCGACGTCGCTGTTCGACGAGTCGACCCTGAACATGGATTCTGCAGAAATCGACCCCTACCAGACGAGTTTCTTTCCTCATGGCGGTGAGAGCGGCGTCCCTATGCAGATGCAAACAAACTGCACGTACATGGGCGTGAGGGGAGATGCAGTTGAACCGCAGTGCACCAGTCCCGCAAGTAACTGCAATAATAACAACCAAAATCCCACCGAAATCCTTCTTCCGCCTGTTTCTTGCATATCTGGCTCTTTACAGGCACGCGGAAATTACTGCACGCCCACATCTCTGTCGCATTCCAACGGAAGTTCCATACAATGCAACCAAATTTCTCCGCTGAGCCCAAGTTTTGCCGAAGATTTCGGATTTCCACACTTCGCCACAGGCAACAATCAGATGTTTTGGCAAAACCCTTCCACGCCAAGCGACTCTGTCAGCCTTGCCAGCACATCTTCACCATACAACAGTCCACACAAGCAGATAACCACCCCCGATGTTGGAGCCATTCAACAAATGCCAATGCAGATGATGTGTTGAAGTGTTGGCAAGCGTGTGCCATGCGTTTTGTACTTCAATGGCTTTGCGATTCAGTATTTACATTTTAAATGTATTTTACTGAAGGCTTTTCTGGCAAGAAGATGCCAAATCTTCTACGAAGTAGTAACTAACGACCGGGAGTTTAGGCAAAAAGCTAGTCGTCAGTTGTTTTCAGCATGAATTGCCTTTTACGGGAGTTGACAATCTAATACATTTTTTTATCAAACGTCGATGTCTGCATTGATCGTGGTTGAAATGCTGATGTGTCTGACGATAAATCATAGCATGACGCCCTAATGTGTAGCTCCTGAACTCAGCTAACAAATAGCTGCTCAAATTTTGCTGGTTTTGATTAAAAAAAAAAAGAATATGTGACAATGCTGACATGATGGTATGCAGTAACCCTTTCGCATACAACGCTTCAACCCTCAATTTATGCCGTTTTTTGTGTTCTTATCAGTTGCTCGTCTATCACAGAAAAACGTGCTTATTGACTCGCTCCATACACTTTGACTTGAGCGTTTACCAATCTTAAGTGTCCTTTAGACACGGAAGATGCAAGAAACGCGCCTCTGCACAGCGATTCACGTAAGCAGTTTACCGAGAATGTAATTTATGATCATCAAATTGTTTTTATATTATCATAGCCTTTGCATTTTGAAAGGTGCCAACATTTTGGACCAAACATATCCGCTTCCACTTCCAGTATCGACTCATTTCTACTGCCGCTATTTTTGTTGTCTTACTAACGCTCATGACATTAAACTTGCACAGGTGTTTAAACTCGTCTGCGTCCAATTGCCTGTTTTAGAGTTACAGTAGTTTATTCAGATTGTTAACGCTGAGGTGACAGTCTGAGATGGAGAAATTAATCTTCCTATTGAGTGAGATGAAAATGCAGAAGCTGTTAAGGGATTGAATTTTCAGTTAACCCTTACTGGCAGTCAGTACTGCTGTCCAGACGCTTAGGCGCGCCAACATAATAACTTCAATTTCTCCTTTTCTTTTTTCAGTGTTCCAAGTGTGTTCACAATGTATACATTTCGAAAAGATGAACTTTATGGTAAACCTTTTCTTACCTGAATTAATACGCAAGATCTTATTTCCAGGCTTTAACAACACCAGCTCGATTGAGTAAAAAACATTGCCCAGATTTGAATGGTAACACCTCGCGCAGTGTCCACCAAAACAGGTTACCTTCTGATTTGAAGACACACAAGCAAAATATGAGTTTGTGGAAGGAGAATGAAAGAGAATAATAAGCATCTAGCAAAACATGTCGCAGCATGGGATGGAAGAATTATAAACCTTCAGTTGAAAACTTCTCTCGGCTTCAAACGCTCACCTTATCTCGGGAACGTCGCGTGGAAACGTTTGACTCGAGTCCTACGGTTGTTTTCATTAACACCTAAACTTTACCTCTACCGAATGAAGAGTCGAGCAATACTTACACAGAAAGAAAACAATTTCATTCTTTTACAGTAACTCGGTGTAGCGCGGAAAGGTTAGCATGTCGTCAAATTTCGTGACAAGCATCTGTGTCATGAAACTACCCCATGTCATAATGACACATGAAACATTTCATAACGACACATGAAACATGTCATAACGACACATGAAACATGTCACAACGACATATGAAACATGTCGAAACGCGCCAGAAACGGGAAAAGCTTTGTTCATTCTTTGCCAGTTGCAACTCAGATTTGTGTTGCATCTAATAGCTTTTATTCTCTTATGTTTACTGGCGTTGTCGACCATACGTAGTGAAGTTAAAAACTTCTCACAATTCTTCGCAAGCATTGGGCGACGCATCAACGCCAATCGAATTTCGCAAAAGACGCTTTCGCAACAAACCACTATATTCACTGTTATTGCAATTAGGTAAAGTAAAGATTTTCAGAAAAAAGTTCAACCAAACACAGCTTTTCTGATTTTCCGAAGCACAGCAACTTCCTCTTGAAAATTACTGTTAAGTCTAAGATGTCCAATGTATTGATGAGCTGTGTCCCAACCAGTTTGTCAGCTATGTTTCCATCGTTTTTTGTTGCCCAGCATGCAAGGCATTCAAACATACAGTACAGTAGATGGCTATTGGACAGATAAATATCGTCGTGGATGAATTCATAATAAACTCTGTCAAGTTTAGTTTCGGTTATTCCTGGAACGGCGTGACAAAGAAGCCACTCGTACCCGATGAAAGAATGAAAAAGTCCACCCCCTCCTTCATGTTTGTCACAAGCACAACTACATTTTTAGGCAAAAGTTCTTCATTTATATGGAAAATAGGACGTGATGATGCCAGTGTAAAGTGAATCACAGTGAAACTCTTTTTTTAACTTATCAAATCATTGTCACAACTTGCCGTAACTTATTTTTTTTCGTACACATGAGGAGTGTTACTGATGGATAAAGGTTCATTTGTAACAAAATGGCGGCGGCTGTTAGAGCTGAGCGCATACCTGTTGAATGATGAATCGGGAAAATGGGTTTTCAATTTTACTCAATGTAGGCCATGGAGGTTTTTAAACCAAACATTTTTTATTCTCGTGCATAACAGTTCAGATTCTTATGAAGCTTTCATAAATGTTCTTAGGAAACTTTCCGGAAAACTACCTTTTTGCCCCTGATGTTATTTTGAAGTCCTTTTCAGCAGTTTAATCTTTAGTTCTTGCGTGGTTGCCAGATAGTATGGCCATGACCGAACAACAGAAGGATGGTGATCAAATGCAACTGCGCTAGCTGTGTAGAATAGCTTGACACACCTTGCTCGAAGCGAAACAATAACATGTTCTACTGAATTCTTTTATAATTTTAACACAATGTAGGAGTTCGAGTGAAAATAGTGTACGATTTGCACTTTTTGCTCGTTTTCGGTAAATTCAAAAAACATTTGTGGTGCAAGAAAATCAAATGTTTGATCCAATGGAGCTGCTTCTAAGATCATCAGAACTGCTAGATTGAAGTTGATTTCAAAGGAACATATGGCAACACCCAGATCTGATTGAGGGAACGTATTGGAAGGTGATGTTTGGTCAGAGTTTCTCATCCATCAACCCTTCATCTCACAAAACCGCTTTTAATTTTAGGGCTGAGAATTCGCTCCTCCAAATGCAAAAACGAAAACCAATCAATAAATAAAAAAAGGCTGCACCAAAATGAGTAAACAAATCAATCCGCATTTTGAACATTTTGTGTTGAATGTATGGTCAAAAACGAAAAGGAAAAAACTGGTGCAATTCTACCTCAAAAACGTAATCAATCGTGACACGTATTAAAGAACATTGTTAATATTTTCAAGTTCTTTCTTCATTTCTTCTGGAAAATTTTGTCAATGTCCTTTTTTCTCCAGAAACATTTTCCCACTAAACAAACTTTTTTTTGTGCTCCGACGTCGCCGCAGGGATGTTCTGTGCGTTGCGCTTTGACAACTGCAGTCAGTGCGGGGCAGTTGCAAATCACGTCTAGAATTGTGAATAGCATAAATCAGGTGGGAGTTTTCGTGGACGGGTTACTGGTGCCATCCAGTAAACCAACTCCATATAATAGTTTCGCAACGAGGTGGTTTTCACATATTCGCCGCTATTCCTTGTCGGCTGTTGCTAATAATTTATCGAAATACTTTATCAAAATTTATCGAAACATTCTGTTCGCAGAAGCTTTCAGTTTAATCGTCCCTTTTCCCGTCACACAATTTGCTTATATATGAACCAGCGTCACTTACGCTGTGCAATCGCGTCCTGGGGCAATATGTTTGACCCCGGAGAAATTTTAGGTCTTCTCGGGCGAGCAAAGGCCTTTTTAGGAAAATCGCGGCCGCTGTGAGGAAAATCGTATTTCGCCGGACGAACCTGGAAAAATCTGATCTTGTTATTCGGCGCGTCGCGCTCTTTAAAATTTAAAAGGCTCCGCTGGAAGCGCGGGCGAAGCAGCAGCACCCCCGTCGCGTAAATCGCCGCGGTCGATGTTTGAAAGTCGCGTGCTGCCAGCAGCCTCAGCCGCGACGGACGCAACAGCGACGCGCGAACAAATGGCTTTACGCGGCCGGCCGGCTTTGATCTCGACGTCGATCCGAGCTGCCCGGCGCTGGGCACTGTCTCGGGCCACGCGACCGGACAAAAAGCGTGAAACGATTAGTGAATTGCCGGCAAATATTACCGGGTTCTTTGCAGGACCTTGCCCTCTCGGCGTGCAGCTTGATTTCGCGGTTATTCAATCGTCCTTTCCCTATTTTTTTTCACTAAACCGTTCGACGTCTTTAATAAAACTTCACTTGACTTGTGCATGTTGATATTTTGTCGCCGTTTTTCTGATGAACCATCAAACGGCGAAGCGACATCTGTCTGGAGATTAAATGCAAAAGATTTGTATTCTTTTTTAAAATCGTCATTCGTTTTCGACACAATACAGAACCAATTTGACTTGCCCGTTGTTTCGAAATATCAAGCCACCTGCTACACTTCGAGATTCCTGAGCCCTTCTGCACACTTACCACAAACTTCAGTAGTTTAATCAACATATTAAACAGCAAGTGCGAATGAAACAACAAAGCTAGTTATCTGTAAGTTTAGTTCAACGACAGCAAATTACACAAATCATTGAAATCAACGTTTTTTATAACCCTGACATAACCCTCACAATCAGTAAATCATTATCACTAAAAGAAGCATTCAAATCAATCAAACTCTTCCAAAAAGCCTCGGGACTAAAATTAAACCCAACTAAAACAATAGGTCTAGCAGTAAATAA
>JGI24158J21664_10000036_pt1 | contig 63069 bp, 37 predicted proteins | sample Ectturendosymbi3_FD_21664 | JGI IMG/M metagenome (IMG submission 21664) | reverse complement strand
GAGACTCATGCATTTTCTGCAATTTTCTGATTTTGGGGCAAAATGGGGTTTTTGGGCCATAACTTTGGTTCCAGACATGCTAGAAGGTCAAGCAAAAACTCTATCGACGCGGACAATTGTCTAGTTTCCAAAACAAGTTTGAGCCAAAATTTTGGCCCATGGAATTGGCGTCCAGGGCGCGTCAAAGTTGGTCAAAAAACTGAAAACACCCCCCATTTGCGAGCCTCCCACAGGCGAACCCCTCACCCGAATCAAAAAATGTTTTGTTTTATAGAACCAAGAAGACTTTCCGCATCCGAAGAGGGTTTGAACATCTCTCTAGCTGCAGCAGGTGCCAAGTCATATCCCAAAATTCACGTGCCACTATAGTGGCTCGCGCGGTCGTTAAAAGGAGAAGACCAAAGTTTTACAGAACGTTAAATGAAAACCATGAAAGTTCTGTTCATTAGAGCCCGCTTTGTGTTATTAACTGTTTTCTTAACGCAAATTCCTTAAACAGATGTGCGTGTTTAGCTTCATCTTCCTTCTAAACGTTTTATTTGAGCAGTGCACTGCTGCAGTGCACTTTCTCAGTGGAAAAACATACTGCAAATTATGACAGCTTTAAACTAAAAATCAAACGTACTTTTAAACAACCATTCTTTTGCTCATTGTTCCAAGCCAGTGGTTCGCAACCTTTGCAGGCCGTGGATCTATTTTCCTTGCAGAAAAGGTCTTCAGTGACACCAGTTACACGATTGAAACAAAGTGAGTGAGAAATTTCGTGACTACGGCAAATTCAAAAAGTCTGTTTGGGCATTGGTGAATGTTTGGTTGCTTTCTTGGGATAGATGTCTGCGTACATCCCTCCATGAAAAGGTGTTTTTTTAGATTTTCAAACAGTTTGCCCGCGTCGTCGACGATAGTGGCCGCTTAAGTTATTATCGGCCATAACTGGCGAACAAAATGAACCAGTGAGTCATTGAAGACATCATCGGATCTGGAAGACAGCAAAACTTCTTTTGATGTAGGTTGCGCGCACAGGTGACGTTAATTTGATGTCGTTTTGGGGGCAAACCCAGTTTTCACGTTGCCAAAAAAAATGAGTTGCTTCCATTCGAAAAGGCATAAAGGCAGAACTCCAACAATTGGAAAATCTTTGTACATAAAAAATAGTTGGAAGAACCGCATCTTTGCGATATAATCAAAAAAGTTGAAAAATTTTTAGTGCGGGGTCAAACGGGCAATATCCAAAATTTTGGGGTTTCAGCCTTTGAATTAGTGGGGCCAAGCAGTGGTTTGAACAATTAGCTCAAAAGAAGCTATAGACAATTTGTAGGGAGAAAGTTTGTCGCATAAGCGTTTTTCCGTCGAATTTGGGGAAATTGAAGCAAAATGTCTTTTGAACCACCGAAAGATTGCCTGTTCCTACACCTATGATTGGGGGGCGCAACATAGAGGTTCAAGAAATTGTAAATATAAATTTTCATTTTTGCCAACCAATTTTTGCGCCACTGTCAAAGTGGCGCCCACGTGCCATGCCTGCCATACCCTAGATATGTCACTGGTCCAGAAATATATTGATATGATATTTATACATCTATAAATAGAAATCTGCTATTTCTGTGTGGTCATGACATGCCAAAGCGTACGCTTTGATTTCTTCTCAGATTTTTGACATTTGTGAACTTCCTCTAAGATGTTAACTAATAAAATTAGGTCTCAGCCTCCGATGAACGCAAGAGATTGTAATTAAAAACTGGTGTTAGTAACAGTGCAAGTGATTATTAAAGCTTAGGCACAGTTTGAAGGCTTTCAAATATTTTAATTTGTTTTCAAACAACTGAATTTGTTAGCTTTGGTTGCTCTATATGCCTAAAACCGTCAATGTTACTCAAAAGATGCATGCTTTGTTAAACTAAATTGTTAGATTTTATTACTTATCAAAAAATACGATTATTTGGAAGACGTTTATGTTGAAAAAACAAGTTTAATTTTGTTCAGTCTCTTGCACTTTAGGAAACACCAAGAACTTTATTACTTTTCTTGTTGATTTGTTGATATATAGCTTAGAAAGCACTGGTTGTTGTTGTTGTTGGACTTGTTTTTGTTGGCTTCTTTTGTTGCTGTTCTATTTCAGAATTTTTCATAATGTGTTTTGTGCCCATGTTTGAAAAATTTACGTAAAAATGTAAAGGAATTTTGTTTTGTGTTTGTTTGGTCATGGCATTCGCATACGGTCAAATATTTCCAAGGACTTGCCCAAGTACTACCGTATCAGCCTGCAGTAGCTTCTTTGCTGAATTTCAACAGCGTTTCGAACTTCAACCAAATGATAGGTTGTATTAACAAAATGAGGTATTCTAAGATTTACCTTGCATCGCAGTGCGAAAATCGGTTAGACGCAATTAAAAACTTTTCGTTCTGCTTGTTGCTTCAACTGTTCAACATGCTTATATTTGTTGCGTTCAAAAAATTAACTAAAACTTTTAATAAAACAAGAGGTATCATTCAAGTGTAGATATTAATAGTATCAGCTTTTTTTAAAGTAAGCAGACTGAGCTTTTTTGCTTCTTTCACGTTAACAACATGTTTCAAAAAATCCGTACCATAATGACATGTGTGTCTTTCTCTGCAAAGCAAGGTGCACGAAGTTCATTTCCTCCAAACTGGTAATAGATGTAAGGTCTGCGTATTTCATTTTGCAATATCTCCTCGCTTCGTAGTACGACCTCCGGATGCGATTACTAAATTTTCACAACAAACAAAACGGATTCAGTCAAACTGAAAACAGCCGCTCGCAGAACGTGTTTGCAGTGAGATATAATTTGCACTAATGAATAAAGCTTTTTTATTTATAAGTTTGTTAGAAAGTACATTTTTGCTTTTTTTAGCTTATTTTAAGTTGGATGGTAGCCCTTCACCTTGGTTGCCGGTAGTTTTCGGTGAAATCCAGGTTTATAGCGTATTTTAGCAAACTCCATAACTCGCAAGACTGGGCGACTCTTTTGAGGATTTGTACAGCTCTATAGCACAATCGACTGGCGAGAAAAGAAGTTGCAAAATGGAGCGAAAATAGCGGCTCAAGCAGAATTTGTAGGTACGATATATTCGTATACCGGCAGCAAAGGTTATAAAGCTGTTTTTTTATAAGTTTGTTAGAAAAGATTTTTGCTTTTTTGGCTTATTTTAAATCTGATGGTAGCACTTGGTTAACATGCTCTTTAAAACAATTTATAGAATCCTGAACTCCGTACAAATCCAGAGCACTTTGGCAAACTAAGTTCACTTCAAAATCATGGAATCCTTAAATTTCTGAAGCAATTGTTTCGCATATTCAATTTTGTTGAAGTGTTGCAGCAAAAACAAAGTATACCTGAAATAGTAGCATGATCCATTAAAAAGTAACCAATCTGTGTCGTTATTGCAGGAAGGAAAAGGTGCTGAAGTCGGAGCTATGGTTGTTGTGTTGGAAGGGAGCGCTCCGTCGCCAGGGCTGCAAACATGAACAAGATCATGCTCAGCGGTTCAGCTTTGGTAAAAACAAACGATATTATTGACCAATTTTTCCCCAGAAAGGGCAAAAATTCGCGTAACTTGTTGTTGTACCAAACAAATAAAGAAATTATTGGCGCTTTCACAATGGTTGTGAAATTCTGGGAGGGGGAATAGCTCGGTTGCGCACTCTGGTTTTTGGCCTGACCACAATTTGTGAGCGGGAAAGATGCCATAGAATAGTTCACAATAATCTCGAAAACCCTACATTGTTTGGTTTTTCAAACCTGACACTGACATTTAAAGAAAAAAACGAGACAGTTTTTGTGAACCAATTGAAATGTCTGTGTTAGTTGAAAGATTCGTTTCATTGATGGAAATTACACTTCTCAACATAAAGCCTGGTTAAATGATTGACAAGCCAAGCTATCTGCGCAGAAAGAATGGAAATCGCCAGTTTTGCTTTGTATGAAATTGTTTTAGTTTGGTCTTTTTTAATACAAATTTGAAATCGCGTAGCCATGAAAAAGGTACAAACATTCAGGATTTTGCTCTATTTAAAAGAAAATGTTTTTGGAGTTACAAAGTGAGGTAATTTTCAGTGAAGGAGGTGAAATAGTGGAGAACTATTTAGGAACTAAAAATTGTCCTATGTCATGCTGGATGTAGTATAAAATCCCTAAAAATGTAAAAATACGTTTGAATAATTTATCTGGTTACCAGGGCTACAGGTTTTTTCAAATCGTAACATTTTTGTTTTTGATCACAAGCTTCAAAATCGTATTTTAAATTTTATTATGAAAACACCATTCTGTACAATATTTACAAGTTTTAGATCACAAAAAGTTGCTTTTCATTCACATTTAACCCACTCAATCTGACACATCCAGTTCCGTAAATTGTTGCAGTTCCCGTCATTCCACTTTTTCCTGCGAGGATAGTATTCAGCACAATCTTCGTTGTTGCCCATATTGTTGGGCTCTCCATCGTTCCATATGATAAAATCGGTAAAAGATCCATCTGACCATTTCCAGCTGTGAAAGTAGACAAGAATGTTTTAAATTCTTCAATGCAGGGTGGGCAATTATTTTTACTTGGGGGCGGCATTGAGAAGGTCGCCTTTAGCAGAGGGCCGTGCCTTCTTATGGGAGTAGAAGCAAGCTTCGATTTATAGCCTCAGCACTAATATTTACTATGGGAAGTTGAAGGAAATTTCAGATTTGAAGATATTCTTGAATCCTTCTGCGAGCCACTGAAAACGCTTTGGCTGACCACATTTGGTCCGAGGGCCGCTATTTGCCCACCCCTGCTTTAACGTGTGAAACGAAAATTGCATCTAATTTAATTGCTTTTTTCAAGGAAAATGTAAATACATTTGATATTATCATTTCTCAGAAAGCTCCACTTACAATTACAAACACAGAAGAGTACTTAATTAAATTATTGTTTTTCAGCAGAACAAGATTAGTTCATAAAAAATTTTTGTGAGTTACAGGCGTAACCGATCTCTTGAAAAAATTTCCAGCGCCACAAGAAATGATGCAAACTGTTATTTTTTTGCAGGTGCTTCTTGTTCACACTGCAAACACGTATGGAAACGCAACAATTCAAAGTGTATATTGCAATAGAAACAGACGGCAACGACTGAAACATTCGTTTGCAATTTGAGACTTAATCGTGCAAGAATTTGTATAAATGCATTTAAGTGATCATTTTAGTTTGTCTTAAGTAAATTTTTAAATGCCGAAAACCTTGCATAGATACTTGATTCAAGTAAAAGGTTTTCACCTATGTGATTTTTTCAAACGAGTGATCAGCAAATTCACCTGCAGTATGTGCCCCCATTCTTCAGCATGCAAACTCGTTATAAAATGTGCGAGTGAGAATGATATACCTACTACAAAAATGCAAAACACATATTCATTAATGAACGCATTGAGAATTCTTTCTACAATGTATGCTGATGGTACCTTGTATGCCCACATGTGCCCATATTGCACAACGCAATCAACTATGTACATTTTTTGACATGTCCGTCCACCGGCGCTCAAGCGATGGCACGTAGGGACGGACATGTCCGGCTACGGGCGTCGAACGTTTTAATGTCATGCGCTACCAACAGTTCCTTCGAGATCGATTGATATATCGACACGTCGTGTTCGACGGATTGAGCACCACTGATTTAATCAAGACAGAAAGAACGCCAAAGTTTCTTGGTAGGACCGCAGGCCTTGAGATGAAATGCAAACCAGCCAGCAACGAAGCGGACGTACTCATCTACGTGCTTATCTTAGAAAATATGGTGATTTGAGGGCGCTTAATAACTACAGCTGTCTTTGTTGCGACACGACTGAGTTTGTACAAAGTCTGATATCATTTGCCACGGTTTGTTTTGCGTTCTGGCTAGTCTTCCATCTCTTCCGCACACCGTGCGCCTAGTTAGAAGACTACAATACCAAATCACAAGGTCTCCGCAGTGCGCACAACACTAGCGCGAGTTAAACTCCGGATCAACAGCACCGAAGCGTACGCGCTTGGCACCAGGATCACTGGCTGGTGTTAGCAAATGTACGTACTTTCCTTCTTCATTCAAATCATTTAAACCAAGCCAAATGGCTGAAGGCACCCAGGTGGGAAGAATCGTGGTGGTGATCAGGCTCAACTGTCCTTGACTATGAATGCTGACAAGATCGCTTGATGTTCCAAAGTTTTTGCAGTACTCCCGCGCTTCTAGCCACGTCTTACGATCGCGCCGAGACATTTTCACGAAAGCTTTGTAACACTTTCCTCCAGGGGTTACACTCTGCGTCAAAATTAAGGAGGGTGTCGATTTGTGATTAGCCGCACGACGTTTATACTTTTTTGTAGTAAGATGAAAACTGAAAAACCATCTAGTCTGACGGTCTAATGAACACATAAATGGAATCACGTTTTGCACATAACATAATTTAAAAGTTTGATTTCAATGCCAGTCGAAAGTAGTCATTAATCCAAATGCTAGCAACCTAACACAATCAAGCAGAAATTTATGAAATTTTTTCAACATGGTTTGAATATTCTAACAGTCTGATCTTGAGTCAAACATTGAATATTCATGGCTAAAGAAAACTCTGTTGCGACCTTCCATCCGTCCAAGCATCCTGGCGGGGATACAGTTGTTGGAGGAGGAGGTGGAGGCGTATATCCTTCTCTAGGTAGCATGCAAACGAGATGGCGCTTATCATAGCAATTGCCAACTTTCCACAGTCCTGCTTTTCTGCCTGCGGTCATGTATACGCACATTCCAACTGCAATGAGAAAGTAATTGAATACAGCTTACCATTAAAATAGATTTTACAGCACCAAAAATTTACAATTGTTTCAAACATACTTTTTGCAGAGTGTACTTTCTGCATCAAAGAAAAATAACCATAGTGGTTGCGCTTCTAAAAAAAGGCTAAAAGCGCTCATGCTTTTGAATCTCTGTTTCATTGAACCTAATGTTTTTTCCAAAAAAAAAGAAATTATCGCAAACTATGACATTGAATTATTTAACTTAGAAAGATTTTTGATAATTTTGTACTTTACACTTATTCCATTTCCACTATATGCTAATGTCTTCGTTTTGTATTCAGCGATAATTGCTAATTTGCCCTGGCATAATTCAGGCTACATTTCGAAAAGTATGTGTTTCTTTGAAAGCATGACATCATATTTAACCTGATAAGAACGCACAACGCAACAGCTAACGACATGAGCACTTGCAAGCTTTGCTAATGATGAAAGCAATGCTTTACGAAACGAATATGTCTATAATCATTTAGTTTGAACCAGTACTTTTGGCTGATTGTTATTTCCTAAACAAATTTGCAATACTTCCAAACTTCACGCTTTAAAATATTTGACGTTGTTGAATAAAATGGCAGAAAACAGTAAGCTGCAAAAGAAGTGTCTAAAGGGTAGATATATTTCCACCAACTACCATTAACAAGCCAATCACGTCAATTGTCAAGTCAATGTTGAAATTAAGGTAGTGTATCTTCTTTCACCCGTACATTTTACACGCAGAAAGAAAAAGCACTCACTTGCAGCTGGGTTCACATGAACAGTGCTAGGCTGATTTTTGCCCCAGTTTGTGTAGGTCATTTTTATGGACTGATTAGGAGCAGTGAAGTTTGTATCGAAGAAATGCCAACCAAGTTCTGGAGTTTCAATTGCAAGTATATTGAGGTGGAATGTTGCCGCATTGTCGTACATGGAAGCCTTGCTCGCAAGATAGGCCTGATCGTACCTGCAGTTGCGATAGCGTCAAAATCCTTTTTCAACAGCTACTTCAAATAAAAACAAATCGCCAATGAACAAAAAGTTGAAAAGTTCTCGTCAGTATTTGCTTCTTGGAAAAAACATCAACACACCACAAAAATTTCAGTAGGCTACGAGAAAGAGCTGAAAATAAACACTCAGTCATATCACCAATATATGCAAGATGAAATCAATGAACTTGCAGAGACGAAAATGCGACATGGGCAATCCCCATTGGCAGTTCTTTGTCATTCGTTGACGTCATTTTACTTTGGTGTTGGCATACTTTTTTCTTTGTTGACTATTGTCAATTGATAACGTGATAAGTTTCGTTTAAGATCGTCTCTCTATATATAGGGTTGTTGAGAGATACTTTTAAAAAATTGGTATAATTTAGTGCATCATTGTCTAGTCTTTGGCGTTGGGCCACATTGAAGCTTACTCAAATTTTACTGAGGTTTGGAGTTGCACCCATAAGAGTTTTTTCTTAAATCATTCCAGCAAAGTTGATGCAATTTTCTTATACCTCATGTATGTGTGTCGGCAATAAATATGTTTATATTGAACGTCTCCGAACATGATATTTCCCCCATCGAAATTGAGCAAACGTCTTGTGATGGAAACAAGGCTAGAGTTATGAATTTGAGTTGCGGTTTACGTTGATTAAGCTTAATACATTCTGTTTCTAGACTTTTGGTTTAATTTTTCCTTAAACTGAATTTCTTTCAATGCAAGGTAGGCTTTCATCACAAGAAACACTGTTCCCAATAAAACCCATTGTTTAAGTCTTTGAAAGCTGATCCTGTCGTACTTCGAGCACAAGTCCACCACCATGCTTGAAAGCCATAGAACCCTGAAAATGTTTGTGCATTACATTTACGGGAAATGATATCACCCTCAAAATTCCAGCTATTTTGAAGTGATGAAAGGAAGGCTAATACTATAGGAACATTTGGAAACAAATAAATCCACCTAGTATTGGCATCGCGGCAGGAAATGCCTGACGAACATGTAATATTGGCTCTTTACTGTGCATGTCACAGAAAATGCAGGTGTCCCGGAAATCGCAGGAACGGAAACTCAAGATAACGCTACTGGCATTGCAAGTATCTGTAGTACACATACAGGTTCCAATTTATCAAAAGTATCAGAAATATCTTAAAGTATGATATGCCTTCAAGCTGTCACGCTCAGTGCATTTGCATTCAAAGTTCTACGAGCAGTATATCTTTTGTTGGTATACCTGACCTATTTGACTTAGCTTTGATATTTTCAGAGATGTGACCATATCACATTTATTTTCACAGACACCAGTAGTTATTTTTGTGTTTTTTTTTCAGCAAAATATTAGTTTGGCCGATATGAACCAAACCTGCGGCAACTTTTCGACTGAGGATTCAACGCAAATTTCTTGGTTTTTAAATGGTTAAGCCTTACCTGTAGAGAAATGCCAAGTATTTAAATGATTCTTTCCTATAAGTGAAGCTTTTCGACAGAGACGTCTGTTGTGTAAACGGAAATGACATATTATTTGCAATACCCATCGATTTTAAGACAGCTATAAGTTGCACTAATGGCAGCTGTAAGTTGCACTAAAACACTAAGGAGTTAAATTTTACCGGTGTAGTTTCGAGTTTTGGGAAAAAAAACAAGACATTTTTCCAAAGCGACATGTGAATCCCAAAACTAACTTACTGCATTGTAGTATACTTCGTTTCCAGCTGCAATATTAGTGCGTTTATTTTAAGATAGACGAAGTGAAATTTAACATCTTGCATCAGATCTGCTTGGTGGTAAAAAAGTTTGCTTGAACCTACACCTTCAAATTTGTCGGAATAAAAATTCAATAATTCTGGTTCTTTAATTTTCAAACTCTTCAGTGTAACATGGACTTACTCGTAGATCCCAGATGTGCAAGTCATTTCCAATCTTGCAAATGGTTTTCTAGCATCATAACAGAAACTCTACTTTGGAAAAATCAGGATGGTCGCATGCCTAAGGATATCCTTCACCGTGAATTCTATAACACGCCACATCTAACTGGCAGATCAAACTGCGCAACAAGGACGTCATCAAGCCTAACATGGCCGACTTTCACACCTCTCCACAGTCCTGGAAAATACTTGCTGCCGGCCGAGACAGAGAGCGTACCCCCCTGAGTGACGGATATTCATTTTCAGCTACAAACCACGTAGAAAAAATGGAGGAGCGCCTAGAGCTCATCGTCGTCAACGAAGGGATGAGTCATAGTAGTAGGAGTAAAAGCGCAACACGGTACTTTAAAATGTTCCGGACATTGTGGCTTGCAGGATTTTTATACAGATTTTCCAACCAGTCCCACTATGGGAAACGTTAGGCGTTATTCAGTTTTTGCAAGTGGTACCAGAACCATCTTGACTCATTTAAAAATAAGCATGAGCTTGATGTTCAATATTTCAACCTTGAGTGGTAATGCAAAAAGTACATTTCATCACGAGTGTATTTTTTCTCACTTTTTCCTTGTTTGGTGATCAAGGTGGGAACGGCAGCTCTTAGAAAAAAAACGGCCTCAAGTGCTGGGGACAGTTCATTCAGAACGGCGGTTTGAGCATCGCTGGGTCAGCAGCTAAAAATCTATCCCGGGAAACAAAACGTACCTTGCAAACATGTGGGTGATGCAACAGAAACCCAGTTAGACAGAACCGACAAAATTACTGAAAACACGAAGATGTTGCATTTGCCCAAAAACAAAAAAACGAAGAACCCCTCAATGTTGCAGCAGCGATGCAAACTGCGTGGAAGCATGCTGCGTTCAACACAGAATTGTCAAATACTAGGTGTAAATTGGCCAAAGAAAATAACATGTTGATTCTAAGAGCTGTCGTCCCCGCCTTAATCATATGACCAAACACGAATAAATAGAGAGTGAAAAACTCCCTGTTAATCGGATGTACCTTTTTCGTTGTAACACAAGGTAGAAAATGTTGAACACAAGTTCATGTTTATTTTTAAATGAGTCTGGTCCGACTTGCAAATGTTAAATAACGCTAAAGTTTTTCCGCAGTCGGACTGGTTGGAAAAAAATACATGAAATGCCTGCAAGCCGAAAAAACACGTTTGTGAGTGTCGTGTTTAGTTTACCCAAAGTAGATTTTCTATTATGGTATTACTACTAGAACCCCATTTGCAAGATTGGAAATGCTTTGCACATCTCGGATTTATGAGTAAGTTCACGTTACACCGAAAAGTTGAACAGGAAACGAACCAGTATTACTGAATTCCGTTTTCCATAAATTTGACAGTATGAGTTGCAGAATTTGGTATGCCCGTGATTGTAAAAATGCATTAGATCAACGTTTTCGCGGTGTTACCTCTCAATTGGTTGGCATTCGGCAACTCACAATAGATCATTGCCACAGTGGCGGTTAATCCTTTGTTTGCTTTCCTCAAAACTCGACAGTGGCAAATTTCAAGGAAGTAGAGTTTCCGTGCATTTCAAAACGAGCTAACCAGAATCGTTGCACTACAAACACTTCAACATAGATAAATTTTGCAGTGAATGAATTGAGGCGCCTAGCACTAGCACTACTACGCAGAGGTTCAGTAGATGCATTAATTATTTCAGGCTAAAGATGTTGAAGAACAGCATTCACGTCTTTGGTAAGATTCTCGTACAAGAAAAGAGCAATTGATAAATTAGGTTGCTCATTAGATTACGTTTATGCATTTCTAACATTGAAGCTTTAAATGCTTGCTACTTCGGAATAAAATAAACCGTATGAAACAAAAGGTTAAAGCTGACGTGACAGGAAAAGGCGAACTTTTGTGAGTTTGTTGCAACTCTACAAGAATGACCCTGTTAGATTTACTTTTTCACAGTACAGAACAAACGAAATTAGTTGCACTGCAAACAAAATGTGGGAGTTATCTGCAGAGTGATTTTTTGCTAGGTCTTTTGCTAGGTTATGGCCATCATAATGAGAATTTTTTGTTTGCTTTTGTTAAACAGGACAGACATTCAATGTAGTTTGTTACGTATAAAAACATAATAGTTAACGTTGCCATCTGTGAAATGCAGGTTGTCTTCTGTGAAGAGTTTTTTTTAAACAGTGCCCACACCTCGTTAGTGCCTAGTTTGTAAAAGATAGGATCAGTTGATAAATGGAAAATGATGTCGCACCTTAAAACAATAACAATCTAAAGCAGAATAAAGAATAAAAGTGCGTGTCTAATAGCGACTTGACGTTGAAGCAATGAGTGCTAAACATGCCGTAGGCCTTTTTAAACAAAGTTGCATAAAGTCTAGACAGCAGTGATGAAAAACGTCTGAACGCAACGCTTCCTGTATTCCGAAAATAACTCAGCACGGACCGGTGACGTCGCGTTCCTTTTTTTTCAACAATCGCTGATACATTATGAGAGAGACAGATTCATAGTCTCACATGACTCAGCTATAATTAATCAGACACAATGCAAAAAGCCAGAAGGCAAAAAATTAAGCAATTTTCTCAGCGGAAATCAGAATAAAGGAAAAGACTGTGGCAAAAGAGCTGATCAATGTAAAAGAAAGATGGTCACTGTACTGTATGAGGTTGGTGAATGAGGCTGGTTACAGATGAAACAATCATGCCTATGTGCACGAGGGAGTGGATCTATTCTCATTGAGAAAATTCGCGGGGTGATAAAAAAATATTAAATACGGCAAGAGCTAAAAAATAGTTGATGAAGTAGAAAAAGAATGGAGTGTAAGTTTTGTCCGTAAAATTGGATGCGTGCAAGGAAATGTAACAATGAAAAAAAATACATATAAAACAACAACTTACATTATTCAGATTACTAAAACCAATAGGTGTAGCCTTAGTTTTCTCCTGGAGTTTAATGTTAAGTAAAAACATAAATATTTATCATGTTCACTTAATATACGTTTCTTAAATTGCCTTTTGCGAGTAAAATAGCAGAAGACTTAACGGAGTCTGGTATGGGAGACACAACTTCTGAACCAACAAAAGTAAAAGAAGATTGCTCTGAAGATGAGTTAGCTCTAGGAAAAATCAAGTTGTTATAGATGAATATCCTTGTGGAGCGAGATTGAATGGAGCTGATTGCAATGAAATAATCATCAACATGGTTTGGAAGCAGTTTGTTGTAATAGGAGTGCATGAATTTACCTACCGAGAATGTATGAAGTGTGGTTAGGTATCAGATGTTAAAGTCCTGAAAAGATCCTTCTAAGGAGGTATGTATAGTTGGTCCCATTAATTTTGCATCTTTATTGTGAAGAATGAGCTATTTCCCATGTGCCGCGCTAAAGTCTACCAACGTGCGTGGTTGTCAACACTTAGACAAAAATGATGTAAACTTAAGACTGAGGATACATAGTGGTACGTGAAATAGATTTCCAATCAATACAATTTGCTTCCATAGATTTGTTTGTTTGTCACTTTTGTGATACTACAATGGTCACTTGAATATAGATATGTGCAAGTTTGAATTATCACAAAAAAAGAAAGGAAACCAAGTAGGCTGATTCCACGTAAAGTGAAATAATTTGGCAAATAAATAATCAATCGGGTTAGCCGGAAACAGTCGAGAAGTGACTCGATTTGGGCCTGTCTGGGCGGTGGGCATGCCTTGGACAAAACGCTGTGAAACACATGAAACCAACTGACCAGGTGGACGTAAATAAGAAGCTCTGGACAAAGTGCTGCAAAATTCATCGGTCAAACCAGATCTGACGAAAAGTCTAAATAGCACTGACGCACAATTTCGGATCAAACACGCCAAAGTTTCACCGATCAGGTGAACTCGATTGGAACATAAATGTTTCATCGGATTCAACATAACACAAAAATTCGACCTTCCCACAACAATAAAAGCATATTTTGATAAACCTGAAAGCAACATTGCATAAACAAAACACGATTTTGTAGAGATTTACAAACTCGAAAATTTGGAAAAGAACAATATTTCGTAAAATATTTCCAAAGAATATATGGGTCAGCGTAGGTGAGAAATCACATATGCACCGCGTGCAGATCACAATTTGCTCACAGAAATTCCCGTAGAAAACTCCATCTATTGCTGCTAGAATTATATACTGCATCCAGCGAAAAAACTACGTTGCACCAAATCGGTTTATTGAAATGTATATCATAAATAAAATACTACCGTATTTAACAAGGGAAAAACCTATATATTTGTTTACCTGTTGTGGGCTACCATTATTTTGCTTAGGTATCCATACGAATTCTGACAGAATTTGTAAGCATCAGTCCAGTTTACAGTTCTTTGTTCAAATTTGTAGCAAAACGATTCAAAGCCATAAAAACCCTGAGGGCAGCCTGTAATGACAAAAAGTTACAGTAATTTCAAAGAAAAATTTAACTGACACGAAATAGTTTTCAATCTTGAGCATTACCGGATGCAGGTGATACTGTGGTTGTGGTGGTTCCGTATGCACCTATGAACAAAATAAAAGTGATAGGTTTTCATGAATACGATTTGCAGAAGGAAATGAAAAGACTCTGTTTATTGCCAAAATCAAGTCGGACTTATAACGCAGTTTCAACATTTTGGTAAATTGGAAGATTTTTTAAATTTTGAAAACGCTTGGACAATTTTGATTCTATAGCATGTCATTTAGTTGTAACAGTCTGATGCGAGCCACTTGCTTGACTCGGATTGTGTACAGGAAAGCACAGCTTGTTAATTCTGATTTTGACCACTGTATTTTCCAAAACATATGCCATGGAGCAAGAATTTTATTGACCAAGATTCACGCCTTTTGACTACTAACGGAAATGAATCCGACACCGGCTCATTTTGTCATTGGCTCTTTAAATAGTTTATAGTTGTTATATGTTTAGCTTGACCTATCAAGGAGGCTGTATAACGGGAATATAATTTCCACTAAAATATCCATCATTTGCACATAACTTCGTCTGAAATGCCTATAAAAATTTTGAACAATATGAAAGAGATCGCAACGCGCAGCAAATATTTTGCACAAGTGAAACGTGCTCAGTCTTAATTTCTTCGAAGCTTTTTTGGTACTGCGGAGAAATTTTGATCTCAGGGGTTACTTTATTTGCTCTGTGTTAAATGTTGTGTATTGAGTTTGATCTTCAAAACATAATCAACTTACAGTATATCACATGTGGGTTTCCTCGTAAAAATAAAAGTTTGAAAACTCAAAGGTAGAAGTACCTGGAGCCACTGTTTTTTTGCTTCCAGGCTTGCTCTGACTACTTTTTCTTCCAAAGCAAGTGCCTGTTAATGGAGTCATGTCTCCAGGTGAAACTGTCTCTGTAGGATTCTTCGAACACAAGAATTGCAACTTCGTTGGGCAGTACGTGTCATTCCATCTACCATCACTAAGAGACATCTGGACGCAGTCGCTTGTGCCTGGATTTTCGAAACATCTTGCATCCATCGTCGTTTTTCGAGATGTTTCGTTAGAAACAATTTTAATGAACAACCCCGATTACTCAGTAAAAACACCCGTGGTCGTACATGTGCGCGTGCACGCATATATGCACGTATATATGCGCATTTATATGCACGTATATCGAGGCAAAAGCAAGTTGCATACTGAAGATTCAAACGAAACAAAGGATTTACGTTTTGTATTTTGAAAAATTGTCAAGATAAAATATAAGTAGACGTGAATCAGTAACAAACAGGCCATATCATGGATATCACCTTGTAATGCAAGTCTTGATGCAATCCAGTAGTACACTTTCATACGTAAACATAACCAGTTGGTCTGGCCACGCTTGTGCGAACTCGATTACAGTTTGTAAACAACATAGGCAACTGAATTTTACTCGCTTTGTAGGTATGAAAAAGAGGATATGCATGATTCAGTTAATGTTAAACAATGATTCAGTGTGCAGGCTTTGAAGCAAATAGGAAACTGCTGAAGAAGCGTTGAAGCATAGCCCAGCATTCTGTTGTACAACAGCACATCTTGGTAATTCAGATAGCTTACTACTGAACATTCGCAGAAAGCACATTTTCTGTACTTTGATAGATTTTGCTTTGGCTCAATAGGACATCTACTCCGCGACAAACTTGCACTATTGCACAAGAAGCAGTTTTTCAATCGAAAACCACAGCAGCTTGTATCAGTATTTTTTTTATTTTTCTATACAAGGAAATTGGAAAAATAAGCTTAATCTTCGCAATTTTATTGCTTTAAGCGTTTGTTACTGGAACATATCGACATTGTTCTTTTTGCATTCAACGCACTGTAATCCAGACGTATAAGATATTTTTGATCATCTTCAGCAGATTTAATTCTTCATCAGGTAAATCAGTTTCATGTTAACGAAAAATCTGTTGGGCATTTGATTTCGTCGCTTAAGACTAAGTTTTAGCTGTGTGGCCTTGGTAATGTTATCAACGTTGAGAAAATATATATTCAAATGGTTCAAGATTTGAAAATTGTTGTGAAAAAGATGTTACTGTAGGGTAACTTCCTGAAATCTCCTAGAATAGGAAAGAACTAAAAATGAAAATACGGGTGTACTATGTGATAGCAGTAGAGCCTATAAAGTCATACCCAGCGTATCATCTGGCTGATCCTTTCCCCAGTAAGTGAAGGTAGGTTTTGCACCATCGTCCCATTCAAATTTCATTTCATGACTGATGTCATTAAATCCAATCCAAAGAGATTTGATATCTGCATAAGCACATACTAGAACACAATAAATTTGCATTTAAGACTAGCAGTAGAAACAGCTTGGTGAAAAAATGCATTTAGAAATGCATGTTTTGCGTGCACGCACACAACTTAGCATGGTTTTGAAAATAATACGATCTAAAAAGAATAATGCATTTCCGTCCTCGTAGATCTCACCGCTTAAAAACTTAATTTCCTGCATCCAGTACAGTACTGAATCGAGATCATTTTTGGACGATATTCTGGCAAGGTTTGCGCCACTCTGTTTGCATCGTTGTCGAGCAACTTGCCACGTGGATGGGATTGTGCAGCCAAGTCGAAAGCATCGTCCACCAATGTCGCGCCAGCCTTTTTGGCAGTACTTTTTCACTTGAGAAAGTACAAGGAAAATGCTTATTTACAAATGCTGAACATCATTCAAAAACATTTTCGTTCGCTTGTGATTTTTCCGCTAAAGATCAAGGGCAGAAAGAGAAGTTGCAATCGTTTTAAATGTTTCCACACAAACCAAATGCTATTTGTTATAGCCTTATGCTTGAAATATTTTTTTGCATCTGCTTTTTTTGATAGGGCAACTACAGTCATTTCCAGCACCAAAGACTGCGTAACGCTACCATAAACTCAAGTCTGTCAGTGACTTTTAACCGATGAAATATATAATAAAACCATAAATAATGATGACTTATGTAAGATTGAAGTTTTCATAATGATTACAGACCTGAGACAAAGATATTGAAAATGCAATAAAAGGCTTTGATAACTTTCTCGGAACACTTGGTTAATAAATTGTATATTTTGCTATTTTCTAGCTAAGGTTTTATCACAGACGCCATTACAATTTTGAGGTTCACTGTCGGCGGAGTAAACATAAGAGCTCCATCTAGTGGATTTACATTGCAAAATGATTGCTCGTAGCTCTTTAACAACCCTTAAAACTTACCTTTGCACTCAGGAATGTCACAATATCCCCACCCTTGCTTAGATTTTTGAGTGTAGCACCAAGGCATCAAAGAATGGTCTGGGTTGCGGCAAAAGTTCCCTGTTAGATCTAATTGCCATAAAAAAGTTCGTTGTCAGTGTCTTACGCCAGCAGTCAGCAATAGATTCTTTATGATTATTTAACAGCGTTCTACATGCAATGGCTTTAGTCTGCACAACACAGTAAGAACGCATTGTGAAGATATTGCAACCTAGATCTTGCTTCAGATCGTCGAAGCTCCTCAAGAACGGGGACAAGGAACCAATGTGACAATATTGTATTGCTAACATCTGATTTTGTTTCGTTTCGTCACACAATTTTATCCGGAAATTCGTGTAAAATGAACGTATTTAAAACAGCTGAAAACCAAAAATTTAACCACTTTTGAGCATGGGAACAAAAACATTTTTATCAATTTTTATAGTGAAAAATCGCAATGAGTTTTTCTATTATCCAAAGGAGAGTTTTTTCTTTTAACAAAACCTATGCATTTTTACTGTCTGGAACAAATCATACTGTAGCTGTTTTGACCATTCGTCCAATTATCACAAGTCGTTCCATCTGATGTAACTTGAACATTGCCGTTGTAATATGTCCCATCCCCAATGTAACAGTCACGGTTTATTACAGCTGTTGTATTGATTGGTTGTGGAGTTGTTACAAAGTTTGCAGCTTTGGTTTCGTCTGAAAGAACAAGACTGTGTCTTTAAGGAAAATTATTTTTGTGTGATCAAGAGGTAAAAAGTAGCAAACGAATTAGAGAAATAGTTTGAAAACCCGTAGAAGCATAAAGACAAATGTGACTATATCTACGCTCTGGTAGGGAGCAAACAAAAGAAAACGTGATCTCTCACTTCTTGTTCTGCAATTCTGTTCCTTTCCAAAGCAAACGAATCACTCGGTTTCAATCACACATCAGCTCTTGCGTGGTATTTTAGGACAACTTAAAAAATGCCAATGGCAACGCCAGAGTGTCACTAGATTATTTTGACATTCGAGATAATTTGGCAAATTTGGTCTGCCGTTGCTTCAGCTTTGGTCGTACAAATCTATGTGATAAAGTTTTTGCGCAACCAGCTCAAATGCAAAACGTTTTGACTAGGTGGATTAACTTTGTAAACGTTCGAGTAAATGTACTACGTCAGCAAAAATAAACAAATGACAATTAGTATAGCTGGCGTTGAGTAAAACATTAAAATAGTATGTCATTTCAGAGACTTGATTTTTGCAATGTTTGACAATGAACTTAAAGCCTGGAAGAGAATATTCTGCACATTGTTTTAAATAATTTAAACATTTTACAAATTTTAAGGAACTGGAAATCAAAAATCCACTACCAGTAACAAAAATGAAATAAACTTAAGCATAGTGCACCGTAGTATTATATAGTGATGCGACACTCACCCAGCTTTTTGCAGATAAAACTGAGATGCCTGGAGCATGGAGTGTCTCCCCACAGTCCATTCCTGGTAATAATAGCTCCGCAATCTTCATTTCCACCATAGCTGTTCGGCTGTCCTAATATGAAAAAATGTATATACTGCTGAAATGATGATTTGATTTGAAACTATAATCAATGTAGGGTTAAACGAAAGGACTAATTTAGGTGTTATTCCGTAGGCATACCTTCAAAAATAGTTTAAATATTTGCTCTATTTAACAAAATCGACCACCCAAAAGTGCAACTGCGGTTTCTCAAAAACTGCAACTTGTCATAAAAACCTGGACGGTGTAGGACTTATTATCAAAAAATTACCATAGAAAAACACTGAGATGTAACACCTATTAACGAACGATAAAATGTTGTGAGTACACATTTTGCAAAAATGTAGTGAAAACCGCGTGTTATGAAGCACATGCAAAAATTGATTGCGGTGAAACCACTATTTTGTAAAAAGTGTAAGCGAGAAAGAGCGAAAAAATCTCCCATTCGCAAAATATTCAAAAAGCAACGCAGTATGACAAACCCTATAGCAAAACTATTTGAATAAGAGCTATTTGAATAGGAGCCGACGATGCCTACTTCGCGGGAGAAATATATAGTTCTCGTTGGCTTATGTGTCAAAATACGTTGACGGTACGTATACACTGTAATACACTGATCTTTAGTGTCTGATCCTTTGCTGGGAAAGGATTTCTTCCTGCAACAAAACAGCTGACTGGAGTGACGTCACACCAAAAACTATAATAGGGCAATGAAGTCACTGCTGTGAAAACTTATGCAATTATTATAGTATAATGAAACAAGCATTATAAGCAGCGCAATTGAAAAGCAGTACCGCAAACGCAAAGTCCCGTTGGGAAAAGGGCTTTGATAAAATTTTTGGATAATATGTCAATTAAAGTAAATGAAAAATTTTGCCTGGTACACATGATGATCTAACTGGAAAGTTTCATATGTTAGGAAGCACGTTGCAAAACAGCATGCCGTTTAAAGGTGTGAAAACTTGTTTTCAAAACGTAGATGTGTTGGAAATACGATTGCTGGCAGCACAACATTCTAGATGTCACATCTGCTTCAGAGTTCATTACGTAATTTTCAACTTATTTTTCTCTTTTTTTCTGAGCGCCTTTTTATCCCAACAAACTGAAAATTTTGGCAATGAGAAATCATAATTTACTTTCTTCTCGGGGCAAACACTATTACTTTCTAAGTCATTTCGAGTTTTAAGAATTGCTCTAAATGAATATTTTAACAGAATTTGTCCTGATGGACTCTCTAAGGTAACCATTAAATGTTTCTTCACCTTCTCTCCAGTTAAGATAAGTCAGCGGAGCACCGTCACTCCATTCCCAGTTTCCTTCGGCCCACATGTCACTCATCCCAAGCCACATCACTGTGGTCACCACGTGGATGCGCCCTGATAAAAAATGAGCTAATAAAAACAACTTTCATCAGCATATCTCCAATTCCTGCGTATTACCTTAAAGTTATTGCAGTTTGAATACTCTTTTTCGAGTGCTTAAAGTGGAAATGCTAAATGGGACGACTGCCAGAGTTCTCGTTGGCTTATGCGTCAAAATACGTTGACGGTACGTTGCAGATTCCTGGTTACCATTGCGCAGAACAAAATAAGGTTTAATCTTTCTGTTCCAGTTTTTGTGCAACACGAACCGAAACCTGATTTGCATTTAAAGATTTCACTTGTGAAGCATGGTCTGCCGTAATACTGCAGGCAGAGAATACAATATCAATGCTTTTTGTTAAGCAACCAAATTTAACTGATATTTCCTGTTTTTCTTCATACGACAACCACTCTGGTTTGGTCCCTTAAGTGTTATATCTTGTACCTCATGACCAGATCCATATTTTTGCTGCAAAAATTAGCGTTATCCATACATTGAAAGCTATGCTCAAGATTTCACTCATGGACTCATGGCCCTTAAAGTACATTAGCAATCAACTGCATAGGCAACGGATTTCCGAAAGATCTGCCTATTTTACAAATCTCTTAATAGTTTATCCAAATGATTTGGGTGACGATCCAAAAGGAAGAAAATAGGCTGATTTAGTTGGTGCAGCTTTGAGAAAACTACTCAAAGTCAGCCGTGCCACTGATTGTTACTGTTGGCACGTTTTAGAAAGTCATGAAAAGCAAATATGAAGTATCAACGTTTTGATCAGCATGCCATTAATATGGGCCTGTCACAAGAAATGGTTACCAAATTTTGTACAACCAGCAACGAGGAAAGAGTGTAAAAATAAACTGAAAGCTCTTTTCCCAATTGGCTTAGGATTGGTAACCAACGCAACCAATACACAATAACATATTCATCAGTTAATACAGTTGGAAGTTCATCAACACAGTTGTGAGGTATGAACCACGTTTACATCCAGCATGGTTCTTAAAATTCTACTATGAATTTAGGGAAATTAATATTTCAGTTTTAAGTATTTGCCAGTTTTTCGGGCTATATTTTCATCTGGCCTTAGAGTAGACAAACGTTTCGCTTTCATAAACAGCAAAAGTGATTTCACAAAAAGGACTGAACATTTATTAGAGAAGAGGGGACATTTCATACTACGTGAAGCTCGCTGAAGCACGAAAATTGCAAAAAAATTTGTGATTTGGTACACTTCATAGGCTTGCACGAAAAAAATTGCTTCCAAGTATAACAAAATATCTACTAGTTTGGGAGTTGCCAGACATTCAAATTTAGGCGGTTTTATCATTGCATGGGCTACATGTATTTCTAAATTTTTGTTCAGGCCTGCATGTATGTAAATGTTTTGCATGGGTTACATGTATTTACATTTTCTGCTGCATGCATATAAATTTTTGCATGGGATACATGTTATTTTAATTTTATTTGTTTGTTAGATACAACTAATGAAAAATGTGCTTGAAATATAGAATATTTATATTTTATTCAAACAGCCAAGCTTTGCCATTTTATGTCAAACCATTAAATATTTCTGGCAGGTTGTAAATGGTTTAATTCTGATCACCTACACTGAAACACAGATTGATGCGATTTATGGAGACCTTGAGAACGTTGAATTAAAGATTGCTTACGTCACAAAAATGTCACTGGGATGTTATTTGACAATTTCGTAGAATATGATGATATGGCGGATACAGCAAGGGGCTATATGGGTCAGTTGTCCTCTAAACAATTACAGGAAGCGTGAAGATGTGCGCCTTTCCCTGAGTTAGACCAATTATTTTAAATTTGCTGTTAAAAAGTATAGCAGTGATGTTTTGTTATTATGCCCATTTGGAAGAAACCGTTGAATTTTTTTTACTTTTATTTTCTTTTAAATAGGAAATAGAGAAAGTAATGCGCTCCTCTGGTCAATTCAAGTTGTTAAATAGTTATGCCTCCAATATGAGTAAGCACTGCAAATGTGTAATTACAGCAGTGTTAAAAAACCTTTAAATTTGGTACTGCTTTCGCCACCCACTTTGCTAACTGCTTTCTCAAACGCCAAGCATGTTTTAATTTCTGTTCTTTGTAAGCTGCATTTCCCCAAATGAACTTGCTTACACGTTTTCATCTGGGACAGCACATTGCCAGTTAAACTCATTCCATCTTATGATTGTTTTTGGAATAGCTTGTCCTTGTTTTGTTTTTATTTAAGCGCGTATCAAACTGTCCTACCAAGTTATCATTTCTAATTTCAAAAATAGCTGGTAACGGTAGTCGTTGTTGGACAGTATTAATATTTTCTTTGTTTGTTTGATTTTTGTCGTAAAGAGGCAGACTGCAGTGAACCAAAGCTTGGTTACCTGCTATCAACTACACTAATGTTGACAAACGTCTTTATCACTGATTGTACTTGCACTGCTTGGTAGCTTTAAAATCTTTGCTGGTTGAAATGCCATATGTGGAAAATCAGTTTCGTCACATCAAACATTTGTTACGTTTTTGTCAGGCGCTAATTTAAGCACTTTATTCAAGTGTAACTTGGTGATTTTGAAGTAAAACTTTAAGTTGCTCCTCAGTGAATAGCTCTAAATGAATCAATGGAAACATTTTGATATGATTTGCTTTATAAAAGAAATCCACATGCTTAGTTTAATTTATTATCATGAAATTCAACTTAAAATAAAACTTTTTTGTCATGGTTAAATGTGATATGACTCAGAGAGTCTGGCTGTGTTGCGAGCATGTCCTTGATAAGAAATTTTCTTGATTAAAAGTAGAATCGTGGTGAATGTCAAAGCGTTGATCTTCCTTCTTACGAAAACCCAAAATGTTCATATGAAAGTAGTAAACTTCATTTCTGGATACACATAATCCAAACCATGCTTCATTTAAAGAAGACCTGAAAGTAGTCCTTCACCTGCGATCCAAGCTTGTTCCGATGGGCCCGTAATGCTCAGGAGATCTGCGTTCTGTTGCCTACAGGCTTCGCGAGCTTGCAACCATGTTAAGGACGACTGAAAGTTGAACTGATAACAGTACTTTCCAAACTGCCCTTCCACCCAAAACTCACCACAACCTTGAACTGCAAAAATGGCTCACATGTTATCTAGAAAATGCGACAAAGCACTCTAAGAAGGCCAAAAAATCATTACTTCGAATGAACGTAAACGGAAAAACTTCTAATTACAGTAAAATCGTATCAGACAGGTCTTAAAATCAATCGACAGTTTAGGAATTCGATTGCCAAACACTGGAAATGGTTATCACAAAAAGGCTTATTCAACACGCTTCTCAGAGTTTTTCATGGAATCGAAACCACAAAGAGTTTTCGAAGATAAACATGATCGTATTGTTTTTATTTTGAAAGTGTATTACATTACACACAATAAAAACATCCAGATTTTCACCACTTGACTATCGAAGCAGTTAGCATGTGTTGCGCAGTAGCATTATTTTTTTCTTTTGTTAAAAATCGACTGCTTGAATCCAGGAAACGCATTTATGCTTTAACTGAAGCCAATATCTTGTGCGACTTTTAATTTTGTAAACTGCAACATTGCATGTGCATGAAATTCCTGATAAGTTAAACTGTTTTTGTAATACTAAAACGACGATTCTTCAACAAATAAAAGACCACTGAGGACATTGGCATTAATTTTACCAGGAAGTCCAGTTTTGACCATTTCCACAACGCAGTGCGTAACAAACAAATATTTGTTACCTGACACGCACGTGCCAAAGCAACTCAAGAGTAAGATAAACTTTACCTGGTTTGGGACATATTCCCCATATGTAATCTTTAGCGTAGTTTGATGTCGTTGCACACCACTGCAAGTTATCAGATCTACCCGCAGTGGTGCAAGTGCTGTAACTCACACCCATGAATGTGAAAGGAAACAAGCAGGGATCGCCTCCAGCATTGCCGCCGATTGTGTAAATGACTAGGCAACACAAGTAAACGTCACTGTTTGCGAATTATCCTTCAATTACACACAAAGAGCTGCTTTGTTTAGTTTGATAATTTTTAGGGCTTTATGAGGATGTAATTTTTACATTGAAATTAGGCTTGCATCTGCGGATAAATTTTCGGACTGTCTGCGTCATTTGAATTGACGTCCTTCATTATGCGGATTAACGTGTTTTAATCTAAGCGTTGGCAGTATTTATGCGTGGGTTGTGATGCTTTCAGAAACTTCCCGTGGATCTGTACTGTAAGGTTTACAAAAGTTGTTTGCAAATGATTAGCTTATAATACAAAGTGCTGAGTTTTCTGTCGAATTTTTTTCACACTTCTAACGTTAAATCTAGAAAATCCAAATCTTGTTATGTTGCGCAACAGGCGGAAATATCTTTGGGAAAGATGATTATTATAAAAACATTTCGTTTCTAAGTCACGGTATATACTAAAAAGTGAAAAATAACAAAAATCCTGTTTTTTGGTGAAGAGTAGCTAAGATATGTTTGACAATATCTCACCCAAAATGCATCTATGAGGCACGAAAATAAAATTATTTAGTTCGGCACCACTCCCGGCCAGCTGACGCTTATTTTATGTTTTTCACACCAAAATCGATATATCGTTTTTGTGTAAAAGCATTGCCCACGCAAAACTTCTTGGTGATTAGTAACAAGAATTTGGCTTATGTACTCGTGCAGTCAGTAGTATTGGACACAGTTTAAACCGGTTTAACTCACCAACTCGTCAGTGGCGCACCTATTGAAATTGACTATTTTTATGCCATGCAAGCAATTAGTTGGATCTAAAATATTAGATAAAACAAATTCTTAATACGTTGCAATACAATTCGATGAAAGATCCTGATATCAAACCAACTTTTGCCCGGGCTCGCTTTGGGAAATCTCTCAAGGCAAAAATATATCTCTCTCTTCGGTTTCCTGACACACACGTACAAACAAAAGCAGTTCTTGGTGTAGAAAGGACTGCACGTGTAAAATAATAAAATTCTTTACTTGTACTGTTGTCTGCTCCACCTGTTGTTTCTGATGGAGTGCTAACCATTGGCAGCGTTGTTTGGGCAAGCACTGTAACAAAAAGTGACATTTAGAAATAAGGCATCAAGGAAATGATGGCGACTTTTGTGTTTATAATGGGTCGTGACCAACAGCGTCTAATTTGTTCTTAATTAGTTGCAACGATTCCACATTTTTGCAGGACCTCAGGATAAAACAATTTCGTGAAAGATGGAGGCCAAAGTTTCCCTTTTTACGCAAAAATTTGTAGCTTTGTCAGATGGGCCGGCAAACTGCAGCCGTCTGGATAAAGTAAGATGATCAGAATTTTTGAAAAATGTGCACTTTTTGCAGAAAATATCCCACGTTTCTAAGCGTGTTGTTGAAAATTTGCTACTCTGTGATAAATCAACATAAATCAGCGTATTCCAGTTACTTTGAGAATTACAGGAGCAGCATTGATTCAGTTTGTGAAAGAAGAACAAGCAATAACCTCAAATACTTAACACATCATGCAGGATTTATCAAGACAGATTAAAAGTTTTATAACCTACTACATAGGCATCTACATCGCGATTTTGGTGACATCCTATACGATGGCTGCTCTAGTGCAAAGAAAAACCACCTATAGTGAACATTTAAACCTCTTCAGCAACGTTTGCTGTCGGTTGTCGCCAAACCATCTCACAGGAAAAAGTACTGCTGTGTAAGATCTATCTCTGACACCGCTGCATCTCCACCGTCAACATCATATTTAATGGCGTTTCGAAACATTTTAGACCTCTCCCCTATTTTCGAAAAGCCTTGGTCCCTAAATTTTTAATGGTCTTGTCTACATACTCTTAGACTTTCAATCTAACATGCAATTTCCTTCTCACAGAACAAAATTGTTTCCCAACTCATTTATGCACAAACTTTTCAAACTGTTGAACTCTCCACAAAACGTTCCAAGCCTTCAGCCCCATAGGAGCCTCGGGTTAAAATTTTCAAAAATATTTTGTTACAATTCACATACTGAATCCTATTAAACGGATCTAATACTCGTGCAACGTCTTGGCTATGCGTGATTAGTAAGTTTGCAGCCCTCCCAATTTGGGCGATGATTATGATAGTTTGAGTTTGTTTGGAGGAGGATTATAACCTCAAAATTTATTTGCTTACTTTGAAACCCATTTGCAACACCTCGATAAGTGCAAAATAATACGACTAGCCATAAGCTTAGCTAGTCCAGTAGCCGTCTTAATCACGATATTTTGGATATGCCACTTGATGCAAAAGAGGAAACTTTTCAATATTTCAAAATTTTTAAATGAGTAGGTATAGGAAGATAGGTTAAAATAAAAAGATTTTTACCTGTTGAGAGAGAAAGTATTTGCGTCCAACCAACAAAACAAATAAACAGGAAGGACATTTTTCCTCCTTAGATGGACTGTTTATATCCACGGCTTGTGGAGCTTCCCGTTTGGTTCGTCGTTCTAACAGTGCTGTTCTAATAAATGCAGCAGAGCTCTACAAGTGAATCCAAAATTATTATTTTGGAAGAAAGACGATCAGTAAAGTCTTATTCTATGCAGACATGTGAAAGAGAATCCCGGATGCGTTTGAAAAAGTAGATGATTGCACGCTTACAACGCATGTAACTCAAAAACTCCCCCCATCGCTTATCGATCATCATTGAGGTGTAACTTTAATGGTTCCTAAGCATACAAAAAGTTCACAAAACTGCAAAGAAACTTGAAATAAGTCACAAAACCAGGTCCTTCACTTCGTCTAAGAAGAAAAAATGTGGTGAGTCTTTAAGGGTAAGCATACATTGGACAGTACACATATAGTACTGTGTGACCTATTAACGCTGGGACCTGTTCAGTAAGCAATACGCTATCTGGTTCAGATAGATGTTTTGTAAACTGAGTTTACATTCAAAATATTGAACTGAAGGTATTGCAGCTTTTTTTCGCACAGAGTTGCAAAGCTAAGGTAAACTATTAATTGGAATTTTTAAGACAAAGTCGAAGCTCTCGCAACTCTCTCGAATAGTGGTTCCCAAATATGTGAAGACCGCTTTTCTGAACTAAATTATTGAATCCGCCTGATTTTTGCTCTGAAGCATGAATTTAACTGCTAATGGTAAGTGGTTTTGTCGTTTTTGGGCATCGCTTGGTCTTGCAATCGTGCTTTTGCCTTGATTTCAAATAAACAATTAACGGCAACAAGCATGGAATCCATTTCCATCGTCAGCAGAGAGTGCATAAAATGTAAGCTCAAACCTTGGATTTACAAGAAAGTGCCTTGGACTAGATAGTTTAAATAAGCTGTGATACGATTTTTTTCAGCTGTCAATCCTGCAAATCAAAATCCCTCCAGGAGAAATTTTCTGGTCAACGACTTAAGCGCAGCAGCATCTATGGCTTGGAGCTGCGTATTTGTAAGTACGTATGTGCCGTACAACCGTATTAAATAGCATTACGTGCTATAAAGTAAAAAAGTGCACTGGAGCCCAGTGAACACAACTCTCAGCAAGAAAGAATAACAAAATGTTTGATAACACTGGACATATTGCAGTCAGTTATTACAGCAAAGGAATCCTTTTTTAAACCCCTGGGTTGGCAGGGTAGCAAAAAGCTTGAAAATGTCTTTGTCGTCACCACTGCTTGTTTCCTAAACAAATATCTTTTACGCCATCCCGCCTGAACGTTCAGAAAACTTAAAGAAAATCACACCCAAGTTGCTGGCTTCTTGTAATTGAGCGTTCTGTGCTTCAAATTCTGTTAAAGTAGACGTGCACGACTTTTCAAAAGCTTCTTGCAGACTCACTCGCCACTGCAGCTTTCGATTATGACAAGCGAAAGTTATTGGTTCGAGATCCGCTTATTCATTGGTTTCTGATTGTACCAAGACTTTGAGCATATCAGCTGCAATCAGGCAGGTTTATATCTCCCATCGAACCAAGCATATTCACACAAACATTTGGTACGATGCTCTATTGATGACTGCTCTGTTGATAACAAAGCTTTGAGGCAGATAAAAAGAAGAGGTGTGCATCAGAGACTGGGTGGCTAATCATAGAAAGCAGCCAAGGCCGGCCTTAAGCCGATGTAACCGATGCAGCTGCATTGGGCCCCGCGCCTCAGAGGGCCCCTCGCGATGGTGGTTGGGAAAGTTGTTCATTTTTGCCAAATACTACTTGCGCTCGAGAATTGTAAAACGGCTTATAAATGTCATTGTTATTGTGGTTACCGAAAGCGAAATAAGTAATCATTTAATGTTAACTGTTTTCTCTAAGTCAGTTGTTCTTGGAACGAAAGTTCCGTTCAACAAGAGTGAAGTAATTGCATTTTAAGTTCAAACAACTTGTCAGTTCGGTTTGATTGACGTAACTTTGCACTTGCGCTCGCCACTCCATTGCAGTGCTTCCACTACAGATTTCGGCTTGATCACGAGTGGTAACGGTACACTCTCTAATGTACACCACAGCAGCATGCTACTAGTCATCATAAACAAGGGCGTAGCTAGGGGACACATGAGCTATGCGCAGGCCCCATGAAAAGCTGCTATTTGATCATGTTGCCTACATACAGATCATCTCCAATAATTTGCCGTCTTTTCATATTCATATAGTTATTTTTCGAAAATATCTTCATCGAAAAGGTCATAGCACGGTTGACTCACCACGATGACGTAATAACGCCACTGGACAGGGGGCCCCGCGCCTAGCTCTTGCATTGGGCCCCGAACCTGCTAGGGCCGGCCCTGAAAGCAGCACTTCATGTTCAGTAAATAGGAAAATCATTGTCATCAATGCATTATCTTGAGTGAATGTTTCAAACTAATTGTGTAAGTATTCACGTGAACGGCTGTATGGCTTGTGCGAAGCTCGCCAACGCGTACAGGATGCAAGAAAATATTTAAAAAAATTCACCATAAGACGAAATGCTGTCAGAGTAGCAGAGTAGCGTATAACGTGGCAGCTGGCAGCGAAATTTACTTTCAGCAGAAAGGATTCGTTCTGGGAAAATCTTAACGATTTAGATGAGCATATGGTAGCAAGGAATGAAACAATGCGGACTTTTTTGATTTTTTTCTGACTTTTATGTTCCTCAAGTAACATAACAGGTATGCCTCACTGTTTTGTCCAGTGATTCTCAACCGCGGTGCTAAGAGCCGCATGTGGCTCCCAAGCACCCGTCGTGCGGTCCTCAGCAGTCTTTTAATAATATCTGTAATAGTTTGTGTTCTGCAAGAAAACGTATCAACTGACTTCTTTTGAAATATATGGTGCGGCTCTCTAACATCATCGTGAGTCTAGATTTTGCTCCTTTTAGCGAAAAGTTGAGAACCACTGGTTTTAACCATCTTCCACTGCTTGCCTTGAAAGTGTCTCGACGAACAAGTAAGGAATCATCCTCTGATTTCTCTTTAAATTTCGAGAAAATATTTACAAACTAAAAAGTTGTGAGTAATTAGTTAAAAACTTTCCAAAATTTTAGACAGGTTTTCCTAAAATTCTATGGACTTTTTTTGAAGATTAGCAAATCTTGTCTCGTTTTCACATGTGTGCCCATTTTCTTACTTTGGTCAAATTTCTCAAAATTTTCTAGAGAAGGTGGACTATTGTTCCCCTCCCTCACTGCTTGTTACAACCATGGAAGCAGGGCTGTCGCCAGCGCGGAGGCCAGTGGTGCCCGGCACCCCATTTGAAATCGGTGCCCCCCCATTTCAGGTTTTGCCCCCAGGTTGCTACGTACATCCAACCCTGTATTTTAGAAATGTGGCCCCCCTTCTGGCTTTTGGCCCCCCCTGCTGCTAAATCCTGGCGACGGGCCTGCATGGAAGGAGGTTTGAGTGCTATCGACAAATCAAACCAGATCCTTACAAGCAAGCAGAAAAGATCCTACACCAGTTTAGTACGCTTCAAGATTGAGGAGAAAAGTTTTTCCAGGTAGAGAATCCCGAAATGAATAGGGCCTAAACAATTCATTTGAGTCGCAACAAGCGCAAGACTTCCGAAAAGCAATGTTTCTTCGACTTGAAGCTGCTGCACACAATAGCGAAAAAGAAAATGTTCAGCCAATCAAACTGTGCCACCTTTGCACAACTTTCTCTTGATTGAGATCTCCAACAGTCGGTGCCTGGTACCGTGGCACGGTTGAAAAGGGAAAAGCAAAGCACCGGTAGTGACATCGAAATGTGGCACGAATTGCTTGGTGAAAATCGAGATGACTTGTGAACAAAGAATTTGAAACCATTTTTGGCAACTTATCGAATGTTGCGAATTCAATTGATTTGCATTGCATTGGTTAACAATTTTTTCAGAATTTTAACATAACGCTTGACACAGTTGAAAACACAGATTTGCGTAATTTGCCTCATTTAAGTTGCATGACTTCCGTCTGGTAAGCAAACGTTGTGTAATCTTAGGTTGGAACGAAAATCTAGCATGGTGTTGAACTTACTTTTATTTGCAAGCAAACACCGACTCTTTAGTGATGTATGAAAACTAAGTTAAGAGTGAAGACTGTTTAACTTTTATTTCACATCAGCAATTTTTCTGAGCAATAGTTTACTGCTTTCAGTGACGCTCTGTCCTGGTATAAAAATAGATATGCTGCGAAGCGGCCAAACGCACCGTGATAGTACTTGGTTGCAATTGGTCTAGTGACCTACCAGTTGTATACAAACGTTCGTCTACAAGTATTTCACGTCGCTACAACTTTTCTATTTTGACTGGAAGGAAGTGAAAGAATTTAGTGGCCATTAGTCAATCTATTTATACAGCTTGCTTGGCGAGCTTGAGCTGTTCTTGACTGTGATAAGCCGACACATGCGCACAAGGTGGCTATTTGTTGAGAGTAAATGAACACATTTCATTCTTAATGTACTGAGGAATCCCTACTGTGTTCTGCTTTTGAGGCTTAGTTTTGTTACAGCCAATGGTGCTGTCGGGGGAAACACAACTTATCCCCACAACTTCATCAAAGTGGGAGCAACTTACGTTCAATTTTTAAAGTAGCACCTCACTTGTTCTTTTCTTTAATCATTTGGTGAAATTCTCCAGAGGAAAATGTGAATAACTGTCTCAACTGTACCTAGGAATGCCTCGTCTTTAATATAGCGGCATTCACTCCATGTTGTAACTTTTGCACACCCCTGATTACAACTTATCTAGCATACAGAGGTTTTTGACTTGTAAAAACATCCCTTAGACAAGCAACATAACTGCTTTCTAGTAACATGTCAAAAGGCTGAAAATGCAATGTTTGCTAATTTTGCTTGTTTCATTTTGTCAATATCTCATTCCGAAAATTTCGATTTTGAAATACATGTGGCCAAAGTCATCTTTAACTTATCAAATCGTAATCACTCACTTTTTCATATGTACATTTAAATCACTGAACTGAAAACTTGCAAATAACAACAGTTACTTTGCATTTACAGTCGCTTCACCAGTTGCAAGAAGTTACAAAACATCAAAAGATTTTAATGGCAACCGTATTGCGTTTTGTGAAGGTCATCAACAAAGTGATAAGGAGCTTAGCAATTGCTTTTGCAAAAATATAGATGCGTGTGCAACCGCCTGTCAGAGAAGAAAATGGTTTCAACAACTTTTACGTGACGATTTGATTCTTATCTTCAAGTATCCCGATTGACATATTACCAATTAGTGCAATGTGTTTCCCGGATTGCATTAAAATTATCACTCTACTCACTTCAGTGCCGGCGTTGTTACGTTCCTGACTTCTATGCAAAGGATGCATGTCCTTAACTTTGTTTATGATAGCAGCTTATGGTATCTAGAAACGGAATTCATAATCTAACACGAAACGTTGTTCAAGTGGAGATGCTTGTTTGCTTGCACTTGTAGATTTTGCGCAACCTGTACAAGCAACGAAAACGCTCTCCTGATTGAAGCATGACTGCAATTTGCTGTACGTTCGGCTACAACTAAAAACGTGTAAGGTAAATGCTCTTACTAATCCAACATATGTTTCTTCGAAATCATTTTGTAGAAATATTTTTGTACTGTAGCCCAAACACCTTAAGCACTGATTTCACGTCGCGCATGCAAGGCAGAAATCTTGTTTGTATAACTGGGTCATTAGCCTTAAAATATTGTGGTAAAACATCCAAAAAATATTTCCCCGCAGTTCACAAACAACCTCACAAAAATCAAAAAAGTCCGCCTTTCTGCCCTAGGTAATAGCAACTTTCACCTTGCACTAAAAGATTCTAACGCTTAACTCCTTTTCAGTTTTCAGTTGTTTTGTTGCATTTGCTTTTCACCTATATCCTAAATGCTTGTTGTTTCCTAAATATAAGGTTCTGATTATGCAAACGTTTCTGCTTTCTTTTTTCAAAACTCAGATTTCTTGCTATTCTTGTTATTTCTTGAAGCAACTTTTTGTTAATTTATTTCGTGCCCTGCGACGGCATCTTCGACGACTGCTGCTCTTTGCAAATGACGATTTCATGAACCTAATCGAGAAAGCTTTATATCGTTTTCAACCTCCTCATGAAAGACTGCAATTGCACATACTACAGGATATTGTCAAGATAAAGTGCTTCCTGACGGAAAGCGCGCTTTTTAGGAAGCGTCACGATCTGGAAGTTTCCACTCCTCGAGGGTAGCAAGTAACATCTTGATGCAGGCAAAAGCTATTACCACTGCTGTTTCTCGTTATTTGAATGATACTCAAAACAACTTTGGTCATTGCTCTGGTACTATAAATTTACCAAGCAATTGTTTAGCTTCTTACAAATAGGCTCTATATTCGCATTGCGAATGCCTGTAGTATAGCAAAGAATGATTTGATCATATTTTAAACTTGAACCAAAAATGTTTTTATCACCACACTTGACATAGTTCGAAACCAAATGTTCAAACTCCAAATGTGATTTTTATGACTGACCAAATGAAAACTACAGCAAATAGAATGATTGGAACTGCATGCATTAGTTCTCTATCGCAAACAGACGATGTTAGGTTTGCAAAGCTTTTATTCAGAAATATTGGACAGCTTGGTAGCACGACAAAGTACCACATCGACAATTGGGTGACATGTCACATCTGCGACATTTTCGTGTTTGATGCAAAAAATGCGTCTGTGAGGCACAGCACATTAGTTGTTACATCACCACAATATTTGCCTGTGCGATCACCACAGATAGGGTGTTAGTTAGGCTTTTGACAAGTAAAACTGTTTCAACCTCAAACAACTGCTGTTTAACCTCTCTGTTTTCATTGTAAGAAGTAGAGAAGACTGACTGAACTCCCCAACTGGCATTTGGCTGGAAATCCAGGGTATTTTGATATCGGGACATGTTTACAATTATCAGTTGCAGTGAGAATATGATGATAATTTACGCCAAAGAGCTCGAACTCCAATCAAACTCACAAAATCCAATTGGAAGTTTTCGATATGGGTTTTTTTCGCTAAACAGCACTGCATTTCGACTGTGAGCTAGGACTTTCGTCTGTAGGTTTGAAGATGTTGTTCTGCTAGTTCTACAGCAGGAATTGGCATGCACGAGTATTTAAGGTCTATACCAAACGTTCACAATGCTGCTGTACAGAATGCGATCAAACCAATTTCGACCAGACTAATCATCGCGCTAGAAGTGCAATGTTCGGTCGAGTGCGACTTGCTGATTCAATGGTTGGTGTCAGCTCAGCGCAAACCAATCAATTTGCGGATATTCGTGCTGCTTTGGAAATGCGAGTAAAACAACAGGTGACTGGAGACAAATTCTTTTCCATCAAAACAAATCCGAGTGAACCGGGAGGAAGCTTGCGTTACATCGTGACCTTGAACCAAGGAAGAGTTCAAAGCAGCGACAGCGCAAAAGCAAGAAAAAACAAAACAATCAAATTTAAATCGTGTTTTGCAGACCTTGTGGAAAAATTTAAGTCACTGATAGAAGAAGTTCAAATTGTTAACTCGTCATTATCAGAAAAGTTCATCACAGAAGAAACGCTCGAGAAACTCCAACATAAGTTTAACCCAAGTTGTGTATAATATCTCGAAATGTTTGCATATACCATCACATCTATACTCGTGTCAAATTAAACTGAAAATAATAAAGTTCTGATAATGTAGATGGTTTGAAATGATTTGCATTACTATAATTAGCGTTTAATGCACAGGTCTCCAAAGTTGTTTTTCCGAGGGCCGCATAAACTGACAGCAGTTGGAGGGCCGAATATCAACCCATGGTCCAAAACAAAAGAATGTCAATTCATGAATGTTGTTTAATAAGAAAAGTGCGTTTATTAATAAGAAAGGAGAATTATTGCTTCTGTGGTTTTAGTATAACGGGACAGTCAGGATTCAGACGGGATGTAGTGACCAGCTAAGATTAGGCTGGCCTATTAACAAAGGCCTAAGATTGCGGCAACATATCACTTAAAGTTAGACCAGCTTGCAGCGCAGTAATACTTAGCCAACTGACATTCGCGTGGCCGTCTTACGCATTACCATTGTTTCGGGATGTGTTACTGCCCATTCTACTAATCAAGGGTCTCCAAACGTTTTTGTCCGAGGGCCACGTAAGTTTTTGCACAACAGTTCGAGGGCCGGGACATCTTACGTATGTTTGTAGCTATGTTGAAATGCACTGTACCAAATGAACAATTTTATCGTAAATATATTATTTTTTTCGTTATTCACAAAATGTCTCTGCGGCTGGATGAAATAGCTTCGCGGGCCAGATGAAATGGCTTCGCGGGCCGGATTTGGTCCACGGGCCGTAGTGTGGAGACCCCTGTACTAAATCAACGAGATTGTCGTGAATATGTCATTTTTTCATTATTGAGTAAGTTTGGCCGGATGAAATGGTTTCGCAGGCCGTAGTTTGGAGACTGCGGCTGGATGGAAAAAGGAGACATTCCCTGCATTTTTCAACTCGATATAACTGATGAAAGCTTAGTCTTTTCTACAGTTGCATAGAAAAACTCATGCAAACAATGACGTTTTTATCGAAAAACGTTTTCACATTTCGTTTGTCGCTACAGCTCAGCGGTATACATTTTGTGTAACAGATTAGTTCTAATTCAAGCATTTCAATTCCCCAGCCTGGCCCCGTTAGAAGAAAACGCAGTATTATTTTCTACCGAGACCAACGTCACGCGATTAGCATATTGCTTACTATCTGCCATCTCTCATTGCAATTGTACAGTTTTCTGTGAAAGAGGAGTAAACCAATCGCATTAAGCACAGCCATGCTCTATGTCAGAATAAATTTGTGCAACATTACTCCGAATGGCAAAGTATAAAAATAAACCTTGCATTGTCGTTTATCATGATATACCTCACACACTGTATCTGTCTCTAACCGAACAACCATTACGATTCAGGATAATGCAAGACGTGTTGGGAAAATATAATCTCATTGAAACTTTAGCTAAGGAAACTAACTCTTCCCTTCATAACATTCAGGATGCTCACAGTTATTTTGCGTTGGATTTAGGAATTTTCTTCAATTTTTATTTGGCAGGAAGGGATGACACCTTCTGAGCTTTTTGGGAAAGCACTACTACGGTTTCAAAAGTGCACAGTGTGATTGTTATCAGTTCTTAGCTGAACAAGATCTTAAACGCTCTTTATTAAACGAATGGCTAACAGATCACTGAAATCACCCATTGCAATAAAAAAAAATTAAAATCAGCGAGAATAGCTTGACTGGCCTATTGGGATCTTGCCTAGTAAAGCGCAAATTGAAATAGTCAAAATATTTGTGGTAATCACAGCTGGAGTTGCATCACCAACTGTGTTTAGATGTCGTTTGAAGTTTTCTGCAAACTGGATAAGTACAAAATGAAGTTTCGCTGAGAAATACGCCTCAACTGCGAAATAAAAAACGATGCAGCACGTGAAGCAAGACGCCACAAAAAGATGTGTTGTGCGTCTTGCTGTTTCATTTTCCAGCAATCTCACTTAACCCTAAATTACTCTGCGCTGCATCCAGGTCAATGAGCAGAATCCACGGCTTCGCTCGTGTGCCTCATAATCAACTTTTCAATCCGCTACGAATAATTTATTTCGATAAAATTAATGCAATTCTGTAAAAGCTTCAAACCAATTGGTTAGTCATACTGTAGTGTTTCATGGCAAACGGGTTGCATAGGACACCTGAGAGGGTTGATAAAATTTTTGCCCAATCATTTTTAAACCAAAGTGGAGATGAGAATTTTGAAGATTTTCAAATACACACCCTGGTGTAATCATCAGGCGACAGTCTTATTTTCTGAAAGTTACCTCTGTAATTACAGTTATAAGCAGATTCGTGTGAAGTTTTAAACTTTTCGACACCAAGAGGACACTTGCTGTAACATTCACGAGGGGAAGGCACTTGATCAACGCGTTCTCCTAGTGAGCTTCCAGTCAGTGTTGGTTGATCGCTCCGTAAGGAGCCATTTGAGAAAACTGTAATGTAAAACAAATAAAAATTATTTCCACAATCATTTTTATTCTTTGGGTGATTCGCAGCTTTACAATTCACCCCCTGCTTTGAGCAAGTCCAAAATTCCTATAAAAAAGACAAGCAATTCTGTTGAAACATTAGACTCGACCTTCCTTTGATTACTGCTAACTTTGAGCAAAAAGAATTTCTTGTGCATGTTTTTATGGTTAATTGTTGCAAAAATCAGGAAACGAAAGTATAGACAAATTCCCCCTTAAAGCTTAAAGATTTTCCATCTCCTTCGCTTCAAAACTGTGTAACTATTTCCATGAAATTTATTAATTTTGAAAGAGTTCAATGAAAGGTAATTCGGTAATCTACAATATTTCAAAAAACAAACTGTATGTGCCTTTACCGGATTTTGCTACACGGAGTTTCTTAGAAAGACCTAATTTTACGCGTTTCAAAAATCAAAGATCAAAGTCTGCAACGCAGCAAAAAGCGAAATGTTTCGTGTTACTTTAATCTCAAAAAAGCTCATACTGCCCTACCTTTAGCCAAACATAAAACCACAAAGAAGCGATTCCAGTGCGCGACAATACAAGGTTCAAGTAAAGGAGGGCAAACTATAATTGTGGCAGGAATTAGTTTTTCGAACACTCGTAGTGCTTTATTGCAGTAAACGTCATCACAATTTCAATAGCGTGATCATTGTTCCCGTCACAAACGAAAGCGGCCATGCTCCGTTTTCAGGAAACATTCAACTAATGGTTTTGCTCCAGAGCACGATGTTCTCTGCATGACGCGACAAGCAACGGAAATATTTTCTACCTATGTATTTAATACATTCCGAGTGTCACGAGTGAAATGAAAGCGCAACAGTTAGTGACGTTGCACTAACAAAAAGCTTTTTCTGGCCGTATGTTTTCCAGAGAGATTTTACTGCGCCCAAGTTCTTGACTGAATTCTCCTGATTATTAGCTTTTATGCAATGATACAGAAACTACGTGATAGTATATCTATGGTGGCAAGTGCAGTAAAGATGTGTTGCAAGCCCTTACAAATCGACTATTAGGCTAATTGTCTATAACCTGGTTTATCTGTTGATGTTTTAACAAATGTGATGCACTGCAGAATGCGATGCCAGTGAATAAAATGCAACAAATTCGTAGTACTTCTGCTCTCTTGTTCTGCTCGGTTGGTGTGATTAGCATCTTTAACTCAGTTGAACGCAAACAATTGAACCACATGCTTCCTGTCCGTTGCAGGCTTAAGTTACTGTGACTCCATTTCTTTCAGTACAATGAGAATCAGGTTACCAAACAGCACAGGCGCCTTTGCCTAATCCGCTTTCCAGACTGGTCAGTTTTGTCTGTATTGTAAGTATGGCATTCACGGTAAGTTGTTTGCTTACTCGAAATATTTTTCATTTGTAGGGTTTTCTTCATATCTTTAAAATCATATCCAAATGCAGGAAAAGCATTGAACAAACTCTGAACAAAAACAAAATCGGTGAAGGTTTTACTTTTCGCGACAGTTCTAGACAAGGACGGTGGCTGTAAAAGGTGGTACAACTTCTATGAAATTTTCAAGGTTTATTTTTTTAAAACTACGCGTTTAGATGTTTGTCTAAATGCTGCAAATTCATGAAATATTTAATTTGAGAACGTTTGTGAGCATAGATTCATTTCCAGAATTGTTAATAACTTTGTATCACTGATGTGGAGCTAGTAAACTTGTTTCCAACAGCTTTCCTTGTCTTGTGTCATCCACGCCTGCTGACCTGGGGAGTTTTGTGATTTCAAAGTACTGCGTTGAATGTAGATTGCGTATTGGAAGAAATGAAATTTAAGAGAAAGGCCTTGTAACATTGTGTTTGACAAATATATATTTTACAATTCGTTGAGACTGATTTGGTCAAACAATACAGCAAGGCAATTTTGCGGTTATCTTGAACCAGAGTGGTTCGCAACAGCACAATTTTCGGGAACGTCAAATTATTTTGCAAACTTTTTAACATCCGGCTTTGCAGAATTTCCAGCGAGTCATTCTTCAATTAATGAGAATTGGAGATTGTTTTAGTACCTTTAAAATATTTTACTTTGGTCAGCACTTTGCATCGGAACAAAATAAATCTTGGATATTGACAAACGTGGGGGAAAAATATCGCGCCACAAATTTCATATTATTTATAATAAAATCGTCAAAATATGCTTAAGTCAATGTAACTTTCTGCGTGCTGCTCCTGAATAATGTTTTGAAAAGTATTTGTCATTGTTTTTAAGAAATACTTATCTTTTAATGGCCAAAATTCAGGTTCAACTTCATTCGCTTTGTATATTCTCTCTTTGGTGTGTCACTGATGCAGGCCAGTAACCACGAGAGGCGTTCGGAGATAGTAACCCCCAATTTTTTTGTGGCCCCCAAACTTTGTTTCACCCAGAAGAATTTTTAAATATATAATATAAATCTTGCTCCCCTAAAAATGTAATTTGCCATCAAACCTTAAAACCTGGCTACGGGCCTGCCTTAGTTCTCAGTGGCGGCCATCGGCGCTTGGTTATGTCGATGACCACGTGGCTACATTCGTATCGAATGCTGCGTTGGTAGTAAGTCAATGACAGTACCACAAGTGGACCATTTTCTTGCACCTAATAACGCCGTGCACTAGGTTGGCCAAGACACAAGTGCAGTTTTGCAAGTCTGCCTTATGGCCCGACCTGGCCTATCAGCTTTATTGGCGCATTTTCCACCAACTGTACCACCTGGCCCGCATTTAATTAATGCTTATGAATATGCTAAAATTTACATCTAGCGAAATTCGTATTTGAGTGCGCTTTTAGTGTGCCGCGTTCGTTTATTCAGACACAAACGTTGTTAGATCAGTGGTGTAAGCTCACCCCCAAAAATTTGCCTGCTCCTACACCTATGCGTCAGACAATAATGTAAACCGATCATGTGCATCAGCAATACGCCCTGAGCTTACTTTCTTGATTTTCGGTTCACATAATGCCACTACAAACAAAAAAATATCTAGCGGTACGTACATGACGTGTCCATCGCCACGCCGTTTACCAGAAACCGCAAACTTGTAGGTTTACTCAGAACTTTTGTACAGATTTATTCAAGAATATTCATTTCTAGGGTATTGGGTCTTTCCTGCAATGCACTGCATGACCTGCTGGAGATGAAGAATTAGAAACACTAAAAAATCCGCGTTGTGGTAAATCTTCACACTCGGTAATGACCAGGGGTGTGTAGTGCTAAAAAAAGAGGTGTGGGAACTTCGTTTCCACGCGTTCCAACCCTACTACACTGCTGATTTAGGTTGAAGCCGAACTCTAACACCAAATATCGCTCAGATGCCCTCACACACACAAAGCTCCTTTAGTTCTCGCAATCCACTCAGGCAAGCTGTAACCTTCTCCGCAATGGCCTGAAAACTTTGAGACTAATTACTCCTCTGAAATGAAGATAGCAGAGTTAGGATAAGCGCAAACAGTCAGACTAAGCGTGGTTGACGCATATGCCATTGTTAATGTCATAAACATTAATTGTACACAGTCATGCTATGGTGCTACATACAAGATAACTTGTCATTCATTCATTCATGCTGCTCCAGGCGCTACACGAGAACATTAAAATGAAAAATGTAAATTTTCAAGTGACGTTACTAGTGCACAAAGGTGTGGGAACGCGTTCCCGCACCAAAAAATGTGGGACCGGCCATTTCCACTCCACTACAACCCTGAAAATGACGCAGATAAGCTTGATCAATGGTATGAATGCAGTGAATGTATGCACCAATTTTTCACATTGCAAACTCAGGCACAAGATAAGAAGCAATCTAGTGTTAAAATCCTTTTTAAGTAAATCATTTCAATCGGCATGGGGTAACTAACTGCTGTGTGTAATTTATTGGGGTGGTTTTGGAAAGTGACATACTATGAAAAAGACTGGGGCACATGTTACAAATATGATCTTCAAATTATTTAGGGACAGCCCCAAAGCATTACCGCAATAATCACAAGCCATGCACATATACCAAATACAGTATATACTGATAGACGAGTTCATGACATACAAGCAATATAATATTTTATAATATCGGAAAGGTTCTCATAAACGTAAAGCCTGCTATACCTATGAAAAGCTGTTGTCTTTAATAATGGCTTTTTTAGAGCAAGGAATTTTTGAGAAAAAGTTCAGCTTTGAACGACAACGTTTGTATTGCCAAGATTGAATTCGTCGCTTTGTGCACCTAAACGCGGAAATGGGGAACTCAGGCCTTTCAATGTCATGGTCGATTTCTGATGCGTGTTTCGCTAGTACGCTTTTCAATGTGCCGCTGTTATAGGTGCGAACCTTCTGTGATCTTTGCGGCATTTTGGTTGCCAACCCAACGGAAAATTGTAGTGAATTTCCTTGAACCAGTTTTTTTCCCCTTTATACAAGCGGTTCATCCTTTCCTAAATATATTGTGATTTTTATGTGTGATTCAATGTTGCATAGAATTTTGAAATTCGTTTCAGAGTATTATGATTAAGATTTACAAAAGTGACATTTTTTTCAAAATCTAAGAAGTTAAAAAAATTGATCATGTCTGATGGCTCAAAAATAGCAAGAAAAGTTTGGTGAGGACTGACAAACAAAGGATCTTTTGTGTATATCAAACATCTGTCTGAAAAACCTCCCAGAAAATGCCACATGATCCCTCCCTAAGAACAACTGTAGACATTTGAAAATATCCTGAACTACTTTATTTGATCGTTCGTTTAGTTAGGCCATCGCGCAGCTGGGGCTTTTGCTAAACAGAATTTAGTAATAGGTCCTCAGGTACTTAAGTAAACAGCTTGATTACGTCAAATGACACCAGAACTACGTACTCCTTCGGTTCGAAACATTGGCGGCTATTCGAAACAAAAGCCGAGTACATGCAACTCTGTATTGCTTGCAAGCGGAGGGAATAACTCTGCAACCCTTTTGTACAGCATTTGATGTCTTTTTTTTCCATTTTTTGTGCGGCGTTTTTCATGTCAACGTAGCTTGTCCCACATTCTTGCTATAGGCTAACGAAAAGCCAGCATCAAAATCGTGAATATCTTTACGATTTTACCTGCTTTATAATTACGAAAGCTTGTTTTAATATCTTTAAGGAAAAGTACATCAGCAAAGTTTCATTTCAGTCATTGTTTCTTGCATCACTCTTTCTTATGCTGATCCACAACACTTTTAGGTTTCCCGTTGTAAATATAAATGTTTTTATAGTCGGATAGAGCCTAGAAAGATCGGTGAGACAAGACTTGCTAGCTACATTCACGGCAAACGAGCCCATAGTTCATCCAATGACCAGTTGGCTTGACCACATCTCCGACCCTGATTGGTGCCGTCTTGGTGCGGAACTACCAGAACTATCTGTGATTGCTGAAAACTGTGAGATGTTTCGAGCTCTCCTGGGGCTGCTGACCCCGCGACCCGCCCCAGAGGAAAAAGCTAGCATGGCAATAAACGAATGTAGAGCTAATGTATGTTGCTAATTCAGAATGTGTGGGGATATTTCCGCTTATTGCACTTTTTGTGACAATAGAAGTGACCTTACGTCAAATGTGCAATGCCCGCTTCATCGGTTTTTAGTCTTGTGCAAAACTATATACAAAACACTTAGGTTCGAAGTTTTCGAATTTAAGGTTTCACTGCAGCGTTGAGATTTTGTCTGATTACTGCTGTTTGAGATTTCTGCATATATCATGCTGGACACAATTGTTACATAATTGCTTTTTCTTAATAATGAATATCTTATGTTAGACGGATCAAAAAGCTGGCGAGATTTTATTATTTTAGTGTATCCGTTTTGAGTTTTTGCAAGCTGCATTCAGCGTGCTTCTTTTCAATCTAAATCAGTTGGCGTAACTCGCAGCGCACTTATTAAATTGTGAGAAAAACTTCTAGAAACTTGTGCGTACTGNAGATCGAGAGACGGTGTAGGTGTGCAATGCTCCTAACGTACTGAGTCAACGAAGTTTGTATAACAAAGGCATTGTCTCAGCAAGTGTCAAAAGTAATTTTGTCTTCCTTTGAAAAATTGTTGCCCATCAAGCATATGCTTTGAAAATACCTACTGATGATTGTAAAAAGTTGAATTTCAGGGAAAGATGATTTATGACCCCATATCAGTGATTAATATATCAAATCTATAAGAATAAGTTATATGGATTAGTATTTAATTGGCGTTAGCCACGTCTTCGTAAGATGGTGGTGGAACGCTGCCGCAGCTTGTGTGTGTACTGCTGTCATTCGACTCGACTTCAATCGCTGAAAACTCAAGTTGGCTATAGTCAGGAGGCTTGTCTTCTGCTTGAGATTGTCTAAGCCTGAACAAAATAACATACAGTAGTTGTGGGAAAGCTTCTTTTAAACGTCTTGAGAAGCGCAACAGAAACTTTAAGGCAATATTTCTCTTGAAGAATAATTGGGCTGCTTTTCCTGCATATAATCCCACGTTTCCCTTTAGAGCTTTTGTTTCAGATATAGTTTCTATCCTAACCCTGATAAATGTGCTTCATTTCCACGAATAATTTTCTATCCTTGTCGAAATTCCCAAGAGATCAAAAGATACAGTTTTACAGGAAATATTTATTAAACTAAAATGCAATCAATTTAAAAGCGGTTGAGTGCCGAACAATGAGCATTCTTGAATGCGTTTTACTTCTAGAAAAACTCTTTCGCATCTTTCGAAAAGTTAGTTACTGTTTACTTTGAAAGATCACTAATACTAAATCTCTCACACACAAATTTTGCTTACACTTGCTCTAGAAACAAACTGTTTTTAAACATTTGCAAATAAAAAAAAATAGATTTTAGAATATTTTTATTTATTTCAAATAACAGTAAATCTACATAAGCTTTTATAAAAGAACAGAATTCCAAAATTTTCGTTTAATCACCAAAATTATGTGATAGTCATGAACGTTCAAACGATTTGGTGAACGTTCAAACGATTCGTTTGAACGTTCAAACGATTGGAACGTTCAAACGAAACCAAAATAGGTTCAGGACAGTAGTCAGAACAATCTCAAACCGCACCATAGCTGAAACATGCCAGATATAATCTCAACCTTAAGAAGTCTGTTTATCAGTTTTTTTAGTGTTGCGGTATTTACATTCAAGCACAACATTATGTTGAAGTATATGGCAGCCATTGTTTTTATTCATTATGCTGCCAAATCTATGGTGTTTTGTTTCTACAAAGTGACAAGTACTACCACGGTTGCGCAGTTATATAAGCTGCCCCAAACCCGTTGAAAAAACGTCACCTTGGAAGGTTGAATCTTCAAGTGACAGGCAAGATAATGCAAAGAAAAAGCATTAGCTTTCCCAGTTTGTTTAGATCAACGTAGTTCAATTATTAACTCAAAAAAGTCCTGTGTTTTTCATATAATTTCATTATCATTTGTACAACAGCCGATTTTAAAGGAGTTTTGCACTAACGTGAATTGATGGCTTGACCGTTGGTATACGGTTTGTGAGCAAAATATCTGACATATGCTCTTCGCGTGTATCTAACAAAATAGAATAAACAGCCATGCAGTTTTCTTGATATTTTCGTAAAAAATGAAATATTCATAATTCCAATTTGTTTGCGGTAAAAAACTTAATGTTTTTCACCAATTGCTGCATTTTACCCAGCATTCCTAAATTTTTTTGGGCTAACTCACTTTCTGGAATCTTGAACTCTCCAGCTTTGTTTTGCAGGTTTTAATTTTTTACATCGATTGCTAATTGAAGGCTGCTTATTGCGCATCTCCATATTATAGATTTTCATACGAAACACAGGCGTAGCCAGGGAGGGCAGGGGGAACGGCCCCCAGAACTTTTTTGCATATCTAGTATTTTGTGCTTTGAGAAGCGGTGTTCCAAACAAGAAATACTGTTGCTCGCCGAAAATCAAATATTTTGGCCCCCCGAAGTCTTTGCCTCCCAAACATTTTGGACTGGCTACGCCACTGATACGAAACACATATTTTTACCGCGGAAGATGTGGAATAGTTGGAGCAACTGGGATCAGGCTTGCGATGTATCGTTGAGGGTTCGTGGCATCCACAAGTGCCAAGCAATACTCTGTTGAATTAGCGGGGCTTGCTCCTTCTTCATCGCTGTCAGACTGACTGCGTGAAGTTTTAAGATTTTTACGAATAAAACGTAACGACATTTCGGATGCATAGGCGTAGCCAGGGGAGTCAAGTGGGGCATGTCCCCTCAAATTTCTAGCGTATCTTGTCGTTTTGTGCTTTGAGAGGCGGTTTCCCAAACAAAATACTGTTGCTCGCTTAATGTCAAAATATTTGCCGCCGCACAATTTTGGGCTGGCTACGCTACTGTGCAGATGGACAGGAATTCATAGTTAACATATTATCCCAAAATCGAATCGTGGCGTATTGACATATCGTTATTCAACTCTTTTTCCCAAATGATAATGAAACACATTTTTGAACAGTCTTGGTTTTTCACAAACACTCTTCCCAAAATAACTGGTGGAAAGATGATGCAGCTTTGAAAGAAGCAATCTGCAACCTTACAAGGGAAGTGTCAAACAATTTCAGGAAAATGACTGGACTGCCAGAATTTATAACTCGAGCAACATCAAGATCAACTTACCTGGGTGCTTTCTTACAGCAGAGATAGGTGATTACAAGCAGAGCAGTCCATCCGAACATGAACAACAAAAATATGATTCCTGCGTAAAAGTAAGGCACGTGTGTTTTTGATTATAGCGTTTGATATCTACATTTAAACAGGTGATCCACACCGCATTTGAAAGTGCTTAAAATACTTTAATTTTAAACACCTTTTTGGATAAATCACCCGAACTGTTGTTGATGTAAATGGTCAGCATCATTTTTCTGACCCATAATTATATTTTGTTAGATTGCAACTGGTCCATTAGAATTGAAATCATTACAAAAACATCTTCACGCGTGGTACATGATGTGAAATATAGCTTGCAATAACTCTTTTGAAGATTTAACTAAAGTAATATGAGCTTTATGTTCAAGATATGAAAGATAATTATGCTTGTCTTTGCAAAAGCCTTGCACCTCGTCAATTCACCCATTGCTTTGAGAATCGCCGCTTAAAATATTCAGTTTAATATTTTTATCCAGGTTATCACGTTTATTACCTGCGTAACGTTTATCGTCAAGTGTGGGAGTCTTTGCCAATAAAAAAAAAATTTCTTCATGTTATTTTTGATAATCTTTGGTCTCAGTGAAATTGCCCTAAAAAACTGAGATAACGCATTTTGAGATGTAGCACTTAAGTTTTTCCTGGACAAAAAAGCGAACATTTCTGCAAAAAGTGATAATCTAAGCAAATCAAAACCGAGTCAACTGCAAATTCCGCTAAATGTTTCTTACTTTCCCAGAGTTCTTAACTCTGAAGAAAAAAGGCATTTCTCTAAAACGAAAAAACATGAGAGAAAAATCAAAAAAAGAAGATGGAGAAAAACATTGCGAAAATCATTTTCTCCCAAAATCATTATAGGGGCACAATATCTTACAACGTCTGTAGTTACTTACATCTCTCTCGCTAAATTGCAAGGTTTATATACTGTAGAACAGTTGACTGGATGCAGTAGTACAGCGTAATTTTGGTTCTTTGACTCTGAATGACCTTTGGACAATTCTTGATTTAGCTGAATGTGTTGCACATTTAGGCTTCACTTTCATAGCTAACTTTTAAAGCCAACTTTTACTTGATTGTAATACTAACCTGTGCCAGAATCATCAGGTGTTTTGCCAGAGAAGCGGTAAGTGCCTTCCAAGCAAATCATCAAAACTAAAAACAGTAATATTGAACAAACTCCTTTCCGCCTTATTGTGCAAATACATTGTTGTGTGTTTGTTAATTACGGAAGTGTAAGCAGCAGCACTGATGTCAACACCACTTAGCTTATACTTTATTTCGGTTTTAGTATTTCTTTGGTTTTCAGTGGGTTGTTGTTTTTTTGCGTTTTTAGGAGCATTTTCCGGTGATTTAGGGTTTTAGTATAATCATCCACATCCGGATCCACCAACATTTCTCAAGTTTTTTGTGAGTGTTGGCTAGTGTACACCGTACAGTGGCCAGTGACTCCGTCGAGCTAATTTTCCTCCTGGCTCAAGCCTTCAGTTACACCACTGGTGATAGGGCGCAAGAAAAGAAATAATAGAAGTTACTTAAGCTGAACAGGTCAAGAAAATACATGAACTGATTTCATCTTTTTCTGTACTGCGGAAATATGCATAATCCTGACAACAAGTCATTTCCTAAATTTGCTACTCAGCTATCAAAAATCAAAGCGCGACTGGAACACGAAGGGAATCCGTTTCGTATGTTTCAGGGGATTCAAATGATCTTCATCAATTGAAAAGGTACGTGATTGTGATAAGCTTGTGTCTTCCACAGCCAAAAGCGGGTTTTACTGCTTTCGATACACTTTGTTTTTCTCTGACCATGAGCAGGTTTATGGCCCCGAATACGCTGTTTGCGTATAGTCTTGCAAGTTCATTCCCATAAAATAAGTTCAGTGCACATCAAATTAGCTTTGAGATTAAGTCAATAAAATTTTGCTTTGCTGTTTTTCTAACCGTTGAGCAAATTGCAAAACATACCGGACCAGTGCAATTACTGAAAGAAGTGCTCTGACAGCATGTTGTGCAACCTCAGCGACTTTACTGCGCGAGCAAAGTTTGCCTCTTTGAGGAAATATTGAAATAATCTAAGATCTGATCGGGCAATTTGACCCATTTTTGTCACAGCACATCCGTACTCGTGTCAATCGCGGACGTGGTCACGCACCAGTGTTCGTCCAAAACAATCCGTGAAAAATCGATTGCAATGGCGATTAACGAGCAATTGGTATCATCAGGGATAAGATTGCAATGCCACGGAACTTCTCAGTTTCAATGGATTCCAATTCAGAAATACTCCCTTACAAACCACCAGACCACTGCGTGTGCACGGTAAATCACCGGTCTGTGGAACTTTTTCTGACAAGTGTTAAGAGCTCACGTCCAACCGGGCAAGATCATGGCATTACATCGCAAGATCTCCTTCAACATCGCGTTGATCGGTACCTTGGAATGTAGTTCGGCAAGTTGCACTACGACATCTTTGCGCCAAGCATTATTACGACATCTTTTGTGGCGCAAGTGCAATGGGTAAAAAAACATGATGCAAACAATCACAAGCAGTACTTGGCACCTATGTTCAGACTAATTCTTTATTAACGTATACTTAATAAGCGCAAAAGTGTGTGGGGCATCAGTAGTTGCAAAGAAGTGAGGTAAATGGAACGCTTATTTCGCTTTTGTCAATTTGCTAAATTTGCTACTGCAATACCTGCTAGATTAGGGCATCGACATTGACAACTGCAATGCTCATACGTACGATAATGCCAGTGACATATGTGTTAATAAGGCAACTTGCAGTGAATCTTNAAAAACCGCAAAACTAGAGTGGAGTGCATTGTTTGCGCTGACCACTCTTTTAACAAGGTCGGTGAGTCACCTGCCCATTGCTGCGTCGTAGCAGTTTGATTTTTCTATTTTAACAGTGCCTCGATGTAGTCTTTTCAGCCTCAGCACATCGTTGAGATGCCCTGATGACCATGCTGAACAGCAATCTGGGCGCCTTTTTTCTAAACGCCCATCAAGGACTCGAAGACTCTCTCGAGCTGATGCTACAAAAGCAGTTTTGAAGGATTGTCATTCATAGTCTTTAGTTTAAGTTTTAAATTCTTTCCAATAGATCAACCGAGACGTTATGCAGAAATCAAAACGTTTCAAAAAAGGTAGATGCATTGTCCAATGCAATAGCCAAGCTCATGGACACAAGTGAAGTTGTTTTCCAGGCCCGCTGCCAGGTTTGAAAGTTTGTGGAGAAAACACATTTATAGGGGGAAAGATATGTTGTTTTTATTGTATATTTAAATCATTTTTTTCTAAGGACCACAAAATTAGGGGCACAAAAAATTCGGGATAACTGCACCCGAATGCCACCCGTAGCTAGGGGCCTGCTGTTTTCCTGCTAATGGCTTGGACAACCTTTTGGTTTTACTCAGAAACAAGAACATCCTAATTTCTGCTGCTAAATCGAAACAAATCTTGGTAAACAAAACGAACGTGGTCTTTTTTCATGACAGTCAGTTACGTAAATATAGCGAAAGAAACAAACAAAAATTGAAGTTCCCGTGTTGGGCTTATGACGGAGCTTTGAGAGGTTTTTCATTCAATTTTGGTCAAGTCGTGGATACTCAGGTTTGGTGAAGCGATAATGTAAATTTATGCTGTACAACTTGCGAAAAGTAGCAATATCTCGCGGTGCTAATAGCAAAGTTGTTATTGTACACACTACAGCTACAATTAAGAAAACAATAATTTCACTTTCTTTTGTGGCTATACAATTTACAGTAAGAATGTACAGCAACCTCGCGTAAAATTTACCGTAGAAAAACTGCATTTGACGATAAATATCTTGTCGATAACGAATGTAGCATTCCAACTTCGCTGACAGAATAGGCTTAATAATATTTGAACGCCCCTTTACACTGTCAATTTTTATTGATATTAATTTAGTGATAAATCTAGACTTCTCTAGTTTACTAACTGGTGAAACATAAATCCAGCAAGATTTTCATAAATCCAGCAAGATTTCATTCCGCTTTTAGGACAGAATCGGTCTCTCCTTGTTTTATTAGCTTTTAAGAAATGAAATCCGGCAATCTATCTTCAAGGATGCCGTAGTTGCAGTTAAAGCTAAAGTAAAATTAATTGCTATGCTGCATAGTACGGTGCAACTCGACCTGAATAGAAGCGGCCAATCAATAAGACTTTTACAAGAAGAAGCATTGTTTTTCACGATACCTATTTTTGTTGCATTTTGCTAATCTGTGCTGGATTTTCAAGCAAATCCTGTGGAAATCCGGCGAAAAACAGCGCGGACAGCCCGAAGGTACCTGGAAATCGTGACATTGCGTCACCTATTTAGTTTCAGCGCTTAGTGAAGCCGGTGGAAGGACATCAAAGGTGCAGCCATCAAGTGGAATTTGCAGAAGACAGATTTAGTGCATGGGTTTAATAAGAGCTTAGGTTGATTAGCAGGCTTTAAATTAATTCAGCGCTCCCCAAAGACCGGCCCGCGAAGGATTCCAATCCAGCCCGCGAGCTTTCCTGAGAATGTTTAGTATTTTACATTTTTCCTGTACATAAATCATTGTAAGATGTAATTACACAAAAAGCAAATAACATTTGCTGTAATTGAGAATTTAACCAGATATGTTTTAGAAACCATAACAAACCATGCTTTCTGCTTTGATCAAACGCTCAACTACAAAGTTTTTTAAGTTTACTTGCAATATGTGAAATAAAAGTTATTCACTTGCTACCAAAGTCATTCGTTTTGGAATGTTATATTTTGAGAACAACACAGACAAGTAAATTTAAGAACACATTCTAAAGGGAAACCGCATGGATTTTCTAATGCTCAGTGGCTCTCAAAACTTGTTTTCTTGGTAGATAACAGAAAAACTGGACTATCTGAATGCGTCACAGCAAGGAAAGGAGAAACTCATTCACAATCTTTTGGGGAGATTAACCATTTGAAGCAAAGCTTAAACGTTTGCGAAGGCAGTTACGCCAAATTGTGCTTGATCATTTTCCGTGTTTGAAGAGTTCAGTAGGAGATGGTGAACGTGACATTGGTGCTAAATATGCTGATTGAAATGTAAAGTTGCATCGTGAATTTGGTGGCCGATTTCAGGACCTTTGTAGTTTGGAAAGTAACATCAAAATATTTTCATGCTCTTTGACATTGATGTAGAATCAGTGCCAATAGATTTCAGAATGGAATTTATTGAATTGCTGAATGACTTGGATCTAAAGACAAAATTTCTATCAAAGACGCCTGTGGAATTTTACAAGGAGTGTCTCCCAAGAACAAGGTTTCAAAACGTTGTTTGGAAGCACTTATCTTTGCGAACAACCCTTTTCTAAGACAAAGTATTGTAAGTCCATGTGTCGAAACAGAATTTCAGATGCACATTTGCGCGATACTCTCCGTTTTGCAGCATCAAGCATGGAACCAAATATTGCAACTATTAGTCCTATGCAACAAAGGAAGTAGTTTCATAAGTCACATTGCAAACATGTTACCGAGCAAAGAAAATAAATAGCAGCATACAAACGTGACTAATGTTATGCGTGTTGATTTTTGTTTCTTTCAATACACAAAATAGTCCGACACGCGGGCGCTGATAAGATCGCGAATTTGGCCCAGCATCTAAAAAGTTTGAGGACCCCTGAAATAATTAAGTGCGACAGCAATGATCAAAATATAATATAAAAAGCAGGACCACCACCGTTGAAATAAGGTCTTTTATATGAAAAAAATCATTGGCATTCAGGATATTCACTACTAAATTGGAAAAGTTCAACCCTGGTAGCGAAAGGTTTCGTTAAGATTTGCCGCATTTCACACTTGACTTGGAAAAAATTAAGGCGTTTAATTTAGACTGGCTAAGTCAGCTATGTCCAACCTGCAGCTGTCGGGCCGCATGCTGCCCAGTCGAATGTTTTCCTTGCAGTATAAGTAGCCAAGATACTGACAACCTGTTCTTATGTTGATAATCTCAAATTTGACATTTTTGATGCAGGTAGTCCTCAGTACCACTTTATCACGTCTGTACTGCATTGCAGTTGGGATTCAAACGCTTTCAGTACATCAGCTTGAAGTGAATTTGTTTTGCCAAGATCAAAGTAAGTCATTCAGTTTGCAGCCCTCATTAATATATCATTTAATGTGCGGCCCAGGTTAGCAAAGTAACATACTATTTGGCTCAGTAACCAAGTTCATACAAAGCGCTGCTGCCGTTGACTTGCCGCCAGTGCAACATTCACGGCGGAAGTAGCCGCGTGGCCCACAGCGTATTAGCAAGCTGAGATGGGGACCGCAGACAAGTCATGACACTCCAATACAAAGTAGAAAAACGAGTCTAACCAAACTGAATAGTAAAGCATTTGAAAAGAAGTTGCGAAATTTTTATCGATTGTCCAGATTACTTGAAGGAGACTGGAGACTTACATTACGGTCACAGCTTGTGCTTGAAAACTATAATTCGCGTGCTTTCTATAAATCATGCGTATTCATTATTTCTCTAAACCTTGCTTTAGTTATTCATCAAGCTTTTGCTTGCAGTTTGAGACTGAGGATGGGTTAATTACATGGTATCAATTTCCAGTTGAAACAATTGGAGAATTGATTCGTCTGCGATGCCTTTGTGGAGACATACTGTGGGTATCCAAATTGCGTTATTAAAAGCTCGGTTACGCATTTGCAGGTCACTACAAACATTTTTGAAATTCNTTATTTGTAACCGAATTTATGAAATAATTTGAAACCTCACGGTGGTCATGTTGTCATATAGTCTTACCTATAGATACAAGTAGGAAATAAAAACAAATCCAAGATACAGCAGTACATGAAAGCAAAAATTGAAAAGAACGACACCTTAAGATGAATCAAATACAGGTCTCAGTATTTTCATAATTATTCTCCCTTCTGAGAAAGGCAGATGCAGTTATAAGATTATGTAAGGGAAGCGCATGCGTAACAGAGGGACAGGGGTGCGAACCAATCTGCCCCATGGATAACTAAATGTCAAAACCAGATCCCCACTTGGCTTATATTTCAGTATCCCCACGTGGCTTTCAGTATCCCCACTTAGCTTATATTTCAGCTATTTGCAATTAGCCACAGTTCATCATATTCTCCGAGCTGATGTGATGGCAGTGAAGGCGATGCTGAGAAAATAGAAAAGTACAAAACATCTAACATGCGTGTGCATGCAACAAAATGCTATCTTTTGGCGAGGTATCGAATTATGCAAGACAAAGCAGTTGTTGCTGGACTCCATGAAGTTGAAAAAAGAACTGTGGAAAAGAATAGAAATACTTTGAGCCGCCATATTGATGTCATTATGTTCCTAAACGGTGGCCATTAGGCCTCCTTCAGATAAATTCTCCCTGGCTCAAACCTCTATACTGTAGCTGCGCCACTGATGGAAAGAAACCTCAAGTAAGCATTTCTTCTACTATAGAGTGACCCAACCGCCTTTTGTGTATTATAAATATGAAAGTTCGCCAACCCTTCATTGCAACATAACTGTGTAGTATTACTCAAAAATTTTACTGACAACTCTGATCTAAAGAAAACACAACACAGAACAGATTCTTACCGACGTATCCTCTTGCCGGCTTGCTCTCAATTACCACAAACACGAAACCTAGCGTAGTCAAAATGAAAGAAATGATTACTGAACATGCCTCTCGAAACTGGCATGTTGGACGTTGCAAAACATCATCCATCAGTAGAAAATAAAAAGTTGAAAGTGTGCAAGTTCATGATGCCGCTTGCAGTTGTAGTCCTACTCGCATGGTAAGATGGTAGCTCCTAACTTGACAAGCTTGACCATTGTTAAAACAATGCCTTTTGTTTTATCATATCAGTTTGTAATCGACGTCTCCACTGTGATCGATATGTCAATATCAATTGAAAAAGAGCCATTTGCAATTGACTACATCTTCACAAGCTTACCGGTATTCTGGAACCAAGTTAATTATCTGCGTACGCTTTTTCACAATGCAAAGGAATGTCGATTTTAAAACTGGCAAACACTCCATGGTGCACTTGAAAAAAGACTATTGAAAATACAGAACATGATGCCAGGAGGTTGATTATATTTGCAATTTTTCAACGGTCTCATCCTGGCGCTAAAGTATGCTCAATGATTGACTGCATTAGAAATGCTTTGCATCAAAATTCATTTGTTGGTAAATTATTTGTTGGCTTCAAAAATGCTTTGTCATTTGTGTAAAGCAAACCCAAAATGCCGCTGAGGACAGTTCAGTCTGGTAAAATGATGAAAACATTTCAAAAGAGTTGGACAGGTGTGGATTTCAGAGACGAAAACATGGCGGTTGCTTCGCCCCCCATTAGGACTTTCGCACTTAGTATTTGCATTGTTTTGTTAAAATTCATAGAAATCACTCAAGGGTCATTTTTAATAAGCTCTGAAGCAACTCGTAGGTTTTTCAAAACAAACCAAAAATTATTTGCAAATGTTGCAAAGGGGCTTCTCAAAAACTTTAATGGGTATTTTTGAGGCCGCTTTCTGAGAGTTTGGCCCGGGACCCTAAAATCTAATATGCACCCCTGAGGATGATTGCAATTTTCTTCAGTCCCGGACTTCGCGTTATTTATTTAGTGAAGCTTTCAACCAGTGGTTATGGCAATTTGAAGGTGTCTCGATTGGGATTGGGTGCGTAAATGTTACGCTTTTCTTCATGAACTAAGCTAAAAATAAAGTTAAGATGAAAGATCATGTTTTTCTCTTGAAACGGTCATTGTTCTTATCCCGAAGCTTTCCTCCCGTTTCGCAACCATTACTTTTTGCTGCAATCCGCAAACAGTCTGGTTTTCCGAGAAAATGAAGCAACAATCCGAAGCCCAACTGAAAAAGAAAAGGACGTACCTTAGTTAAACAAGTTTCTTTAAAAATAATCCTCGAAAACCACTGCTGTCATTACGCAAACTTGCACTTATCATTCGCCATGACATTAAAGGGGCTTGCGGACTGTGCGTTAAGCCAAAAGCGAGGAGCAATCGGGAAAGTGCTGAAATACGCCATGCTTGCTGTGTTTAAAGCAAACATGTTCCCAGTGGTGCACTTAGGGTTGGGGGGCCCGAGGCAAGACTGAAATAGGGGCCCTCTGATGACGTCATCATATTCAGCCAACCGTGATAACAACTTTTCATCAAGCCTAGGACAGGCATATGCGGGTCACGATGTTATGCACTTCTATGCCGCATTAGGGTTATGGTAAGAAGATAGGTGTTAAGCGCTAAATTTCGAAAAGCGGTTAGGTGTAGTGTTAGTTGTCCCGGCAAATTTGGCGGGAGCTCTGTGTAGTGTTTGTAACACTTACCAGTGTTCAAACTAAAAAATGTATTAAACAAAGAATCTTTTACCGAAATTTACACTTAATCTGAAAGTACACTGATTTTGATACTGATTGATGTAGTACAAAACAGGTCTGTTTGAACACAGCAAAACTCTTCGAATTTCACATGCACTACATATGCTCTTAAAGCAGGGGCCGCTTTTTCACAGTCGTCCACAGTGTATTATGATAAATTTCATTCTCTGACAGTGAAAAAAGTTTTTTATTTGGGATAAATGTTTGCTGTTACGTGATGGGGTCTTGTCAGAACTTTTCGGACCAAATTTTAACCGACAGTCTTTTTAAGATATTTGAACTTGGTTTGAATCTTTTTTTTAATTTACACATTAGAGGTGATGATGGGGGCCCTTTGAAAGCAAAGTACTTAGCCTACACATTGCAGTAGCGGTTTGGGGCCCCTTTGAAAGAAGCGCACCTACACACTGCGCAGTTGCTGTCGGGCCCCTTCGAAAACATTGGACTTGCACATTGCAACCTTCTGTTGCGTAAATTCCTCAGTGAAAATGAAGAATGCACTACTACTCGCCTACTATCAGTCGTATTCGTTTAATCTCACGTCGATCATATACCATCAGTGACGCAAATCATTCACTTCTGCGAAGCAGTCGTTCCGAGATTTTTCTAAAATCACAGCACCAGTNACTTTAAACCGCACGAACAGGCCTTATGCCTTTTCCACACGAAATGAGAACAGTGAATCAGCCTTGTGCCTTCACAACGTAAATACAATNAAGCAGCCTTTTGTCTTCATACAGGAAGAAACAGTAAATCGGCTTTATGCCTTTACACAGCAAAATACAAGTCAATCGGCCTTGTGCCTTCAAGAATAAACCAACTTTGCGCCTTCTTCACAAAAAATGAGTGAACTACTTTTAATCATTGATTCGCGAGGCACGCTTGATTACGCCAATCGGCGAAAAAGCCTAGAGCAATCGCAACTACTCGAAGTGACCGTAACGCACATTACAGTTGTTGTTGTGGGCCTTTTCAAAAGCAGAGTGCTTACTCAATACAGTGGCTGTAGGGTACGTTTTTCAAAGCAGAGTACCTTTACATTGCAGTTTCTGTTGGAGGCCCTTCTGAAAGCAGAGTACCTGCATATAACAGTTGCTGTTGCGATCCCTTTGAAAGCAAGGTACTTACACATTACAGGTGCTATTGGGGGGCACATTTGAAAGCAGAGTACTTAAATTAGAGCAGTTATGTCCAACCCGCGGCCCACGGGCCACATGCAGTCCCGTCGGCCATGGGGGCTTTTGGGGGCTTAGCCCCCCCAACCAAAAAAAAGTAACGACAATATCTAGCAAACGTCTCCGCGGGCTGTTATGCTAGTGTTGTAATACTTCCGTAGTTGTTCAACCAGGATTGCAAAAATACCTTCGGGGTTTCCCATGAAATTTTTTATGGACAGAACCTAAAACGTGGGACACTTAAAAAAGTTTGCACAGTTTGAAAATAAGTTTACTTTTGCTTAACTTAAGCGTGCACAAGCGAAGATTTGTGTTTGATACAACTAGTGATAACCGTAACGCACTCAGTCTCAACTATAATGCTTTTGGCAAAAATATATATCTGTGCAACTTACTGGTTATGTATCAAAGTTAACGCCACGGATTCGTGAAAGACTCAAACATTTTTTGAAACAGTGATTCAAAAGTGACAACACTTTTTGACCCTGAAAAACCTCGCGATTTAAAATTAAAGATTAATTCCCCTAAAATTTCACCATCTTCTACATAATTGTGCTTTCAGAGCAATCAAATTGGTCTCAGAATGAATTTCACTAATTTCATTAAAGTTTAGTTATACTGAGGCTTATCTGATTCGATCCAAGTTTCATAATAAAAATTCCTGCTCATCCTTGACCGTATTTCGCGTTTGTTCCTTATTTCAAGCTAGTTGGGAATTATACAGACCCTTAGCCAAGTTTTCAGGTTTAGAGTGCAAAATGATTTTTAGGGGGAAAGGCGTGTTCTTATTGTATGTTTTAAACAAGTTTCTTTATCTAGATAGGTGACGTTTTTTAGAAAAATACGGTCAATAACCACTGCCTTTCCTGTCTAAATCGCATTTTCACAATCACCCAGGCTTACTGGGACATTTCCGGAGGGGACGCGGCTTTTACCACAATTCACAAATTATTTCAAACTGATCTGACCTTTGAAAAGTAACTTGTTGAATGTCAAAAAAAGTTCACTGTTAACAAAACAAACACAGGTCCAGGCAGAAAAAAGCGTGGGGCAGGCATGCAAGTGACGCAAAACTGCACGAAACAAACGAAATGCCGCCAGCAGCATTTGCTGGCAATCTGTACAAGACCAATGCCGTATTTTGTTCGAAAATTCTAGATGTGCATAGAAAAGGCGTACATGAGGTTCGGACTTGGACATTTGGTATATTTAGACAAATTGACCAATTTTTATTACACACGGGGATCCTCTTACAACCAAAAGTAGCGAAGCTTGTTTACAAAAATCCCTGCCAATCAGTGGCGAACTAACAATCACAAACTATTTAAGACAAAGATTTAGTTATCAAAGCCATGCGACAATAGAAAATAACGAAGGTTAAAGAAATCTACAGCAACTATTTCAAAGTCAAGCGCAATAGCTCACGTTTCAGGTACGCGTAGAGTCAAACATCCTTGCCAATTATTGGAAAACTATCAATCACAAACTGTTTAAAACAAAATGATTTTGATTGTCAAGGCCATCTGAACATAGAAAATAATCTGAAAGTCTAAAAAATGTAATTACTTCAAAAACAAGCACAACTTTTCCCCCGGGAAAAACGCTTTGGGTATGCGTTTTTTTATTGTGCATAATAAATATCTCCAGCCAAAATGACGAATTTTACGAAAAACTGTGACATTCGGAGGCAAACCACGGACCACGTTGCAATAGGTAACTCATTTGAAATAGTAAATCTCGCAGAAAAGAATAACAGCTAGCTTCGCTTGAGCTAAACAACAGAATCTGCATTGCCACTTTGTTGTCATTGGAAAAAAGGCGGAATGCACAGATGCACAGAAAGTGGTTTGCCGCCCTTTCGGCAAATACTCTTTGTCGAATTGCATTGCCATGCAATCCAGTGCTTTCTTAGCGCGCTTGCGTGACCTCAACCTTTGCTGCTGACAACAGACTGGGATTGAGTTACTTATGGTGGAATACACAATACGTCGCTTGAAACAGAGATGCAAAGCCCCTTTGGCGCACCAACAGGCCCATAACAAGCTTGGGACACCAGGAGGAGCGAAGAGTTTTCTGAGAGTGGCCCAAATTTTTAGAACTGTGTCCAATAGTGTAATGTAATGCAACGTGCACGGGGCGATTTCGTAGTAATTGGTCATGGGAATGTGCACCAATGCTTTTTTTGTTTTGGTAACTTGTTGAAATCATGGGTGCTGAACGCATGAAGCTTTCTGCAACGCGTGTAATGGACAAGCCTGTACAGTTCAAAGTCCAACATCTTTCCTTTCGTGCTGGCACGGCACTGAATACTTCAACAGCCTTTACGAAATGCCAAAACCTTTAGGAAAGCCTATTTAAGGAAATGCATCATCTCGTGAAAGAGCCATGTTTTGGAGTTTTGATAGGTCTGAATGACAACAAAAGAGGCTTAACATGGATCAGGTGGTCGAAGTAGCAATGCAGCATGTTTTCACAAACTCCATTGAAAATCGCAATTACAAAGCTTGGACTTCGATCTTCATCCACATATGTCAAACTTGGTTTTGTCAAAATGTCAAATACTACCTAACAAATGTTGGTTTCGCTTTGCTTTTGTCAAATATGTCCAATGTTACCTGCATGACATCAATCATTTTGTCACGCATGAAGTTACGACTGGCAAATCAGTTCATACACTCAGGGGCGTAACGAGGGGGGCACAATTCCCCGGGCGCCAATTCACTATGGGGCGCTGAATCATCGCAGGGGCGCCGAAAAGTCCCAACAATGTCACAAGGACTTTTTTCAATACAGCAAATTTGCCTTCGAAAGAACTCAGATTTGACCATAGGGGCGCCAAACCTCTACCTTGGGGGCGCCGGTTCGACCAGGGGGGCACCGAATTTGTTTTTTGCCCCGGGCGCCATATAACCTCGTTACACCCCTGCATACACCCACCCCCAACCCTCTTACTCAGAAACTCCAAAACTTATGCAGGTTTTGATAGAAGTGTTTGAAAGAAGCCTTTGAAAAAATCAGCTACTGCGGGCAGGGCCGGCCTTAGAGCAAGTGCGGGGCTCGATTGGAAGCACTTTTGCGGGGCCCCACTCAGTGGCGTGTGCAAAAATTTTTGATAGGGCATCAAGCCATAATGATCGAAATCGTTGATGGGATAGAGCGAGGTCTTGCGCATGACTTGCGCAGTTTCACCTCTCCAGCAGAGACTTCAGCGCACAACGCCGTAATACCCAATAAATTCATGAGTTACTACACTTGATACCTCCAGAGAGGAGGTATTGAGTGAAGTGCGATTGCACATGCAGAGCTAAACCGTTTGCAGCAACAGAAAGAGATTCAATGTTCGATGCCGAGCATATTAGCCATGGACAGTCTATCGCTTTCGTTTCGTTTCTGGCGAAAACCTCTGTTGCGATTACAGTTCTCTTTGGGCTAAATTGTCCCTAACTTTCTAATTCTTGACACCTGGGCATGTAGCAGGATCATTTCCAATGGTTACGAAAAATTTTGAATTTTCATCCTCGCAAGTCTCATCAGATGCACTAGCCGATCAGCTTTTTTCTTTGTGAGACTCGACAATTTCGAAATGACTTCTCACTTCTCATACATAAATTTCCACTTCGACTATCTGGCATAACATTATCAGGCTGGCTGCCTGCGTTCTGGTCATCTTCACTGTGGCTTGGCCTTCTAGAGCTTTTTGCGCATTTTCTGAGGTAGTTCTGCTAAAATACTTGCCCAATGCACTTTTCTTTTTTGCTGTATTGACCTTTTTTGCCTAGGTTTAGCCCTCTTTTGACTAACACTTCATGTTTTCGACCTATGTTTCCTGGCCTTTGACTCATGGTACTGATCGTTTTAATTACAGAAAAAATATGCCTGTTGTTAAATAATTATCCTCAATTCCGCTATTAAAACCCAAAAGCAAAACACCAGTGTATCACCTGCCTATCACTTGTATATACTTCACACTTGGATGATATAGCAAGAGTCTCAAACACGCTGTCCGCGAGGGCGTTTTGTGCGACCCGCGATGCTTTTGGGAAATTTCAATAAATGAATATTTATGTCGTTTAGTTGATTCACCGGTGTTTATTACTCACGATTTGCCCATAACGTACGATAACTTTCGCAGGAAATAAGATGCAAAAGCTGTTTCTAGTAAGGTTCAGGTACCGCCATTGTTGCGTCAGCGTAATAATGTGGCCCTCGGGTTACTTTAGTTGTCCTGATTTGGCCCTCGGATCAATTTGAGTTTGAGGTCCCTGGGTTACAGTGAGACCCGCTTAGAGCAAAAACCGCTTATTAGGCAGGTTTTGAACGTCAAAGAAAAGTTAAAAATTTCTTTTCTTTTCAAACATGAAATATATAAAGCAAATAACTGTAAACATGCTTGTCACTTGTCTAATTGTCACTTGTCTTTAGCTAAAAGGAGGTGTTTCCAACACTTCTGTTACTTTACAAATGGCTTAATTGTTAATATTCGCAAAAGAAATTTTCTGCTTTTTAAGGAACCGCTATTTTTTGCACACCGGAAATAGTCACTAAGTTTATTTCAAACCTTATCGCCAATATCAGATTGTTTTATAACAGATCTCTACGAGAGTGGAATTGAATAAGACTGACTAAGCAATATGCATTTGCAATTGCGAACTAAAATTAACCTTCAGAAGACAAGTAGCAGTAACCGTTGAAACAGCAACAACTATCGAACCGTATTTTGTATCAACTATTGAAAATAACTTGACCTGCCAAATACGAAACGCTTGTAACTGAAACAGAAAACAGCTTCAAAACTTTATCCTCTCTGCTGCTACTGACAAAACTCAGGCTACACATTGCCGAAAAGCAATGGCCATTACTACGATTAAAGAAGAATTATGATGATTGAGGGCGTTAAAAAACGGTTCAGTTCATTTTTATTTTCGATGGGTTGCGATGGCAACGGGCCCACGCCTAAAAATACCGTGGGCCCACGCCAGCACTACACAAGCACTTTCGATTGAAAGTGTAAGTTTGTAGGCGAAGCGCAGGCTCCCTTTGGATAGGGGCCCGATTGGAAGCAATCCGTCCAATCGGCTAAAGGCCGGCCCTGAATGAAGGAATGGAGTTAATAAGTGCACCCCACCATTGTTTAAGTCTGTCCTGATTTTGCACTATATTTACAGCGATTGCGGGGGCCATCGTTCTTTAAGCCCCCCCCCCTACTAGTTTACCTAAGTCCTAAGGGTGCACCACCTTCCTAGTTTTCATTATTAATGTTTCAGTCAAACTGTCGGAGTTCCCTGCTCCTTCACCCATCTGATAATAGCAGCAGGCATTGCCGTAAGCAGCACGGCGGTAGAACTCAAGGGCGTACGCAAGGGTGGAGGTTGGTTAAATTCTTTTGAGCTTGATATTTTACAAAAGGTTTATTACCTGCGCAAAGGAGATTAATTGTTTTCGCATTCTTTTTGCTTGCTAATTTGTCGACTTAATGCAAATACCACAGAATACAGTAGATTTGCATGCAAATTTCAAGGAACACTGTAAATGGGCCAAAAAGTAATAATTAGATTTTGGTTGTAATATGGGTTGTCGTCTGCGTCCAGAAACCATCTCACCACTTTTTGCAAACCTTTCGTCCACTACGCATGCTTTAAGATTGTGTCAGAACCGTCGCCAGACAGTTTTCAATAAGGGGCTTTGTATTTCTGAGGGGGGATTTGGGTTTGTGCGGGGTCTTGACACTCAAAAATTCACAAAAACTCAACTGATTTATAGTGTTTCATGTTTCAATTTGGGGGGCATGGAGCTTCGTTTGGGGGGATTAGCGCCCAAAAGCCCCCCCGTAGCGACGGAACTGGATTGTGTTTCGCGAAAGGTCACTTTATCCGAAACAACTGCCTTTATTTTGTCTGTTAAGTCTGATCAGCGCAAGCGATTACCCCATTGGCTATATTACCAATTTCAGTAGCATGATAGAACTGTGGCAAGAGCTCAAAACCAGCAGTTTTTAACATGGAAGGATTCAGGCATTTGATAATGTCTCAGCATGGAAAAAGAAAATAAAAAAGTTTGCTGGACTTCTACACATAAAAACTTGAAAGTTTTCTTACGTACTTCATGCGCATTCACAATTCTTGTGTAGTTTAGCAAGATTCGATCTTGCAAACCGACGTGTGCGCCAGTCAGTCCAGCCGCACACTTTCTACGCTCGACTGCTCGTATTCGACGAGACGTTACCGCAGCCTCATTTTGCAGTTGCAAATTGCTCTGACGCAGTGATGAGTGTGTTTTACTTCCCTGTTTTAACGCGAAGCCTGATATATTTGCAGTTATGAACTTCTGTGTCCTATAGCGTTGAGTTTATTTTCCTCCGATATCCTAACTTGGAGCGCTGATAGTTTATGAAATAAGGGGAGTGCGTGTGGAAGAATATGCATATTATGTCAACAAACTTTGCCAAAACGTTAGTTTAGAAGCATGAATATGACGTCAAAATGTGACGTCACGAACAGCGCACACCAAACATAAAATAACCACCATATGCCGCTGAATGAAACCCCCCATGAAAAATTTCTGCGTGCGCCACTGGTAGAACTCCAACGCCTTTAAGTCCCGCGTCCGCCAAAATTTTGGCGCGGATTTTAAACGCTTTAAAAGCTATAACTCGCCAGCTACTATAGCTACAGAGCTGTTCAAACCATCTACGGATTCAGCAAGTCTTTTTGTTTCGATTAAAAAAAATTGGTTGATTTGGGTGAGGGGTTTTCTCTTGGTGACGTCACAAAGGAGGCAGGTTTTTGAATTTTCGACCCATTTTAACTGGCCCTGGGCGCTAATCCAACGAGCCATTTTTATGGCTCAAAACTTGTTTGGAAACTAACTGATCATCCGCGTCTATAGAGCCCTTGATTGACCTGTCTAAAACAACAGTTATGGCCCAAAAACCCCGTTGTATTCAAAATTCCGAAAACTGCAGAAAAAGCATGAGTCTCCCACTGACGGCATTTTTGCTAGAGGAAATTGCCGCGAGAATATGCTCGAGAGCTATTCGCGACCCTCGGGAAAGACTTGTGAAGCCTTGTAGTTTGCACTAAAAAAAAACTTATGAGGTTTGGGTTCGGGGTTTTCGGTGGGTGTCGTTAGAAAAAGGGTAGGTTTTGCTATATTTTGGTTATTCTTTTATGACGTCATCACCCGAACAAT
>JGI24158J21664_10000035_pt1 | contig 63442 bp, 32 predicted proteins | sample Ectturendosymbi3_FD_21664 | JGI IMG/M metagenome (IMG submission 21664) | reverse complement strand
CGTCCAGCAGCTTCTGGCAGGCCGCATTCATAACGATCTCCGTCACTCCCACCCAGAGCAGTTAATGAGACTCGTTCTTCGCGCGATCTGCTGTATAGTCAAGACTTAGAAATGATGACGCGTGCTCGTTATGCTTGAGATCATTGACTCGGGCCGCAGGTCACTTCCAGTCGCGAGGTATCGGTTTGATTGACGTGGAACCGGGAAGCCGCGCTGGGGTCGTTTTGCGCCAAACTGCCGCTGCGGTTTTTTAACGAGATGCGGAACCTAAGCTCGCGACGTGAAAATCAAGCGAAACAGCTTCAGGCGTATAAAGTACTGGCAGTCAGTAGAACTTTTTCAGAAAAAGTTAGTAAGTTCCCCGTTACTTCGTTTCTGACCGTACGCTCCCTGGAATCTGACGAAGTGGGATCTTGAACAACGACCGTTCAGTTCGTCGCGGAGTGAATTCTCGATCAGTTTCGTCGATGTTTCCTTCCTTTCCGAGACTTGACTCAACTCCGTTCCGTGAATACTTTTCTCTCTCGTTGATGTCATTCGTGTCAATCAAAGCAGTTGTCGTCAGTGAACGACCCCGAGGTCGCTGCCGCGCCCACCACAATACATCAGCCGACAGTAAACAACGCGCGCGCTCTGACAATTGTGGTTCAACGACGTTCTCCGTCGACCGGCTTCTATGCGACGAACGGCGCCCGGCAGATCTTACGGTCTGATCGAGGGAATGCTTTACGTTTAAACAAGTTTTTGTGCATGGATCGAAGAGATTGCAGACGGAACGGATGCTTGGATTAGTTCTTAGATGCGCATTTAGTCTGTTTTCGAAAGCGAAGCTACAATTTTTACGATCGTCGGTCAGTGCTTCGTCTTGGCGCGGTTTGCATTTCTGTTGTGGACTTTTCCGGTAGCGCTTTTACCTGCTGACTGCTGTGTCTTTTCTGCATCTGACATCATGGCTTCATGCCTGATTAGTGATTGTACGCGGGCCACTTCACCGCAGTTTGCTACCCGGCTACAAATTACAGGTCGACGTTTCTACTATTTGTGCCCATATAAGACGTGCGCCAGTCGCCGGATTGTTGACGACACGTCTTCTTAATTTGCTGTTGTAAACAACTGATTGGGTTTGCTAAACATCCGTAGCTTTCCCAGCGACTGGTTCGTGTTGTCTCTTTCTTTGTATTCTTGTTTTTACAAGAAACCTCGCCACTCAAGTTCGCACGCCATTGCACTGGTTAGTGCTGGTCTCGCGAACGCACCAAAAGTTGTCTTGAAACGGGTCTTCACTCAGTATTTGGACGGAGATTCTTGCAGCCGCATTGTGATCCTTAGACCAGGGGTGGGGAACCTATTTGCTATCACGGGCCACAAATAACTTAATATCGTAAAATTCTACCTTTATCTTACTATGAGGGATGGAGGCTTATTTCATCCTACCTTAAGTACCTGGTTATCATGGAGCTTCCTGGTGACGTGATTTTGTACTCTAAATTGGGTAACGAAAATAATAATGCGGGCCATATCATGTTCACGCGGGCCGCAGGTTCCGCACCCCTGCCTTAGACAATCGAATGGCAAAAATCACTGTCTGCTGACCGATTACAACACAATTCAAACTGCTAACAGCTGCTCATATTATCACCTAACGATTGACGGGTTGTCCACTGAAAATAGTCACGCAGCACTGATTTGCGGTGATTTACTTAAGCATCGGGAAATGCACCCTTGCTGGCCATTTTATAAACCTGTAGTGACGCGTCTGAAGAAAAACCTATCAATTTATACGAAAAAATAAGCTTTCCGATGTCAGCATGGAGCGCATGCAAAGGCTCCCTCTTTCAAAGTGTGAACAATTGGTGAGATGATCGAGTTGCTCAGATTGAGCTTCGAAATTCCTTCTGGATACATTGTTAAAATTTTTCTCTTACTTTATGCGTGACAAATAACTCGAAATGTATTGTTGCATGTTACAGTCCAAGACTATTTTCAAGGAAGTTATCGACGATTTTTTAACCTTACTGTAGGCTTCAACAAGAAATCTTATTTTATTTCACAATAAGCGATCAAGACTGATCGCCATACGCCGTAACGAATGAAGTACTCTACATAATGCTTCTAATTAATTTTTATTTTTTGTAGCATTGGTTATGTTTTTTTTATTATTTTGAATGCTGAAGCCAAGAAAACACTAAATGGGAAAACAGGATGAGGGCACTTAAGTCAATAACAACCGTTGCCTGATTCTCAGTTGTTTGAACGAAGTCACATTCATCTGTGCTCGTGGCTTTAGAGGTTCAGGCAGTCGCTAGATGTCGCTTGCTCCCTGTGCTAGTTTGACGTGCTCTTCATAGTGGCTTCGCTCTCTGAGCTTCCTCGTATACGTAAAGTTGTTATTGCAACAGAGTGTGCCTCCTCCTTTGGTCTTTCGCAGACGGTGAAGCACAAAAATCTTTTTTATCCATTGCTTTAAAATTCGTAATCGCCACCGTTTATTTTGTCTGAACGTGTTGAATTTGTGCCCAAACGTTGTGTCCAGGAGTGTTTCACGGAAAAAATGGAAATTTACGACAAATTACGTGCAAAGCAGGCTAGCCTTAAAACCTGTCTATATTTTGAACGCTGAAATAATTGCGATACATTATTTTAAATTTTAGGTCTGGAACTAAACGTTTGTCCTGTTACTTTCGTGAGACATAGCCACGCGCGACACATGTTTCACATCCGGCAACCCGGCGTGCGGTAGCTCGCTGCTGAAACGTTTCGTTTTCGCCCCTGGTCCATGCGCGCTCAACGAAGGCGGCAGATGTTCCGCATCCCTAACTCCTGTACGTGCTCTGCGGTTCTCAGGCCAGATTACACCAATCACTTTTCGCTGCTACTGCTCGTCAACGATCGATTCGCGCGACTGCAAGGTCGACGCGCTCCATACAGGCGAGCTGCCCTTGCTTGGAAATAGCGTGAAAACTGCCGGTCGGGTGGCGAGCCCGACGAACCGCCGGCGACTTGTCTTTGGTGGGCTGACAGTAATGCACGCGCGTCTTTTGCTTCGCACGTCGCACATGCCAGAAACTTCGTTGCATCCCTGTGGCAAACGTGTTGGTTTGCCTGATGCCTGACAGACCGAGGAAGACCTTTGTTGGGTTTTCGTTATTCTTTTACCCGACTCGTGTATTTATTGTTATGCTGTCAGTCGCACGTCCGAAGATCACCACGCTACTTGTCAGCAAACTACTCGGTGATATTGACTTCTGAGGTGAACCATGGACTGTCGTGGGCGCCGCATTTGTAATGGTTTTCATTATGGTCAGACGCCTTGTAGCTCAAAGATGTCGCTACAGCGGGTGTTGTTTAATTACTGGTAAAAGTCCGAGGCCCCATTTTCACCCGTTTGCAATATGTTGCACGTCACCACGGATTTAGAGAAAAAGCGATGCCTCTTTCAGTGACGGCATTCGCTCGCAACACACTCGGTCCGGTTGTGTTTTTTGATGGCATCCCGGAATTTCTTTCCAGTCGAAACTGCTTCGACAAAGTATCGGTGTGTCGATTGCAATAGAATGGCGAAAGTGTCCCGATCGCTCAGCTATGATGAAAAAGCATAACGACCGCATGCCTTCGGTGCTGCGCAAAGGGCACGCTATATTAATTGGACCAAATCTGCTATTGTTTGGACATGCTCCAACCGCCGTGTTGTGAAACCTTATCCAGACATTTATCACTCGGGACCTGTTGAGCCGCGACGGACACTGCACCCGAGCTGCGATCTATCAGACCTGCTTGGCCCGGGGTGGAACTCGCCGTTGCAGGTCGGCCGCGCCAGTGTTCCAGTTCGAAGGTCACCTGATGCCAGGCAGACGATGCCCTCGACTGGACAGGGCCACGATTTGGAATTGTACGAAGCAATGTTCCTGCAAAATAGTTTCGATGAATTGCGCTTTTTTCCCGATCGCTGGGCAGCTATGCACGCGTGCGCTCGCGTTCTATCGATGAAAGGGCGCCGCGCTGACAGAAATCGTGAGGTGTAACAGTACGTTTTGAATTACAGCCCAAACAGCAAACACTGACGCTTGTTCTGATGGCTCGTTTGTTGTCGTCGTCCGTCGAATTTCAAATCGTTGAATGGTTTTCAAACGCGTATCTTTTTTCACAATACGCTTCTTGTTACAGCACTAACTCATGATTTTAAAAATCGTTGTTGGCGCATATCCAAATTTGTCGGTTGCTGAGTTCAAAGGCAGTCAGCCTCAGAGGTTAAAAAACTGCGACGCTCAGTTTTCGAAAGCGTCGATCAAACGTTGCTAAAAAACGCAGACTTACTTTTTTTGCAGAATCACAGAATCAGACAGATTTCTGAACGGTATCCTGAGTCGAACAGAATTTGTTTAGTATGAGGAACCCTACACAAATATTTTGATTCATTCCTGCCGCTGCTACAACCCACGCCTGACTATTTATCATGTGCGAATTTTTCCTGCGAGCAAAACAAAGGTTGTTTTTTTCGCAGGACATCGTTGATTCTGGTGCGCAGCCGACAGTCTTGCAGCAGCTCTGCTTGCTGCCGTTTTCCTACTTCAGCAGTCCTGAACCGATGCTTGTTCTCATGCCAACGCTTATCGCTTGCTGCTTTGACAACCAGTCCAACCTTGCTGTTATGGAACGCGAGGCCAGCGGATCTTTCTTGGCATGCTTCATAAAGGTAAGTTAATTTGACTTCTAACAGTTTTTAGGCAATCGGTCGATACGTCGTCCCTTGCCACGGCCGGTTGCGTTAATCGAGGCGACGGTTTATTCGCTTATTAAATTCGTTTGGCTGAACGTGAAAGTGGAGCGGACGGCTGCGTTGAAAGAGATTGCACAATCGCTCGGTGAAGTCCCTGGAAGCAACAAAATTAGCGTTGTTTCACCGTTTCGTGAGGCTTGATGTCCGAATATCTAGAAATCTAGCAGGAATCGGTTGCATCCCAACGTTCTGACACTCTTTGTTGCTTTGCTGGGAGGTTCACGTCAAGTAGTTCCGATTTTGAGCAGTACATCGCTGTGACCTGCGCCAATGTATTTGCTGTTTGTCCTGTCTGCTGTACGTAGCTGCCCAGGTCGAGCGACGGAGCGATAACCCTGGGGCGTGGCTGACAATATCAAACGACGATAAACCAGTGCGAACTATTCGTCACAAAGTCGCTTGGGGAGAAATCTGTGATGTCAGGAACTTGCCGTCGACCTTCGCGTGCGAGAAGATACTGTGAACTTTTTTTTCTGACGTCGTACTTTCCCTCAGAGTCATGCAACTGTGGTTCTCGTGTCTCGCGTAGGCGTCTTGTTTTGCATTGTGCGGAACAGCTTCGCTGTCGCGTTTTTTTTTACCCACGCGTTTGTGAAATTGTCCAGTTGTGCCCAGTTACATCTTTGATGAGCAGATACCGCGGTGCAATTAGAAATTCCGTTCATCGTCTGAACCTTTTTGGGGTTATTTCAGGCTTTGTGGGTGAGTTCCATGTTCGCGTTTTTCGCGACCGAATAGCGCGCGTTTAATTTGAGGTGGTTGGTTTTGGTCTTTGGTTACGTGTGTATTTTTGTCAAACCTTACAAGGTGCTCTGTCACGTGTTTGTTCGAGCTTACAGCATTTGCTGTGGCGTAGACTTTGCGTGAACTTCTCCACGTTGCCATCTTCCTGCTGCTGTTGCCATTAACCTTAACGTCGAACAACCGGTCAGTGCCGTGCTCTTCACATTCTCGTGCCGTTAAATGCACTGCAAAAAACATCGAGGCGCTAAACGGCGCGTCACACGATGTGCAGTTTTGACAACTGATTGTATCTTGCCTTCATGTTTGCGAACCCCGATCTACTTGTTTTCTTAACCTTTTGTTGCTGCCCTTCTCCGCAATCGCGCACTTGTCGCGCAGCCGGCTTTTGTCGCGGTCGCGTTCCACGTGCTTTATATTCGCCCGAGGTTCAAAGGTCAAACGTGCTCTGCGGCGACTTTGCGATCAGATGTCAGAAACGGTTCTCTTAACGCGACGCAAGATCATACTTTGCAAGGTGCGAAAATTCTCCTGAGAGACGGAGGCGATCAACTGATGCACGGAATTATTCGTGGAAGTTGAAATCGTCCTGGTCCATCAATGTGAATGTGAACTCACGGAATACATTTTCCGACCTTCTAACGCCTTGTTTGTTCTGCCGGTGCTGAGCTGCCTACCCAAAAATTGATCTAGATCACGCTTTCCACGTCGTGTACAGTCCGCTTTTGAAAGACGCAACCGAACCATGTCGTGTTTTTAACATCCGGCAGTTAATTTCAGTGTGTTGTCAATCCAGTCTTGCTGAATTGTTACTTAGTACCTCCTTGTGTATTTGCTTAAACGTAACTGTACCCGATAAAAAAGCATCCAATTGAAAAGGTGAACATTCAAAAAAGAAAAGGAATTTAACGCGCATAAAATGATTTACGAAGAACACGGGCATTGTTTTTATCTCAAGCCTGTTTTTTTTATACAAGGAGAGATTTTCTAATGGTTGGGGCTGCTTGCAAAAAATGTTTGTCAAGTTCTATTTTTGTCTTTAAAATCCTTTTGTTGATCGAGTCGCCCTCGCTCCATTCAGTCTTCGTTGAAACGTCTTTAAAACCCATTTGCTGTAAATTCTTAAGGACATACTTTCGCTCGGGCGTCGTTTTCACGTCGCTTGATCCTGGGAGCTTCGATTCACATCATGCCGTTGCCGGAACTGCCGCGTGCCTGAGCGTGTTTATCGCCCGAGCATCCGGCTGCCCTATGTTTATAAACCATATCCATTTCCCACGTCCCGCCAACTTCACAACAATCGCGGTCAGGGCTCGGCGACTCGTTGGTCCCGTGTCACGCGTAACGACCCGAGCGCTTCGTGACACAACAAGCACTGTTAACTGCCGTTTTCGCTTGTGAAGCAGCGCGAGTCTTGCGTAGCTGAAAACGCCGCACGCTAGTTCTCTTCATTCGTATTTCTGCGTGGTCGAGGCGTTGCAGCGATCGGTATTGTAAAAGTACCGTTATTTGGTTTCTATTTCAATTGCCCGTGATACGCACCACACCTTCCACTGCCCGTCAGACCTGTCTGTCAAACCCTCCATGACCCTTTACCATCTGCGTTGTTTCAGGAATTCTTGAGTTTTCGTTTCGAACGCTGTCATATTATGCTCGCACTGCGAACAAGCTTGGGAAATGTAATGATGCCAACTTTTGTAACGCTGTCATGAATGCTTTGCAAATAAAAGTTTGTTGACTGCTGCAAGCGACAGTCGTGTTTCGTGGCGACGCCGCGAGTGCTGCAACGAAACGTTGTGTTCATTCAGGTTGCGCGAAAACCGATCGTTGTCGGATGCCCCGTGCAGTCAGCTTTGGAGCCGGTGTGTTGGTTGTCCGTCATAACACTCGCTTAATTCTACCATTTATCTCTGAATACTCTTGATGTTATTTGCACGTTGCACTTTCCTGACACCTGTGTGGCCGCAGGCAAGCCAATCGCTAACATTTGACCTTTCTAAAAACGTACAAAACGGCTTCTTGTCGAAACGACCAAAATAATTTTGTTCAAATCCCTTCCGCAACACAGTTTTTCTTTAGACTTCGCAAGTCTTGCAAGTTTAAGTCTCTTCTTGCGTTACCCGCTGCGGGTTTCGTGCGAATTGGTTCATGATCGTTTGACACCTCATCGCGACAGCAACCCTGAACAGCGCATGTTGCCGTTCGGAAACATCAACACTGTCGGCGGCTAGCGTAGGTCAAGTGCCTAAATCGCTGATCGAGTACTCGGTCCCTGCAGCTAAGCGGTACTGGCCACAGTGTCATGTTGCTTTCTGCACGCGACGCCCCTTGACCGTATTCTGTCCGCAGTGGCATGTGCGCGTGCTCGTCAAGGGTCCGGATGCGCCCTGAGACGCCGTTCGCGATGCTGTCCGTTTTCGTCGCCGGCAAGTGAATTTTTGTTGGAACCTCGCCCCGTTTTGACCACTCGACCTTAGCTTCGAGATTTTGTGCGCATGTGAACCGTTTTCGGCTGGGTTTGGAATGCGGTTTGTTGTAGAAAGCGCGATGGTAGTAAGGAAATGCCTCGCGGATGAGGTAACTGAGCTCCTGCCGGCAGGGGCAGGATCAGAATTCGCTTGACGTCGAAGTAAAATGTTCAAGATACAACGAACGCCAGTGTTCCCTTTCTCGAGTAGCGCCGTATCTAAACGTGGCATCGATGCGTCTCTTCGAACAAGGCATGTCAGCAGATGTAGCATTCCATCTTTCCGAACGCTCCGATAAATTCGTGGCGCACGAAACCGCTTCCATCATTCCGACTCGAGCGACCACATATTTGCGGACATCCTCCGATGCTAATCTTCGGCTCCGACGCTGTTGTTTGGACATTGCAGGTCACAACCCTCGCCATCCGACGTCCTATCGGTTCGCGTCCATCGCTGTTTGCGGAAGACTGAGATGTCCCACGCTCTCGCAGCTGCGCTGTGGCCTCTCTCAGCAGCCGCGTAAACTCATCGGCGTATTTGCGGAGACTGCCTATCTTTTCCATCGTCATCCTCTCCTGTATTGTTGTCGTTTATGTCTCTGTCGTTATTTCGTGGTGTCTGCGCGTCTTTTTACCAACTGTGGCTTAGCAATTGTTATTCCGAAGCGATCAATAGAGATCACGTAGGCTGTGTAGTTTGCCTTGTTCGAAAATGGAAGTGTTCAGGCAGACATGTAGTTTTCAAATGTATAGGCGCGTCGAAACAAACCTGCTGTTTCCACAAAAAAATCCTAAACCTTTTGTCTTATGATTGACGTCAACTTTTGCCGACGATCTCCTTCTCACATCAAAGCCACACTTGTGCGGGGGCTCGTAGCTCTCGATGGGATGGATTTCTCACAAAGAACGGCACGTGTTAAGTTACCCTTCGCTGACGGCCAAGACACAAAGGGATCGACCGCTGAATGCACCCGCTGCGCCGACACGCTTGTGCAAAATCGCTTGTCAGGAAGCGCTGTCGGTTCGCGTGGCTCTCCCGCCATTCCCCTGCACCGGTAATCCAGGTTCGAACGTTTAAGCTCGACGGATGCCGACCCACCGCGCCTAAGTTCGTTCCTAGTCATCCGCGCCCCTTATCACGCTCGTCTGAAAAATGACATGGAGCTAACGGACCTCTCCAGGCAAGGATCAGCTGCTGTTCGACGGGATTAACGGCGTCAGCGTGTAGCACCTGATCACACCAACTCTTGCGCCGCATTTGCCCTCGTTCCCGCCCCCCTGTCTCGCTCAAGTGGGCTTAGCACTGCGCCATACCAAGTCCAACATTGCTCCGGGACAAGCCAGGACTCTAGCGATCCTTACGGTCCTACAAACAAGAAATGTGGAAGGGTTTTGCTCCGACCGCGATGCACCGTCATCGTGTTTGCCTTGTTCCTTAAGGCTTTGTTATGATTAGGTATCTGATGGATGGGGTGGTTTCAATCATCTTATGTCAGTGCCGGCGCGATTTTATCCCAACGCGTTCTGGCGTCGCGAGATCGCCTGATATTAATTGTTCGATTGTTCACCTGCAACCCCTGCCCGGATTGAATAATGATTTTCATTTCAAGCCGTTTTGCTTTTTCTGTTGCGACCGTTAACAGCTGACCGTCGCTTTCATTTCTGTTATGTGGACATATTTATTTATACTTTGGTGTTGGGTTGCACTAAGAGAGTTTCGGTGGTCAAGAAGTAAAAAAAAACGATTGGTACTATGTTCTCGTTTCATCTGGTGCAATGCGTAATCTTCAGCCCTGTTCCGTAATTTATAATCATCAGCACTGGTTGTTATGTTGATTTATGATGCAAACGGTCAAAAAGTAAATTTTAGCTGTGTTTGCTGCAGGCAGTTATCGACGATAGAACTTGCAAAGATGAAAACATGTTGGCAGCTGAGAAGAAAAAGAAAGGCGGCACCGCGGAAGGTGGGTCAGAGCGTCTCAAATGTCTTTATATGATGCCCATTATCACCCTTGCATGATAACTTACGCTCCACTCAGCAAATCTGTCAAAATTCTCAATCTCGTTGGTTGTTACCATTATTTTGTCAAACTGAAACGCGGTTGTCCTTGCTCAGTAATCGTAGACTCGACTCACCACGACCTGACAATGCCCCGTGGCCTTGTTTGTTGTTTTAACCGGTTGTACTTGCGGCTCCGAACCGCCTTTCATGACGTCGTCGCTGTGTCTTTCTCAAAACCTTGTTGTGTTCGAAGCTGCCGTCTTGATTGTCCGCTGTAATTATTTCGAAAATGTCACGTGCACCGCAGCCGCCGAACGCCTACGACCGCCATTAATCGTGGAAGTCACTAGTTGTTGCTTGCGAACATCCAGCTCGCCTGAAAGACAAAGCTCCCGCACACGTGTTTTGGCGTGCATCGGCACGCGCGATAACAAAGTGATTGATCGAAGAAAAGGACGGCCCGTAGTACTTTTGACTGACGCCGTGGAGCTCTGTGTTCGTCCTGGTCAAGCGTTCTGTTGCCTCTGGCGAACACATGTGCTTGCATTGAAAGCTCGCTAGCATTGGCGAAAGGACGCGTGAAGCTAACACATGAGTATGAGGAGTGATGTTGTGTTCGAGGATTTCCAACATTGCTGGGACAGATCCTGAACCTTCTGACAAAATTCACTTAATTCGCTTTGAACACTGACCTTGACTGTATTTTGAGTTTCGTTGTAAATACCGCGAAATGACAGCTTCATGCTGGGCAAATTCTGCTCACTAGTTGCAGGAACGGTATTTCTGCTTTTTCAGCAGATCCTTCGGACCACAACGTAGCAAGAAACGGCGGCTTGTATCATAATGATTTTGAGCTCTGTCGGTTATCAGCGTTGACCTCACTGAAGGCGGGCGGTGCAGTTCAAAGCAGTGCGCTCCGTCCAAGTGTAACCTTTCACGCGAATTCTTTGATTATGCACACTCGGTTTTGCCGTGCTTCAAAATCAGTGGTCTTGATCGCGCATCGACCTTGGAGCGATTAAGGAAGCTATTTCTGTCTTAGCCTCAAGAATTTTGATGGTTGTCGCAGCATAGGCGAGATAAGGTGAATTGTTTCGGCCCCTATCTCTGCAGGGTCTCGAGGCGCGTCTGCGAATTTGCAAGTGTGTTTTGCCGTTTCAGCCGCAAGTTTCGTAATTTTTGTTTTTTCCACGATGTCCACGATGTTCTCTCAGCGAAGGTTGCATGAACTTGCCCACAGCTTCGAAACATTTTCAAAGATATTTTTATCAAAATTTTTATGCCCACTTTTCTGTATTTTTCAACTAGAGTTTAATATTCATGGAGATTCCGGCGATTCGGAGAATTTGACTTTCTTGCTGCAGATTTCTTTTTGAGTAATAAAACAACTCAGATCTCCATAAAAGCTTTCTGACTCCGGTGTGAAATTCGCAAGACAGTAATGGAATTGCCCTGTGAAAAGCTCCACGGTTTTGCAAATAGCGTTTATGGTCGTTTCACTTGTTTTTCCAACACATTCCTTATACCGTTCTGTATTTCGGTTTGGATGGAATTAACAGATGGTAAAAAGTTAATACGCACGACAGAAACCGCAAAAAAGAACTAAGTTAAGGCGGAGGAAGATACTATATATCCATCAAGTCTTGGTTTTTGCTCGTGCACACACAGTAACATGTGAAGCAATGGAAAGTTTTAGTAGAAAGTCACATCGAAACCCTGTCCTTTGTGAGCGTGCCACTGGCCGACTTGCTTTTCAGGTATCGCGTCATTGACATGATTTGACTCATACACAGAAGTTTTCTCAAATATGACCCATGATAAAGTGTCACAAAAGTTTTACCATCTTTTTAACCAATACCAAAAGCAAATGCCATTGTTGTTCAATCAATAGTGTAACTACAAGCCAATGTATTTATATCGTTTTTTTTAAGATCCGTTTTATAAATTGTTTGTTAATTCCAAATTGACCACATTATATTATAGATCTTTTGTTAAAAATATTGAATTTCTAGTTTTAACGCTTGGTTTGAATTGAACTAAGAAAAGTCGGTCTTGAATTGATGAGGTCGTAGCTTGAGAATCTCCTCTGTAATAAATATCTCTTGAGGTGAGAAAAGTCTGACTTACGCAGTTTGTTTTGGTGCAGATGGTGTCGCAAATGGCTCCCTGCTCAGCAACCCCTTCTTCACCACGGAATTCCTGCAGAAAGCTCTCCGTTTCTTCAGCAACGAGAGCATTGGCAAAGAACTTACGAACGTGGCGTCATGACACGTTGTGAGCGTCTGTCAAGCTCAGAAAGCGAACATGTTTTCTCTGTTTGTCCTCGCGAACCGCGAGATGATAAACGATGCTGTACATCATTTGTGTCACGCTGTTCGTAGCACATATATTTATACACTTTTCATGCGCGTGCGGGGCGTTCCGTTCTTGTTTTGTTTTCTTTTTTTTCGGTTAAAGGTTTATTTTTGTACCTGTGACTTTTCAACTGAGTTGGAAATTTATTTAAACCTCATTTTTGTATTTTGTCTTTCAAGCTTGACATTTTCCTTCATCATAATCCCGTTTGGTGACGTGCAACATGCGCACGTGGCTGTAGTGATGAGCGTTGCTGCTGGCATGTATGAAGCTCCACCAGAACATAACATACCTGCGTAGCGTTGAATTTCGTTGTTTGCTTTACGACTGAACGCGCTGTGTGTCGTAACGTCCAGTCGCGCACCAAGAAGCGTCGCAATTGTGTTCCCGTGCTTGCCGTTGATGATTGCAGTTCGCCGTGCATGTGAGCGTGCAGTGAGAAGCGCGCGGCAGAAAGCTGCTTGGCACGACCTTGCTCGAAGGCGCCCTGTCCAGATCTGGGTGGTTTGTGTTTTGTTGACAATAGTGCGAAAACGTTGTGACGTGCCAGCCGTGCAGCGGGTCGCAGGGAAACGAGACAGGAATCTCGGCGCGAAAATGTTTTTTCTGTTGATGTTGCATGCGTCTGTTTTGTTTTTCGATCTGTCTCTGTGCGGCTTCTCTTGATGTTCGAAGACAATGTGAGATGTGCGTCAAGAACAGCATTTTGAACCTGTGCGACCCCTCGACCTCTCAACCATCACTGTGTGCTAAATAACCATATTCCGCCAGATACTTGTGGCACGTAACAGTGCCGTGTAGAATGTCGTTTCCTCGTTTTTTTGTTGTTTGCTGGATCTGACAGCAGAATAAATGCAATAATGTAGTTGTCTACAGGACAACGTTTGATACTGTTATATTCGCTGATCCTCCCTGTTCCGTCTGGTAACGAGCAGCATAACATAAAATGCTGATTGCTTGCAGTCGACCGTCGCCAGCAGCAAATTTCTTGTTCAGGTTTTCCAAATGCACATCATCGAACTGTGTGATCTGTTCCGGCAGAAGCGCGGCTGCACTGAGCGTGAGACGTTGATGGCATGACGCTGCTTCGGCCGCGCTGCGATTTTTCATTCTCAAGTCGGCGCCTCCAGTCTATTCCCTGATCATAAATACGGTTGCCAGTTGTACCTCACTGCTTGGCGTCAAAGGTGAGTACGATGCCATCCAACCAACACACGGAGGCACCAACACCCATAGCTGTGGTCCCTCGCTTTCAGTTCGGTCTTAATCTATCCACTTTCCAGAGACTGAGGCACTTAAGGCGCGTTGCTCCCGGACAAGCATCATGTCCAAGATGACACTCTACATTATCGTCTAACTGTCTTGCGCTGATGCATTTTAAGCAGCGAGGACCTTCGCGCAGCGACGCCGTGCGACACCAAAAGCATTTACGACTTCGCTCCCGTCCTTCCATAATAGCTCGAATGCTGCTAACCGCCGATAAACCCACACTTGGTATTTACTCGTTGCCGACCGACCGGTCGATCGCTGTCGATTTGCAGGAACATGGGAACGCTGCGCGAAGATGGCAGAAAGTATCTGCCCAACCAGTGGCTAATCATATCTTGATGTGGTATCCATTAGGAAGACGAAGCGGTGCTGGCACTGCAGCTTGGGATTTCTCGCGGCGAAAAGATGATTTCCAATTTGGATTTATTCGAGCCTGTGTCTCGGAAGTGGATTACAGTGCGATTGAGTCGCCAAGGAGGCCAGGCTTATGGAATGCTGTCGTTGATCGGCAGTGACGCTTTCGTTTGTTTCCGCGCATGAGAACACTGAGGAGCTAATGCAGTCGTTCGAAGTGCGATCAATGAAAATGATGCGCTGCTGGACAGTGAAAGTGAAAACAGGTTTAAACCGCATCGGCTTGTCGCAAAGAAACTTTCGTGGCGGATGTGGTAAAGGTACAATAATTTTGTCAGTAGTGGAAGCATAATCAGCGTGCACTCGGATTTTCTTGAGAGATTCGGAGCTGGTACTTCATGACTCAAAGTCTAAAAGGGTCAATCGCATTTGAAGGCTGTAGGGGCATGTTAATAATATGTAGTAACTCTTAGAGGTATTATGTAGTAACACTCATCAATTATATTGAGTGAACTATTGGTCTAACGAAGAGCTACGCGAATCTGGCAAGAAACTTAGTTTGTTAAAAACTTGGTCGCTTAAACTCGTCGAGCACAAATCCAGCACTCGCTTTCTGTGGTTATGTCACAGACTAAAAGACCAACTGCTGGCCAGCACATGTCAAAGCGTTGAAAACAAAAAAAGTTTATGAACTATGCAGGTTATGAGGTTCGTTATAGGCGCCACGAACTTTCACCAGATGGGGTGCTGTGTCTCCGGGTTCAGTGATGACCTTCGCGTTGTAGGGACCACTGTTAACCAGGGCTGTGGAGCCGGTACTAAAATTTGAGGCTCCAGCTCCAGAACATTTGGGTCCAAAAAACAGAAAAAGACATAGTTTGTGGGTCAAGCGAGTTATACCAATGAAACAATCTTTGAAACCGGCACCCAAATTTCAGGCTCCAGCCATCCAAAACTGCTTGGCTCCGGCTCCACTGCCCTGCTATTAACACATGGGTCGGTGCATGTAGGGCAAAGTGTGTTGCACGTCTCTCCAAATCAGACCTACAAAGCAAATGAAGTAACCAAAACGAAAGTTCTGACAGTGGGTAATCAGAAATGGGAAACAGCCCCCTTTCAGCGCGTTAATCCGAAATTATGGCGTCTGTTTTTCGCGTCATGCACATGCTGTAAAAACACCACCCGTCCCAGTTGGAGGATTGAGAAACCTGCGCGCTTCAATTGCCATGCAGCCCTTGACATGGGCTTGGAAACTTTCATTTGCTAAGACATTCAACCACGTAGACGTACTCTTTGTTTGAGAACAAACTGTATCAATCTTCAATTTGTTTGGATTTGACGACATCTCTTTCAGTGCATCCTCGACCCTGATTCCATTGGGCTTGCTTCACAAGAAAGTTATGCTGGATCGCTTCTCGCAGACAGTATCCTGAAATAGCCGTGATTTTGCAACGGCGGTTTCGTAAATTAAGTTTTGAACTGAAGTAACGTTACTGCTTACAGTTTTAAACAATGATGTTTTACGTTACTGCATACAGTTTTAAACAATGATGTTACCAAGCGTTATTTTTCAATGAACTTGATGACTGGAACAAATCAGGTGCAAACAGTCAGAGCAAGATTATTTTTTATGGTTAAATCATTTTTGTTGGCTGTATCGAAGTTTCACCCACATATTCGGTGATGTACGCATTAAAGACGCTTGCGAGTAGCCTGTTATTTGTATTTCCCTGGAACCGGAGATTGACGACAGATTTTGCACCGTCAGTTTTAAAGCGATAAAATTCTTGTTTCGAATTTCGAAAGTTTATCCACTGATGCTATGCTATTCCGATAAAATGCTTTTTAGGATTTAATCAAGCTCTTTCGGACGATACTCTGTCCACAATTTCGAGTTTCTGGAATAATACCAACTTTAAATCTTAAGGAATTCACTTTCAACACAACAAAGCAAGTTCGAATGATGTTCGGCGAAGATCGCTTACGGCTGCGATTTTTGTCCTCAGGCAATTAACCCTGCATGCTTAAAATTGAGGTAAATGTGTTCGAAAAAATATGGTTTTGTCAAAGCGGTAGACAGGATAATAAATCTCACATGTACGAACTTCCTTGTATTGAAGCACGTGTCTACTATCAATAAATTGAAAAGGTCTTAAAGGAAAATGTTAAAGCTTAAGGAGGAAAGTTATGGTTCGAACTTGGCCATACTTACGTTTGCCTCTCACAACCACATCACCTTGGAATAATTCTGAAACTAAACACTTTCTTTGGTCAACTGGTTTAGGAGTAACATATATACTTGTCATCAAGAGGAAGAACAAATTTCGACAGCTTCGACCTCTACGAAAGTTTCAGTCTGATTGAAACAAAGTTTTGTGATATATCCAAAGCCTATCCCATGAAACTCTTATAGCAAGTTGACTTCATTATCAACGTTCACACCGCTCTTTTACGAAAATGTTTGAAAAATTTAGTGGGTTGTATTCATTCTTTCTGGGAAAAGAATAAACTATTTGGACAATTTGACATGACTGTTTGTCACCCAAGTAAAATTAGTTTGGAAATACGTTTTGCTAAAACTTGTTGCAGGCTAGGGTTTCACCGCACGACCGATAAAATAAGCAACTGCAAAAACAAACCTATATCTATTCATTCTTCATTACAACCCACTTTACTTTTTATGCATTTTTCACACAAGCATTCTTTTACAAGATATGCGGTTGACTCTGTGCATGAAGAAGACCACTCCAGCCGATAGTTTGAAAGGATACTGTGCATCATAAGACTTACACTAGAACCCTCTCTGCCTGAACTGAAAATGCTGTGTTAAATATTTTTGTTTTAATGACCACTTTGTAACGCGTAGCTATTTTTCTTCACCAGGAAGTAAGCGTCAGCTGACCCTTGAGTTTTTATAGTACCTGAAAAATTTACAGCCATAAATGTATTAAATGTGACGGTCAAGCTTGTGACTCACTTCGAAGTTATTGATTTCGCTTTTACATTCTACGGCAAAGCTTACGTTGAGATAACTGTTACACGCAGAAAACGCTGGCCATTAAACGTTTTGTGCCGTAAATGTTATGTATCACTCCTGTTAAACTTAATACCAACTTCATTTCAAATTGCCTATGCTTAATCCGGCATGTCGTTTGTGCATACAGCATTTTAATGCGGCACTTGAAATATCGAAAACGCTATGAATGGAATCTTGTTAGTTTTTCCTCTTGCACAAGTAAACTATATTCGCTTGATATATACTTTTAGATAACACACGATTTGCTCATCCACTAAAACCTGTGAAATCCTGAAACATATTTATTTTGTCAAAATGGCAAATGGAAATTTATTGCGATACAAACAGCAATGGCGTTTGTGCCAAATGTATGGCATCAATTACCACTTGTTTAAAAGGATACTTTGCAAGACTATTTCTTTCTCTAATGAGGCAGAAGCAAAGAGTATTGTCTGTTTGTAAGCTTAAGGGTTATTGGGCAGTTTTAAGTTTTTAAATTTTGTTAACCCTGCGTCGACCTTCTATACTAATTGAGGTTAACTTGACGAGCTATGGAAATTTTTCCAAAGCCTTTGCTCGAAATTATTGTTTGCAGTTGTCTTCTCATTCAAACTAAATTAAAGATCCGAAACATAGTTAAATTTCTTTATGTCATCGAATTACATCTCAGCAACGATCCGAAGTGTGATCTTGATCTCTGTGGAAAATAACACTAATCATGTGTGTTTAACCGAAACAACTGCAGAGGTTCACTTGCCCCAGAAACACTTCACCGCTTGCCGTGCACAGTACTTTGCAGTATGTGCAGTTCAGCTTCCGAGGCACACATTTTCATTGTTCATAGCTTCTATTTTGTGAAGGCCTTTATTTTCGCTGCGCATCTTTCAAAGTTTGCGACAAGAACCCCTAAAAATATTATTTCACGACCTGACAACCTTACCAAAAGTGAAAAAATGCAGAGCCAGAATTTACTTTCTCGACAAGCACACCTCTATTACATTGGGCAAAAAAAGAATGTTATTCCTGGGATTATGACGTTCTTACTTGGCGCCATCACCATGAAGAAAACTGTCATAGAACGACTTAAAAACGGTATTTTCAGTTTTTACGAAGTACTTGCTGACGAAGAATCAAGCATGGTTTTTCTAGATGTGCTGAAGAGTGCCTCGTAGCAGACGTGTTAAAATGTTGGTGGTTTGTGTCCAGTTATTCAGTCAATGTAATGGTTTAAGAGTGAGTCAGGATGAAAACTTGAACTCAAATAAGCAAGAGTAAGGAAGAGATCAAATCAATCTACAATCGTTAGACACAGTTTTTTTGTGCAATTTGTCATGTCTACTTGATTTGAATTAGTTAAATAGCAGTGTGATACCCTATATTCAGAATTCATTCAAAACTGCCAAACACCAGCAAATTAGTTCCACTTGTTCTTTTCCTTAAAATTTGCATACCGGTGATAACCGCCAAATCAAAAACCGCATTGTTGCGTTTGTTACACAACACGGGTGCTTTGGCACGCGCAAACTTAATTTCGCCATTTTCCACGCCAGAATTCAACCCGTGGAGCCAAGCTCTCGACACCGCGAGACCGCTTCATGGCAAACGAATGTTATCGCGCTTGGCCTATTGCTCGCGCGCAGAACGAATCCTCGAACAAAATCGATTAATGCAACGCTATTGATCGCTGATTAAAAGCTGCTGCCTTATCAATCATTTAGTGAGAGGCTTTCGGACTTTTGCCTTTCCAATGACAGTTGCGCATCGCTCGCCTGACGTTGATGCAAAACGTGTCACAAAAATTCTGGAGATAAGGCTTCGGCACAAACGTAAAACGCCGCAGTGAGAATTTCTTCTTTCAATGAAGATTAACCAACAGCGGGCCTTCGTTGATTTTTCAGACTTCAATAAGGCTCGTATTGGGTGGATACTTTCCTTGAAGCCGGCGGCATTCCTTTAAAAATAACCGAAATAAAATGGAAGCCATTCTTGACCTAGAACGTTTGCACGAGCGATACCACGAAGTTAACACCCGAAATGGGGAGGGATGCGCCCTGTCTGAACGAATGGAAACTGCCAACCGTTTCACTTTCAAAGTTGTGCCGGGGATGGGTCTGCATCCTTGCATAGAGTAAAAATAATTTTGTCGAGAAGAAACCAGCCTCCACAAGGCGGGTCGTTGTATTCGTGCTGCGGTTGTGCTCGCGCTCAATTGGCATCCTCTGTCTCTCACACCTAGCGGCGCCACGCCAAACGAAACAGCCAAGCGGCATAATGCGTTTAACGACCCCATGACAGAAAATGAGGCCTGCCGGTCACGCCGCGTTTGTCATAAAATGAAAAAAAGCGTGTAAAGGCACCAACCGAGGCTGTTTGGAAACGATTCTGTCGCCGTCACTTGCTCATCCGTCATCGCCGACTTAACCATTTGCACCCAGACCAGATCTTTATCGTCACCAGAGAGCGCTGCTCGTTGTTTACAAAGGGTGTCATTGATGACCACCGAAACTTTGGACTTGATTGGAAAACACACCATACAGTTTTGGAATGCTGCATGAGGTTTTCATGCCCAGGCAAAAATGCGACACACTCTCGTCGCACTGCAATTTGTTAAAGTTTAAGCCACGCATCACATATTCTCAGTGTTTGGCGTATTCCCACACACTGACACTTCCCCATCATAAAATCGTGAAAAAACTTTAAAAAGTGTTCAGAATTTCATTCATTCAGCGGATTCGTTTGAACAAGCGTTTTTTCACTTAATTTGAAATTTTTTACAAAAGTTTGCGTTTTACCTCAACGTCATATGTGGAACTACAGTTTATTACAATTAATTTCCAAGTTGCACAGCTCAGCAAAAAGAGAGCTGATCATTTTGAAGAAAGTGCATACGCCAGTAAATCATTTTAGAAATTCCAGGCGTATTTATTTCTACTCTCGGGCGATAGACATTGGCTTAAACTAAAGTAACAGCATAGGTCATACGTAAACACAATGGCCAAAGATGCTTTTAACCTATTTGTAGCAACATCTTAATCAAAAAACTGGCACGCTTGCAGTATTTGATTTGCAACTTGTGAACACATCGGCTTTCTTCAGGACAGGTGTAACGCATTTTTCTGAAACCACGCTGCTGTGGTTTAACTTTAGTGTTAAGAATGTGCCTGTAACCTGTCTTCAATGCAGTTGCAAAAGTGTCTGTAACCCTCTGATTCCGCCGGCTTCAATGCCTTGTACTACGTCCTGTTTTGTCTGTTTTTATCGACCTGCGTTCTGCAGAGTGGATGTGTTCATACTATGGACTTCGTGTCTGCTCGTAAACAAATAAAGTAAATTAAATTATCACCATTTAGGTTTGAAGAACGGTCGCATCCGCCACATTTATTACATGATGACTATCAAACTTCTTCAAATCGTTTCGTGTTGTTTTTCTTGGTCTTACGCATCAAACTGATGCAGTGCTACCAAACATGCTGCCTTGGTTCTGACGAAGGTTTTAATTGATATGCGACGGAGCACGACGGCTTAACATTCATTTCATGAATGAAGCTGTGATCAGCACCAATCCGCAGCACAGAGCATCTCTCGTTTGATCGCGGCGTGTGGCACAAAACCCATCTTTGTCTGCCTCAGATTTTGAAAGAAGAAAGCTCCGGCCGTTCATGACGTGTGTTCGTTGTGTTTAGGAAAACTCATTCTTCTCGAGATTGTAGCGAGATTGCCACAAAAGGACTCTTCTAGCTGAATTTAATACATTTAATAACGACTTTCAATTAATGACATTTCCTGAAGACTAAAACCGAAACTCTGCCCTCTGTTGGATGCTTGTTGAATATTTTTCAAAACGATTCTAAAGCAATGAGTGACTTTCCAGGGTTACTTGACAGACATAAGAGTTCAGCTCATTTGTTCTACATTTTTCAGTAACCGGTCAGACCACATATTTGCTTGCGAATTTTCTTGTGCGTTAGTTTCTAACTTCTTGAATACCTAACGTTTTACTTCCTGCCTAAAAGCAATCGTGTTTTCCCTTGTAAATAGGGACAAATTTATCTGAAAAACAAATTGTGGTTTAACAGCTGTCCAAACTTTTCCAGCAGATAAAATTTTCTCACCCTTTTCAGCGAACACGGTATTTTCGAGTTTTGATTTTCAATACATATAGAAATCGATGAGTTTTGCAGGCACGAAATGCATTAAGTGCTACTTCAGGAATGCGAAATGGCATTGCAGAAAATTTGTTATATTTATGCACTAATTTTATTTGCTGTTCAAGTGTAAAACAGTTTGCTCTAGAGGTTGTGTGAAACATAAGTAATGCATTTATACAATGATGCTGTAAAACAAAACTCTCAAGATCGCTTGAGACTATCTCAAAGCAGCATCTTTTCATTCACTGAATCCTGTCAATGACGAAAAAATTGTTTTCGAAATGCCCAACATGGTTTTGTTTTGTACATCGTTTTTCCAATATTGCTCCAAAATTTTACAAGGCGTATTAGAAAATGTTCTCCAAGAGCAAAGAGAAATAAAAGTGCTCATGCGTGCTATTTGTGCTCTTAAAAACTGCTGATAATAATTAAGCTTCAAGGAGTTTAAAAATTATGCTCTGAATATGTCGAACAACATTTAACTAAAAACTGTTTTTTTTGTTGTTTTTTGTTGAATCAACTCCACTTGTTGACGGTAGATATTTCTAAGTTGTACAAAGCTTTCAGAATGTTTAGGATTTCCCAAAACCTACATTAAGATTTTCATTACGTGCAATTTAAATAGCTTGTCATTTAGCAATCTTTTTCAGGTTGGCATTTAGCAGTGCTTCACAACTTAAAGACAAACATTTGATACTCTAAGAAAGATGAGCTTTTGAAGTCATCACAGCCTACTAGAAATGAGCTTTTTTCATTACGTTCCAGTCTGTGCTTCAGTCTTTTTTTAGCCGATGCTTTTGAAAGTGATCAACTTAGTGTTTCAACAGTAAGAATGCAACTGGAAGCTCTTTACCTCGTTTTTCAGTGTAGGCAAGAAAAAACATTTGTCAAAACACAAATACGAAATAAGAAAACAAGTACAAAATTCGACAAATCACCGTTCCTACATTATTTACATTATACCGTTGGCAACACTTATCAGCCACATTGACAAGCTGCAGTCAAAAACAGGTCAGTTGCAGGTGAAGCGGTAACCACCCCGGGATGAATTTTTGTGATTTAAGTTGTGATAATGATAAAGTTGCAGAAAGCCAAAGCTGTGTTGATATGAAAACATTAGGAAAAATTTTTGTAATAAAGATGGAACTTTGTGCTTGGCAAAGGGCGCCACTAACGGCCGCATTCGATTTTGGCTGTGAAACCGTTTCGAACGAAAGTATTGGAGTCTGGAATCCTTGTCCTTCGTAACAAAACAGACGTTCTCACAAGATCAAGCTAAATGGGCCTTACCAGGATTTCCTGGAGCTAACAATTGTCAATACAATCTGTCAAGATCTTGGTTTTGCTCAGGTACGTCATCGAACCAAGCAAGCAAAAGGACACAGAAGCAAGGCGCCTTTCAGTAAACAGCAAGCACATCGCAACAATGAAAGTTTATCTTCAACCTTCATCTTTCAGACAATGCCAGCTTAGCGGCCTGCCTGTGGTGACATTGTTGTTTCAGTGCTTCGGATGCCCAGGCCAGACGCAAAATTTTTCTTTTCAGGTTGTAAAGCCCGCTCTTGCGATTATCGGAAGTTTTCTACGAGGTTGCACGCCATTTCGTGTTTACCAGCGATGGTCACGTCTGTTTATTCAGTATCTTCTGAGCAGCCCTTTGAAACCCAACTGGGTTGTTCTGATTTCCGATAGTCGGCCGAGCCCCTACCTGGATGGTGGAATGAGGCGTAGAAGATTTGCCCGGACTTTTAATATTGACTTTAGCGTGAAGGCAACATTTTAATAATTAATGCTAACTGTGCTAACTACTAGCGCTAACTAATGTACCCAGAGATTTCGATGTATTGTTTAAAACAGTGATGTTCAACCTGGTGGTCGCAACCCCTGTGGGGGTGGGGTCGTTTGCCTTTTCTGTAGGGTCGCGAGAGCTTTTAATAAAAATATTCGTGGTTACCTCTATATTTTATATTTCGTACGTGGAGCCACTTTTTGTCGTAGCCAAAATAATAGATCACGTGACAAAAATGATAGCCTACTTTTTCATTCACAATTGTTTTAAGTGTGATTATGACCATTACAAAGCTTTGAGCGTGATTATGACCATTACAAAGTTTTGAGTGTGGTTATGACCGTTGTAGTACTGTTGCGTTTGGCAACGCACAAATTACTCTGTGACGTAAGAATGTGCTGTGTTTGTAAATTAGATATGTGATTGCGGTGGCTAATTTGGGAGTTATTCTAGTTTTCAATGAATTATACTATATGGAGTGGTTTGAATACGGCACGGGTCTCCCTCACTGATGCTGCCATGTGCATGAATTTAATAAATGAGTCTTTGTTCAACATAGTTATATCATACGTTTTTTTTAGTCATTGAGTTTTTCTATTGTACAAACATAGCTGCATTACATAGCCTATGCCTGATTGGAAATTTTCGGAAGGGGGTCTTTAGGTTAAATTGGGTTGCAAAATGGATTGCCGCATGAAAGACGTTGAAAACCACCGGCTTAAAAGAAACATTTTNTCTGTTTACACCATACTAGCCCAGNCAGTAATCGTCACAGTTGTTGTTCGTTTATTCGTATGCGCGAGACTATTTTCAAATTTGAATTTTTGTAGTAAGATTATAAACAGCAAAACAACTTAATCTTTTATGTAATCCCAATTCCTTTAAACTTTAACGGAAATCTTGAAACGGCGTCCATTTGGGCAGAGTGCATGAATTGTAAGCTGAGTGTACGTTTTTACTGCTGTTCAACTGGTAGCTTTTCATCGCTTATCTGATGGTCGGCGGTGAAAGTTGCGTTATGTTGCAGTGCCTCCAAAAGACATACTCTTCTGTATTCCGGTGCTGCCAGCGAGCTCAGTCAGCAGAACTTCATGTTTACTAATTTCATGACTATTGATGATGACAAAGAGCTAAACACAACTTCTTACAATCGCTTTGACTTTTAGATGCCCCGTTTATTCACACAAAAACGCAAGGTGCCAAATTACTGTTTCTGTTCAGTCTCTAAGTGTCCTCTTCAGCTTTCTATTGGAAAGATAAACCCGATGATAAGGGTCGCTCTTGATGGGCAGTTGTAAGAACAACGATCACAATCTGCATCCTGACACGTTTCAATTTGTATTTAACACCCTCGTCGAAAAGACAACTATCGTCGTAACCGGGCCCGAAACAAATTCCCTGATCGCCATTGATGGCTACGGGTCCTCAGAAAGTTAGCAACGATTTGCAACCAAACCCCAGTCTTATTGTGCTTGATACAACAGTGGTCGCCTTTCGTGGTTTTGTCCTCAGTTGTATCGTTTACTTTCTTGTCTTTGAGGGCGCTTGCCGTTTAAAGTATATGACAATAGCAAAGATCTCTTTTTTGCAGTCACCAGTAAACCACCTTTGCCTTCGGTTTCTCGACAACGCTCTTTACCAAGCATTATTAAGCGGATCTTTCTCGCGGTTTGGAATACGACACGCTGTCTTTTGTGTGCGGTAGAGCTCAATCATTGCGGTGAGTTTCCCAGTTTGCTGTTTATGTGTTTACTTTGCTTCACTGTTACTTTGTAGCTACCAGTTTTGTTCGTACCATTCGTGACTAACTTACTTGAAAAGCATAAACAAGCCGCTCTCTAGGTGTTGTTCCAGGCTACGTCATCGTGAGTCGGGTTTTTGTCGTTCTGCAAACCGGATCTGTCGAGTGAGTTTGATAGAACTGTGACAGCCCCCGCTTCGCTTCGACGCTTTGTGCGTTCGGAGAGGGCGTCCTGGCCTACAACGATTGATCGATTTCGAGGATTTTAAATGCCAGGCATGAACCGCCCACCCAATAAAGTTAGATAACTGTAAGGTTATTCTGCGCAGTGTTAGAGCAAGCAAGTAGGCTTTGCTTCTCCCATTCCTTTACCTTGCATATACTACTTCGACATCTTGCGATTAATTTTGCACTCCTTTGTAAGAAAAACACGATTTGCACTCCTGTTTTCGTAAATCCTAAAAATCTTACAGGTCTTTTTATTCAATTCACTTGGTGTCGCTTATGGTAAAGAGCGAAAAGCGCAAAAGCGAATACATTCAAAAACTAAATCTTTTAAACTTTCTATACAAAAGTTTGTCGTGACAAGAGAGGCTCGCAAAAATTACTAAACACTTGATGACATCATGAAAGTAAATTTAAGTAAATATCAGTTTACGGCAAGTCCGTGGCTTTTTTCAACATAACTAGTGTTTTTTTCCAAATTTAAAACTCAAAGTGCAGTTAACTGCGCTGTTTTGTCTTTGTTTTAATATGCATTCTACAAACACTCTGTGCAATGTAATCTCGATAAACATGTATTTGCACTTGAAATGTAATGACACAAATATTTCTCATTCATAAAAACTTTTCAATCTAATGTTCTGAAATCTGAAACTTGATATCATAGCTTTTTATGCTTGTTCGTTTAACAGCAATCGAAGGTAGAGGCCGAAACAAGAAAGTTTCCTCTTTGCAGCTGCCGGGTGAACGTTTTGCCTGAGCAGGTCGCCCGCCCAGGAGTGCAAGCTCACTTTGTTTTGAGTCTGTGGATCGATCTCCTAACCTCTCCTTTAAACTAAAAGCTGTTTTATAACTTCGACATATTGTGACCCTAATCCAAATTTTATCACACCGATAAGTATGAACGATTTTTAACTAATCGCCTTTAATTTTGGAATATTCGTGGTGGAGTAGATGTTAAAGAAAAAATATTTGAAGTTAGCAGAATCTATCTCGAGAGATAAATATGGAAAGTGGCAACGAAAACGCGGCCACTCACAAGCAACACCCAAGTAACCCGGGTGCTTTCTCCGTTCAAACATTACTCGGTTTGAAAATATTTAGAAAAGATTCACTTTTGCTGCTACAACTTTCCACAAGATGAAGCTACTCACCAGTCAAAGGCTGACACAAAATAAAACTCATGCAAACAACCGAAAGTTTCCGTTTAACAAAAGAGCAGAGTATTTAAATCATTACACCTAGATTTTTCGATGTCTGACACGATTTCAAACACGGAAACAGAGTGAAACATGAAAATTTTGCAAAGTCGTACAAGAAAAAACAAAGCAACAACCAATGATTTAAATAAAATAATTTTGTACCTTTCTAAAAACAATTATTTTCATCATCAGCAAGGATGCATTTCAACAAATCTTGGCACATGAGGATGAATCTATGCAATATATCTTTGCTGACGACGAAAACTATTGCCTATCCAATGATCTTTTAAAACGGTCCAATATGATCATTTAAATCATTGGTTGCTGCTTTGTTGTTGCTTATTACAAGAACTGCTCTGGAATGCGTAGGTTTAATTCAAATGCAGCATTACGTCGAAAACATCTATCAACTGCAATTATTGATTTATAGCAAGAAAATACTGTACACAGTTGACCTCGAGTTTTGACGGTCTTGTGTAAAGTTAGTTTTGGTGACAGTTCGACAAAGTGACAGTTGGTGACAGTTCGACTTGCCAACAGGAGAGAACACCTCCAACGCCCTAAAATGGATGGAATGCTGAGATTTTATTTATGAAGATCTGATGACGTGCTGTCTGGGCAAATGACTAAACATTTTATTTCATGTAAGCTACAAGCTTACTATTCAACTATTGCGTGGCATTAAAGTTTTCAACTGTTTTTGTGCAGCTTTTTTGCGATGAGTTAATGAAGTATATTGCTCGCCAATAAAATTATTGTGGGTTGTTTTACTGAAGCTTGTTACCATCCAAGAACTTTGTTTGTGGGCAAAGGATCTCAAATAAAGAGCAGAAAATGCTTTCCAACATCTGAAGTTACTCCGTACTTGTCTATTTGTGTTGATATCTCTTGTCTGTTTTGGGCTCTGCGAACCGGTGGTGGGGACATGGGAAACGCTGACTAGGTGTCAGATCGAACGCCACTGAACGCGGTGTCAGGATTTTTCTTGTCGCCTTCGTGTACCTACACGAAACTTTGTAGACCGTGTGAAGAACCCGACTGGCCCACGGCATGTCTTATGGAAACAACAACGTATTTTCGTGGCAAACAGTTTGCATTCGCACGCTACTTTGCGACCAGAGACCCCCATGAAGACGGCAAAGCTAACGACTTGATAAGTTATCGTTGGACACGTTTCCGCAAACTTTGTGCTTGTCGTGTTGCATACAATTTCGAATGGGCAATGAGCAGTTAACAGACCAATGTTTGCCGCAAATTTGGAAGAAATCTCAGAACTAAGTTAAGCTTGGTCAGTCCATGANTTTAAAGTATTTCANGATGGCCGCTGATCGACATGAGATTGAAAAGGGTTGTTGGACCAGAGTGGGCTTTGTTGCGAAGTTGTCAGGTTTTCTGACACAATGCTGACTTAATGACAGGTATTGACGAAAAGCGACGAGTCGACGTGCTGGCTGTTTGCGCAGTGGCTCTCACCCTGCACGACCGCTGTCTCACAAAGTTTGTTTTAACAGTTGACCTTAACCTAAACTGAGCCGCAGAGGAACTGTTCGAGACCCCACATGAAGCTCCTGCTTTACCGCAAACACATAAAATCGAGTGTTTGCAAATACAGCGTCTCTGGATGCGGAGTTGAATATCCGCTCCCTGAAAAGTGACAAAAGATAATGCGACATAACAATGCTTCTGATAAGATACTGCGGTTTGATAGTGCGATTTTGGCGCAGAATAATGTCAGCAGTGCAATATTAAGCATTCTAAATCAGTATTGCTTTTCTCTTTGTAAGTATGCTCTGAAATGCAGCGAAAAATCGGGGCTTGTGTAATGTGCCATAAATGGTATCAAACAACCATTTCAGAAGGATGTCAGAAAAATTGAAGTTCTCTGTCCAAGATTTGAGTATTTTTGGGATGGAATACCGGCTGATGCGTAGGCCCCACTTCACAACACTGCTGTGACAAAGCAATGGACTGCAAAATGGTCTTATATCGCGAATGTTGTTTTCTGATTTATACAAAATCACGGTGAATAAAGTTACTTTCGTGGTTTTCGGGGGACAATCGGGTCGATCGCCCCCCTGGATCCGCCCCTGATTGTAAGAGGCGGTTCATCTGAACATATTCAAGACTTTCCACCCGTCACACATACGTCTTTGCATATATGTTGCGTGTGTATTTTTTATCATTTTGGGCGTAGATCAGGGAAATTGTACCTGAATTTTCGTTAATTCTGAAACCATATTTCAAAACTACTGAATAAAATTCATGTAGTGCGGTGAAAATTATTGGGTGTAAACATTTTACTCCTCCGTTTTTTTTCGCAGAAGGCCTTGGTACTGTAGCCTGCAGTGAGTACCAAGGCGTTTTAGTAACCGTCACCAATAACCAATCAGGTAAAAACAGGTAACAAACAAACTCATTTGGAAACGAGCGGGTTCCCCTAGCAACGGCTTGTCTTGGAGTAGTTTACGCCCATTTTGTAATAATATCCAAGTAATCTATTCCTAGAACCGTGAAATGACTGACAGGCAACGATTTATCTTTGTCAGGTATGGCCAGGACAGTGTTTAGCACTAACGCGATTGTCATGTTGATCTACTTTTTGTTCTGCTTCTTTAACAAACAAAAGATTTGTTTTCCGTAAGCGCTGAACCATTTTACAAAAAGCCCTAAATGTGATTAAGCGAACAACAACACTTAGATGAAGTGTTAACTGCTAGGTCGAGCACATTTGTTGCAAAAACAAGTGTTTCGTTAGTCAAGAGTTACATGATCTGCGCAACAAACTGTGAGAAGGTTCAGAGGATCAGGCAATTTGTTGCAGGGTATTGGGATAATGTTATTCCCAGCCATGTTAGACACTGCAATATCCACAAAGACGTTGTCTTGAAACGGCAACGTACAAGGCTTGTTGTTTGTTGAGTAAACTAGAATACTTGAAAGGTTACTTTTTTCCAGAAGTTGTGGCTGACTGCCATGACACCCAAGATCTGAAGGCCTGAACAAACTAGGTGGACAATGCATTTCTTTCTTGTTACGAAGCTAAAAGTTGGAATTTTTCCACCCCGCGTTTTTGCATAAAAACGCACTCATGCATTCATCAAACCATCGTCTCAAAATATTTGTTCTGTTTTAGTGACTTCAACTAATGTGTCTTCTTGACACTTCCTAAGAAAAATATGACCTGATATCAAGATTTTTGTACGTATGCCTAACTTACAGATTTTTCTACGTATGCGTAACTTAAGCTTAGTTCAAAATCAATTTGCGCTGTACAAATAAAGTACCGAAAAGAATCTAAATTATTTCATACTATTATTAAGCGTCACACGAGAAACGCGAACCGAACCTCGTATTTCCTGTAAGCTGGTATTTCGTTGCCAAGCAACTAGCTGTTTGCTGGTTAGTATTCCTCAGAAGCAGAAAATGATCAAGCCTGAACTTATTTGATAAAGCGATTGAGTTCTGACATCCCAAGCAAGGCATGCAGTGCTTTTTATGGCTATACAGATCTAAGAATTTTGCATAATTGTCCACGTCTGAAAGACTATTACCGCTTTGGCTTTACGCAAAAAAATAATTATATTTTGCCATGCCAACCAAATTTTGCGAATGGGATAAAATCTGTTCAGAATGAAAAACAAATTATTTTTACTGCATTTTGTACGTAAAAAAGTGGGTTATTTGTTTAATAACGTGAAGTTACCTGAAAAGTGAAGAACATATTGAACTTGATATAAAAGTTTTAATCTCAAATCAAGTCAGACTTAATTTCAGGTGCAGAGTAGAACTGAAAAGAAGCTCAGAGAATGAGATTTAAACCTTTTTGCAAACGCTCTGTTTATTTCGAAAGCCACAGTATTTAGAAATTGTTTGTGCGCTGTAACAAACATTTGCTATTAACATGACTCGATTTTTCGAAAAGTATTTCATGTTATGCTAATCCAATAGGCGAATCAAATCTGTCAAAACAAAAGATGCTTTGTCTTTTTGATCTCCGTTTCTTACAGTTTACAGCTTAATATACTGAAAACAACAAACTTCAAAAAGGATTTTTACGAAGTAGTGTTATCACATGAAGAAGAAAACGAAAACCAACTTGAACATCTCTCCGTTTTACTCTAATGCAATTAACAAGTCCACACAGAAAGAGATTTCAGTAATTTTATTCAGAAAAAATGTGCAAATACTTCAGTTGCACTCAAAAGAACAACAGTTTCAGTTTGTTCTAGTAGCTTTTGTCAGGTATCGCAAACGCACTGTTGGTCCATGTCAACATTTTAATTAATGGTTACTCAAAGTATCCACTTGAGTCAAGGCGCGATGTCTTTCGAGCAACATGAAAGTGAGGCACTGCAACTTGTTTTTCACTGCAAAGTAGTTAAACCGCTGTTTTGGTAACCATTATTGCATTGGTCTGTTTCAAGTGTGTAGAAACAGTGAAAATCAGCACATTAAAGGTACGCCATGGCTGGGACTTATCAGTATTGTCACATCAGAAAAACTGATTGCTTTTTGGAGAAAGTAGTTTTGCTCTTTGAGACACATGCAGATCACCATGAGCCCGAAGTCCTATGGCTGTGTCGACTGTCATCTTGCAATACTGTGCGTGTAAAGAAAAATACTCGCAGAACGCTGTAAAATGTGCAGCCTGGCAGAAAAGAAAAACGGCAAAAATATGACTTGAATGTAATGGTATGATGTCAACTGCAACAGCATTAATATCATTTGAATAGAGAAATGCTAAGTCGCAACCGCAACAAGGACAAACAGTCGAAACTTACTGCGTTCAAATCAAAATAAAACATACACGGAAATAAGCAGCAATATAATAATGAAACTTTCATGAACAACTACTTGCTATACTGCCATCAAACCACACAACTAATAAATAGTCTTAAAAATATAATGTTTTCTGTTGACCGCACGGCGTTGCCGTTTTGGTAGATGCAGCATGAGATATAACGTTTAAAGGCCTCGGACAACGCTGTTGAAAAATAGTGTTCTTTTGTTGAATGTGCACTACCCGTGTCACTGATTTGTATTGATATACTGTATGATTGGAACCCATTGGTCGCACAGAGTCAGCCAAGATATCTCTTCCAAAGCGAGGCTGTTATTGGGCCTTGCCCTTAGCTTATACAGAAGATCGACTACGAAGAGTAAATTTTTCTCAGTTTGAAGCTGGTGTCCGGAAATAAGCTTTTGTCATCGAGCTAGCTGCATGCTGTCATGTTCGATTCCGCCGTGAGGGGCGTCGTGCAGGCGGTTGACGGTTCATGGCTGGATGAAGAAACTGAAGGAATGCTGCTGATTTCGGAATCCGATAAAGAGCTTTGGTTGTGATCGGAGAAGTTGTTCACCTGAAAACATACGGAATAATGTCATGGACAACTAGTTACAAAAGACAAAACGTACACAAGCAAGAAAAACTTAATCTTGCAAGTGGCTTTTGACTTTGAACCATACCAACGGAGGTACAAACGCCTTCAGAGAGATAACAACATTTTGCTCAACTGTGGTATGTTTGTCCTATAAATACAAATTGCTTTCATTCGAAATTTGCTGACGTGCAAAATGCTGAAAATCACGTGCTATTCATTCTTTTATGCAAATTTTTACGTATGAATCCCGCTTCCTACAAATGTGCGATAAAGTGCATGATTTCACAAAGCTCAGTGGGCAACCTGTGTTTTTCTACTGCAGAAATGCTCATAATGAAAAGAAGACGTATATATCGTACAATACTTGTTATTTATCGCTGGATGGATCATGAAAAGAATTTCTTACTAGTCAAGTTGAGTGGAAATATTTCGCCTAAAACTTACCAGTTGTTGAAAGGCAGGTTGTTCTATTTCACTTTGCAAAGCGAAGTCACTTAGTGCTTTCCAGGCTGGCTGCTGGTAGTTGTGAACCTCAACTGGGTTGACACTTACAGCTGAATCATTCCTCACTGGCTCTGAGGCCACCATTGGGACACCATTCATGGCTCCCAAACCTTGGTTAGCGGAACCCGCAGCACTCTGAAAATACAAAAGCAGAAACGCTTTAACTATGTGAAACCCTTTTGCTGAAAAACATTTGTAACGTTATGCCCCACAGTGTCAACCAGTACGTGAATAATCACGTTTAGGGATTGACTTTAATAAGCAAAGGATTTATTTCTGCGATAAAATATCAGAAAACTTGTCACTGGTGGGTGCCTAATGGGTGATGAACAACTGACCTACGAGATGAGTAAAGTTTGTCCGGCTAACTCGGGAGAATTTTTATGGCCAGATATTGTTAAATAACAAAATCGAAATGATTAGTGTGTAACACTTTGCTATACAATAAGACGACAGTGGTCGAACTGAACGATATTTTCCCTTCCATGTTTGATTAACTAGGGTTTCTTCAACGGCTTTGGATTAATCATTCACATGCACAACCCACTTAAAACTTAAGCTTTGATCAGGTTACTTCTTTATATCGTGGAAGTTACCCGTCAAGAGTAGTTTGCAACAAGCAGTGAAGGGCCTCTTGAAACTTCTAAAAAGGGCAGCCCTTCTACAACCAGAAAAAGACATCCTACAGGCATTTCGGCCTCTCTGCCGAAACAAAGGTAAATCCATGTAAGCACGTACTGGATGGGTTTTTTGCAACTTTTGTTGAAGCCAGTTCGCGTGTAGATGCTGCGGTGCATCTTTCACAACTGATCTAATTAATGCGCGTGATGGAATAAGCCTATGCAGCTTTAGCAAATTTGGTCTGGAACCACAAACCTGAAAACCTCTACAAGTGACTATTTCCTGCTTGCACACTGCCGTATACCCAAAGCTACTCTTTCGAAAAGGGCAAGAAAGCAGACTTTTAGAAACTGTCTCGGCCAAGTAAGCAACTTTTTCCAATCATTTAACACGGTGTTTCAAGTATTTCGTTTGTAACTAAAATAAAAAAAAATCCTAATTTCACCTGAAATGTTTAGAAGGCTGATAAATGAATGGCTGTATTTTCGGCATGAAAATATGCGAGGACTGTAGCCTATAGCTCAAAAGGCACGCTGTTGTGTGGTCAAATTATTTCCAATTGTAGCTTCAGTTGCTATAGAACTCCAGAAAAATCGCGCAACTTGAAATAAAGCACATCACTTAACCATTAACGAAACTCTGTAATCCTAAACTATTTCGCATGTTTTAAATTTTGTTACTGAACAAACCATGCTGTTTACCTGTTCACCAGTTTGTTGCTGTTGTTGTTTCACTTGCTGTTCTTGCATTTGTTTCAGAGCAATCGATCGTTTTTTGTCTTTGCAGCGTTTGTTCTGGAACCAAACTCTAATAACGCGCGGAGACAAGCCCGTCATTTCCGTGAGTTGCTCCTTCATGAGAGCGTCCGGCCGACAGTTGGCAGCATAACATGTTCGCAAAGTGTGTAGTTGTTTCTCGTTGAGTACTGTTCGTACTCGCGTCGTTTTTCCGTCTTTTCTTTTCTGGTTGCTTCTGTGGCTTCCTTTGCTTTGGTCGTTCCCATTTGTCACAGAGCTATGCATGCGACCCATCGCTCCTGGGCTGATTACCCCACTGTGCCCATTGGGTTGTGCAGGGTATCCCTGCATGTGCTGGGTGTCGTGGTGACCTACACGATGAAAAAGGGAACACATAAAAAATGCTAGAAGGTTGATTCAAGCAGATAAGACGAAACCTCGCGGACAAAAGCTTTTTTTCGAATTTCACGATAAACGCCCAACCGAAACTACTGTAATACGCTTCAACCTCATTTTAGTGAAATACTTTCAAAAACCTTTGCGGTTTCCTTGTGAACCGGCAAACGCTTCTCAAAAGCTTTGAATTCATCTTGGGAAAACTGGTCTTATTGTATGAAAATTGTTGTGCGTTTTTGATTCACATAGAATTTATCGAATTTTTAATTCTGAAAAGAGAAGTCGGTGCAGGTTACGCGTAAATTGCGTTCCCGATGATTTGTGTTCGAAAGCTCTTATTTTTGCAGTTTTACACCCACCGTTGTTTGTTGACCTTTTGTGATGTTTCCTTTATAAACTTATCACAATTTGAAAATATCTTGAGACGGATTTGGAGTGTATTCAGATACGCTTTATCATGGCCAATCACAAAGAGTTGGATCCTTATTCAGATAACCCTTTCCAGAATGTGAAACAACGGATATAGAATGAAAAGCAAACAGAGAACTCTTCAAGCGGGACAAGATTAATAAACCTGTTTTCGAACATTACTCTTACGATTCGGTATTTATCGTCCTGATAGACTTACGTCTAGGATAAGGCCTATACTTTGAAGTGACTATTGTTTATGTGGGTATTCCTGTTTGCACCTCGGTATTTCTGTTTTACATAGAGTACGTTTAACCAGGAGAAAGGTTGCAAATGGAATTTCGAAAATTGTTGCAGAAAAACCTTTACACGCTAAACAACGGAAAGTATATATAGGTAATATTATCATTTTCCTAAAACATTTGGATTGAAGCTATGCTGCCATAATTCGCCACAGCATAGAGTTTTCAGGATAGAATTATTTGTTTCAAATTTAAGAAAAGCGTATGAAACAAAAGCTCAAAAGGGGGGTCTGTCGGTTTGCTATCGGATCACAAAAAAATAAACAGGCCAGAAGGTAACATCTGCGTTGAAAGCCCGATATATCTTGCGATGATTATCAATATAATTGCGAAAGCTTTGTGGCTGAAACTCAGATATCGACGCCCAATCGGTGCAAGCCAGGTGCTCAGCCGATGAATTGCTTTTGCACCATAAAACGGGTTGTTGCATGCACACACCTGTGCAGGAATATTTTTTATGTAAAATTCTATACGCATTCATAAATACCAGATTGCTTTCCGATACAGAAACGAAGTTTTTTGAGCTTTTTTGGGTATGCACTACATCATTTCGAATAGAACCTGCGCAGCTACTACTGATTACATTTTCCCTATTTCTTGCTCATAGTGAGTCAATTAACTGTTCAACAGGACTGCAGGTAGAATCAGCTTTACTTTTTATTTACAGAATATCGCAGGATCATATCTCCGAACGATCAAAGACATAGTTTCCGTGTAGAGTGGAGACCTCTGTCAATCAAACGCTTCGAGCTCGACGTTCCATGTTCAAGTCACTCTACGAACAACTCAGAGAATGCCGGTTGGTGTGATCTGGGCCGTGGAACAAATTGTCATGACAGCGTATAAGGCTTGCTTCGCACGGTACGACTGTTGCGCAGCTTAGCGGGCTGAAGGCAAGTTGGATGTAGCCGATGTCTCGGTCTGATAACTATCTGCAGATATTTTGAGGCGACGAGAACGATGCCCGATAAAAATCAGGGAGAAAATCGTGCATTGATCTGCCGCTGACAAACGTGAAAACGAAGCATGCTTGGTGTCTACTACAAGATTGACTGTAAACAAATTGTGACCAGTCATTCCGTCAATGCATCTACATATACAGGGTGTTTTTTAAGGCGTTTTAGGGACCCGATTCGGGTCCCTAGAATTTCAAATCGGGTCCCTAGAATCACAAAAAATTATCAATAGGGTCCCTAAAATCAGAGAAAATCGGGTCCCTAGAATCAGAGAAACCGGGTCCCTACAGATCCATATCGGGTACCTAACATTTTCCTTAAAAAAACTGGCATATATCTAACTAGCATTTTCCACTGCTTAGCCAAGAAGCTCGGCACCTAAGCCAAAATGCATAATTCTCACTTTACCGATCGCTGTAGAACACTGGCTAGAGTTTAAAGGCCTTTAATGACGCAATGGGAGCTAACCTATCATTTCTTCAGCTGTTGCGACGTCGTGATCGGCTTTGCAGAATAAGTCATCTTCTCTCAGTGCGCACTCATCGCCGGGGATCAGTTGCCTGCTGCACGCTACGCACTTGAAACAATCGACGTGGAATATTTTGTCTCGCGCTCTCATAACGAAATCACTCTTGTTGAATCCCAAGCCGCACTTGCTGCATTTTGCTCCAAACAATCTGAAAAAGGGATGTGAAAGATCTTAGTCACCAAAAACGTAACTTTTTAGTGTTTCGTTTTTCTTGTGCACACGGTGAGTGAAGGTGAACCGAACAAGCTATTCTAGTTTAAAGTCGGAAGCATGCAAGGTGCAACACAGAAAACAAAAAAAAAAGAGAGAAAAGTTATATTCCCAAATGAAAATGATTCTACCCTTGTCTTGATCGCTAACTGATGAACTTTCTAGAACAATAGTAAACCCTCTAAATTCAGTTTCTCACCCAAGATGCGCATTGCAGTCGATGGAACACTGTTTTAAAAAGAAAACATGAGGAGAAAACCTTTACCGAGTCGCAAATGACCTGTAACCCAGGCCTGGTCTGACAGCCCACAGGAACTTTGACACTTCTCAGTTCGATGTGCAGCTGGATTAGAGCAGATGCTGCTTGCGTGTCCCTGATGGCAACTGCGGTGGTTCGACTTATGATGACGGAAGCGCTTGCACCTAACAGACTCAGCCTTGGCTAAAGAGTGTGTCTAAAAATGGTGTCCGGGTGCGTTTGAAACTTCATTGTTTGCTGCTAAAGCGCCAGTCAATTGGGACTTTTACAAAGAAAAGGAATTGTGGCGATTCTTTAGTCTTTAGTTATTATAGCTCATTGTTATTGTTGTTTCTCTGTTGAAAGTAAGCGAATGTAGCTATCAAATAGATTTTAAAGACTGTTACGATGACTCTTGAAAAAAGGTGCAAGACGTTCTATTTTGTTTTTTTCTCGATTTTTGCTTTGCTTGCCTTATTGTTCTCTCTAGCTTTTTCTATTTTTCCCTCCCTATTTAATGCGTTTTGAACACAAATAGCTGGTGATCAACATTTTTGTGAAAACAATTGTAACGGATGAAATTGCACAAAGTATATGCAGCGGCTATTGGCTGGCAGGTTTGTCGAATCGGTATACACTATCAAGTGCGAGATCAGCGATCAATTATTAACGTGTAGTGGGAAGAGGAACTTTTAAGGTTATATTACCTGGTGTGTATGTCATTAAGCGCAAAAATTGCCAACTCGTCCTCACATAAAAAGCAGCAATGCTGCAAGGCGCTTTACAGTTACACGAGTCGCTACGAAAGACAGAGAGAAAATAATTTTCAACCCCGGTTTGCGACTAAACGGCGACGTAATTGTCAGTCAGTCCAATAGGTAAAATTCAAAATGTTCAGTGAATTATTCTCATTATAGCTGCTATTGAACAGTTCAACAATTTAATTAACTGAAAACTTGTGGACAGTAACCCCTTGAACGTGGTTACATTCGCTGTGGGGCAATGCGGGCTCACAGAAGTCGATGAGTCGGAGAAGGGAAGTATTGGGAAACCCTATTAAGCGCTTTGGGAAACACAAGTGGATCTGCTTACTTTTTCGGTGTTTGTCATCACCAAAGTGATTTTTGGAGCAATCGTGCACAGGCTTCAAGATCATCACTGTGTATCGTTACATCCGCAAACATCTGATAACGTTCCTGTGCACTGGTGCCCCCGAATATGACATCTGGAATTAAAGGTTTGTTGCAACAAAACAGTCCAAGCCATTCACCCATCTTGGTAATTTTTAACTCCATTAGCTGTCTCACTCTCGCCGGCCTGGGTTTACACGCAGTGGCAGATCCAGTCAGCAAGTTTATGGGGGGCGATTTCAGTGAAATTTGGAGGTCAAGTCTCATTACGGGTTCACTTCTGTAAGAGAGATGAGGTAGGCCTATACTTCACAACACTGCTGTGACAAAAACAATGGACTGCAAAATGGCCTTATATCGCGAATGCTGTTTTCCGAATTGTTATAAATCATGGTGAAAAAAGTTGCTTTCGTGGGATTTAGGGGGGGCGATCGCTCTAATTACCCCCCTGGATCCGCCCCTATTCACACGGACTCTAACTGACAAGTGGTTGGGGCAACCTTTGCAAATTCAAATTTTAGAGTTTGGGGAGGGGAAATAACATTGTAAGCATGGGTGTTTAGTAACAGTAGCTTCAATTTCTTCGTACAATTTCACAGACAGCATGACTTACAGACAGATGGATAAAGAGTGAAGACAGAAAGGCTGAGATAGTAAGTGGCACAGGTGTTGGTCAGGAGCTTTTAACCACGTAAAAGTTAAGGACTCCTCATTGATTCAGTAACGGAAATCTACGCTTGGCTGAAACGTCAGTTTTTCAATGCTTGTTCTTAGGCAGCTCTCTAAAATCTATTCCTCAGTATTAAATAGCCTAGAACATTTTGTTCAGTCTCCGTCGCGAGAGGTCGACATCGATAAAGTATCTTGTGTTCCTCCGACAGCGAAGGTTCTCGCGACGTGACATTGTTGTTTTAAGAAATCTTTTGACCTGCCGCTAAGCCAGCATACCGGCACAACAAAGGTAGGCTACAGATTTTAGCTCTGAGCTTAACAACAGTAATGCTTCGCTCGACTTCTGCAAAAAGTGCACACTCGAGTTTGACTTCAAACGTTTCGCGTTTACCTGGTTTGTGTACTCGTATTTCAACTCATGCCTGCGATTGTGCAGATGACCAAACCAACGTAGCGACAGCAGCAGGTTGGTATTTCTGCTCAATCAATGTGCAAACAACGACTGGGCTTCGAGCGAGAAATCAGGCTTCAGCTGCTGGCGTTTCAACGTGCGTTACAATCTCACTTATGTTTGCATTTCTTCCGTTGCAGTTGCTACCGCGCATTTCCAGTGACCACACGATCACGGCCTACTTAAGACATGTTAAGTAGGCCGTGCACACGATTATTCTAGTCCAGGGGTTCAAACTCGAACTGCTCCGTGTGCCAAATGAGGATACATAAACTCGGCCTAACTAACCCTAGGGCTAGGCATACCATATTTTTGTGATTGAAAGCCGGGACGCTTCAGAACAACGAGCCTTATCGGATAAATGTGGTAATGTCTTCGAGTCAGTCCCGTCGCCGCGGGGGGGCTTTCCCCCCAACACAAAGCTCCACGACTCCCAAATTGAAATAAGAAACACTACAAGTTAGTGGAATCTTTGTTGAATTTGAATGTCAAGCCCGCCTGCACGAACGTAACCCCCCCAACAAACGTAAAGCCCCTACTGACGACTTTCTGGCGACGGTTCTGCTTCGAGTATGTAGCTATTTTGGATTCCTGTAGTTAAGACACCAAGAAAAACTAAAATAATACATTTACTAAGAAACAAAACAATGTTCAAGCATTTCTAAATTTACACATTCGCCCTATCATACTTTTCTGTAGAAAATATTTTCTTCAAGAAGTCTTTGTTCGATTTTATTTTCTCGTAAAATTCACAACGGGAAAAGTCAGTATTAATTGACTTTTACAGATGATAAGGGCTTTCACAGTCTGTTCCAGCTTTCTTCTGTTATCAGATCACATGTTATTCATGATGGCTGACCGAATGCCAAACCGGGACTTTTTGGTTGACTGACCGGGACGCCGGAACAAGCCTTTAAACCGGGACTGTCCCGGCTAAAACGGGACGTATGGTATGCCTACCTAGGGCCGCATTATGACTACCCCAGGGTCGCATTATGACGTTGACACAACAACAGCAGTACTTGAAACTTACTAGAAACAGCTTTTACATCTTATTTCCCGCGAATAGTATCGTAAGTTATAGGCAAATCACTTCTAGCTGTGTCTACGTTCGTTTGAAAGGAAATTGTTCACTCGCTGGCCGAGAACTTTTAAACACCGGTGAATAAACTAAGTAACTTGCATGCTAAATATTTGGAAATTCCCAAGAAACATCGCGGGCAGCACGAAATGTCCTCGCGGGCCACATGTGGCCCGCGGACCGCGGGTTTGAGACCCTGCTTTAGTCATTACTAACCGACTACACCTGTAGTATTATGGTATACGTACAGCTATCCCTTTTATCAAAAATGATCGAACCATCAGTTTCCATTCTGGGCATATCAATGGACCTATTGCTGCTGCAAATGTTCCTACCTAAAAACGCCCAAGTTCGGAAACTTTGCGAGAGTATCAACTTGTATTCAGTACAGTAGTAAGTTGTTTACCAGGATAACGCCAACATATGCTGCAGCGCGAGGAAAATGCAAAATAGGCACATGAAATCAAGTCAACAAATCTCGTATTTTGGGGAAAAAAGAAACAACGAAGTTGAAGCTTGTACATCCTTGTAGGTAGGGATGTTGAAAAATTGCTATCACTCTTGACTTTGCTTCAGTTATATTCTTCCTAATTTAAACCGTTTGTTTCAAACGCAGTTTGACCAGCATTTCAGAGTCAGACTAATCTTTCTGTTTTTTTAGAGTGCCTCGCGGGTTTGCCTCGAAATGATGTCACCTCTGAAACCCATATTTCAGCAAAATCCGAGCGGATCGATTGTGATTAGAACCGCTCGATAACCGAAACATGGCCTACCTTGCCATACTTAGACAGAAGGTGTGATGGATTTGTGCCAGCGAAAAAAAATACCTAGCTTGATTTCAAAATCAAGGCAGGAAAGTCTGCCTGAAGGCTCGCAAGTGACTGCAAGCATAAATGGGGGCGCAGTATCAATAATTCAAGATATCTTCCACCCACGTAAAGCTGCAAAAATGCCACCAAACGGTGATGGTAAGCACAACCATTTATCAGTTATGTTTTAGTGTGCAACATCATAATTTCAAAAACTTTGCCCGCAATATCATATACCAAGAGACGAATATGAAAGGACGGTTTCTTTGTGGTTTCAGCGATTATTTTTTGGCGGATAAATGATTTAAGTGCAACAGTTCGCTTTGTAAAGAATTAAAATGCATGAAACTACTCACTCAGCGCCAAAATGTTTTGCGCTAATTACTACGCGAAGCTTACTGTACCTAGTATAGTCTTTCTTGCAATAGGTCTTCCCGTCCCGTACAAAACAAGTGCAAGTCTCGTCTAAGTACTGCTCGCAGTCACTGCATTTGAGGCAGCCTGCGTGCCATTCCAGATTTGGAGCGACTCGCAGAATGTACTGGTCATGAATTGGCGCTCCACAACCAACACAGAGTGGAATGTGACCTGGATCTGTAAATAAATTCAACAGTTAGTTTTATACGTCAGTTTTCAAACATAGAAAGGTTTCATGTTGAATTGGTTGAGTTCTGTTTTTGAGGAGTTAGTGTCGAATCTACACACTCGTTCCACGTTTATAACAAAATCACCCCTAAAATCTTTTTCAAATTTACACATGCGCATTCAACGATTCTGTTGCAGCAGTGAGACAAGCTGGAAGCAAAAACGTCTGAAGAAAGGACATGCATCAATCCGAAACCAAGAGTCGTTTTCACAAAATCGGATTCAGACAGATTCAAATCCGGAAAGGACAATAATCGCAATCTTGCAAGCGCATTGTCTGGACTTCGCGATTGCCCATAATGCCCATTAAGAGACATATGCTTCTACTCTATATGCATTCAAGACCAAGTCTTTCCATGGGAAATAATATCGCCGTTTGACTTTTCAAATTTTATCACGCTTCATGTCGTCCTCTTTGTCGCGGAATATTCTAGAGATTCTTTTATATTGTTCTTTCGTACGCCATTCGGTGCTGACAGTGATGTAAATATTGGCAACAATGTTATGAATTGGATGAATAAATCGCAAAAACTTGGACGTGGCGAAAGCAAAGTCGCCACACGATTTAAATTCCAAGAAAAAATGTAAAAAGAAATGCGCTTCAGTGACTGTCATTACCTGAACCAACCAAGAATGTGCAAAGCAACTTTTCGCTAGTTCTGCTACTAATTTGATAAAAGCTAATGTTACAAACATGCATCGTGAATGGACGTGGCTGTTATGTGTTGCAAAGATTAGGCAAAAAAGTACCATTATCTACTGTTGATATTTCAGTTGCATGTTTTACGACCTAAGACACAGATACAGATATATATATATATATATATATATATGTTTGCTTAACTAAAAAAAAGTTACAATTCAGGTAAGATTTTTGACAAGTAAATTTAGTAACACTTTTTATAAAAGTGGCAGAAGAAATACATTTGACCATAAATGTGCATGACCAGTGGAAAGGAAATAATGTGACAGAATTGCGAAGGTTTTAGAACCGATAAAAATATAATTTTATGAAAGCGTAAAAGCTCAGAATATTTGTCGTAATTATAATGAGCTTCAAAACTGTTTTGCAAAAACAACATAAATTGTTCTTAAAGCGTTCGTTCCGCTTTTACATACTTCTGGCAAATTCAAGTTTGAATTATAGCCTGCTTGCAAAGGTGTAGTGGTGCCGAATACAACAAACTTATGCAAAAGACACCGTCGGAGGAGCGTCTAATTGTGTGGTGCGCGTAAACGCACCGAAATCAACAATTGTTTCTTTCTATTATTTATGAAGAGTCAAGTTCGAGTGTTTACCTACGAATGATACCCATCATTGGCGAGTTGCTGCGAGTTTTTGACGAAAGCAATTTGTGACACCATTAAAGTTTTATATTTGTCTCAAATAACTACACCTTTGAAGAAAGGCATGTGAAGGAATTGACGCTTGCACCAGCAATTGTTTTTTTTTCAGCTGAATCTTTGAAAATGTGGTGACGAAAGCACGGTTTGATCCTGCATTTCAAAGCACAGCCGGTACGAGATCTATCCTCGTTAGGGCAGCTATACTTTTGTACTGAAAGGTTGCTGAAGGTGGAAGGGCGTAGGCGCACCTTTTGAGCTAAGCGACGCAAACCGTCGATTAACCGCTTTGCTACAAGTGGCACCATCAGCGCGATGGATGCAATATTGTCTACGTCATTTCACCGGTCAGTATTCAGCTTCCTCAATGCAACTGGCATGACCAGATTTAAACCATTCAGAAATACGAATTCGTTGAAAATCGTGTCGACCGACTGGAAACCCGTTGCCCTAGTCATTCAACTAGAGAAAAAATACCTCCACAAGTTTCGTGAAGATCACGTAACACCAATATAGGTTTTATTTTTCATCTGGTACGTTTCACATTTCATGACGCCACAAATATAAAGCGTTTCGAGAAAGCAACTCAACCGACTTTTAATGTGGGCCAGGAAAACCACAGATTATCATTTGCTACAGAAATAATCAGAAAATGCGCCAATCGGGGTGCAAAACATAAACTCTGAGCTACCGTTGATGGCTACAAGTGTAGACGATACTTAACTTGATCAACTGGGCTGTGTTGACAAAGCTTTAACCACACAAAAAATTTTCGCAAAAACAAAAACATTTTGCCAAAACCGACAATTTTTACAAAAGTGCCGTGGTGTTGTTGAAAACGCCTCGCGCTAAATCATGATTTTAGAGTAGCTGAAGGTAAGAAAGCACAATCGTTTGTTGTTTGTGGTATGCAAATCAACGCATAACCTCGTCAAAAGGTAAGCATTATTGCGTATGTTGTGCAAAAGCTTCAAAGGTGAATTCGGCCTGTTTTGTGAGTACAAAATAAAGTGTAAGCGTTACTGTCAAAATTCTACACATTTCCAAATCATTTGAGAAATTTTGTTAAGAAAGCAGAAAACAGAGTGAATGTAATTTGCAACCACCTTTACTTCCCTATATCGGCAGAAACATGATAAATCCTTAGACTATTTCCCGTATTCGTAGAAAACATCAGCTGTTGGTGATATCAGCAGACGCAGTCATAATTAGGTCGTTTGTGTAAATTGGTCACGCATTTGACCTCACTCATCATTTTGCACTGTCTTCTTTTTTGTAAACGCAAGCATCGCAGTGTACAAGTTTGCTCAAGTTTCAGCCAAAGTGTAACTCGCACCAACTGTCTCGTCGCAGTCACGTCGCTTGAGAGGTGACACTCAAGACAAGAACTTTGGTTGAGAGTTTAGACTCGGACTGAGTCACCTTTACAATTACTTGGTTGGTGTTAAGTGGCACGGGCATGTTGCAAACTTGCGGCACGAGTCACTTATTTAATTAGCGGTTTTCGCAAACTGAATCGCGATAATCAATCGCTCGTGAAAGCCCAGCTATTGGACATCGACGTGGTAGGTTTTTCTCTTGAATGTTAAGTAAATGGACTTTCGTGTTCGCAATTAGGCCAATCGAAACGGGACACGTCGCTCGCAATTGGAAAGCACATTAGCGCAGTTGAATTTGCTTCTGTGCGACGAGAGACCATCGGGGTAAGTCGACTGGCCCTGTAGGGTACTTGCTATTTGGTACCTTCCTTTCGTTTTGCTTTTACTGAAGAGTAAAAGTTCTGAAAATCAAAGTTTTCTGAAGAGTGTTTCTTGATTTTTTTACCGCTACGGATTTTGTTGAAAACATACCTGCATGACAATGTTCATTGCAAATAAAATTCGTCGGTGTAATGCCAAAAATTAGAAGCATCTCTGAAATCGATCACATTTACTTTCTGGCCATAAATTCGAACTCAGCAGACAATGAGTAACAAAGTTTGTTCTCAAAATTGTAATATTCCACGTAACATATGCAATTCAATTTCTAGGCATTTGACAAGTGTAGCAAGGGAAATTTAGTGTTGCAACGCTAGCTAACTCAGCGCACTTTAAGAAAATCCACTACAGACCTTGTAAAATTTCAAATGTCTTCTTATTTCGTCTCCACTTCACATTTACTTTTCATTTGTTTGTTTGTTACAGTAAATTATTCAAGACATCTGTCTCAGTACACTTTCTTGGTTTGAAATTTCATCTTCACGTCTGCCTAAAAGTTACTGAATTTTATAATAAGACCAATAAAATTTGTCTCTTTTGTGTGAAATTTTGTTAACGATACAATACATGAATACACGCTGCAACTTTTTTGATTTTAACAAATCCTGAAAATTACGAATATTATATTTGCTTGTTTTGCAAAGTTTCACCTTGTCGTTACTTTTTCCAACAATTAGACCTTTATTTGGAAAAAAGTTGGTAACGCGAATAAGCGTTGATATTAAACGAAAACAATAACTCAAAGGTTTGCATTGATTCTGCATTTCAGTAACTGTTGGAACAACTTAAATGATTTTATCTTGATGTGATTACTGAAACTAAAATGGAATAACACTTTTAACGTGCAAACTGATAAAGCTTCACGTGGGACTGAACATCATTTGAGCACCTGAAAAACAAGTGGTTGTCACAGCCTAACTTTGAAAAAACATGCATGCCTTCGAATTAAAAGAAGTTATGCTTGTATTGACGGCGTTGGCTCTTCGTTAAAGCGAGTAGAGTTTGAGTCAGGAAAATATCGACAGTTTATTTCCGCAGAATATATTTCCGCCATTTTGAAAATATGAGCCCAGTGAGAAGCGTTCTCCATGCCGTCCAAAGTACTTCTATTTGGAATCATCAGTTTCCCAGACAAACTTATTTTTTAGTTTCTGGAAACCTGGTGTGTTGATCTGAGAATCTTTAAACATTACGAATCCAATCGAGGGGTAAAATTCGCGCCCGGCGCTAAAACTATTGGATATCACTGATCACTCAAACGTTTCCACCAGTGCCATCTGACTGAAGTACCAAAAATCCACGTAAGCTTCCCTTTGCAGGCTGCTAGGAGTTTTGTAGTAAATTACAACCAGAATAGCGTATTCTTTTAGCAAGATCATCGCAAAATGTCCCCAGAAGAAATTTCCACCGCGCAGTGGCGAAAAATCACGGCGATGGCAACCAGATGTCATCCCGGCACCGACCTCGGTCCCGCGCAGGTCCATGCGCTTCGGGGACATGCGTCACCACTTCTGCCGCCCGAGAGTAATCGAATTATGAACATGTTACTGACTCGTCCCGACATGGAACGCGTGTGCGTTTTCACAATCGATAACTCATGGCATAATTTATGTCTGAATAAGTTTTCGAGTTGAACTCTAAGATGTTGGTCGTTTGCTCAATACTATCAATTCTTAGGTTTGCAATTTGTTTTATGCTTTTGCACGCACGCAACTTCTTTAAGATCATTTTACGAAGTTCTTGCCTCAAGATGCTTACATTTTGAAAGTCCGAATGAGTCCTATATGAATGGATCAGGAAAAGACGGCAGCTACATATCACAATATTACAAAAATTGAAACAATATCCTTTGGTGTCAAGCGAACTCTTACCCAGTATATTTGTTGACATTAACTTGATTCCTAAATTCTTGAAGGCGATTCTTAAATATTAGTTCCTTGAAATAAAAGCAAACAAAAATATTCAAAACATTTATGACGAGATTCCATCGATGCTCATTTTAATGATTTTTGTGTGTGTTAGGTTCGAGTTGGCGGAGACAAACCTGGCACAACGTTGATTTTGCCTGCATGTAAGCATGTTTCAAAGCTTGCGCAAACTATAATGATGAAACTTTAGTTGTCTCTTGTGGAGGTAGACCAATATTCCATTATTATACAACTTTGGCACGCAAGGTAATGGCTGCAGTCAAGGCGAGTGTAGTACCACTTTGCAAGGTAGCAATGAATAAACGCTTATTATCTGGCTATACACGTCGAACTACTAACAGTAAAGCGCACTATGTCAGTGCTTTTGGATGGTGTCATATGTATATTTCTGAGACTAAGTGCATAACCCGACTGTTAAAGCAGTCTTAATGCACTTTTGAACTCTTAAAAAAACACTTGTGTAAGTGTTGCTAAGTACATGCATTTGAAGATTAAAAGAATCATAATTGTTTACTTACTGGCTTCTTTAAAGCCCATTTGCAAAACGCGCAACTGCGTAAAAATGAAAACTGCTTAGTCTGCGTGTTAATTCTCTCTAATGCTTGCGTCGGCAAGTCGTATGTGATAATCATACCTTTGCGAAAAGACTTTCCAAAACTACCGCTGTATTAATGACTACTAATGCTTTCTAAGATATGGTGGTAGATACAGAGAAAGCTTAACCGCCAACACTTTCATGGAACTATTGCCCCTGTTGCAAGTTAAAATGGTCAAAGTCTCGATGCGTGCAAAAAGTCTCTCTAATTTGTTTGTGTTATTGACGGGTATGTCAAAGCTGCGTTTGTAAAGGATTTGTGAAAAAGAACAGCCATTAAATTTTTCAGGTATGATGTCAATAACCGAGTTTTAATTTGCAAGACACAATGTTTCAAACATATTGCGTAACGTCACTGTAACCTTTGTTCGTGTCAAAACAAGAAAACATTTCAAAAAATGTAGATGCTCCTTGGTTTCAGCGGTTAGAAGCTGTTGACATATTATCAACAGGATGTTTCTATCTGGTGTTCTCAACGTTTTGACACTACTTCTAACTAAAGAATGAACGTTTATTACGAGTCTTGCATGCACCGGAAAAATTGCTGAAACGCAGAAGACCACGCGTGAATCAAAACTTTCAAAAAATAAACGGCTTGAGCAATGCAAACAATACTAAAATCAGATATTGAATTAGTTTTGCTTTTAGTATTGTGAAAAATTTTAAATGATTTTAATTAATTGTCACGATTGTTTTTTAAAATGCTGACCAGTCCATTTCACAGTATTTCTTGATATGGACGGAATCATAAATACGCTAATCGTTTCCTAGGCCAGGTAATGTGCTCAATTAATTAGAAAATTTTATCGAAGAAACAATTACAATTGAGCGCAATCGCAATAGCATAGAAACTTACAAATCAATACAACACATTTTAATGACTGGTCTTATGCAAATCTCAAGAAGAGCATTAATATCTGAAAACTCATCTGACAGGTATGCTTTTTGCATTGGATATTTTCTCAAATCAACACCTTAAGATATAACCCATACATTAAATTTCTCTTTAACGTTGGTCGCTCCAGATTTAAAAAAAAACTGATTCAAAATTTGCTTTGTCTAACTTTAGCAAAATCTATAACAAATTCGCCCTCTTGTGGCGCCTTTGTAAACATGTCAAAAGTTGAAAGAAAACATTCAAACGATATGTTCACCATTCTTTTAGGCATTTTATTGTAGTGAAAAGCTACATCGTCGGAGCTTTGTGTCCAAGAGATGTGGGTAAGGTTTTTTGTACTTTTATCTAAATATATCGCAGTGCATCTGAAGCATGTCACAGAAAGCGAAAACTTTGCACAGCTCTCTCCATAAAAGATGACTAAAATTACTTGCTGCTAAATGCGTATATGCAGCAGTTTCAATAATCACCGGGTGTCGCCTTTTCCTGAGCGTTGCGAATCAATTGTGTTTGCGTCAAAAAAATTTCTGAAAAATTATTTTACTGCTTATATTAGAATTATGTTTGCGGGTGTGTTAATACATTCATAAAGCGTTTGTCAATGAATAATTTGTTCCATTCAAATTTCTCTGCGCCGTATGATATGAAGGCCAACTCGGGATCGATGTAGAACAAGGGTCTCAAACACGCGGCCCGCGACGGCATTTTGTGCGACCCGCGATGCCTTTTGGGGATTTTCAATTAATTAACATTTCAGTAATTTAGTTTATTCACCAGTGTTTTAAAAGTTCTCAGCCAGCGAGTGTGAAAACGTTCCTTTTAAACGAACGTAGAGACAGCTAGAAATGTTTTGCCTATACCTCACCATACCTCTCGCAAGAAATAAGATGTAAAAGCTGTTTCTAGTGAGGTTCAGGTACTGCCATTATTGCGTCAGCGTCATAATGCGGCCCTCGGGTTACTTTATAAGTTCTTATTTGGCGCTCAGAGCAATTTGAGTTTGAGACCCCTGATGCAGAATAATCTATTTCATATTTAGTCTACACTCTCAACGTTAAATCACATTCTGAAAACCAACCCCCAAAAAAATTTGCTGTCGCGACTAATAATGAGCGTCACATTATTTTCTGATCGCCGCGTGTATTCTGTTGAACAAAGTACAACTTTCTACAATCAAGTTCGTAAACAAGAAATCTACCAACTTAAATTGTCTTTATTATATCTGACCAGCCAGATGCCAGATAGTTCCTAAAGCTACCTTTTAAGCCGTTAATGTTCAGGCGAAAAAGTTTGCTTTAACCTTTTCTATACAAAATTTATGACAGTAGCGGAAACTCTTTAAAAATCTTTAATCGCCAGGAGTCAGAAGCTCACCGAAGAAAGGTTATGAAATTTTTCGAAATTTAAAGCAAGCAGCAATCTTTCTTCGTCAACACAACTCTTTTCGTCGTCACAGAATAAATTCAGTTAGCAAGCACTTGTTTCTACTTGAAAGCTGGTGTTGCCTGCTGAAAATCGGCAAACAATTTTGTACTTCAATGAACAAAACAGGTCTGGCGATATCAGTCAAGCTCAAAATTCATATTGCGTAAAATGATTTAATGGAAAACTCGAGATAATGGTTCTCTTTTTATATTGAAATGTTATTCCCAAAATTTTTAACTGAGAAAAAGGATTTTCCTTTCATGTGCAGGTTTTATGAGCTAAACACATCAATTATTTCTGATTTCTAAGATGCTCAAGAGAGCAAGAAACAGTTTGTACGTACCGCAGTTGATCGCAGCGGAAACACTCCCGCGCTGACGGGGATCTCCCAATACAGCCTTTTGCTCAAACGACGCCTTGTCTTCTATGCTGAACTCAAATGGTTGCTCTGGGTACGTCGAAAACGGCTCGCCTCCCGTTTCCAAAGGTGTGGGCACAAAGCCCATCTCCAACTCATTAAGTTTGGACATCAACGGTCCGGCCGCTACTGCGGTTGGAATGCAATTAAACCCTATGTTGCCGTCTGTGCGATTCGTGCAAAAATGAAATGTTGTTTCCTTTGACTAGCGCTGAAGCACAGGTTTTTCGCTTTGGATTTACCAGGTTTCAGTTCCAGTAAAGTTTTCCTTACTTTTGACTGGCCAGCTGTTGTTGCTCCCACTCTTAAATGTAGCGAGCGGCACTAAAATGTCTTTTTAATTTTCAAACTGTTTCTTCCACTTGAATTGACTGCTTGCGCTTTTGCTCTTGCTTGTCTTAATTTAAGAATGCAAATTCGCTTCGTTCACTTCTTCCTCTCAGTTCCGAAAGCCTTTTTCTCCACCGCAAAACAGTTTTTCTTTTTGCTTGAATAAAAGAACACAGCACCTTTTCCCGAACCCCTAACCTGACAGACCTGGCAAACCAGAAACACATTTCAAATACGATTGCTGGGGCAACAGCAAAAGTGTGCTCGATGCGAACACTGCTTTCAACAGTCACATCCTCAACTTCACAACGGCTCAGGAAGCACTGCACTACTTTGTCCCGGCTCAGTCACTGCCCCGAAGTAATTGCATTTCACAAGAAGATGCTAATTAAGGCAGCGCTGTACGCTGTTGACACCGACAGGGACGTTTGGAAGCAATTACATATTTATAGAGTTGTCACTGTATGTTTGTTACCTCGCTGTTGCGAATATTACCCCAATGGACCCTACCCGCTATGCATTGTACTTGTTTTCATGCTTTCGTCGGATTCTCGTGATTTAGGAATTACCCAAAACTGCAAAAAGAAGGAAATAAAAACACTGAGGCCAAATTAGATCAAACAAGAAATTATGTGCAATTCTTGGTGGAAAAATGCAAATATTACTGTCGTTTTTGTTTCCGCGCTCAAATTGGTTCAAGTAAAAAGACCTTTTTCTCCATATACACATTATACACGTCAATTGTAATTTGATCGGTTGATTTCAGTATGGCGAGATTTGTTTGAATAAATACATGAACATGAACTTTCAAAATACGCAAGCAAGCTTTGCCATGTCTCAGTTCAGTTACTGCAATGAAAGTAATTAAATGGCCATGCCTGTCAACGCTTACCAGCATCAAGCACAAGTATTTGCGTCGTTAAATAATTGGGCACGCTTTTTGCTTATTTACGTTCCGCGCGTTAGAGCAGCTTGCCGGAAAGCGATCGCCGGCCATAAATGATTCATGTACGCCGCGGGACTAGCACAGCAGGCCGCCTAGTTTCTGCGTCTTTATGGCTGCACCGGGTGCGTACAATTGCTTGCGACACACCAACAGAATGTATTTGTGGATGGCGATGACTAAATTATAATACACAAAGAGCCGAGCTGTGATTTTGTAAGCTGCATTTCCTCCCCTGCACAAACTTATATTTCAAATATTGTTAGAGGATCAAATTGCTTGTTTTTTAACCGAAACTGGAGAGTTTGCAGACAAATACGACAAAGAAGCTATGTCCACCGAAGTAAACCACAGAGAGTGCATGAAGGAAGACCCACAAGCTTTTTACTTTTGAGTTACAATTATGGCTTTGCAGAGATACAGTTAGGCAGTCAGCATTGCTAGCAAAAACTAGATTTGCTTCTTCAGAGCAAGTTGTTGGCTGCATTAACTTTAACCAGTCGAAACGACGTTCACAACTTCTTGTATTACTTCAGTGAATCTCAGCTAAGATTTGTCACCATATTTTTAAACAATTTCGATATTGCGAGTGAATAAAAATATTTATCAGACCAAGTGATTTAATGGCTCAGCTTCTACACAAGACTGGCGTCTGGGTTTTCCGCAATTTTACCCTGGATTAATTTCCTGTGTAAAGCTACGCCTGAACCTTAATCTTGAGCCCAACCCTGAAACAACAAAAAGGCAGACCAAAATAAAAAAACTCATAATTTATATTGTCTGCAACTCCAATCCTATACAACTTTATCCAACAACATGTGTTGCCTTACCCGCAGTGAAGTGTCTTTTTCACGAAATTGTTCTTCCTACAACGCTCAATGTACGCAAGTTCGCTCGGACATCGGCTTATCTCAGCCGACCATCTGTGGACGCCTTGCGGGTTATCGGCAAACAAAACCCGCTAAAAGTTTTGTTTCACCCCGGCCTCTATCGACTACTTGGTTTTCCTAAAACTGTCGTAATCTTCAACATCGTTTTTCATATTTGTTAGTGAGATTACACCTACCCATACTTCAAAAACGCAGTCAAGAGAAAAAATTCTTGAGTGGTGATTGACCTTACAGCAGGAAACAACCACTTTTTCTCACGTTCAGGAACCATTTCATTTTATCCGTTTCAGGCTTAGAATCATAATGCGGTCGCAATTATCCACGCGTGATTGGAATTAAACAATTTGACATGCTAATGCATAATGAGCTTGCGAAACGCCGCTTGTGCTTAGCTGTGATAAGAAACACATTCTACTCACGGTCCAGAGTATGATCTTGTGGAGCGCGTGGTTCGAATTTCAAACGTCTGCGTGATCACTGTGCAAGGTGTAAAAGTAATTGCGTCCTCAAGTTCCCTGCAAGCTTTGTTAAACCATCGTTATGTCTCTTGTTGAAACGTAATTTGGCTTATTTTTTCAACTTATTGAGCTACCTTGCAGCAATGCTCATATTTTTGCCGCTACAAATCGATGTCTTTTATCAAAGTCTGATAAACAAAATCGTTTATGCCCCATAGTGTCATCAATGAGAAATAGCTGGGTACCCAAATATCTTGCATTATATCTGAACAGTTGACTTTGAGTCACCGGAAACTTAAAAACTAATGGTACAGGGCAACCTACGCGCAAGGTGTAGACAACCTATAGCATTTTATCGGCAGTCCTTAACAAGCCAGCCAGCAACCTCGTATTGTGATGCGTTTGGAGCACGTGCACACTGCTTCATTGGTATCAGCACTTACGTCGTGAAAAGATAGCAACTGGCGTCATTTTGTTTCATTCAGACGGCAAATGTTTTAATAAATGTTTTCAGTCCAATACGTTTTTACTAAAACCGTCCTCAGTTACAAAAAGAAAAAAGACCAACACAGAACTTTGGCCAGATTATTGTTTATCTTTGCTGCTTTCAAAGCCTGATCCCATATTTGTTGGCAGTAAATTCACTGTCACTTAAGAAAACATGGTATCGAATTGTAAGCTTAATCAGAATGACCAATGTGAGGCATACTCCAGTTTTCCGCACCAGCTAGACACCAGGAAAATGAGAGAAAACCAGCTTTTAGTTCCTTATAAAATTGGGCCCATGAAATCGTTTGATTTGCGCAACCAACATGTTCAAAATGCTGAACACCTCATGCCAGTCTGTCTCGCCGCACTCCTACCTGATTTTCCTTGTCTGAGGATCTGTTCGTTAATCGACGGATAGTAACTGGAGACTGATGCGCCTGAATGAAAAGCAACAGCGGGTCGTGGGGCACTTTTAGTTTTTCTGTGACACGTGGGCCCTGCGATGCGTAACGTGGGCTCAATAGCAGAAGAGCATCTAAGCCACGCCGCAGCCCAACTGTCCCTGAAGACATTATTCATACCTTCAGGCGCATATGTCGTGCGTCTGTTAAAAGATACACCTTGCGACGACACATCGCAGGCAAACCAATAAAATATTTTTTTGTTTTATTGTACGATAAATAGAAATGTGTGTTTATCTAATTTCATCGAGTAGCTTGATATGCGAGGTGCCACGTATTATCCAGCGGTCTGCAACGTGATTTGCACAAACCGGAATTTTTCGTTAAAACATTCTTACGCTCACCATCGATCATAGCAACTAATTTTACTTTAACTACACGTTCCTTCGTAGCAGACTAACAGAAGACCTTTGACCTACAGCAAAATATTAATTAGTTCTCGCATTTTAATAACACCTTATGTTTTTTCAGTATAATTTGGTGGACATAGTATACCGACTTCACATGAAGAAAGATCGTAAAACTTGAAGGCTTCGAGTATGCTGTACTCGATTCAGGCATTTCCGTAAAAACTACGTGCCACTTAAAATTGCAAGAACCTAAGTGTAATTTCCTTGTGTAGCATGGTGAGAATAGAGCGTTGCAAGTACCATATAATCCATTGTTTTCTTTCATACGAAAGAGTGTTCGAAAAGCAAAATAAGTGAAACCGTTTCGAGTTGCATTGAATTGTTTCATCAAATGAAGCGAGACGACCCAGAAGTTGGTGTTTAAACTGTTAAAGATTTGGCTTAACTGAATTGCAGCATGCCCTTTCGTAGCTGAATTGAGCAGCGGTAATCGCCGCCATTTTGGTGACTCTAAATCTTTTGCGGTATTTCCCTGACTTGAACCAATACAGACCACATCATAAAAGTGGAATACTTTTTTCCCCTGACATACAACAGATTCTTTTGTTTTATAAACAGAGAATCTGTGTATTTCTGTTGTAAAGGGCAGATCTTATTACAAATGTCGCCGATATTTTAGTAAATTATGAAAGCAAGAGTCGGTCCAGCAAAGCAGCTTAAAACAATATGCGCATGATTTTAACAGCCCTTATTTTCCTTTATGTGCAGCACAACATTTTCCAATCAGTAGGAAATATTTTTTAAATCTCAATATGATCAACGTTATCGGTCACAAGCTGAGACCTTTGCGCTTCTGATGATGATCTGTCTAGCAGCAAGAAACTGCTTGTACACAACTAAAATAAACGGACCGCTGGTTCCAATGAAAGTAACCATCACACTGTAATTATTCATAGGATTTTGTCGAAGCACCCTCAGTGGGATAAAAAATTTCTAATCTGCTAATGGTTAACTAAAAAGGATTAAAAAAGCTTTAGATTTCATAAAGTAGATACAGGAATCATGAAGCCAACTTAGCCTTGTTGGACTTCGTATCGACAACTTTTTTGTCATTGCAAATGGTATTGACAGTCGACTGAATACTGATTAGCGCTCAGACTCGGTCCAACTAACTTTCAGAGTAAGTAGTTTATGCCTTGACACCATTTATTACAGGCTGATGTAAACTCGACCTAAAGATTGTCAAACGCTTGATACTACTATATCAGAAATTCCATCCTAGCATAATCTTCTCATATTCACGCTAATTGATTCTGCTTCATAATAATTTAAATGCCAAAACAACTTTCCCGAATTTTTGCACCAGTAATAGATTTTTTGTCATGCGATTGACCAAAACGAGCTGCTTCTAGCGACAGCTGAAAACTCACCATCTTTTACGAGTTTTTGGTAACTTTGCCTACACCCTGCTTCCTTTACAGAGCGCTAGATCAACTGAGGCTGATGCTGTCGCGGTTTCACGTATGGGAAGCAGTGCCCTTCTTTGAGTCGCTCTACTGCTTCACGTCTGGGAGCTCTTGTGGGGTACAACTCTTTATTGAGAACGGCGCGGATTTCAGTTTTTTGTAACCTTATGACCAGAACGTTTCGGTAAGAATACCTTCAAAGGTCTCAACTGTAACAAGATAATCACTCCCTAAAAGACAAATTTTTACATCTGTTTTCTCACAATTGATAAAGCAAAATGTTTCAACAGGATCAGCGCACTGGTGCTACTTACTTCAAATAGAGTTTTGGTTTATCTCTTTGTACCTGCAAACTTGCAGTGTTTGTAAATATCTGTTGTGTACTGTATCTTTGCATAACCAGGAGAAACCAACATCAGTGATTGTAAAACCGGTTCGGTGTGTTCATACCATTGCTGAGCAAGACCGACCAAATTACAACACGTAGCCTAGCACAAAACGAGATCGCAAAAGCAATTGAAATATTTGAAGTGCCGCATTTGTAGTACCACGATAAAACCGCATACAACAGACCCTGATAGTGCGCCTAAAGATTGCAGAAATGGAATATGTAAAGATTCCGCGACGCATGGAAGTCTACGCCGATCTAAAAATATATGGAAGAAAGGCTCCACAACGTGTTTTTCTGTGAAGATGATAGATGAAGAAAAAAGTATACACATTTTTCACTATAAAGTTACCACCAAAGTGAAGTGTCCCCAAAATGAGCAAGCATCAGTGCACTAACCTGAAAAATTATGTGAATTTCTAATTAAATGATGATCCTGAAAGTAATGACCCCCAAATTTCAGGGTGTAACTGGAATTAATTTTGGCCGTTTCATTGAAGTTGCTACAGGAAAACCATTCTTTAAATCAAGGGCGGATCCAGGGAGGACAATTGGGGCGATCACCCCCCCTAAAACCTACAAAAGTAACTTTTTTCACCATGGTTTTGTACAACTCGGAAAACAGCATTTATGATATAAGGCCGTTTTGCCGTCCATTGTTTTGTCGCAGCCGTGCTGTGAAGTATACTTCATCTCTCTTACAGTAGTGAACCCGTAATGAGACTTGATTGCCAAATATTACTAAAATCGTCCTCATAAACTTACTGGCTGGATCCGTCCCTGAAATTCGCTTCATGGTGGCTCGGCCTGAAATATATGGCTCATTAAAATTTTGGAGTGTTTGCACGAATCGTTTCGATCAGCAGAGGCTTTTCTGTCGTGATCCAATTGTGATCTATTCTTGTACAGAGATCTGGAGGTTGCAGGTTTTTGCAATCGCTTTTGTTTTTTAAAACTGTGCTTTTGCTTGCTCAGTGTCAGGTGTATTGTGTAACAAGGACAAGTTCCCTTGAATCACAGACAGAAGGTCATATTGAACTTCTAGCTATATTACTACTGAAAAACGAAGTGCGCAATGAGAAGTAGCGAAACCAATACGTCATGAAAGCAGATGTTTGTCGGTCAAGCAAATACGTGATAAGAGCGCAAGATGTAGGACCTAATGTATTCCTGGAAGGAAGACATGAATGAGATCATGGCAGGGTCATTGTTACTGTCACCAATGTTTTCTTGTTATAGTTTTTCAAATTTCTCATTCCAGCCAAAACTCACTGAACAAAAGTAACAAGACACAGCATTTATACATTAACAGTTTTAGCATGACTCTATTTTTTACCAACAATTTGAAGAATACGTTGAATTCAGAAGCCTGTTTTAGTTTGTCTTTTATCGTATCGTTCTTTTATATTAAAGCTACTAGTCTTATTTATCCAACCAGAAAATTTACCTTTTTACCGTCAAGGACTGTTTGAAGACTTAATTTGACTTGTGGGTAAGAAAATATATTACCTCAATATGTGTTTTGCGGAGAATCATAGGCAAAATAAATTTTGAGCTAATATCATAAAATCCCCACTTGACTATTTCCCAAGTCATGCATTCAATCTTATTGTTGCAACCGTGATTCGACAAAGTAGGGTAAATTTTCATGCGATTCTGCGACTCTGCTTTGCCGCAACGCGTCATCCGCTTTGCTTGTTATTTTTTATGTCGCCTCGTTTTTTCGCCACGTTTCGCCACATGCGTCATGAATATTTTATTTTGTACAAACAAACTTACGACAGGCGCCAGTTTGCCACTTCCTGTTGAAAAATATCTGGCTGAGAAAAAATGGAAGAGGATTTGTAACAGAGAAATAGAGAACATTTGGAGAGTGCAAAAAACATGCAGCTCCCTTAGCAGTTTTCAGCGACTGTTGGCAGTGCCCTTTGTATGTATCTAACGTGTTTGCGTGTAATAAAATTGACGGCAGCCAATTTCTCTGTCGTTAATCGTTTTCACGTAGTTCTTGCAAACAGATCCAGTATTCTTGCTGCAACTGAGCTTTGCAGAAGGTCTGAAGCCTAACTACTCCGGAACTTTTGCAGATGACGTTATAACGATCGGTAAACGGGTCCCCTTGGGGAAGATTTCGGGTGAATCGCGGTAAGTAGTCAGGTTGCTCTAGGGACTGGTATCGCGGAAGCATCTGATTCATTTAGTCTGAGGCTGCTCATCGTAACGTTATCCCCTTCTTCTCTGCAAAGCTGGTCCCACCGTGGACTTGGTGGAAACCTCGGCATTTCAGCAAGCTTTTCTATCCTACAAACTACGAGCTGCCTCTAGTTCTGCTGTGAGATTGATGCCAGCAGGTTGTATAGCCTTCAACCTGAATGTCTAGTTTTACAACTCTAGGTCTGATGTTTCGATTTCGAGCATTTATTTGCTAATTGTTTCTTCACTAGTTCTGTTGTAAAAGGAAAAAAAAAACGTCTTGAGTGCGAAACTAGAATTTGTGTCAGTTTGGTTTTGACTTTCCTGCGACTGTTTTAAGGCGGCTATAAGGTAAGAACATTTATATTAACGCTATTGCATTCTGACATCGACATCATGCATACGCGGTGTGCAATATGGTGCTTTCCATCTCGCCCGCTTTGTACGTATTACCACGTAAGCGGATTTTCGGATGTAATTACGAGCGATCCGCAACGATTGCGTGTTCGAGTGGCCACAAGAGCTGCTGAACATTTTCAATGCTCAATGCAAAAGAGTTGTACGAGCAGCTCTGGAAAAAAAAAGAAAAAACCTTACCAAGCAGGCGGAAAAGATTTGATTTCCGCCATCTCGATGTTGTCCAAAATTATCGTTCTGAATTTACAATAAGCTTTGTTTGGACACAGTGATTCAAGTTGCACTAATTGCTAAACAAAGCAAATTCATCGGACTATCATGAACTTTTCTATTTTCTTTATTCTTTTATATCTATTTTTCTATAAACTTTATACTTTCTTTATTCTTAACAATTGTGAGCGTTATTGCTTTTTTAGCTACTGAAGCCATGAAGCTGCGCCAGATTCTGCCATTCTTAAATTTAAGTTTTCTTTAAGCCATTGAAGTAGTCAGAGCATTCCAAAAAAGCACGTAAGTGCTTATATTTTATTAAAATCGATATACCCGCAAAAATTGCCGAAGGTTCATTACGTGTTAAGCTGAAACACATGCAACCACCTTTGTTGAAGAAATATGCAAAAGAATCTCAGAGTTGTTTGTGAATGGATGACACCAAAATACAAATCAAAATTTAAGCCTTAGTGAAAGTTTGTTTCATATAGAACTGCAGCCCACAAAAGAAATAGCGGGCCGAGGAAAAACTATCAATCATGGTGTTTCTTGGACTAAACAACTGCCTTCGCGCGAGCTACTGATTTCGGAGCACTGCGCAATGGTTTCTCAGTTTCGAAGTGGCTCCGCCCTGACACCTTGTGGTCGTGAATTTTTTATGTCTAAATAGTAATTTAGTACAAAAGCGCGTATAATGAAACGGAACTGAGCAATAGGCCTAATTGAAAGCGATCCAAAACGCTTTCTGAATGTATATCTGCTTTAATGTAGTAAAGATTACTAGAATAACCTCAAGGAACCGCCGGGTTACGGTTTCTGATATGATAACTATTGTTGACGTCTAGTCTACTTCGACATACTGTATTTTCTTAGATATGCAGCCACATATTTTTGATAGCAAGGAGCATGCTTCAAAAGTATGCGACTGTATGTAAAAGAAAACAAGAAGTCAAATGGTGCTTGACGCAAATACATATAGCATTACAAACTTACGTTTGTTTCAATTAAATGACTCTTTCAGGAAACAAAAAGAAACGTGCCTTTATATCAGTACTGAAAATTTGACAATTTAGCTTATGTTACCGAACTGCTGACACTGTGTTACCGAACCCCGATAAACTATAAATTTTCACACTGCCGTATACAACAAAAGTAATCAATTCAGGCACATTAACAGTTTTACCTTGTTACGAAAGTTAACAACACAACTGGCAGTGATGTTATGTCACCTTCTGGTAACTCGGCGACCGCTGCACTTCTTTCCACTTTCTCTCGGAGTCCAAGCGTTCTTCTCCGAAAAAAATGTTGTACTGTGAAATGCGCTACGTTCCCAAGGCGACGAACAAAGATCGAGTATCCCCAAATGATCGCTTTCCCTAGAGTCGTCTTGCTTATCTCGTTATCTGCCCAAAGCTATCATGGATCTGCCAATCTTTTATCTTAATTTGAGACACAGCTACAACTGGGACCTAAAGCAGCGATAGACACTTTATAACTTTTCGTTTTTTTATTTGGTGTCAATTTTCAAGAACAGAACAAGTGGTTAAATGTTTTCTTTCGCCTCACATCGGACGTTGCTACTAACAAAACCAGGTTTTTGATTTATTGCTTGAGTGTCTTGTATGGTCGCGTCACGCCTTTGCTCAAATAAGCCAAGACCGAAGCGATAAATCGCTGTCTCCGTGTTGATAGCATTCTTCTCTTTTGTCACATCTTTTATCACATTCCCACAGATGGGAACAGTCGTGGCAACCGCAGATAGCCGCGCTTGTCTTGGTGGACTTTCAGTGAAAGGATGACAAAACAGCTGGACAGAAGGCATTCTTATTCTTTTGTGCGTGTGTTATGCCAAGCTGACGCAACCCGGTCAAGATAAGGCTCAATGTGGGGCGGCTCGACGCCTCTGATCTGGCGTGTGCAGCCGGGTTTCGTCAATCATCAGCTGATTTCACCCGGACCTCCGAAGCTCAAATCGGCAGGGAAGCCGCCGCATGCCGCGATAACCCGGTGGGACATCGCGTCGAGGTCGTCATCTGTTGCGTGAGGCCCCGACGATCGCGCTAATAGATTAACAATATTACGCATGCGGCCGAATTTCGAACGAGCTTGTTCCTTGTCGCTCCTGGGCAGTTGTTTGTCGCACGCCAAGGTATGTTGCGTATGGCATGCGCACCTCGTGTAACATCACGCCACATCGAGACAGCCTGTCTCTAAGCCAATCTTTTTACCGGTGCTCTGTCCATGACAGCTACGGTAAGTCAGACTGCTACCTTCTTCGCTCCCATTGAGATCAAACGGCGTGTACATGGATTGCCTTCAGTTGTGCATTCTGAAATGCACCTAAACAGTCGGAATCTACTATCGTATTAAATACAACTCTAATATCAACTCGCAAACTTTCTCGGGTCTGAAGTTTTTTAAGGCACTCTGCGCAGTTCGTTCACGCAAGGATATTCCGCAGGTCGCTTGCATACGACAAGCGATTTGTTTCGCCTTCTCCAGATTGGGCTGTTGCTTGATTGGTTTATGACTTTCTGGGGAAAGCTGCCAGTGGACGAGCTAATTATCGTGGTCCACGTACGACCATAAATTGCCCATGTATGGAAAAAGTATCTGAAGTCAAAACGTTGCTCTTTTCCAGAAATGTTGTTGACTGCAGCTCCACTACAAGCTGTTAGAAAGACCTTAACAGTTCCAAAGCTGCTTACAAACATCTGAAATCCAATGGACTGTGGGTCACTTTGTTCAGATATTGAAACAAATTTGGTTTACAATGTAAAAAACGTCTTGTTTCTACAACCATTATATAAAAAAACGTACTCTGCAGCGTTGTTTCAAACAAAGCCTACGAAATCGCTTGTGTTAAAGATTTTATGGGCTTGTACTGCAATGCTTTCAAACTGAATTTTTCTGGCATGCAGGGATGTGTAACCACCGCTTGCTTTCTGTACGCGGAGGCTATTTTCGATCCCAGAAAAACTTTGGTGAAAATATAAATTTCATGTCTGTCCGGAAAAATATGACTGAAGCAAGCTGAAAACAAGTAGGAGAACAGCAGAGGATAATCTGCGTAAAAGCAAGAAAGAGCCTCGATGAAACCAATCATTACGTAATTTTTACAAAAGCCTCATTCGTTTCAAACTTTGGGCAATAGCCCATGTTGTGGAATTTGTGGCAGCACAAAGGGATGATATGAAAAGTAATTTTTAACAAACTATAGCATACTCTTTGCAGCATATTACAAAAACCATTAATAAATGTGTAAAAACGTTACCATCCACATCACGCAAATAATTTTCTTTACATTTCACCGTAATGTTGATCTAGTCCAAGCACAATATCCGGAGGGTCGAAAATAAATGAAACCGGCCTGTGTAGCAAATGTATTAATTGTAAATTATATTTGCAGACAAAATGTAACAGATCTTGTATAAATTAGCTAATTTCAACCTGAAACTTTTCTGTCGTGCTGAATGAGACGCGGTGACTTTTTTTGAAAATATCTCTTCAATCTGATAGACTCACATACTGCAGAACTCTCGCGAGAATTGACGAAGACTTTGTCTTTACTTTTATTCAATGATGTTTTCAGCAAGAGGCATAACCAAATACTGAACTCCTGTTGAATGGTTTTCGGACAAATGATGGAACTACGACTTACATGCGAAGCTTGAGTTTGGAATGTGAGACTACACTTGCGGCATGGAAGTCTTTGGAAATTTCAAGCTTAGCAGGAGACATAGGATGTTGGTTTGCCGAAAGAAGCTGCAAATACTTAAACCGTGCCTTGAAAATCCGCATATGAGGTAATTTCATTTATTTCGAAACGACAAAGTGAGACAAATAGCAAACTAAACATGAAATCGCCGTCACATGGACAAGGTGGCGTTTGTTCCTGGATCTTCTGCACGATGAGGATGATGCATGCTTTTTGTAACAATTTTAAGAAAAACAACTTTGCGGCACTTACGTATTTGTAAAGTAAAAAACATTATTGCAATATGGTGCAGATAGGTTCTGTTATGGCATAGTACGCTAAACAGAATTCGGCAAGCAAACCACATGAAGGTAGAAAATATTTTGATCATTACCATTTCAAATCAGGTTACGTGGTCAGATTTGCCATTTAACCCACCCAGACTGAAGCTATTTGAAACCAATTTTTTTTCATGATGTGCAATATTTTATTTCATTTAATGTGCATTGTGTCAATAAGTTGTACGTCCATTAATCATATTTATCTTACACTACTTGGCCAAGCCTTTGTCTTTCCATCGCTCAAAGTCGTCCGTTTTCACAGCATGATATTGGTTTACAAGCACAAAGATCAGGTCAAAGTACCTGCATGGCAACTGCAGATACGCATGTTACTCTAAACAAACGTGGTAAATCTGGTTCAACTAGAGATCCCATTGCTGGAAAATCAGACGACAGACTGGAAAGTGCAAATCGAATTCAAAACAACCGCTAGTGTGGAACACTCATTGCAGCCTTAGCTATCTTTGTCCTTTCGTACAAACAAAAACTTTGCTACTGCTTAAGAAGCAATGAAGCATTTTTTGTAACTTTTTACAACTGAGCTCCATAAGCTTACATTTATCTATTGAGAAGCAGCGGAGCAGTTCGCATTCGTTCAAAAATGACTAAACTCTGAGCTGTTTTCCTTCAGAAATGGAAGTGACGTCAACTGAAGCATACCAAGATGGCGCTTTACTGTTTCAGTGCAGGGGCAGATCGACGGGGGGCTATTGGGGCGATCTCCCCCCCAAAACCTACGAAAGTACGTTTATTCACCAATATTTTTTACAATTTGGAAAAAAGCATTCGCGATCATTTTGTTGTCAGTTGTTTTGTCATAGCAGTTTTATGAAGTATACCACATCTCTCTTGCAGCAGCGAATCCGTTATGAGACTTGACTACTAAATATTACTGAAATCGCTGTCCCCTTAACATTACTGGCTGGATCCGCCCCAGTTTCAGTACAGTAAACCCAACAACTATACAACCAGAATTTATATGATCGTTCCTTGTAATCCATTTGGACAAAGTCAAGACCCTTTCTTCTAAACGTTTTTCCGAATACGGATGCTCCTAAATCAGTGGTTCCCAACCTTTTGTGATGCATTCCTCCCTAGGCTCATTTTGGAACTTTTCATTCCTCCCCTATTACACAATTTCAGCAGGGCGGCTGAAAAGGTTCAAACGTCATTTTTGCGATGACTCAGATCGCGCGTTGTGGGTTGAAGTATAATCCTAGTGGCGTTGTTGCGTCCTTTCAATAAGCCTTTATTGTACGATAATTAGCTCTGTTTGGTGGCTTCAAACAAG
>JGI24158J21664_10000034_pt1 | contig 63464 bp, 35 predicted proteins | sample Ectturendosymbi3_FD_21664 | JGI IMG/M metagenome (IMG submission 21664) | reverse complement strand
TGGGTTGATCCCAGTACCACGGCTTGGGAAAAAGGTTTAGTAAAGTGTCATATGAGTGCTAGTCAAGTGTTGAACGCACCTACCTACTAAACCACTTTGGCGCCAAATGTCGCTTTACAAGACCCTAACTTTTGCAACCAGTGCAAGCCCTGAAAGCTCATAGCTTTCAACGTGCTTCTAAAAACTTTCACACAACTCGTGGATGCCAGAAAAAGCCGCATTGCCCCGAACACAGCTGATCCGTTATGCCTCAAAGGCGCAAGACACCTGACTCGTTTTGCGCGAAATAGTAGCATTCAAAAATCCCCTCACTGTTGACAACGGCTATCCCTCAAGTTTGGGATCTTCATTTGTGATAGAAATTCAAACACATGCTAGAAGAATCGGGCTACGACGAATTTGCTAAACACGACGAAAATTAGGCAGGTTTACTGCTGTAGTAGCCTATACATCTGTCACACTAAAGCCATGACTACATTAGTTGAGTACGGAACCAGGCGTTTGTATGAAGATACAAATTTATACTCTGTCCTGATCGTTCGGTCTGCATCTTGATTAAAACTGAAAAGTTCTCATTTTCGGAAATGTTGCGAAGAGAACTTTTATCTGTGTGTCAAGCTTATGCAGAATCGCATGGAAATATTTTCAATTGCAGCAAACAAAACCGTTTGCATGACGTTTAAGGCTAAGTGTGCCAAAAGCACAGTCACCCCATTACTGACACGGGTGGTAAAAATCTAATATATGTTAACCACCACAAATATCTGGGAGCTGTACTGGATACTGAGCTATCAGATGACATAGACATTCAGAGACAGCTGCGATAAAAATATTGTGCAGCAAACAAGCCGCGAGCCTCTTTTCCCGATGTTCAAACTTCATATGCAGTTAAAATGTACTTTGTCGTTCCTTTTGTACGCCCATGTATGCATCACAATTATGGTGGACTTTCAGAAAGTGATGCATGCAAAAATTGCGTATGGCCTATAATTTTGGATGCAGAGCTCTCTACAACCTGCCCTGGAGAGCGAGTGTGAGTAGTCATGACTTATCAGGTGCAATGTAATATTCCTACATTTGAGGTATTATTAAGAAAAAATATGTACTTGTTTCTCGAAAGATGCAGAAGATCTAATAACGTAGGGTTGCCTGCTTTGACGCAGTCAGATTGTTTATATTCGTCCTTATTCTTTGAACACTACAACTGCGTTTTACTTGTGACTGAGTACTCGGACATTGCAGTGTTTATTCGTTTGAGGGTGTGCATGTCACAGTGCATTCGTACTTTACCTGGCCTTGACCAGTTTAGGAATTAATGTCCCACTCTGCAGTAGTGTTGCACCATGTGAACAAATAGTGTTAAGAATGCGTCTGTAAACCTGAGGCTCGGCCTCCAACGCCGTTACAAAACGTTCTGTTAAATAAGTTTCTGTAGCGCGGTGTCAGGCGAAATTTCTCACCTGTTATTTTTTGTCAGTTATTTTTATTCTCAGAGGAAAGAAATAAAGTTTGGCGATTACTTTTTTGATGCGTGTTGTGTAAATTAAAACTTTTTGCTTAGATGTCAGATACCCGCAACAAGCTACAGTGCGTGAATAAGCAAAACCAGTGAAAAATATTAGACTTAATCTTAGACTTCAATTATTTTTCTTTTTCTAACTGCAACATAAACCCTAACCTGACACGCTTACCTAAACACCAAACCCTAAGCCCTAATCATCAGTTTTCTCAGCGTATTTAATATGTAGAATGTTACTCTGTGCATGCGCATACGACGTGAAATCAGAAATTTCGCAAGTCAGAAATTTCGCTTGACAAGGTGATTCAGCCTCCAACGCTGTTGCAAAACGTTCTGTTTTGTCCGCTTTTATTAACCAGCGTTGTGCAGAAAGTGCGTGTTTGTACTATGGACTTCGTGTCTGCGAGCAAAAATACATTGGTATTAGGCTATATGTGACCGTTTGCGAAAAAGTTGTACCACGGTTGAATAAGCACAATGACGTCATCGAATGAAATTTCATGAAAATTGCCCCCCCCCGAAATGAAGAGCTGGTTGCACCCCTGCCTACAACAGCATAGTTTACAACTGCAAAAACGGTCTGCACGAATGTCTCTTTGAATACGAGCAGTCGAGTCCAGAAGGTGTGCACCTGGAATCATAGGCGTACGGGAAGGCATTTCACTGGGGGGCCGGAAAAAATATGTCCTGAAAATAACGATTTACCCTGAAACTAACTTTTTTAGTCGAATCCGAATGAAACCTGAAACCTCATGTAAATCTGTTCTATACAGTTGAATGCGTCTATAACGGCTTCGACTGTAACGTCAATTCGCCTATGACGTTACATTTTGTTCGGTCCCGATGGCATCTTTTACATGCATTTCAATTTGCTTATATCGTCAATTCGGCATAACGTTTTTCATGCAATCCCCTAGAGGTGCCATTACAGGCAAATTCTGTAGTTACCTTGCTTGTTAACTCAAGGGGTGAAGTTCCTCGCACGTTATGTTCTCCCAGACAAGAAACTTTACGGTAATTGCTTTTTACTGATGCAAATATGTACGCGACTTCAATGGCGCAACGCAAAGGTTAAAATCGACAGTTCCGGATCGAAGGGTCTGACTCCCTGCACCTGCCTGTGTTATCCTTGCTGTGCGCTTGAGCAAAGCACTTAAAGACGCGCACGGCGCACTCAAAGGGGCCATGCAATCTGCACGCCCATGCGGCCCGCTTCTACTAAAGACTGCACCTCGGGAAATGAAACTTGCACTCAAAATGCATGTGCCATGTGCCTACACGTATTGCATCGTATTCGTATACTGTGATTGTACCATGTACAGTACTGTACGATGTTCCTATAAATGTAACCTATAAAACACTTTCCAAGTACTTTATTCGAGTATTGTCATTTGCAACACTGGTCCATACTGCACAAACCGCCACCAGAGTTGGCCCAAATTACACACTGCAAACTTCAAAAGTTCCCTACCTCAGCCAGTCAGCTAAAATTTGAAGTTAAGATCAATGCTGCAACAGATAACAGAAGAGTTCTAAAAAAAAGCGCGAAAACCTGGCATAAAAAAACGAGAGCTTGGTCCAGATGAAAGTAATTATAACCAGTCACGACGTTGGTCCAGATTACACACTACACTAGCCCAAATTACACGGATCACCCCCAAGTGAATATACACTGAATACACTGCATTGAAAATATTTTAACTGTTCAGGATTTTTTAGCAACTTGCCCTGAAAAACAGTTTCCCTTGAAAATTTTCACTGCATTGAATATATTTCTTACCATTCAGGATTTTTGAGCAACTCTGCGCTTGCCCTGAAAAACAGAGTTTACACTGTAGCTTACATGAAGGTTACAGGGCTGACATAAAGGTAATTGCACGGCAAGCGCTCACCAACACAGATTGTAACAAACTACTCAATATGAAAGCCACCCGGTGGGAGGTGGCACAAGCAGTCACTGCCTCCCTTCGTGACTTTCCCCTCACTTGAAGAAGAAATACGCAAATTCAGATGTATTGACTATGAAAATGATCAGAATCATACAATAATTGCACCTTTACAACATGAAAGGACAAATGTTTTTTATTCAATTTGTTATTTTGATCCTAATTCGTTTTGCGCATTTCATTATTATGTTAAGGGAGCCAAACCCTCCCTTTCCTCCCCTGACGGCACGTCACTGATTTTTTATCATTCAGAATTTTGAACAACTTGCAATTGTCCTGAAAAGCAGAGTTGCCCTGAAATTTTTCACTGTGTTGAAATATTTTTTATCTCTCAGGATTTGCAACTTTCTCTTACCCTAAAAACAGAGTGTGCACTGAAAATTTTCACTCTATTTAATATACTTTTTACATTCAGGATTTTTGAGCAACTTGCGCTTGCCCTGAAAAACAGAGTGTGTCCTGAATTCACTGCAATGAATATATATTTTTTATCATTCAGAATTTTGAACAACTTGCGCTTGCCTGAAAAACAGAGTTTGCCTTGAAATTTTTCACTGTATTGAATCTATATTTTTTATTATTCAAAATTTTGCAAAACTTGCGCTTGCCCTGAAAAACAGAGTTTGCCCTGAAAATTTTCACTGTATTTAATCTATTTTTTAGATTCAGGATTTTTGAGCAACTTGCGTTTGCTCTGAAAAACAGACTGTGCCCTGAATTCACTGTATTGAATATATATTTTTATCATTCAAAATTTTGAACAACTTGAGCTTGCCCTGAAAAACAGAGTTTGCCCAGAATTTTTCAATCCGGGGCACTGCCGACCCCCGCCTCGTACGCCACTGCCTGGAATAGCGCAGACCCCGGGTTACCAAATCGAAACAAACAGGGGAGTAAAACACACTCGGCCCTGGAACAGCATAGGTCACAACTGCAGAAATAAGCTGCGGCTCTGCGCGAATGTCTTGTCGATTACGAGCTTTCGTAGGTGTGCGCCTGGAATGTCGCACACCCAGGTTGTTTGTTAGAAACAAACAGGGGAGTAAAATTCACTCAGGCCTGCAACAGCGCAGTTCACAACTGCAAAAGCAGTTTGCGCAAATGTCTCTTCGAACACGAGAGCAGTCGAGCACACAAGGTCAGGCGCACACCTGCGAGCTGAAAAGTACATAATTTTATCTTTCTAGCTTTTTTATGTGATTTTCACTTGATGGCACGATCTGGAAAATCCCATGTCATGTTCAGTTTCACAGCACCCCGAGTATATGCTCCTTGAGTAGAAATCCCGGAGTATACGCCCCTGGGGTAGAAATCAGACAACTAGTACAAGGATTTGCATCACAAGCCCCTTGTTTTTACAAGCATTATACATCAAATGTGCATTTTTCTGGCCCGTTTTTTCTGAATAATTATTTCCAAATTTAAGCCGGCAAATGCAAAGTCACATTTTAAAAGTTTTTTCGTGAAGTTCCTAGCTTTTAGTTTGGATGAAAGCCACCATTTGCTCGTAATGATTTCTTGTCAAAACGCTCGCGTGTAAATATATAAAAATCTCGATGGTATAAATGCGAAATCAGCAGTATACTTTTAGCAGGCATAGTGCAGTTGAGCAAGAAGTCATCGTGACCGCCATTAAGATTGCGCTTTATATATTTACACGCTTCTGTGATATACACCAACACGCGTTCAATCGAAGCCGAGCAGCAAGTTTGCTCTAAGATACCAACTCCCGAAACATGTCTACAAAACTTGTGCGCATATAAGATGTGGATCTTGTCCAATTCTTGAGCGACTGGTTGACCTATGCAGCTGATAACGTATTGGCTGTAGAGTCCCTCAACGCGTTTGAAAACTGTTTGGATTGTATGTCATTAAATGCTATGAAATGCGACTGCGGTAGCACTTTTGTACGCTTCTTGCAATAAATGTGCTTACCAAAAACGATCAGGCTATTAGCTAGCTATTTCGAGTTAACAATATATTTCACAAATATGATATAGACAATATTGTAAATTGGGGAAACCTTCACATGTCCTCTCAACAAACTTGCATATATTTGACCCACTCAGTCTGCACAAAAAGTGTGTTTGGGAAAACGAAGGTACAACTGATTATCACCACGGCTCTTCACTATAAGTAAGAAATACTTGTCGCTGCAGCTTAACACAACGGTTGGTTCGTTGATGTAGCCAGTGGTTCCCAAAATATGGGTCGAAACCCAAACAAGGGTGGCGAAGGGTCAACAAATGGGCCACGCCGAGGCGATCCAAACGAGTTGTGTAGTTTCAACGTTACTACTGCTTCTCTGTGTCTGTCTGTAGCGTACGTACTTGAGAAAAGAGCAGATTGCAGACATTAATAACGACTTAGCAACTTACTGCTAAAAATCATCCATACAATCAGTATTTTGTCATACCTTGTTTGAGGTTTAAATCGCGAGGTCTTCACTAAACTCAGATTTTGGTCGCGCTCAAAAAAGGTTGGGAACCGCTAATCTATCCACTGTTGCGCAAGCGTTTGAAGCCTTTTTTAAAATCCGTTACTGGAATAAACAAATGCCAATCGATTGGGTAAAAATTTCAATTTATTTTTATTTTAGTCACATGTGCTTTATCGAGAAAACAGATTGCAAGCTATTTGTAAGTATTCGCAGTGTCAATGCCATCAGCACTTACAAAAGCATCTTTCTACTTGCAGTACGTTAGATTCTGCTGCTGACTCTTCCCGTGGCAGCTGAATGATTTCAAATTTAGTGTAGAATAGACAACTGGCAATTAACATCAGGTGAAAGTTGTAACACCTTCAGACTATGTGCAGGACGGACTCTGGTCACTTGACAAAACTTTTTTACTCGCAGGCAAGGAAGTGTGAAATCATTGATGAAAACGTTAAGGTTCGACATGGTTGTGATTGAAGTGGAACCGTTACAGTACATGTATGATAATCACAAATAAATATCCAGAATTAATGCTATTGTTGCCTAACAGTGTCTATATAGACTTTCAACTTTCAAAGTTTGAGCTTCACTGTTGTACACTGCGTCTTTTGTAATCTGCTGCCAGTGCACACTTCCCTGTTTTATCTCAATTTTCATCTAGTGCTCAAAAAAGGGAAAGAAGTCACTAGTATCTTTTGCGAGTTGGTGCAGCAATTGGCCGGGCACTGCCTTGCTTCTCAACACGCGGTATTGCATGGTGCTTGTTCGCGCTTGCGTATGTTTATTCACTGCTTTAGCTATTGACTTTTATAACTATTGTCAATGACGCCCTTTACTTTAAACTTAAGTAGAGATAACTCTGAAAATTGGTTTTATACCATAGCTCTGGAAAAACTTTTCTAGTGGCGAGATTGGTAATTAGTCACAGGAGGCACGCTGTTGCAGTGTCCTCTTTCCATTACCCAACTTTGATCCACGCTCACTTCCTACTAGTTTAATGGAATTTGTAATAGACGCAATGCAGCGTGGAGAATAGATTGAAAGCATAAACGTTTTATAAAAACAACAAACTTTCGAGCATTCCGTGGTATGACTTATATACACTGATCAAACGGCCATGCGTTTTCTTTTGTTTCATCGTGAAACCAAGACTATGGAGTTCAGCGCGTCTCGCTGGTATATTTGTGAAATGTACAACGATCGGCATGTTTCCACTTGCAAAAAAAGTGGCGAGTTGCGCCATGAACTTTTTTTTGTCGGTGCTATGTATACTGCAGCCGAACGACGAACGCAGCGGGAGGAGGCACGACATGATCACACCAAAATAACTCAAAACGTGAGGAACGATTCCAAAAAACAACGCTATTGGAAAAAGAAAAACCATGCGATGCGTTTGCGCTCGATGCTCAACGACATGCTTCCGGAACAGTGACAGGCCAGGACTTTGTGCCTTCGTCGAACAACGAACTAATCAACCGGTTGGAGCGAAATTTCACCTGACCGGATATAATATTCGATCAAGAAAACAAAATGGCGACACGAGCGAAACCAAGCAACAACACGTTTCATAAAAAACAAAGACCATTGCGGATGCGGCTTCCTCACACATATCGAAAAAAAACAAACTTTTCAAAAGCACATCGACGTTTTTTGGAATTACGACTCAATAGATGATTAATTCATAGGTTACATCCCTTTCGAAAATCGCGCTAGACCATACCTGTGTCCTTGTTTCGTTATGCAAGGGCAAGGTTTTTTAAGGTTAGGCTGTGGCGACTGCTACGCAATTTTAATTAGAGGAAATTATTTTATCTAAATATGCAAAATCAAGGTCGAAATCAGCCAGTGAGGTTAGGGGGGGAACGATTTCAGTAATACTTGGTAGTCAAGTCTTATTACGGGTTCGCTACTGTAAGAGAGATGAAGTGTACTTCACGACACTGCTGTGACAAAATATTGGACGGCAAAATAGCCTTATATCGCGAATGCTGTTTTCCGAGTTGTACAAAGTCATGGTGAATAAAGTTACTTTTGTAGGTTTTAGGAGGGGCGATCGCCCCCCTGGATCCGCCCCTGGAAAAGTAGTCATAGATTAACCGAAATATTTCTGAATAAACTTTTCAGATTCAATCTCATGCAGTGAAACAGGTCCGCCAGAGTTCATTTCACCAACATAACGCACAAACGATAAGGTATAAAAATCAGAAAACAATACTTCATACCCAAGTTCGTACAATCTAGATGGGAGCCTAATCCCTGAATTTCTTTAGCCATGATGTGCTAGCTGCTAAGACCAAGAGTTAAACAAAGCTAACTGCAATTTGAGACATAATACTGTGTGTGTAGTACTGCTTCCCGACAGATGTGCCGCGAAATTTTGCAAACAGAAAACGACTTTCTTACATCTATTTTATAAGACCCTTCCATATAAGAAGGTTCTAATGGTTAGGTTCTAGTTATTGGGTTTGATGTGCCGGGTGAAAAAAATCATTTGTAGGTTTAAATTTGGTCGCTTTCCAAGGTAAAAGTCCTGTGCTTTGGATGCCCGTACCGTGGTAGCAGGTCTGAACAGCGAGGTGTCCGCTTGACAGAGGTTTCTCATGATACAAAACAGTAAACTTCATTTGGTGCCGGCAAAACGTGCCCGCAGTGGTGGGGTGTATGTTTCACCGAGGTGGACATCAAGCGTGCTGGTTCGACTGTATTTTGACAGACCCCTGTAGAAATTTAAAAGACCGGTTCGGTCCCTCACAACACCTTAAAAAACAACGCGCAAAGGTACAACCGCCACGGACAAAAGCAGAATCAAAATTTATCACACCTTGAATCACTCAGGGATGAAACGTGAGGTTCAGTCTATCGCAACCTGTGGCAAGTATGGCATTGTGGGGGTGCAGGCCGTAGCCAGGTTTTGACGTTTGAGAGGGAAAAATATATTTTAGGTGGGCAAGATTTTTGTTTTTATTTTATGTTTACAAACTGTATAAAAAAAATTTCTGGGCACAATAAAATTTGGGTGTCACGAAAAAATTGGGGGATCATTGTCCCCGAATGCTCCCCCGTCGCTACGGGCCTGCGGAGGTGGTAAAAGCGGAGCAATCTGGGCTGAAAACGAGCAGCTGGCGAACGCAATGCATGAAGATCTCAGCAGCGTTGTTCGCATACATGCCCCAATACTTAAAAGGGTCACGTAGCAAAATACAAGCAGAAACTGCAAACATCATGCCAGTGTTCGTTTACATTTATCCACACGCGATAGTTCGACGACCATGCGGCTCAAGACATATCGCCAATGGACTATACAACTTGAAAAGCAAGCAGGTCACGGTTTCAGGGTTACATGTGGCTCACAGGGACAAAGGCAAGGGTGGTGGAACTTCAACGTGACATAAAACGAAAGCACGAACTGACACACAGTGTACTGTGATGGAACCGCGAAACGCTGTTGGTTAGTAAGCACACGAAAACACGAAGTTTGTACATGCGCGTAGAGACGCCGTAACAAAGCATTAAAAGTTCCTATGCAGAACGCCCGTGGCAAGAAACCTGGCACACAACGCTGAGGCAGACTGTTATTGTCAATGTTTTGTCGATCTCTTCCCAGAGAACTTGACGCATGTCTCTTGCAACAGGTCTCACGCGCGCTCTCACTCTGCGCGCTGCGCCATGTTGCGACGCAAAACGCCGAAGTCGAGGAATCGCTTGTCACACGTACTGCCCTTTATGTTCATCACGCCACCGCCAAGGTTAAACATACTGGCAATTCAGAATACATCAGGCGACGGGTAATGATGACATAAGTGTTTGTGCGGCTTGTCGATTCTGCAACTCTACACTGGTTCAGGGCAGGTGGGTGGGGCGTTTGGCCTCACGGGCGACATCACGCGATGGCAGTAAAGCATGTTCATGCTTCGCAGTTCCGCCAATTTCGTCAGCAAGCTGGGCAACGAAGCGACTCCTGACATTGACCAGCACAGAGCTTTAAGTACCTGATCTCGGAGTCGTTCTACTGAAGACCGTTCTTCCAAATCTTGTCGATCTGTCAGGATAAAAAAATCAAAAGTTTGATTTGGCCCCAACTCACAGCAGTGCCTTTGAGGAAAGATGTGGTCCAACCAAAAGTTTGTCAATTCATTTCCAGTGATTGTAGCGCATTAAAGTGTTATTGACATGTACTAATTAATCAGACTGGATTACGTGCGCCAAAGCAGAGCAGCGTTACTGCGAGTTTTAAATGACAGAATTATTGCTGTGTATACTTTGGCAATCAAATTACGGAAAGCGTGCAGGTCCGATACTTCTTAAGCAGTTGACAGGTCACTTACGTGCCTTATGATTTTTAGACTTTGCTCACAGCTGCCACAGACGACAACCTGCTTTGCAGCCAAACATAGTCAATTACAACTGGAAGGCTTGTCGTTCAAATTACAGTAATCAGGTATCTCGCGTGCACGCAAACAACCCGCCAGAAAGCAACAGGCTTGCAATTGGTGACTGGAAAATCGAATTCAATTCAAGCTCACGAGAAGTCTCAAAGTTGTACGAATGACAAGAGTGGCGCCCAGCACTTCTGTTAAAAAAATTCTTATATCTTCTGTTACACTGGACCATAGCAAGGAGAATGTGAGATTCCCGGCAGACGCAGTCGCGACATGAGCTGCGGTGTTATTATAGGACGGTTCTAAGTGGAGATTTTGATATTAGTAAGGAGGTGGGTACCGTGACAAGCCGATCTTTCGCCGAAAAACATAACAGTGAATCACTTCTAACACGCCGCAACATTTGGTGTGATTCTAGGAACGGGCACTTCAACTAATCAGTGACAGTTTCCGCTTCCCTGCGAATGAGGGCCAGGCCAATGCAAATGCTTTAATCACTTCGAATGGTTGACACCAGCCTCAGTGGAGTGAAAAATAGCTATCAAATCGAATATATCTCTCGCGTTCAAAATGAGGCGGTTCTGTCACCCTGAGCAAAGTGTTTAGTTTGTTTACTGTTTGGTTTGTAAACTGTTTGGTTGGCCTGACTGGTTAGTTGATAAAATTAATTCTCTATTGTCAAAATCTTGAGAACTAAAACCAACATTAAACATGTGGTTTATGTTGTCACCTGATTTAGGAGAACCGTGACAAAAATTGATATTTATTTTTCCATCTAAAAGCAAATGTACGACGCAATGTAAGAACCTACTTAACGAAGTTGCAGTTTCGCTGCTGACGCATGTTTTTAGATAGAGGTCACTCAGGTGTATCGAAGATGATTCAACAGGAATTTCGAGGAATGAGAGATCAACAGCGCTTTGTAACCGGACTTCTTGCACAGCGCATTGGTTTCAACCGGATTCGAAACCGCGCTAACACATTTTTGTTGAGACTGGTTTTGAAAAACAATGATCTCAATAAGCAAAAAAACAACCGTTTTTGAAAAGAAAAGAAGAAATAAACACAACTGCATTACGATAGTTGTTTACTTGTTTTTTCAAAACGTCAAAAATGATTTCGTTTGAACTGCAGGTTGATACGTTGTTTCTTATACGACTTGGCTAGACGTGCAAGTTTCACGTAGCAACATTGATCAAGCAACATTAGTTACAGGTCATTTACTAGTTTTTGTAAGTTTAAAAAAAGTTTTATCAAAACTTAATTCATTAAACAGCTAATTAGTCCAAGTGTCATCCCTCATTGCGAAACTTTGCCAACCAAACAGGATTTTTTTAACTTTTTCTGGGGGAAGCTCATCCCAGATCTTTGTTTTCTGCGCCTGAGGATATAAACATTTTACATTTTACCAAATCACCACCTGGATAAGATTGCATGCAATCGTTCAGATGATACATAATAATATTTCACAGATCGTTTCATAACTGTTTCCTTTTCCTTTGATTGAGAGAAGCAATATAACAAAGGTACCTGCTTAACACGGCAACTACTTGTTATTGGTAGGTACCACCCTGCAAAATTGTTTGTTGCAGCAAATTCACAATTTTCGAAAAGAAAGACTTCATACGATTTTGCACTACATTCATGATCTCATAGAGTGTATTCAGCACAAAGTTTTGTTTCGTCAAGTGACGTGGTTTTCCAAGTTCTCATTAAAAGCTCTAGGTTTGCTGTAAGCTTTCGAGGAATCGGCCAACTGTGTTCTGCTTTGTTCGTGTTGCGATGGTACAAACTTGCACATATCTGTATTCAAGTAACCAGTCTCCACAAAGGTGAAAAATTTGAATCCATCAGCAAATTTTTTTAGTAGGAAATCGATTTCACGTAACACTACGCATCTTCACTCCCACAGTCCCTCTGTTCTCAAGCATGCAGCAGCGTAACAGGTCGCAATTTGTTCGCTTTCGCGTGACGCCTTTAGTTCGCATGAATGCGAAAAATAAAATCTCAATTAACAACATTTCGTTGCGCCACGTCAGCAACATTGTGTGCAAGATCAAATTGTCCAACCGACTTGTGGTCGACCACGTTAGCCCAGCCTCGCACAGCCGCAACGCGGAGGCATTATGACGTGTACGGCGATATGCGGTATGTGATTGAAATGAGATTTAAGCGCGACATATGTCGGCCTGCGACACGCATTTTTGTGTCCACTTTGCGCAAACGCCCAAATTCGGTCGAGGCGATAGTTCATTTCGCAATAACTGCTTGTTGTCGACCCGGTACAAACCGCGTACCAACGCGCGCCAGTCGAACGATAAAAAAAATTATCGCATTTCTTAGAAAGATCTGCTAAGTGTCGTACGTCGCGCTGCAATTTGCAAACACAGTATCTGCCTGCGCCGCGCTGCCTTTGCCAGGAAGAAATTCCCGCCATTTTGTCACGCGCCCACGAACAGCGCACTTACCTGGAGCGAGTAGCACGAGTGCTGAGAACACGGCCAGCTGGGCGTCTGTGAGATCAAAAGATGAGAACTTTTCGGCCAGGTCAAACACAGAAGAAACGAAGTGGTCCATGCCTGCAAAGAAAATATTTCCTTAACTCGTCAAACCGCACACTTTCGCGAGTTCAAAAATCAGGCCGAACAATTCATAAACTCATCTTCTTTTTTCCGCTTCTTCAAGTTCAGGCCAAAACGCAAGTTCGAACACTAAACATATAGAGTTCTAGGCTTTTCTGGGGAATGATCAAGTGTCATGTCCGCATAATAAAACGCCGTTAAAAGAATGCACTAAGTAGTCAAGGAAGATGCTGACCGTATCCCAGAAGTTGCTTCCTTTTGCGCTGCGTGTGGTTGTCGAGAGGCAAGGCGTCATTTGCGGCGTCATATCGTGAAGTGAGGCGAACGAGCAGAACCTGTGAGAATCGAACAGTGGTGAACAACAACGTTAAGACAAACAACTTTCATCTTTTCGTGTCAGGTATCTTAAAGTTAAACTGTTATTGACCGAACGTAGATGGGAAAACGTCATCCTGCCAACGTGTAACAGTTGTCCAGACTGAAGCGTTCCTTGTAAACGACGTCATAGAGTTACACAAACGAAAAAATGGTTGGTGTGGACAGAAAATACGTTATTCCTACTCAGCCGCTAAATGCCAGTGCTTAACACACAGGATGGAAAAAACCCAAGGGTTGAAAAAAAACCTGCGTCTACTTTTGTTTGATGAAACATTTTCTTATGAAAAACGTCACGTCTTCATTAATAATGAAAGTTTTCTCTAAGCTGGCAGGGTGATAGTTATTCAAAACATGCAAGGTAACCACAGGTTATAAATAAAATCTGCCAAAGCACTTAAAAGTGTTTTCAATCGCTTTAGAGTATTTTTACAAAAAGTCATTAAGACAGCGCATCTCTCACCAACCCGCAGGCACCGCGTATCAGATGTGAACCACGTAACATTCAACACATCATTAACTCATTCCATCGCTCAGCTTTGCGGTGGACACCTTGGTCAACAAACTGCTTACAGTGACGTTACTGGTGGGATTAAAAAGTGTAAGACGAAGCCAGTGATGACGCCTTGCATTAATATTTTTATGGGAAAAAATTGAAACGTTAGCATAATCTTGAAGTTGCATCTGCAGCCTAAAGGAAGTTAAAGGAAATAACAATCAAATCATCAAGCGTACTTTAAGTTTCTCCTTCACAATTAAAATGTGCTTCATCTACTGAGTTCCTTTTATAGGTATGCGAAGTTAAAGTGATTCAGGACAAAATTCATACTGCAAAAATTGAAAAAAGCAACTTAAAATTGCAAAAATTTCTGCGGTATGACATGTGCCGAACATCAAAGACGGTAATATTCTACTTGAAAAATCGAAGCGCTTTCTTGTAATCGAAAAGCAGCTTGTAAATATAGTCTGGCATACATGTTCGAATTAACCAGTACTTCAATCTCTTCAATCTAAATAAGATTACAGGAACAACATGTTAGGCAATTGATTTCAGCCGAGTGACGTCATCAAGCAGACTTTGGTCTGTTTGTAAGAAGAAACAAGAAATAAGGAAAAAGTAGGCTTTCCAATATTTTATTTCGCATAATTTGACGTTGACTTAAGTTTATTCAAAATTGTCTTTAAAATTTGTTTTCTTCACAGTCAAAACATTACATCCCTATTTCTCAGCACATAACAAGAGGAAAAATTCAAACAAGTTTTTATCAGTTAATTTAAAAAATTTCTGAACACAACACGCTTGTAAATTCAGAGATTTCTTACAAGCAACTTTTCATACCCCACACGATCAAGCAGTTGCAAATTATCTATATGCTCAGCTTTTCTTCCACATATCATTTACTATTGTTAATTTTGTAACCAGGCTGCCTTGAAACAGTTGAAAAGGTTTAGCAAAAGCTTTTAATGTTTTAATCGTCCCACCACCGCGATCCTATTGCTTTTTATCCTCTCAAAATAGAAGAACGATTCTCAAGTATTCACCAGCAAGGCAACGTATGAAATGAGCGTATGGCCTAAAAAGATAATACTTTTCTAAAGGAACAGGTCCAAACATCCGCTGTGCAACGCAAACCTCTACCTGCAGTCAATTACAATTTTCGTGTTGTCGAAATCCGTATTAGTGGCCGCCGACCACGTTTTTAATCACAGATGTTTCTTCTGAGTGGGTCACTGCTTTGTGAAAACCCTATTTTCTGTTGAAATTAGGTCTTGATTATAAAGACGTGCATGTGGGACAGCAACCGACCTTTAGCGAATTTCATCGCAAGAACACGTCACATTCATTTTCACGGTTTTAGTAGACACAGCGCAACAAAATTTGAGGGCGCGGTGTGTAAAAATATTTAAAAAATGCTTTTAATTTTTAGGTGTACCTCTGACATGAAAATTGTTGACCATGACAATTTTTCAAATTTTTCCAGACGTTTTGCTCGTAACATGATGAAATATAAGTTTTGAAACACGTTATAGTGTCGTGTAAATTGCTGCAATTTTGCTGACTTAATTTACAGTCACAAAATCTAAAATCGTGTAAGATAAGTATTCGATTCGACGCAAAATACCTAAGCTTATTTCAATGAAATCAGAAACTTACTGAAAAAAAATGGAATTTAATGAAAATAATTTTTGCTCTCTAATTCACTCTAACTCCGCCACTACGCCATCGCAAACGAGCAAAGACAGCGCAAGGGACTGGTAACTTGATTTCCTCGCGGTGGCGCTACAGCTTCGACTTTTTGTTGTGCCTAATTCCAATCTTTTACCTCTTCATAGTCTCATAAAATGTTGAAATATTGCTTAGGGCCACGATGAACTTTCGACTTTGACGTTTTTAAAGGAGCACGGACAAATCAAAATTTGTCAGACAAACATGTTTTTCAGGCAGATTTAAGCCATACCATCCCTTCTCGTCGGAAATAAGGTTGGTACGTGCCAGTGAAACTATCGCTCTGTTCGTCCGGAAACCTTTAATTTCTACAGTTTACGTTTTCATGAAAATCACAGGATTTGTCGTGACATCACCAATGGCACGCTTTAACGGTCCAAAATACTCTGGGACAGTACTCGTTAAATATGTGGCCAAGCCTGCGCGGCACACCGGGCTAAACACATACAAGTGACGTCAAAGCTAGCAACATAAAAGGCGCCAGGACATGTGAAGCGTCTGCAAGTCTGCATCAAAACAGCCTAGATGTCAAACGGCTCACTTGAGCAGAAGGAGATTTTTTCGACAGAACATGAAAGGCACGAATTATTCGAATTACCGACTTTTATCTGAAGGACATATGCCGCGGCCAAACCATATTCCATTTCTCTGTCTAATTCTCAGGATCAGTGGAAGAATTTATGCATGAAAGTAACAAGCGACAAATAACATTCCATTCACCTCAAAGGCACCAGATTTCAGCAGAGTGAATTGATCTCCTTGCGCCAGACTGTCAAACCCAGGAATCTGTTTTGCAAAGTCAACTACCTCCCTTAGTGCAGGGTCGTAGCGCTTGCACACTTTAAGCCAATCGCTGCCAAATTCATCAGAATCGCTTCCATCACTAGCACCGACGTCATCCTGTCGACATATTGAAACAAAGCCAACCCTTTTAGCTGGTGTTTTCAGCTGCAATTTCGCTGCAAATCAACCGCGCGTAACACAAAGGTTAAATAATTCCAGAAAAAAGGTTCTGGCTCCGCGTTAGGCATACAATTCGAAATAAAAAAGCGACAAAAATTAAGGTAGCCTCTCATTTGCAGCATTCGCTTTGTTTCTTGAAATTTCACGGTCGTTCTGGAGACGGTCAATAAAATTTCGGCGGAACGGCCTGTGATTAGTGACACCAGATGACCCCGTCGTACTTGAGTTAAGTGTTATTACAATCACATCGGAGCTGTGGCAGGTCTGTTGGTATCTGTATCGGAATTTATCATCGGTTAGAGTCTGATTTTGCAAAAACTACACAAGCTTCGTCTTTGGTACCGTTCGTTAGTTACTTTCTCAGGAAAGGCTTCGTCGTGTCTATTTAACAGAAACCGGATCGCCTGCGTAATATTAATTGTGGACTGACATCTAAGGTAGAGAATGTTTTGCATGTCAGTTGTCGAAGCTAATCTTACGTAATTTTAGTGCAACGCAAACTATATTAAGCATAAAAAAAACTTCGTTTTGAGGGATTAAATTTGTTTTTCAACGTTTTCATAATGGCCTGAAAAAGTGAAGTACGAAATCATGTTTTTTTTACCGCTAATCCATCATCCATTAACTCTGAAAAAGCTTTCGCTTAACTTCTTGTACTTTTCACCCAATTTTCCCCAATTTTTGCAGACAGGAGTTAATCAACACCCTCAATTCTACACTTCAACAGTACGTGTAGCATGGCTGCAGTAATTTCAAAAAAATGCTCAGCCCCCAACATTCTTGCCTTCCATTATGGTGAGCTCGCTATGATCCATAAGCAGCCTTGAATGAAAGTTCGTGTCAGCTTTGGTTAGAAAATATTGTGATTGCTCTTGGTTATAAAATAAACAAACAAAAAGTAAAAGATTACTCTTGCTTTATCTCGCAGAGTGTTTTTGCAATAGGTAACTTTTTCTAAACCAGGTCTGAAACTGAAACGTTTATTCCAGAGGCTTGTGCCTCTAGGGTGTATCGAAAAGATCACCAAGGTTACTTGGTACATCCTGGCACCTCGGAACAGCCTGTGCAGTGATTATCATGGTGTAAAAATGCCTGCTGTGTGTCATCCATGGTACAAAGAAAATAAGACTGTCGTCGCAAGAGCTGACTCCTTTAAAAACAAACAAAGACCGAGCACAGCCGAGGCAAGGTTTTTGCGCTACAAAAATTAATAAACACCAATCAGAGCGGAGTGCATCACTTCCTGCACTAGAGCGACTTTCCGCGAAAAGACAGCGCTGGCGCGCGGATCACTCGAGAAACGACGCGTGTCCTTGCGTAACATCGCGATTTACTCTTCGGCTTGCAGCTTTGAGAGTAAACGGGGTCGCGTTCTTCTGAAGATGCGGAATTTCACAAAGGCAGAGGTAAGAGAAAGAAACAGACTCCGCGGCAAAGCCACATCGGACAGTTTGCCGTCAGCCGTGCGTATAAACCGTATAGTATCCTTGTCCTTCCTACTGCTTTCATTCTCCCAGTGTCTTGCAAAGAGTAGATTCTTACTATCAAAAGACGAGCGCACCGTTGAAGGGCCAATTTTGACTGGATAGGATCACCGTGTTTCGAAAACAACTCTGATTAATTGAACATTAGCACTGCTACCATTCCATTACTATTCCTGTATTTGATTGTGCGACAGCGGTCGTTCAGTCACGGAATGCCGCAGAAAAAGGTTGACATGATTTGACGCATTTTCTAAAACAAGATGTGCCTTTGTCTTCACTCCACGCAACTAAATACAGCAATAACCGTGTGGTTCACACCACAATAAATCGCATCTTACATAAACAGCGTTTTTCAAGCTACGTTGTTGTCGAATACGCTTCCGGTGAGAAAAAAACTTGGTCTAAAAACAGGTTCTAAAAAATGTTAAAAACACAATTAAAATCTATAAGTCCTTATTTTGGCTCCTTTAAACAAGTTGTCGTTCTTGGGCCAGACAACGCTTTTGCGTACATTTTTTGAAAAGCATAACACAGACCGTCCTCTTAGCTTGTTAAGTAGAGTCGCATTTCTCACAAAACAATTAAGTGTAATTTACAACATGGACATTTTTTCATGTCAAAAATGCTACAGTCGACATTATTTCCCAAATCTGCGCTCGGTTCGTCAAGGAATAGTCAGGCTTGGACTTGTGCTCACACCAGCTTGTGCAGATACAAACTGCTAAGCTTTGATTAACGATTGGGATGATTCCCGGAAAGTCCCGGCGCTCACCGCGTCCTAGCTGCACCATTCCAACAAATCAACATCCAGCAAGTTGCGTTCACGCTGTGGGGCCTTCCACAAGTTGACAGTTCTGACTACGCAAGAAGGGCGATTCCATCGACCAAGAAGCAAACGACCAGGGGAAAATTCCCTTGATTCAACGTCACGTCGCGTTGTTGTCGCCGACCGCTAACAAATCATTAGGGTGGGTGACGGCCGTTCGACGGGCAGACTTTGGACGCTGTTCGCAATCAGAAGATTCTTCTGAACGACTGTTTAAAGCCGTTGGCGTTTGTCACATTGACAATGTTGGAAGGGTTAGTCAATATTTGCCACACCTTGTCTACAAAATGTGGGACATAGAGAAAATATATGTCCAAAAATTAAATCGTTTTCTCGCATAATTGCCTATTTTTTGCAGGTGTTAGTTAATCGGCTTTGGAATTGCTCTTGTATGTAGTAACGTCTGCCAAGGATCTACCAAGAGCGTTAGTTTGAATTAATGAGAATTTACGGTACAATTTCAATCGATATCGTTCTTGTAAAGCCATTAACACCGACGATTTACGTGCTGCCACTAGAGCAAAAATTACAACTCTCGCTAGCTAATTGTTACCTGAGCTTTAATAAGTCGATCTTTCAAGTCTTGCGGGGCAGCTTTAACGGGCAATCTACGCAACAAGATCTTGTGCGACAAAACGCGGAATTGATTAGCGGTTCAACGCTCATTTTCCTCCGCAAAGTGAAACATGAAACTCGTAGCGGTTCACGCAATTAGCGCGCAATAAACTAACATACGGTAGTCGACAAGTATCTTGTACGTACGGCGGCCTGGCACCGGCTCCTGCGCCACGAGGCCTGTTTTAAAGAAGTAGGAGCCCTCGCCACTTTGAAGCCTGAATCGACAAAGTTCGGAAATCGACAACCAGTCTCGTGTGGCAAAAAATTCGAAGACCACCCGGCGAATTTCATTAGAGCACACAACTCCGCCGCATCGCGTCAGCATGTTAAAGGAAGCACATAATTATGTTCAGGCGGCATTTTAGATCTCATTATGCGGCGGTCCGTCAGAAACAGCTTGTGCTGCAGTTTCGCCTCCGCTCTTCGCAATACACGCAAACGCAAACGGGTGACCTGTGCCAAGCGACACATTGCAAGACTTGTCGAAGTGCGCGTGTCCAACCTCCTGAAATTACTTCTCAAAACGTAACTTAAATTAATTCCTTTGCACGTCACGTTTGCTCGATTTCAAGCAAAACCTTCGATTTGCGTTAGCATTGCGTCACACGTCAACATTTTGTGACGTTAAAAACTGCCAGTTGCGCACGCTCAATGAAGGACTGGATAAAATCAGCTGAAAGATTCACTGACAGTCTTCTGTGAACAGCCTCATTACAGAGCATTTCGTGGTTACCGCCATTTTGAATTGTAAACTGCATTAACTTTCAATTGAAATTGGTCGCGCATATCTTTGATGTGGAGGAACAGTGTCTCAAGGCGGGAGATTACAAGCAAAACACGCACTGCAGGTAACAGCTTTGCATCAAATCTCGCTGGCACGTCCTTAATGTACGCCGTAACATACAGAGAATTGTTGCATTTAACTCGGAAAGGCGCTTAAAACGACACCATTGACGTGCGGGCAGGATTTTCTTGAAGTGCCAGTCGGAGGGACGTAACCATGAGCCGCAATGAGACGTAAATTAACAAAGAAAAGGTCGAGCATTGCAGTGCGGACGTAGTGATCAAAAGTTGCAACGCACTTGCCCAGGTCAGCACGTCATGCTTGTCAAGTTTCGTGGCGCACCTCTCACAAACTGCCTACCGCGTTAACGGCCTCAGCTTTTTTGACATCTTGATGCAGTGTTCATGCATCGACACACTCAGATGCAGTTTTCACAATTTGTATCGAATTCCTGATCGCAATTCCAGCGAAACAGTCATCGGAATATTTGCTATGAGCCAAAACGCGAAGGTAGTTTGTGATGGATGACAAATGAAAAGTAGCGAAACGGTTGAATATTTTCTTTTCATGTTTGGTTTCTTCCGCTCAGCTGATAATTTATTTGCAGGACGTTTTACCGCTATTGCTGTTTCTACCAGAATTACGTTTTCCCGTTTGAGACTAGCTAGAAACTTATTTTACTTGCTTAACAGTGCATCTGCTAACAGTTACCACTGCAGTTGAAAAACAGCAGCGAAAGATTTTACACAAGTTGGTTTTATCAACACCACATTTTTGTTGTAATCGCAAGCAGTGAGACCTTACTATGAAGATTATTATTCAAAACGTTTTGTGTCGGTTTCCTTTCGTGATCCACAGAATGATATTGGGCCAAATTCAGTGAAAACGACGGCACTCTGTTTCGAAGCCTCGCTTTAACTATCTAGCTAGTACAAGCCCCACTGTACGTACAAGCGTAGAGAGCACTTCCTTTCACTACACCTGGTGGTCTGTGTAAGGTGCGATAAAGCTGTGAAAAAACCCTGATGTCAAATCTGTCAGACCTGTCTCACTCCGGGCAATCTGATGGGGATGCATACCACAACCGGACATCCGAAACGACAACGGTGCAGACGATATGCAAGCTGCAATGTGTGATAAAAACAGCTGCCGCAGTTTTCGCGCGCGCTGCTCTTTTAATTAATATCAGCAAGTTTTTGCTTAGATTAGCACATTTTGCCAGACCCACCGGACAGTTTTCATAAACACTACTGTAAAGCAAAATTGCTTGCTACGTTAGCTCCTTGTAAAGAAACAACAATAATTCTGTTGAACGGAGAAAAAAGCGCACAAGAAATCAGATAAATATGCCAGTCCACGAACTGTTTAAGATAACAAAAGTCTACCTTCAGTTGATCAGAACCAAGAACTACAGCAAAACGGCTGGCGTTGCATGTCTTCTGGTGAGCTTCACGAATTCTTGTCACCACCTAAATGATACCGGAAACAATTCAAATAACTTCATATTTTTATTCAAATACACACCAAACCTTCATACACGTGCAATTTAGCAAAACGCCAACCGTAATATTATTACTTCTCTACATGACGAGTACTGCAACAAAACTATTTTGAGTCGGATTTTTCTTTGAAAAAACTTGTGTCGTGCATCTAATTACCAAATAAAGCAAGACTAAAGCTAAAGCTCTGCGCACACTCTTTAGCTTGAGAAACTCGGAAATAGGACACATTTAAGTACAGGTAAACGTTTATCTAAGGCTCTAGTCAGTCACCTGTTCCAAAGAGAGATCTTGCATATTTGCAGGAAGGTCAGTGGCAGCTTGCGGCTGATACGAAATATGCTCCAAATCATTCTCAGTAGCTTCGGCGCAGCCGCTATCAGGTGAGGACGACGAGAGTGGTCTGTTGCGTGTACCGCCAACAGGTGGTGAGTGCGATAAAACGTCATAAGAAGGGTTTGGTTTTGTCGAGTAAGGAATGGAGCTTGTCGCGACGACTCCGCTTGCAGGTAGAAAAGGTTTGTAGGCAGACAGAGGCCTTAACATTGGGTGAAAGAAAGGTACTGGCATGACTGGAAGTGCTTGAGAAGACGGGTTAGAGAACCAAGGTAGGTTGTAGAAAAGACTTTCTTGCGCATGAGCTAAATTTGCTGGAAATTTGAAAGCGGTTTGCCCTGATAACCCTTTTTTGGTCTCAGATTTGGGCCAAACCGTCCGGTTTGTGGGTGATGCTTCGTCCGTGTTCGGTTTTTCACCGCTTTTCGAGCTCGAATGGGTAATGACATTGACGTGCGCAGCTTCGTTGCGCGTGTTCTCGCCGTACTTGGCAATCCTGTCCGGTGAAAATTGTGAGAAATCGGTATTGGACGAAGATCGGTTCAGCAACCGGTTCAAGCCGGGAGTGCGGTGCAGCACGACCGGCGGTGGATCACTGCGCCCTCGATCAAAACGTGGAAAGCTAGTTTCGGATGGCGAAGTTTCGCCCGAGGGAAGTCGGAACCTTTTCAAGGCAGGCACGTGGCTGTCGAGTTGCAAGGGGGTGGAACCGTTTCGGCGCTTTGACATGGCCAATTCGGAATACTTGTCCAGCGACGAAATCAACTGCTCGCGGTAGGCGTCGGACGTCGCAAGTCGTTCCGCATGCTTTTGCGACAGCGCGTGATTGAAACGCGACGTCATGGACATGAAGTCACTCCCAGAAACACCCGAAGCCAAAGTACGCATCGGAATCAAGTCAGGCGGGGATCTCTTGATGGCAGTTTGTTTACTGCAATTGCACGCTTGCAGTGCGTCGCATGCAAGTGACGGCACTATCGGTGGTGAAGTGGTGCCGCTTGATTGGCGGAAAAACATCAGGCGGTCGTTGAACTTGCTGCTAGTGTCTGGGCTTATGCGTGGACTGCACCGCTCGGACAAGCTGTCAGTGCCAGAAATGCGATCCCCGAACTCCGTGGAGGATTTGTCCTTGCTGTAAGCAACAATGCAAACAGTCCGATAATAATCCACGGTAGGTTTTCATACACAAAAAACTGAAATTATATAAATCGTACACGAATCCACAGCAAGCTACCAGTGCATGATTGATACCTTTAAAATGGCTTGAAATCATATGGATCAGCAACAGCGCCATGGTATGCACATGCACAAAAGTTGAAGTTTGTTTAAAACTTTAACTAATGTGCGGCAGATAAAATCAACGGAAAATACCATTACAAAAACCTCATACAAATCTTATATAAAACCAACTAGAAAATGAAGGCGATTTTGGCTATCCAAAGTACTTTTTCACAATGCTCTTACTTTGCTAGGTTTTCCATCTCCTCCCTGTAAGTAAAAAATGCGGTGAATTTGATTAGACGTTCGCAGTGCAGAAAATTCAGTATCAGCAAAAGCAACAACATGTTTAAATCTCCCGCTGAAAGAGTTGGTTAAAAGGCGAGGGAAAAGGTTAGTTGTTAAAGGTGTCGTGTGAAAAGAAAATACCTCCAACCTATTGCCTTCGCAGCTTAAAAGTTCTTTTCTATTTGAATAACAGACGAAAATGCCTTATACTTTATAGATGAAATATATACTCCGTTCAAAAACGGTGCCTGACTCTTTGCAGAAAAAGGGTTCCTTTCAATTGAGTCGGTACCTAAGTTTGTTAGTCGAAATATCTTTAGCCTACTTAATAACGAATCAGGGAAGAAAGTCGTTTCATTTCTTGACGAAAAAGCTAAGTTATATCCGTTAGTTTTGCAACACGTTATACAAAAATCAGATACAGAACCGGTTAAAGCCACAAACGTTTTGCCAAATAAACAAAGATTGGTGGAGAGTCAGCACGGCAGTGCGCTTTCAAAAATAAAAAAATATATTAGAAAGTCAGTATGTTGCAAACACTCACCTCTTGGCCGCGAGGCGCTCTGCGATCAACCTCGCTTTAACTTTTTTTGGTATTCTTCCGTATTTCACAGCTGCAAACATTAAAGACTGAATGAGCGGAAAAAAGTTTTCTCTGCGGTGATTCCGCAATTGTCTGGCCAACTTTCAAAAGTCTACAAAGCTAGACAACAATACATGTAACCAGCAGGGTGTATCAGTAATTGTCATCTTATATCTCCACTAAATAAAGTGCAACTTTCCCCTTACAGCAGTGTGTTTGGTACAACTGTAGTTAAACGATATGATATACTTTGCAGAGTGACAAAAACTTTCTTCATATAGGGGATGAAAGGCATGCCGTGATTTTAATTTCGTTTCAGCGAAACTAAAATTGTGGGCTGTTCAAGTCAATATAAGTGGTAATTACTCACAAAACCAATAAAAATCTCAAGTCGACCACACTACCTTCGCAAATTGCAGAAAAGCGTCAATAGTCTTTGGTTGAAAATCCGCATCTGCCGCATAAACTTAATGCCTGCCTAGTGCCCAGTGCAACCACTCCATTCGCTACTTAAACCATAATCCTTTATGACGTAATGGCAGTGAAAAATAATTTTGTAGACTCGACTAGCCGAGATGAGCAATGCTTTACATATAAACTACGTAAGTATCACAATTGCAACAACCTCCTGGGAAAACATGCGCTTGGCGAAAGGTTAGTAACGCTGGAGGCAACAAACTAGGTCTTAGACAAAAGTGAAAGGGTAAGAACTGATCCAAAGTTGTATTGGTTTTTCGCAGAGGCATCATTCGAAAAAATTCAGGCGATAATACATTCGCTCTTACCATCTTTGGACATCCCAACGTAAATGCACTTCATGAATCTGCAGGCCTGGCACCTGTTTCTGTTGTCGCGTGTGATGCTGCATGCCCCCTCCAGAACACACGAACGGTATTTGATCTTTTGTTGAATAGTGCGCCGAAAAAAACCCTGGAAACATAATCTACCGCTGTATCTCCAATTTCTATAAGCAAACGCAGAAACAGGTTTTCGCTTTGTTTTTTTCCAGTGTCAGAAAAGCACTGGCAAGAATAGAAAGTGTCAGAAAAGCAGTATCAGGAAAGTACTGGCAAACGGCAAGAAATTCCAGTGTCAGAAAAGCACTGGCAAATGGCAAGAATAAGTCCTGAAAAGAGTTTGAGTTAAACACAGTGTTCAGTGGGGTTTTGTACCATTTACTGAAGCGCAGCTTCAGCAAATCAAGTATGAGAAACTTCCCTTTCACAGTGAACATATTCGCTAATCCAGGAAGTTTAGTCAACCAGGATGAAAATAAAAAATTTAAGTACAAGCGAATGTACCATGTTTAGCGAAGGGTTATATGTACCTTTAAATAGAAACACATGCATCGATCGGAGGATTTACCAAGCAACACGTGACTGTTGCTTATATCAGTTTTCATCCTATAACAGACACACATCTGTATCGATAGCTAAAAGGAAGTGGAAGTCTTTGACACATCATACCTTACACCCCTCACAAGAATACACTCCGTAGTGTACACCAGATGCTTTATCTCCGCAGACTTTACACTGCATGTCCAGGCAATCCAGAGTGAAGCCTGAGATTTAAAAAATTGTTTTGAGTTATAAGTGCTTATCTACTGTAAAAACAACTTTGAAATCACAATGTTCGCAACAGTCACACAGACACTGCTTTTCGCGTTTAAAAACTACATGGAAGCTAAATACGAGCGATTGGTTTAATCATTTTCGGATGTTCACTCTCTTGAAGGTGACGGCGGTTGAAAATTAACAAATTTCTAAAGACGCAAGTTCTTGCGCAATAGAAACACGATTACAAGCATTACGAAACCATCACCAAACATGAACAAACTGGATTGATCATGAAAGGTTACTTTAAAGTGAACTCATTTCGTTTACTATACCAAAAAATATATTTACAAAAGTGCAAGAGTTGGACGGGAAGAAGGCTATCCAACGCTTCAAATCTAAAATGAAAAAAACTTGTGGTGTAGGAATTTTTGATTAAAATGGATTAAAATCGACCCATCCACCGATTATCCTATGCAGGGTGCCGTGCCGTAAGTAATACGAAATAGCCTGCATGGTCATTAAACGAAGAGAGATTGTGACTCGATTAAAAATGGTTTATAGTAGAAAACACTTTTCGCTGCTCATTGCGACTTAGTGGCATTCAGCTACGAGGGCTTGTACTTAGAGTATGAAATGGACCAAAGAAGCACTATAAGACTTTGACTTGACTAGAAATTAATTTAGAATCGACTTTGACCTGACTAGAAATTAATTTTAAAATCACAGTTCTCTGCACTCTTTCAGCATAAAACGTGCACCATAGGAAACTTTGACATTCTGCAAACTCTTGCTTCAGCAAAAAACTTCCAAAATTAAAAATCAATCAACCTGACGTGGGCGTCACAGGCAACGAACATACCATGCGCGATAAAGCAGACAAAACAAAATGGCCAACCACACACGCTTCTGATGATGCGTTCTCGCTAGTGTATTACCCTTTGCAAGTACAAAGATTATTATGAGACAGTCCTCATGCGGGTTCTGGTTACTGCGCGAAAGCAGAATGGACCACGGTGCAATGGCGAACCGCGCGCATTCACAACATTTCAATCGACGGATGTCAATTGGCCTGCGGTTCGGCTGGTTATGGACATGTATTGCCCCATCAAGATGTCGTTAATATGCATTCATTGTTGACAATAGTGACAGGGATCAGGGCGGTTTCATCACCGGTCGTCTTTGAAGCACATGGCAGTAATCGCGTTATTAATGTCGAAGCGGTGATCAAAACTGAAGCAAAAGCCTTTTACCGAACTGTGTGGATGCATGCGGTTGCTCTTTAGGGCTTGCTGATTGCTAACAGCTTTTTTTCTTTTACGTAGATTTGGTTTTTAGGAAGCAATATTATTTTTCAACATCAGAACGTCTCTAACATGATCACTTCACAGCTTCCCGCAAAATGCCGTCTATTCAAGCGTGTCTTCATTCACAATCGTAAGTGACAATCAATCCTAATTTTGATATTTTCCTTGTTGCTTTCGTGACAGCTTGTCCTTGTGAAAGCAACCATCTATTTCTTTCAAGAGATCATCAGAAGCTGAACATGCAAGAGTTCGTGGTTCGAAATAGACATCATGCATGTGCTGAGGATATAACGATGAGCTAAAATATGAGAAAATATCTTTTTGTTTCCGATCCCAAAAAAAATTGGTGCAAGGCCTTCTGCTGCACCTTGTTGTTTTGTATGATTGGAAAAAAACGGTCCTAAATTGTTGTGGATGCGAACAGAGGCGAATAGCGCGGTTGATCCCCCAAATTTTGGATGGCAATTACCAAATCTTTGCGCAAAAAATGTCATAAACGCGCGAAGCCAGTTGTTTATTCGAATTGGCAATTTTCGCCCGCAAAAAACATTGTTATGGCTACGGGCCTGTATGCAAACTTTAAATGTAAAAACAAACACCCGAAAATATATCCACTTTACTTTGAAGATGCAACTGCAGTGGCCCCACCAAAATCAAACAGAGCGCTGACAGTGTTTGACTCATTAAGAAAGCGGTGTTTAAACGAAATAAGTCACTTTCGTTTGAATTGTTTCCGGCACTGCGACCGGTTGCAGCAGGTATAGAGGGGAAAACTTGGAGCGCCAGCGTTTTTAGTCGTGGTCTTGATTGATCGGCGTTCATCCGTTTGAAAAACAACACAAGTGCAGAACATTTTTGCCAAAGAAGAACCCAAGAGTTGGAGAGCGTTCGTATGGTGGATCTTTACAATAACAGAAGTATAATGAACGTCTAACAAACCCCGCATGGGAAATTACTAGTAAGGGTAAACTTTTTGTCAGCTTCACCTCAAAATTTGTTTTGTGACCTCGTAATGCAATGTGCAGTGTCACACAGCATTGACCAACTTCACGTCACAATACCAGTGTAAGCTAAGAAGATAAAACGCTTGGATTGCAGTCTGAAATAGTGTAATGATGAATTATGTAAATACGTCAGGACACGAAAGCAACTGAAAGAAATTACTCGGCTTGCAGGAAATAGTGTAATTATGAATTATGTAAATTCGTCAAGATAAGAAAGCAAATTAAATAATTTACTTGGATTGCAGGAAGTAGTGTAATTATGAATTATGTAGACTCGTCAGGATGCGAAAGCAATGAAGGAATTTACTTGTGATTTCTTGATTACTGTGAGCTTCAGTGCCTGATAGCACTTTTTCCTCAAAGCTGCACATTAATAAACATAATACGATAATTTTTTAATTGTCGGGTTCAAGCCAGTTCTGACTTTCGCTGCAGCCGTGATCAAATCAAACATACGTTTTCAAATTAACCATCTTTTCGGCTAAAGCTCACCGGATTACCTTCGAATTTACAGTGGAAGGCACCGGTGCAAATGATTTTGCGCCTTCCTATATCCGTTTAAATGGTTAAATACGCTGTGATGGTTGCATGAGGAGAATAGGTTCCCGCACTCCTTTTGCGTAGAAACATTAATGCTTGCTGTGGTGGCACACACCAGAGCTTGACGACTGAGCCGATGGACGCAATAAACTGCGCTTATGTGCTGTAGGTTGATTACTAAGCAAAAGTGGTTCACGTCATCAAATTACATCAGTAGCGCCAGTGGAGAACCTTACAAATGATCAGAAAAGATTTCATTCCACGTTCGATGCTATCAAATAGCTCATGCACTTCGCTGTCAGTCACACCGCATCTTATTGATTCTTGTACAACAGCATGTTTTCTACCTAATTGCTTTTAGCTGAAAAAACGAAAAGAGATGAAGCTTTTGCTGCATTGAAAGTATGGAATGAAGGTGAAAATAAAGTAACAGCCCTTTTTTGCTTGAAAATGCACTTTGTGTTCACAACAACAGCCTGAGCCAAAAAAATCAAGCTTGTCATCTTCTGCGCATGCGCCCCGGATGATCGTCACTGTACAGCCAGGAAGCAGTACGAACACATTGGGCCCGGGGGTAGCAAGCCTACGTTGCGTGGGGATCAAACGTTCATAATCGTGCGGTAACGCATTTCATGCCTTTTATTTATCGAAGAATATTAATTGGAGTTAGGGCTATGAGCAACACATTTTCCGGTTATGATTCAGTTGTCGCACGAAAAACAAGGTGTAACGGTCAATTCAGACGCGACGAAGTCTTTTTTGGAAATGGAAGATGAAATGCATGATACAGCGCGAATGTTGAAAAGCTCTGGCACAATCGTCATGTTCTGGTTGCTGTGATTATAAGAGAACCTTGATTAAAGTCGTAAGACTTCAAAATAAAAAGTTGTGATGTTTTAACCAGTTATCGCGTTTGATACAAACGTTCGTGTTTATGGTTACGTGAGAATTGGAGGTGAACTCAGGCTTGGCTTACATTATTTTCTTCAGTAGGTCACTTTAAGCAGGTCACATAGCACGCATTCGTAGACGTGCGGAAAACCATGTGTTCCAGCACGACTATGAATGCGTTTATGAGTAGCAGCTCCACAAACCATGGGTCATATTAGGTCTCTTCAACTTCACTTAAACTTAATAAATTTGGTTGCAAACAACGTAAAATGCATCTCACTTATTGACCGAGAAAAAGAAATACAGTGCACTATCAGTTTTCTTGCAAGATAGTAGTTGGAAATAGTTCCCCGACTGCAAAAATGAGTGTGGAGTGCCGTGTGCAGCTTAAAACACAGCACACTGAGACGGGTTTGGGAAAGACAAACCACACAATTCATCGACATATGAGGAATAGGTATCGGAGGGCGACTGTTTTCGTATTTCGAAAATATTAAAATATAGGGCAGAGATTTGTAATACTCGGGCAAAAATAGTGAAAAATCAAAGTTGTCTACGAGAAGTTAGTGAAAGTTTAAAATTTCAACAAAATTACGGGAAATTTGGGCAAAGCTGCGAGAGTGATTTTCCTTTTAGTGGTTCGAAGATATGCAAAACAAAATATGAAAAATATTAACAAGAAACAAGCAAACTCGTTTAAAAATTAATTCATTTACAGAAAATTTAGCAAGATTTTATCGCCCATGCCAAATAAAGGGGTTCCCATACGACTGTAAGTGCGTTTAAAGTAACATGTCCACAAAAATGAGGCGAATACTTATAATCTGTAGCGTTCTACTGGACAGTTGACGCGAGCTCCAACTGTGCTAGCAATACTACAGAAGCACACCTCAGTTAAAAATGCACAAAGTACGTTTCATAACATAGTATTTTAAACATAAAAGAAACATAAGAATTTCATCAAAAAGGGACAAACTAGGTTTGTTTTACTTACAAAATCTGATTTTGAATGGTTGTTTACTAAAAAAGTTCAATTAACTTCAGATTAAAGGCATTGTCGACAATTTGTGCGAGGAACAAAACAAAGTACCGAGAGTTCAACCGCCAGACAATAAAAAAACTGACTACTTAAATCAAATTTCAATCGCCTCCAAGATTCATTGATAGTTTTTGTGTTACAAATCTGGAATCCCTTGGAATTAAATGCGTTTGCGGCATATTTTACTCTGTAAATGAGAAAACGGTTTGTATTGATGCTAAAAATGCACGCTGTGTGCAGGCAGTTCACAAGCTAAACAGATTAGTCTCTGACATTTTGACTAATTTGAAGAATAAGAAAAATCTTTGACAAAAATTTCACCAACCTGAAGATTTTTTTTTGGTCGGATCTTTCAAAACATTCGTCTTCATCTTCAGTTTGGCAACTTTGTTCAGTGCATCTGGAGATGCGGATTTTGATGGCATGCTGCAGTCAAGGACTCCGTCTTCCCCCTTGGATTCAACCAACACACCGACTTGCCCGTCCGGATCCACTACGCTGGTTTCCATGTTAGCATTAATAGTTTGCATCACAACCCTACAAGGATCTGCAAATGATCCGCAAGGTTATAATCAAACAGTGTGTTTTTGCGGAAGTATATCTCACATAAATTTTCTCTGGATTTTCTTTAGCACCAGTAAAAAGACGAGCAGCGTCACTCCTATAGATCATATTTGCAAGAATGCGTTTCAGTCGTTAACTGATTGTCACGCAAATTGAGTTCGTAGTTTGTTTTTTCAAAAAAAAAATCAGAACTACGCTATTTCGAGAATCTTGAGAAGGCATCGATTGCTCCACCACGTTTAAGCAAGGAGTTTCACAATCGTGCTGTTTTCTTTCCGTTATTTTTGAAAGCACATTTTTTCCTGAAAGACACAGTGCATTTTCCAACCTGATCGAACTTGTTTCTGGCTAATAAACCGCCAATGTAGCAATAGAGGTGCAGTGGTCATTAACTGTCTTATAGCAGCAACCAAGAAAACACATTGCTTTGATCTTGCCACTTTTCTACCGACCGGGTTCACTTCACTTTACTTCGTTTGTGCCACAGAACAACATGCAGAAAAATGCTCGCACAAAACGCATTCGTCTGAATGCAAATACCAACGTTTGAAATATCTGGCCTGCGTAAAGCTCGACGAAATTAATTTCAGGCAGGCGCAACCGTAATTCGTTCCTCGCACCGACGGCCACTTAGACGCGCACAATACATAACGTTTTTTGCTCTGCGCCAGACGGCGCACCCGCGCATCTCCGAGCGTCGCGCCGCTACCGTGTACCTACTTCCTCGCGTGCATATGAGTATTGCAGTTATCACCGCCAGCGCTTCTATAGAATGTCGCATTTTTTCATTTTTGGTGGGCAATCCACTACGTACCTATCCACCTGCATTGTTCTACGTCATAGCACGTCTCGACGCACAGTTTTCCCGCAACAGTAAACATGAGAAAGCTATTTCTGCCAAACTTTCGCGTGAAAATCGTTTCAGAAAAGATACCTTGTGCAGGTCTGGCTCTCCTGAAATTGAAAAAAGAAAGCAGATGGATACTAATTTCGTCGCAAAACATACGCACAAGTTTGCAAACAGATGTCCAACGGAATACCAGATTGCTATACTGCTGGTCAGCGGTTTGACGAGGTCCAGTGCGTTTTTTGAAGTAAATGTGCTTCAAAAGTTGCCAGTTTTTCGTATTGATGTTGTTGAAGGTGGCCACGTGATTTTCACCAGACCTTCATGGTGGGTTGAAAAAATTTGCCTTAAAATCGACTTGACACATTTTGCACCATGAGGCACGAAGACCATGTGCCGCTCTGTGTCAATGCCCTAATGAGGACACGTTCTTTAGGTTCAGGAGGGAAGAGAAAAACAAAGCAATTGCAATAACCAGCACGATGACACTCTAACACATTTCCACTGGTGCGTGATATCGCGTAAGACAACAGACGGTTTGAAATCTAAAGTGGCCGAACGCCAAGAAGAATTTTATCGATATTTAGTATGAAAACCTTGTAACGTGTTGTCGCATCTTGAGCGTTATCTGAGGATGACGATGCCAGTGAAAGAAGAATACAAAATAACGATACACTCTTGTGGTTACTTCTAAATTTAGGGCGTAACTTGCGATCATATCAGTTGCCGCTACAACTCGCTATCAGCCGTCTCGCACATTTGCCGACACAGGCTTTACCGATCGAATCTGTAGACTTGTCAGTGGGATGAAGATGTGGCAACAATGCAATAAAAGCACCGCTTACAGTCAATGAAAAGTCAGTGTGCTATACAATTGCCATTTGGTAAGTACCTTTGAACGAGCTGAGGTAAAAATGTTTTCACTGACGGCAGTGGCGTACGCAGAAAATTTCCGAGGGGAGCGCCAAAGCATAGGCGTAGCCAGGGGAGGGCCAAAGGGGCCATGCCTCCCCCCACATTTGTAGAAAATATAGTCATTTTGTGCTTTGATAGGCGTTTTTATAAACAAAATAGTGTTATTCGCCTAAAATTAAACATTTTGGTATACACAGCCGAATACTGACAGTATACACTGTCGAAAACTGTTTATACATTTTTTATTTTTAGGGTCTGAGGGGAGGGCCATGGCACAGGGGCCACCCCCCTCCGTACGCTAGTGACTGAAGGTAACTGCTCTTCAGTCGCTTAGTCGCGTATCCGCTGGAAGCAGAATTGTTTGGGGTACAACATAATTTTCACCCGAGATTTTTCGCAGAAAAGCAGAATAAATAAAGTTGATGTTTTTATATTGATTCAAACCAATCCAACACAATTCAAAGTCAAGTAACGACATACGCTACAATGTCATTACGCGTGGCAATCCGACTAATTACGAAAAAAAAATTCTGCAAGAGCGTTTGCAAATTTTCTCATTTCTTTGACTTTTATAGTTGCGATGGTCATTTGTGCTCCACGCTGTGGTACTTTAGCTTGATAACGCCAATGCAAATAAACCATCGCAACATCAATAAAAGTGTGTAAAAAAACATTTTTGCGTACTGATTGTTTGCTTGCGTATGAGCTTGACAACACAAATATCAAAAATCTTGTTCGCCCAATTGTCTCGTGCCTCCATTGTTATCTAGACTTAACCGTAAAACGCGTTGCATGCTTTCATTTACTATTTAAATGGCGATTCAGGAACCTGACTGTTCTTAAACGTGCTTCGATGTTTGTCATGCGCAGTTGCACCGCAAAACTCGGAAATAATGAGCTTGTCTCTATTTCGATTTTCGTTCTGGCACAGCTGCGCAGCATCAGGCTTGTGTATAGTGATAGATCAAACAAACAGCTTTACTGTTTGCTGATCACGGAGGTTGTGAAAGTTCCTCCTTCAGTTAAACCGGAAGCAGATCGGGCAGACGCACGAAGTTATGAAAACATGAAGTTCAATCGCGGACAAAAACTTCAAGTACCAGTCCGACTTGAGTGTTTTGTTTGATCAGAGCAGACTCCGCAAATGTATTGACGAAATGCACATCATTATTATAAGATTCTTACGCAGAACAGCGGAGGATTAACAATTAAAGGAAAGAGCGTGTTCAAGCAGAAGGATGGCACGTGTTAGCCTCTGCTGTCCAACACTGCTAATCGCGCACAGATGCCGAGAATAGGTCTTTGTCTCTACCATGTCGGATGACTTTGCTGTGGTGGCAAAAATTGACTGCAACGTTTGCGAGATTGATGAGACAGATTGTTTCGATTTCTCTTCAAAACCAAAGGCACGGTCTACTTGGCTTTAAAAAGAAACCTTTTTCGTATTTCAACTCCAGTGCGATTTACAGAAAAGAGAAGTTGCGATTGCTGAAGATCTGCATTTCGCAGTCGTCGCTCTTCATATCGAATGGGCGCGGCAAACCAGTGGGGCGTTTTGCGTTACGTCAGTTGATGCGAACAACGTGGTATAGACGTACTTCAGCAAGCATCTCCTTTTTATGACCAAAATCGCAAAACACTTCGCAGATCTTGACCTCACTCGACGACGCACGACGCAATGCTATAGTGGCACTCGGCACTGCGTGATTTAGCCGTCATTCCAATCGCGAAGGTTCAGTTTGTCGCTTGCAAGAACGTGCTTGGAAAACACCGTACTAGGTTCTGAGGAGGAACAAACCCATTGATTTTGAGCACAGCTTAGACTCACTTGCGTCACTAAAAGTCCGATATAATGGAAAAGGTACGTAGCCATCGTAAATTTTTAAAGACAGCTTAAACTTCACGAAAACATGACTTTTACATGAAAACAACAACGATCAGTGGTGATTTCCACCTAGTTCGGTATATCACGCGCTCTACTTTCAAGTAAGCGACTACATCTGTCGCATCTTCGTTTCCAGGACAAAATATTGTTACTGCATTGTTACCTTCTAAAATCTTGTCTACAGCAATAAGAAATTCAGCTATTTTCACATTGTTTCTTAATTATGCCCCTAGGCTTGGCTCTGCGATTCTGGATTGATTGTTCTTATTCAAGCAATTAATTGTAATCATCCAAGTACTTCTCACCAAGCTGAAAGTTTCGTATAGATAAGTTGTATAAAAAAGTTAAAACCTCAGACTGCCGACAATACGTGACTGTGAACAAATAACTCGATAACCGAAAAGCGTTAAGATGTGATATGTTGCAGTAATAACAAAATATGTTTTTGTTGATGAGCTGCATTGAAACTTTTGACCTCAGCTGATAAGAAAGAAGAATCGCAAATAAATGTATAACACGAAACCACCTAAATTTCTCGTCACTGATTGTGCAAAAAACTTCGATTTACAGTAAAACACCTGCACTGGTGATTGAGCACGAATTTGCTCAAATGTCTGTGTTTGCGCAGCACTTGCGCACGTTGCGTAATTATTGCGCCAACTATTGGTTCGGAATCGTGGCCAGCAACCACCAGGCCGCGTGCGCGCAATCAAGTGCGCGTCAACGCGCGGCGCAATGTTTCCCGTCACCGTCAACAGGAATACGGGTCTTGGAAACATAATACAAACAAATTCAAGTGTCGGGAGGAAAGATTATCGTACGTTTTACTCATTAGACAAACTGGGTGTGTTTGTGACGTTATTAGGCGCGCAGATCTGCATCAGTAAATCTTTTCTGCCATGTCTGCGGCTGCTTCTCAGTCGCGACTCGTCGCACAACAAGATAAAAACATGCTCAGTCAACACAGGACTCTTTCTCGACCTTGGTTGCCTGCCAACAAGCAATTTGTAAATGGCGCGCGAACTAAACAGGTCAACGCGGTGCGTAGATGTAATTCAGCGCCTGGCACAAGTGGCATTAGAAGTAAATGAGTCGCCAGATCATTACTCAGTTTCTTCAGGAACAAGCAGGCAGCACGATGACGGCATGTACACCACAAACACCGTTAGTCGCGGATTTTTTTCGAGAACCATATACTGCTTACCGAACCTTCCTAGAAAAAAGAAAAGCACGGAGGTAGAAATGAGGTAGAAAATACAAGAGTCTGCAAACGTGCATCTCGAGCAACTCGTAACGTCATGAGCCCCACTCATGGTTGCACCGCGCTTGCGTCGTGACCCACGTTGGATGCTGCAGGAATCGCAGTCAGCCGAGGGCGCCGGGGCCGCGTTCTTCAGGTGACTGCGAGAACGCTTGCGGGCGGAAATGTGCGAGGTTGTTTGAGTTTGTTCCAGCAAAACATGATGATCGCAATGACAGCAAGAAACTCGTAAGACATTGCATATTTTGTCAGCCAAGAACTTTGAAGGGCGGCAACCAGTGCATGCGGCAACAAGAATGGGATCTGCCCCAAGTTATCTACGTCGTGTTTTCGAATTCTGATCGCCAAGATTACATTGATCTTCACAGCACGATTTCCAACGCCGGTGACCGTCCACCCTGTTTCGACACAAACACCTGTTGGCATTTTTTCGGTCGCAGCGGCTCCACTGTCTTGCTCACTCGTGTCTTAGTATTGCGAACAAAAACGTGACGCAATTTAAACAAAACCGAAATACGGATCGGAAGAGCATCTTTTTGTTTTTTGGGGGATGAAACGCAGAAGCTTAATGCTCGACGCGCCCGTGCGACGCCGCGGCATAGCACCACCAGTTAATGTCACTGGAAGAAAGCCTTTTTTGGTATTCTGCGCCACTGAAAGCGACGCGTAACGAATGCCGCGTGCAAGGCGCAGCTGCTCAGCGCACATTTGGTGGAGGATATGACTTTAGTTGCACGCTCCCGCTTACGACCGGGATCTCAAAACATAAGTTTCCTCGACCGGAAACGATACCGCGAAGGAACCATAGGGGATTCACAGCAGGCGCAAAATTTTTGGGTATTTGGTAAATGCGACGGTTTGTTTTACGACGAATACAGCCATTAAGGACTCACGTAACTTGCACAAACGCAACGTTGCTCAACAGCAACGCTACCTGGAGAAAAGTGTCTCTGTCCAGGGGTTGAGATGCACAGCTCAAAACACAACTTTTGTACAATTCTCGTTGCAGAACAAAAACCTTGTCCCAAGGTATTCACTACGAATGTCACATTCCAGTGAATTTGTAATAAAAACCTTGTTTATGAGAGAGATATGTGCAGAAAATGAAACATTTGATTTAGCAGCATGTCATTAATACATGTAAGATAGTCTTGTCTCCGTCCTATTTATTGGCATATGATGACAAGATAAAGTCGATTATGTCCTGGAAGGGCACAACAAAGTGGTCGTAGCAAAAATTTGAAAAGACTGCAAATTTAATTAAAAATGTCGTAAATCACATAAAGAACAGGTTCTTTTGGATGAGTTTACAAGTGGTTTATGTTCCTGTAAAGGCGACGCTCTTCGGTTTGTCTCATCTACTCATTTCTACTTCCTGCAATTTAATAATCAAAAAATGTTGCTTGGTCAGCATTTATTTGCCAGCATCACAATCAGATGAAACAGCTGATACGTGCAAACAAACTTCTTAGAATTTTGCCACTAATTTTAACTATTTCATGCTCGTTTTGGCAACTGCGCTGAAGTTGCCTTATGAGCAACTGGGAAAAGCGACCAGCTGTTCAGATGCGGGAAAAGCTGCTTACGATAAAAGAAAATTTTAAAAAACAGTGTTCAATTCCAGTTTTAGAAAAGCATGATTTTAACGAATCAAATAAATACGGTTGCTTGATTCAGATTTGTTCGCTATGTCCTCCTATGTTTTAAAAGTTGCAAGGAATTTGGAAGTGGCGTGCAGTAGCATTTAACTTTTGTGGTTATCTGTTCAACTTGTGTCGTCAGGGTTACCAGGCCGTAGTTTCTAAGCAGAAAAGCAAAATTAAAAACTTACCACTTTTTTATTATAAACACATGATTTTGTGAAAGAAGTCTTAGAAAAATTTGTGCAGGTCATTCCATACATCAAACGCGCTGCTACGTATTATTACGGTTGCAGTTTGAAGCACGCTGTTTAACTACTTTCAACGGGATAACCATCACTCATTTGTTTACACTAGCCTGGCATTCTACAATTTTAGAAAGTGCACAGTTTAGTACGGTTTTTATTTGCCGTTTGCTGACCGACTGTTTTGAGAAGAGGAGAAAATCTTATTATAAAATAAAGTGTTTCATCTTATGAGCCATGTCGCAACACTGTTCCCTAACTTGGGCGAATGCAGATGTGGATCACTGTTTTTGTTGACTAAACGGTGACTATTTTTTGTATCACCACTACACAACTTTTGAGTCATAAATATAGTTCAACATCACGAATCAAAGCTAGATCAGCATGAACAATCTGCCATCAATCTCTACCTTCTCACTTGCTAATACCAAGTTGATCGAACATTCACAAAACTTGCTTTTAGGTTACAGTTAAAACTCCAAAAAAAGAATACTGGATATACTCCATGACAGGAGTGCCCAAACCAAAGTGCGGTCCGCGAGCACATTTAATATGGCCCGGAGCTTTGGTTTCAGACTGTGTTGTGGTTGCGCCCATCACGAAGTAGTTTCTACCTCAAACCGTAAGCGAAATGCCTAGACTACCGGTATGCTAACCTTGAAAAATGTAAAGCAATGCCGGTCCGCGGGTGCCTTCACATGATAAAATTTGGCCCTGCTTGAAAACGTGTGGACACTCCTGGTCTATGACAGTTAAAGCAAATGAAACATAATATACTTTCCTAGTTTTTACACTATACTGTCAGTAATAAGTTCACCTTCCAGGCAACTAATGTTAATGAAAGCTATAATTGTCAGCCGCAACACATTTAAATTGGAGGTCGGTCAGTTTTTATCAAAACATTACCATCACATGAAGTAGAGGTGAAGTGGCAAAATCTGTTCTCTCATTTAAATCACAGAGTAGCGACGGCAACTAAGGCAATACTGCGGACAGCAAACAACTTGAGATCTTCAACACGGTCAACAGGAGCTGCCACTGGCAAGGCTTACAGCGACACCAAGCGCCGAAACCTCAAATCCAACAAAATAGGGGCAATTGTTTGACAAACCCCTGCTCGGTGCGTCTCGCATGATCAACCGTTTCATTGTTATAAAATAATTGCCATGTCTAGCTTTATGTTAAGTAAAAATAAACTTATGTGTGATAAACCAAGATCTGTGTACGAATATCGGTAAGGCAAGCGAGAAAGCCGTCGCGAATCTCAAGCAAATACAGCAGCCGTGGCAACTGACACCATTACCACAGGCGACGTATGTCATAACGGTCTTCGGGGACCTTCAAAGAGAGTTTTCTTTTTGTTACGGTTAAAAACATGTCTTATAAACTTTTTGACATTAGCATTCTGTTTCTGAGGTCAGCAAGGCGTCTGTTTTTGTCCGAATGTCTGTGAACAAACTACGTGCATAGATGTGTTCTTTCGATGTGAAATATCCGCAAAAAAGTCAAAACGTGACTGGGTTTGACTGTCACGAATTGCAGCATTCGTAAAAGCCAATAAAGCAAGACGCCGAACGTTCATTTGCAACTCAATTTCAAGCTGACAGTCTAAAATTAGTTGGTTTGAAATACAATCACGTCCAACACTCAAATTGTACTTTGATTCACTCAAATATGTTTTCTGCAGCAGGCAAGAAATGCAACAGCATACTACAAGTCTGCAAGGAAGCGTTACCCTTCTTAAAGTCAAGAGAACTTGCATGGAAGGTGAACCGTATGCAAGAGACCTTTGTCAGTAATATTTTATTCACAAACTGCACACTGACTACGCTTTCCCCAATTGTGGAAATTTTGCACAAGAAAATCCGTTCTCACTAAAAACGAAAAAGAGCTTAAGTCCTCAACTCTCTCTCGCGGCACGAACACCCGTAAAATTGTTGACTAAATACTAAACCAAAACAACTTTCGTAACGTCGCCGCGGCGACCGCAGTCCAAGCACAAAATGACAGAAAAGAACTATCAGTACAGAGAATGGATCATACTGTATTTCTCCTCTACCCTGCGTTCAACCACGTATTTTCAATCGTTGACAGGATGACAGAACAATAAGTTGCTCACGTTATTGAACTAGACTCTAGCTCATAGACGTGCTAGCGCTTGTTCGGCTTCACGCCAAACTGGCGTTTCCGGTGAGAGCAAGGCTGTCAAGCTGGTACACATTCTTTCGCTGAAGTCTCACACGACCAAACAAACCTTGCCTACCATTAGCGCACATGCACTGGACCAGCAATACGCAAGTACAAACCATATCTGGTGCGGCCAAGGAAAACTTCTCTCTAATCGCATCTATCGGCGAATGCCTTTCAAATTATTAATTGAATAAGTCGCACGCCGCATCAAGTGGGATCTCGGCTCTCGTTATCAGTTTGTAAACAACTTGTTCGCATTCGACAACGAAAGTTATGATTGAGCAGCCAACTATTTGACGGCTAGTTAGACTGCTGGAATACCTACAGACCGGAGTACGAAGGAACGAAATCTTCTGCTACATTTCTATTAAAATTGGTCGTAGTTTTCGTACGCTAAGCACCTGTTTCCAGCTTATCTGAAGCAGTTCAGTCAAATCGTAATTCGTATTGCGTTTTCTTAGCAGAGTCACCTCACGTGACATCAATAGTGGTATGTACAAGCTTTCAAAATCAAACGATGAACATGTGGGACCGTGGGCAGAGCAAAGTTTCACAATATCTTTCCTAAGTTTCTGTAAGTGCGTGATATAACTGTTACACTATTAAGAGTGCCGAGACTGCAAGCAAAACCTCAAAGTTCGTCTTATTCGCACATCTACGTCACTTCGCTCAACTCACATCACCTCCGCTGCGGCCCCAGGGATTCCAGTTAAAAACTAAAAGAAACTCCGTTACACGAAAAAGTTCTGATGTTGTCCCTCAACAAATTAAATTTGGGCAGGGGCGTGTGAGACATTGGCTTACACAAAAAATGTACAGAAAGTGGAGAAAAGGAAGAAAAGCAGGTTCCTCACACAATTCAAACACACCACATCAGTCACCTAGAGGGGTATAGAAACGGGTTTACCGTTGCAGAAAACAATTGCGTCAGGCGTAACTTCAATGTTGTGGCAATTTCAGATAGCACCGATTTTGTTTTATACAAAAAACAAGGCAATTCATGGCATCGCTATCAGTAATATCGCTCGACATTGGCGATGGACACAAATATTAACAAACCTGTTTGGGTCAGCGCGAAAGAATAGTCGCTCTACACCTCATACCAAACCCATGGCAATTTTCCGCTAACCTAATTCGCATAACGCAGTTGTTGGTGGTCACTACCAAAGCTTCAGCAGCCGTGAATTACAAAGGAAGATCATTTGCCACACAACTTCGCTGTCACAATCAGGGCGCACAGCGGATACAAAAGATTTGGGGGAGACTGGATGACTGATCAGTGCTGCTTCCCTTGACCGCAGCTAGTCGTTGCATCGCGCTTAACATCAGAAAAGATGCCATTTGTTTCTCTGTTGCCATTCGCGCCGAAAGCATTACAACCCCCGCAACACAATCACGTACAACGTGCAGATCGATTTCCGATGCAAGCGCCTTGCACCATCGGACAAGGCCGCTAAACGTTTATCAAAAGCGCCTGCTGCAACACTGCGTCTCACGACGCAACCGCGCGCCGCAAAACGAGTTTTGTCTTTTCCGGTTCACGCAAGTTTGAACGTGACGAGCCGTCGCGTACATGTCGCAGTAAGTGAAGTGCGGCAGAAAACCGAGGTTCACATTCGCTCGCGCCTTGGCATGTCAGTTCCACCCATCCCAGAAACAAGAGAACGGCGTACAGCCTTATGCATGTAGTACGACCGCCTGATTCCCTGCCCTGACAAGAAACGTATCTCTTTGCGGTTCCTCAATTCCACTCTTAATACCGCAAGCTGTCACTTTTACCGTAGACAAAGCACCCTGTTCGCGCTTGTGCAGAACAAAAACTTCAAAATTAGCGCCGCACATTCAAATAGAAGTTACACCTTCAGAAACACGCGACCTTCGTTGGCATAATTTTTGCCATTGTAAGTGTGATGACAAGTTTGATGTTTCAACGTTGTGGTCATCATACTAGTAAAAATAAAGGTATGGATTGTAACACAAATGATAGCATTTTACAATGGAAAGGAATAGACAAACGTCAACCCGTCACGTGGGCATTACGGGTTAATCGCTGATTTTTGTTCATTTTTTTGCATATCGCGGTCAGTTATGTTTACATAAAGTATAAAAGGCCCGAAAGCTTAGTTTCCCATAAACTAACGATCTGAGCTCATGGTGAGTTTTGCAAGCACAGCACTAAAGCCTTTTTCCAAATTTCGTTAATCTACATTATCACCATAAAATGTTTACATGTTAAAATTTTGTGTAGTCGAATACAAACAAATGACTAAAAAGGTGTGACAGACCCCAATGCACGTTTAAGAAAAGTTCGGAAGCCTCTTCTTTTAAGACTAACTCGTTGCGTGCAGTGAGTTGAAATCAAGCACATGCAAAAAAGGCCGAATAACTTTCAAGATTTTTAGTTATAATACTATCAGCCTTGTTCTGGAAGTAGTGAGCCAGAACGTTTTGGCCCCGCTCAGGCGTAGTCAGTTTTCATGAACACAAACCAGCACATCGCTCGGACTAAAACACAAATGCAAATGAGGCGTGACGATCAACACTGCCGTTTAGAAATATTCATATGCACTTGCTCGCGCAGAAATGATGCAAATCTCAACAATTTTTGCTGTTGTCTATCAACGGCAAAGTTGCCGGAGGTCGCAAAAAGTGCAACCATAGTCGCTGCACGCCAAACGCTGCAAGCGACGCTGGAGCTCGAATGCAATGAGGATTCGTTGCCAGTCAACTATGCATGATGCTATCTTTTGAGCAGTTGTAGCTACAGTATTTTTTGAGAATGGGAAACAAAGTTGGAACGACAGTTTGTTTTCCACCATAAGCGGTTGAGCTTTACGACCCACATATGACTAACCTACCCAGAACAATCACACGAGAAATAAATTTCGACTGCGTCGACTGCATTACAACTTTTTCGCATGCGCTCCCTGAAGCGATTGAGGCAAAGTTTAATGCGTATATGTGGCTATATACAGTCGTATAAATTGCAATTGTGCCAAGAAAGCAATAAATATCCTACTTTTTCATGAAAAAACGTTAGATCTTCGAGTGTTTTCACTTATTTCCTGGCATGCCATGTGCAAATACACTCCATGAGCAAGTATAGGTAGTTTCCAAATGTTGTTCAACGAGTGTCTTGCGGGTAAAAAGAATCCTATTTCGTTGTAAAAAGTGCGGGGAGTTCTTATTTGGGAAGTCATATGCTCGTGGCTTTCCTCTGATACGCATCGAGCGAATCAAAGACAAGACTGGAAGAAAACGGCGTAACGGCGTTATTTAGTTGGCGGTAAGAAGGAATCCAATGCAACGTACTATCCTTAATGCAAATATCCTGAAATGATAAGATATTTATCCGAACAAACAACGCAAAGGACGTCTTCTGAAGAACCGCAGAAGTAAAAAATCGACGAGATGGGAGTGTTCTAATTAAGTTTTTGCGGACACAAAACTAGACATAGTGAGCATGTCTTGAACGTATGTACGAAGTGTTAACGACGATTTGACCAAATCTGAAAAGAGCCTATGATATGCCCTGAGGGCGATAGATCACCGGCCTACATGTTGAAATCGAATCGCCAGCTGCTGGTCTGTACTTACATCAGACTTTCAACATTGATTTTTGTCTTCAAGTGGTGAAGTACTAAGTCATGTCTTGTTGATTTTGACGAATGCTACGCAACCTATCGACCAGTTTTGGGACATAACTACAGCGTTAAACTTCGCAGCAGACCCAATAAACATCGCTGCGTCACTTCATTCAACCACTTTTGCGTCATTACAGATTCTATAGCTTGCACACACAAGACATTCAAAAGAGAAGTAAAAGAATCTGCGCAAATGCTCTCCGTGGTCTCTTCGTGTAACGCTCAACCTGGTAACTACTTGAAAAGATTTTGAACACAATGACATACTGTGAATCATACTAAACAAAATTAAAATGCGTGCATATGCCCTGTAAGGACTATGAAAATAAAACAAGTGAAAAAAGATGGGAATCTCATAATTTTTCCCTAGCTTTGGCGCCAACGGTCCCTCACGTGGAACTGGGGTTTGACAGCAGTTATCCATTTCAGAAACAGTAAAGTAAGCAATGGCTGGACGAGAGGATATGGCATGACGCCATTTGACCTCTCTATTTACGTTTTTTAGCTGACATTAACGAGAATGTGTGACTATAGCCGCTTGTTTACGCTTGTTTGCCGCTCAAGAGATAGTTGTATTGATTATATTGATTATATCTGCAACCCAAAAGTGAGTAAAACACTTCTATGAAGGAGTGGAACTCAGACGAAGAACCTGGTACAGCTCCGCATTCCTTGATCTAATGCAGGGTTTTCCAAACTTTCGTGTCAGACGGCCACATAAGATATTACACAACAGTTCGAGGGCCGGACATCCTACGTAATGTGATTATTACAGGATATGTTACATTCTACCAAATCAACAAGCTTTTCGTAAATATACTATTTTTCATTGTTGACAAAATCTCTTGGCGGGCCGGGTGAAATATCTTGCGAGCCGGATTTGACCAGCAGGCCTTAGTTTGGAGACCCTGATCTAATGCAAGGAACGGCTTGCCTGCATCAGAGTGTAAACACAACCCATTCCATACAGCTCCATCAAAGAAATTTGTGCAAAATCAGTTTTTGGTGATTCTACTGCGTCCAATTAAAACGCACAACACGAATTGAAAGGAAACAAAAAATCAAACCTAGAGCCGCACAAAAAGCACTTTCATCCGTTTTAATTTACTGTATTTTGTGACGAAGGAATTCGAAGCAATTCATTTGCTTTTTTGCGTTCACTCAGCGCCGTCTCGGTAAAATATATTTGTGCTTATCCAAACTTTTGTGTACGACTAGACTGTTCCTAACAACGGCTAAGGGCACAACTCTGTGAAACACATCTATCTGACAATCGAACTTTAACTTTACTTAAAATGCGTAACAACGCAACTGTACCTCACTGTGCGCACAAAGTCGTTTCACCAGAGAAAAGCGATGGGTTAACATAGCGCACACTATGATTACCGAAGCTGTTTACATAAACGAGATTTGAATTTCGCAGGACACTCAGTAGTCAACAGACGAATCAACTGCCTGAGCAAGCGAAATTTTTAACAAAGTAACCCGTGCTGCTTTTTAAGGACTTGCACAAATTCAAAATTCTTGATCACAGCAATGTTTTCAAACTTGTATTATACGCTGCACTGCAACTGTGTGGGGAAAAACGCTATAAAAAAGGCGATACACATGCGACAGGCAAAAATTCAAAATTGCATTGCAACTGTGAACCAAATACCCTGTGGAAAATGATGCGGGTTTTAGGAGCAAAGCAGTTTCTACCAGCGTGAACGCTTTTTGCTAAAATTTCCCAATTGTCGAAATAAATTAAATTGTGCATTGTATTTGACCTGTGTTTGTTAATGAAAAAAAAATTGTTAAACCCATTGGACTGTGTTCAGAGTATCAATGATTGGACTATGTTTCAGAGTATCCCTTACTCTAAATTCAATTTCACTACTGTTAAGCCAAATGAAACGATTTTGTATTGTTTTGAAATTTGGGGAAATTGTAGGAATCTGGTTTACAAGTGCAAAAAATTACAAGAATTATATAACAAATAAGATGTTATAATCAAATCGTTCGTTAGACACATCGCTGGCTACCACTTGTTTTTATCCGCATCTGAAACACACGCCTCATTGTATCCTAGCCCGAGACATCTGTTCGTGTTTCAGCTGGAATTTTGTTTCCAGAGGTGCAATTGTCTAAATAAGACGTATTAACAGTCCGCTTGGAATAGCCTAAAGTTGAAAACGATTGCGTTAAAAGCTGAAAACTGTTTGTTTCAGCTACCATTGCGTGCCAGATGCTTAAGTGCATTTGCTTGAACTTTGCATTTAAAATGATGGTTACTGTAGCGTAAGCTAGTCAGAGTTGAACATTATCGAGGGTTTATTTTCTCAAGTAATTTCAGCAAGGGTGCGAACTAATGATTAAAAACTTTTGTTAGTATTGTTAGTAAAGTAGTAGAGTAAATGCTGTTTTTATTGCTTAAGGTGGTTTCTAACAGTATTGATACGTAACACATATCAGTTTCAGCAGTAAGATGCAATCGACTGGATGTGGGTGTCTTCTAAAGTATATGTGAGTTGATTACGTGCAGCAACATAGCAAAAAAGTTTCGCTAAAAGTAGCTGTTGGAATACAGTGATACAGATGTTGTCACCGAGCCAGATATTAGAGGGAATGAAAAATTTAATAGATGACTGATCAAAAAATGAACACGTAATGCAGTCACTTAAATTTTATTGTTACAAAGGAGGAGGTCCCAGTCAAAAATACGTAAAGATGACGATATAGTTAAAAAAGTGAGACACGCTACCATGAGCCTCAAATGTAAAGGTCATAACAGTTTGTTGCTCGATGATGGTTTGGCATAAGCGTTTGATTTTGAGTTTGAATAGTGTTTTCAAATGCATGAAAGCATCTGGTAAAAACACCACAAAAATAAGCCTGGTAGTTTCACACAGTTTCGTAGACTGTTCAAGATCCTGGGAAATTGCTGTAGCCCTCAACATGCATTCACTGCGTTGCAAATTAATAGCGAACCGCACAAAACACGGCGCGCCTTTTGTAATACGCGCTACATTGTCTATTAAGAATACCAATAAAAGCATCACCAGGTAACTCCACCACTATCTACGCATTACAAAAGTGCCCCACGCTAAACAAACCTCAGAAGCTCTCATGCACACAAGGTAAAACTCGTGAAACCTTAAAGCTTGTAGCGCTACAACTTATTCAACTTAAAATTCCATTAATTCGAGTGTTTATCATGTCTTGCCCATCACGTTCGGGTACTGCTTGTAAAAATAGGACACATTTATGTCTTCATAGTAACGCCTGACATCTGGAAACAATATGCTTAAACGTTAATTCTGAAGAGCACCCAGAAAATATTCTGGGTTAGGTCAACTTAAACTGCACCTGAAATTGCGAGAGTTAGTAGCCAGGGCATCAAATTTGTATCAGCTGCATGACGCAATACAGCGCCTTTAATTCAACAGTCTCACCTCATCTTGCACGATATGCAGTAAAAATCTAGCATGGCAGTTGTACGAGCGTACGACATTTGACCATTAGGTGTGAGAAAAAACAGAAGCGTTCATCCGGATTACAAAAAGCAGATCTTGTAAGACGTTGCATTTGGCGACGTAACTGAAAGCGGAGCAAGCCGACGAGGCCGAATCCTGCAAACCATTGCGAACGCCACGCGCCAGACGACAGTAAATAAGCGTGACGGCGAGGATACGCTCTCCCAACATTCAAACCATCTCGCCAACGCGCAAAGCCAGAAGTGAAAGAAGCATCCGCAACTCGCTTGAACCCCAGACAGGCGTTAGCGTGAGAGAATGCGGCAACGTGAAAACACGATCATGTTTCCTACGTCCCTCGCGAATTAACGAGTCAGTCGCGTGGTTTTCGCTTCGCCGCATGCTAGATACTTTGTCAGAAAATTGGCGTATATTACACGTTTGTATTTATTTACCGCGGTGGTAGCCTTCCTCAGTTGCCCAGACCAATTAAATAAATTGCAAACTTTCCATAACCACAGCAAATGCCGCCTCTTGATCAGCTTAAACTACGTGCAGGGATAAATTGCTAACAAAACTTCGGCTTCTGTGTGCACGACGCCATCAGATGATGAATTATAACCAAGGTCGGAATATGCGGAAATGCGCAGGTAGAAATGCATGCAAATGTAACAAAATGCTTAAGTAGCTGGCTGTACCGTAACACATTTCGCTGTTGCTCACAAGAAAAAATTTTAATCCCGAAAGCATTGTGGCACAAAAATCTGTGATCGGCAGTTATAGTGCTGAAACATATACCGCAAAACAAGAAGTTACGCATCAATTACAGCTGTGCACGAAATTCATAAGATATCTGCATAAGCTTAAAACGAACTGATTTTGCCGGGTAAGCTGTATGATATTCAATATTGATAAACCCACAAATATAGCTTGTTTGCCTTTATGAAATGAGGTCGAGCATAACTTCATCAAATGGAGTCGCATCGCAGACATAAAAGAGTCCTGCTACGCGGCATTAGACTCAAGTTTGCTTATCCGCTCCACTGAACTTGCCGCATGCTGCTGATCACGGTAAGATACTAAATACTTTTGCCATATGTTTTGCCAACGCTCCATTCATAACTGTCAGATCCAGCTGAGCCTGGGTTTCAGTATCACTTCAGCTTGTAAAACTGCAAAAACCAACCAAAGTACTAGCGGGGTTTGTAATTAAAACATCAGCTATCAGCTTATAATCATTTTGGGTTTGAAGAACGTAGCTGCTCCTAAACAGCGCAAGCAGTTTACTTATCAAAAAATTATTAACCGCCGTGTTCGACCGCAAGGCAACATGCTACAAGCTGGTGTGTTAAAAATGGACGAAAATTTTAAACGGACCTAATACCTAATAACTAGCAACATAAGCCTACTCTGACTTTTACTGTGCAAAAAATGCGGGAAACTTGGCTGCTACATCAGCTTCGCCAAAACGGAAACATATCAGGAAAACGCGCCAACTAACGAATAGCGTGTCTGTGTCTGACCAACTAGCCAGCGATGCCGCAGCGTTAACCTACTTCCAAATCTTTAACTAGGTCATGGCGACCTTAGCCTAGACAAGCTAACCGAAAACAAACACACGGGCTCAGCATTCTTCTCGACGTTACAAACATCCGCCCCTGCGTTCACACAGATGTAACATTTAGCTGTCACACCGACTGTTCAGTTCTTCGCAGTCGTTGTGAATACAGATAAAGGCCAAACCAGCGCTTGTTCCGCTCCTCTAACTCAAAGATACAAGAGCCTTAGCTCTTCGCTTTCACCGTGCGGCGCATTCTCCTGAGTTCGATCGCGGCCATTGTGACCAAACAATTCAGGCAATATAATGACCTACTTCTGTTCTGGAGTTCAAGTCGGGACGTTGAGAGCGTTGAACGCACTCTGCGTTCTGCGCCGAGCGGTGCAAGCAACGGGAAGTCGCTGAGCTGGTTTTGACGCTCGGCCACTGCTGAAAAGCCGGGATATTTAATGGCATGGGCTATAGCGTTGGGCACCGTCACTGTCACACTCGTTTCACTTGAGCTTCAGCGCTGCATTTGGAGCTGTTGCAAACATTTCAGACAAAGTTTAATTACTTGATCGTTGAAACCCATACAATTATTTTATTACACTGCAATTGAATTGTATGGAGAAGAGTTGCGCTGCATAACAGACCACCTTTGTTCATGAAATATGCATTATGTTTGGAGAATATAATCATTTTGCAGTTCCCGGATAAGAACTAACCGTTAACCTGATTTTTTTCACTACGATAAAACGAACCTGCCCACACCTGCCTTTAACATAAATGTTGCTTTTGAAACCAAAAAGCAGGTCTTACTAGCGATAAAAATCTAGACCACAAATTTATGCGTTTGTTACCCGTGCTGGCAGGAGTTGCTCTATAAAATTTACACCTGGTTTAATTTATACATCCAAAAAGGGAAATAAACACTATCTTCGCATAAATAATATTCGAAACCTGCACATAAATCAAAAGCCGGTTTAGCCTCTAATTTTCTTATTGCTCAAGTCGCCCAAACTGATTCATATAAACTATAGGCTATTCTCAAATTCCGGATGTAGATTTCACGTTTAAACTATTTTTACCTCGACTCCCCCAAAGATGAAAGCCTTTTGAATCGCGTTGGTAGCGTCTAACGCCACTTTAAAGGTGATATAAGGATAAATTAGTGCAGCCCAACGCATGATAAATTATTATCAAAGTTCGATTACGCGCACTTTTACTATGTCACCGGGAGATGATAAAATGTGTAATCGGAACGATTACATAAAAAACATTAAAAATATCTCGTGATCGCTCAGGTTACACTTTGCAAAGACAAACGTGTTTGAGCTTAAGCCTCACTCGGACGATTTGCTGCTTGATCCTATTGAATATGTGGTAACCATGGACAGAAACAACTGAATGAAATGAAGGTTTTACTATTTTAAAGCAAATGATCTCAGTCATGGGCGTCGGAAGGGGGGCAGGGGATCTTGACCCCCCATGGATTTTGAAAATTTCAGCAAAAAAGGTTGTTTTTTAAATTTCGAGGGTTAAAAACCAAATTTCACCATTTTTGGCTCCCCCCTGTAAAAAATCCTTCCGACGCCCATGATCCCAGGTAACGCCCGCAATCATTTGCCAGATACTAAGCCGCTATTTCACCGTCCTTTTTGAAGTAAGAAATAGCTTTTAAGTTAGCACAACCATGCAGTATACAAGCAGTTCTAAAACAATTTGTGTTTGGGAGTTTGCAAGGTTCCAAAACTTTTGGCGACGTAGTTCGTTATGACCATCGTATTTTCCATGCTCATCTGGTTACGGCATTAAAGTTTTTCCTTACAGGGACAGGAGTCTTGTACTGGGTTAAGTTGTGCGGGACATGTTTGTTACTTTTATCACTTTAACAAAACTGTGCAATATTTTCCTGTCATACAAATTTTTTGCTTCCCAATTTATGTCTGGAGCATTCGTAAACAGAGAAAATCGTAAAAGATGATGGTGCAGCTGTTAGTTATGATGGAAGGCAGTTGCAACATTCTGGTAGGACCCCAACAAATCCATAGAAATTTGTAAGAAAGCAATTTTTTTATTTAAAACTTTTGTTAAGATTATGAAATGTTATGCATGCGATCAAAATCAATCAACAACCAAACGAATCGAAAACAATTTGTAAGAGCTTCCTCACTTCAATGATCAAATGTTTAGAAGTGGTCGATGTTATTTGATAATAATCGGTGCTTGATGATGATAATGCTGCTGTAAATATTTCTGGCCAGATATGGAAAAAGGGTCGAATAATATAAGTCAGGCTCAACCTCAGGAGCCAACGAAAAATGATTCCCTGGTAACAGTTTTAAAAAATATGTGAGGCTTCGAGTTTTTTTGAAGATGTGGCGGTTTTAATTCTAATTAAAAATGTTAGCCATTGGCAGTCGACCCTGTGGGACAGAACAAAATCAGACTATCTTAACTTGCCGTGTTGACACTATCCCATAAATACTTTGAATCAAGAAAAGTCCGATCTGCTGGTAATGTTTTTCCATATAGCAGCATCAACCGGAATGTTGTGGGAGCGCGAAATGGACGTTTGTTTGATCAATGTAAATTGCATTACTCTATTATTGGGCAACGCCAACAACCAAGTTCCAATACAACTCGCTACAAAAATCGTAGACATGCTGGAAGACGAACAGATTACATAAAACTGCGAAACCATAACTTGTGAAATCATAGCTTTCATCACCGTTCAGGTGTGAAAAAAATAGCTGAATTAATCTGACTAATTGAAAGCTTTCAATAATGTTAATTGCGAAATCTACTGGCTAGATGTGTTGAACGTGGGCATGGGTTTTTTTTATTTCTACAAACTTGGCTGCTGGCGATGATTTTTAATCTTCCAAAGATAAACGCACGAGACCCGCTACTCGTGCTTCGGGTTGTGCGTCGGCATGAATTAACTTATGCTCAGCAACTCGTGCTAAGTGCTATTTTCCTCTACGGATAGGAAGTTTTTCAAGCAGTTTACCTTCAATACGCTTCATTTTGTTCTGTAGATAGGTTGTATATCTGCCATAAATGTCACTGAATCGTTTTTGCTCCTTTTTTATTCGGAAATATATTTAATTTTATTTGCACAATATCATTACCGTCGAATCGAAGTTTTAATGTTTCGTAACAGCCAACCTACAACCACAGCCAATGTAAGAAAGCAATATGACGTGATTGAGTTTTGTACCAGAGTAAGAGGCACAATACTTTTATAGAAAATGCAGGTATCTTAGAGAGTAAAGCTGTAAATTTGCGCATAGTAAATATTGTCCATACAAGTTTTAACTTTCTTACACCAAGTTATTGTTATTAGTAAAATAAAACTAGTGACTATATCGCCACTACTTTCGTAGCATATACTCCACTAAAGCCTATCGTCTTCCACTGCATAAATATTGTTTGCCAGCCTCAAAGAACTAAAAAGTAGAGTTGCAACTCATGGGAAGCCGAAGCGGGAAGCCGAAGCGCAGGCATCGCGAATTAAATTCGGGAATGAAGCGAAAAACGGGACAGTACCAGTAAGTGAAGCCAGACGTCTGGAACTGCAGCCCTGCATCAACATCGGTTATAACGGTTTTCGAGAACCCAGTTTCAACAGACGACCAACTCAAAAGCACGAAACTCGCGCATGAAGTCGCACTCAACACAGTGGAGGTGAAAAACTGCGCGAAAGCGAATTGATGAATGAAGTCTACGGCCTCTATCGTGAAGATGGTGATACTGCAACTCGTGCAACCGCTGTGACGCCAATGGGGTCAGCAGCAGTGTTGCCAGTGGTAATGGTTTATTAATGCAGTTTTGTGACTCAAATCACGAAGTAACACGAATGCAGCAAGAGGAAAGAAGACAACATCATAGAGCAGAAGCTAACTGCATGTTGATGAGAAAATAAAAAAACACAAAATTTCAGATTTAGTAAACTTATGATTGCGTTATAATGTGTTTGAATCACAAAGGGTTGGCACAAGACCACACTGATCAACTTGTCAGCCAGCCTTCTTGTGAGAACAAAGCAAACTGGCACATTTTTGTGCCAATTTTTTAAAATTTGTAATTAGTGGAGGTGGTTGGCGTAAATATTTTTGGTTGGGCATGTTTGTCAAATTTGGAATATATTTAGCATATTTTTCAACAGCCAATTTTTTGTGATATGCAAAATGTTAAACAAAAATTATGTCTGAAATTTCCAACATTTGGGATTGGAAACACTCATGCAACTCCTCTGGGACCGACTGAGCGTTGTTTTCACAAGAACTCTACTTCCATTACCATTCCCAGGCGAACAAAACAACTTCGATCTACACTTGAACAGCATGATCTGTGAGTCTGAGTCTGAGTGACTGTTACCAACCAACAAATTCCGAATGCTGATTCGACAAGGCTTTAGCAGCCTAGTTTCTGCCTGACTACTGAAGCGCAAGTACCATGTTAGTGCAGTTGGGACGTACGAGGTGCTAAACAAGGCTCAGACTGTCGTTACTTTTGCGTGGAACGGCGTGACCGCAATACTCTAATTCTTAGTATTGAAAGGGAATATGCATATGGTTCGGTTATTCATTCAGAAGAGCACCACGTACTATTCGTATAGCAGTGAGAAAATGCAAAATTATTTGACTAATCTACCAATTTTACAAACGCGATGTTATCTACTAGATTTGGCCAATATGGAATGCTTTGCTATAGCTACTGTAGCAACGAGTATTTGTGTTTTAGGTATCATAGGTTTGTTTAACTGCGTTACCAATTGATTCTTTCGCTCTGCTATGCTACAACAGCTTTCGTTGTGTAGTTGGGATTTGTGCCATCATATAGTGTGAAATCTTTTTATTTAATCATTATTTAGTTCAGACAGGTTAATGCTGAACATTTATTAGTTGTAAAACTTACTCCGTGTTGTTTGTTTATAGTTGTAGCTGTTTTTAAGGTAAATGTTAGGTACCCGGTATGGACCTGTAGGGACCCGATTTCTCTGATTCCAGAGACCAGATGATAATTTTCTCTGATTCTAGGGACCCGATTTTCAATTCTAGGGACCAGAATCGGGTCCCTAAAACACCTTAAAAAACCCTGGTTGTAGAATTGCTGCAATGTATGCTAGGCTGCTTGCAAAAAAAGTGGGAAGGATGTTACGATGGCCAAACGAAATTTTGTAAAGAACCGATAAATAACATATCCATGGTTGACAAAATCAGGTGATGGTACTCAATTACCGCGTTGTAAACTATGCCGAAAAAATCTTGCAAATCGAAAATCGTCCAATGCACAGAAATTCTGTTGAACACAAGCAGTGGGTAAACCCAATGGAGATTACTTGCGCAATTAACTCCGCACCCGTTTCTGAAACTTCAGTGTCTGTATCAGATGAAATCAAACAATGTGGATTTGAAATTGCAGTTCCAGTATGTTGTAACATGAGTGTTAAAGTACGGCTCGATTAGAAAAGACATGACAACACCTCAGCCTTAAAATGTGTTTGTATGAGTGGTCGATTGTGCGGTAAACTTGAGTAAAAACGTGATAATTTCTTTGTGCTTGTTGTCCAGGTGCTTTTTTCAGCGAAAAAATTTTGGGCATATTTTTGTCCTGCTTGGCATATTTTGTCTTTGTGGACTTGGCAACATTCGGTCAATGTGTGGTGCAGTCACCGCAAATGGCAAGTTCAGAATGGAATGAAACCATACGAACGGCATACTACAAGAAACTATATGCCAGTCGCCTGAAGCTGCAGCCTGCGTTAAATCAGTGGTCCCCTTTTTCCAAGTACCCAACTCAACAGTAGTAGTAGCAAAGACGTTGAAAACGAGGGCATAATTATTTACAGAGTAAAATGACCATATAAACTAAACCTGCAACGTCTCCAGCATGCTGCTCTGAAACTGGGTAGTACAGTGATAGTAAATGTCGTAGCTCATTTATGACATTATCTTAACACTCTAGTTTCTTTGTGTTTAAAAACAGAGGGTACAGAGAGCAAAAAATCCGAGACATCCCAAAGATAAACGAAAGTGGAAACTAGGTCGCCAACACCCCCGTCAGAATCTTTTTTTTCAACAGCCGCTGCCAGTCGGCTTAGAAAGGTTATATGCTAAAAATAAAATATGTTTATCAGACAATTGTTTATGTGGCTAAAAACAGTTCTGCATTTTTAGGTACTTTAAGTAAAGCAGTAAAATTTGAAAAAGTCAATTTTTCTGATTGATATATCATTTTGTTAAGGCCTTGGTCTTCTTAATAAATTCTAATGCCTTAATTTCGATGTGTGAATTCATTCCAGCTACTCTGCATAGCCGTTTTTTTGCTATTCCTCATTTTCAAGCATCCGGTTGTCAGCACTGATTCAATTTAGAACCAAAACGTAAACATTTTTCTCTAAAACTGGATTACAAAAAAAGCAATTTCGATACAACAGACTGATGACAGAATACTCGGACAAATCTTGCTGAACTAATACCAGAATACTTGAACAAAGGTCACTGAAAAAAACAAAAACGAAACACTCTTTCAAGTTTTAACACAAGGTTTACGACGTAAAATGAGCTCAAGACGGCTTGCAAATTTCACTTAGTGTAAGTACAGTACGCATGTTGAAAAATTTCGCTTGCAGGCAGTGGGGTAGCCAGCCCAAAATTTTTGGGTGGGGCCAAACAATTTGGGGGGGCCAAAATGTTTGATTTCAGGCGAATAACACCATTTTGTTTGGAAAAACGCCACTCAAAAGGGAAAATGACTATATTTTCTAAACTTTTGTGGGGAGGCATGGCCTCTTTGGCTCCCCCTGGCTACGCCTATGCTTGCAGATACGATCAGAGTAACGCTTTTCCTGAAACTGAGGCATTAAATGCACGCAAGCTGTGTATTATTCAATCTCCTATCCCTAACAACGCTCACACACTTAGACTAGTGCAAAAGAAACTTTTGCATGTAACATGGTTTAATCTGTTAAAAGTATTACATCACTGTGTATCTTACGTTCTTTCGCCTCAGAGGCAGGTTTTACTTATGTAAGCTTGGGTGCAGATACGCAGAGGTGGATATTAGAATTTAGGTGCCCGAGGCAAACTCTCAAAAAGGGGCCACAAAACATCGCACAATTTGTGATATTTCATGTGTACAAGATGTGGTCTTGGAAAAGGGCCCCTTATATTTTGTGCATGTTATACAGAAACTTTATTCGCTGAAAGCTAATTAAAATTTTCGTTTTGTCTGTGAATTTGCTTCTGCGTGAAAGTCCATTTCAGGATGAAATTGTTTGAAGTAGTTTGATTTTAAATTGTTCTTTGTCCAAACATTAAAGTTGTTGAGGAGCCCATTTTGCACATTTGCACATAATTTTGCTTTATTTTAAAAAAACATTACTTGCTTAGAAGCTTCTCAAATGTGGCTGCATAGTGGTTAATAAGCTTTTCAACAAAATAATGCAAAAACGACGTGCGAAACTCTCACACGAGGGTTCCTCTCCCCTGATATGCACCAGACGTGGCCATGGATCTGGAGTGCCGGAGTCGACTCCGGCAGTATTTGCGTTTTTCTTTCGGATCCGGAAACGGAGTCAAAATTTTGTGAAAAACCGGACCCGGATCTGGAGTCACTTTCCAATTTCGGCAGTAGCAGAAGTCTGCATGGTCATTTCTTAAAAAAAAACATGGGTAAATTTTGGTTGGATAGATGATAGCCGGATTCTGAACAGGAGTCGGATTCTCAAATTTGAAAAATTTCCGGATCCGGATCCGGATTCAAAAGTTTAGGAACAGGAGCGGGGTCGGAGTCTAAATAAGTGACTCCGGCCACTTCTGATATGCACCCCTGCAGACACTCTACGAAATTTGCGAGGAATAAGAAATTAATTTCATCTCTGTGAACGCACGTTCTTTACTTTAAACAAATTGTAGGTTGCGCAAAGGACTTCCTGTGCCTACTAGGTTTCATGGTTTGAACCTCGTCGAAACCACTCCAAAAACGCTCAACTGTCTTTAACAAAAACACTCCACAAACGGATATGAAGAATGATGTGGAAGAATGAAACACTTGGTAGTATAGAAAAAAACAGAATTGAATTAAGGTCTGGCCCGACTTGAGGTTATTTAAGATTTTTAGGCAATTTGGCACTAAGGTGTAAACGTTTCAAACTTAAGAAACGTCGATTGCAAATATTTCTTTTCAAAACAAAACGAAAACTGCAAATTACCAACGCTGGAGTATCGGCCATGACTCACTTGGCCTATGCTTTTTTCGGCCTTGAATGGAACTGTTCGTGAGATAATTGAAATCGCGTAACTAAATCTGGTGTTGTCTCCAATAAAGCCTATTCTGCACAAATGATTGTGCACCCTTCGTCAATCGAAGTTGTGTGAATGCATTGGTTTCCGCAAATTGTTGAAAAACAGTCACGCTATACAAGATTTCAGTTTGAAAATTTATGGCTACTTGTATAATGGAGTAATGGTACAAAAACGCAACGATCCCAGTTTGCGATTTCAATTAATCTGAGTTGAGAAGCTTGAATGCAGCGATTATGGTCGTATTGTCACTTTTCCTGTTTCGTTTGATGTGCAAAAGGAAATTTTTAGATACCAAAGGCTTTATCCACAAAATCAAAAATGCATAAAACGTAAAATTAGCTAGCGCCAGAAAAAGATTCTGTACCTTTTACACAATAGGCGAGCGCCCGAAAGATACATTGTTATTTTCTGTTTGTGAGCATCGTAATCATCACAAAGTAGCTTATATCTTGCAAATTGTTAACATTTGCTACACTCCATGACCTACCAAAAAGTGCAGAAGACAAGTGAAAATTGTTGGTATTCAGTTCCCAATAACAAAAGTGGGCATGAACCACCTTTCTAAACAACGCGAATGACATGACTAGCTACACAACAATTTTATCCGGCTTGCAATTTTCTGCAAGGCTGTCAAGTCTGAATCATCGACAATTCTTAAATTAGACGGGTTTGTAGGCGTGAAATTTAATCAGACTGCTACGTTCCCGCCAACTCCACAGGAGCTTCCCCCGCGTTTGACAAGAGGTTATGACCTGATGATAACTGGGGATTTGAACCTATTTGAACGCAGGACAAAAAGAGACTGGCCTACCACTACCGGCTTATTTATAACCTTTACCTGACCTTCTCGCTCACGCTAGTCTACTGTACGGTGAATCAACATGAGCCACTAAATATAAGTGTGGGTTGACAGCAGTCTGCCAGCTGAACGTTTCTCCAGAAGATGTAAATAGGGAATGATGTGAGTACAATCATCGCATCTGTACGGCATACAACCTCACAGGACTGCAAAAAGAAGCAGCCATGCAGGTGCTTGCTCAAATGTGTGAGCTGAAAACTTTTACTAGCGAGACTACTGAAAATCTAAGTAGTAAGATAAAGGAAATACTGTATAATGACTTGACATAAATGCGCCGCCAAACGCAGGTCCACAAATGCTGCATCACCGAAGCGACTTATTCTAAGATTGAAAACTCTGCATGCTAGAGTGTTTCATTGCGGATGCTCTTAGTCTGTAAGTCTATGCTTGCATGTCATCATGCATTTTATCAATTGGCAGACTAGTCCATGAGAGACTTTTTCTGTCCTATAGCATGCCATGGCAACTTGTGAGTTCCCAATCCCATGAGATCCCACGAAACTAGTAATACGAAGTCCATTATGTCATGTGTATGTCTAGTATCTACAAAGCCGTGGTTGAAGCACTCCAAATGCCCCAGTTAGAGGGAGGATACGGTTGTGAGTGGGGCCAATGTAAATTTGGTGACCGTTTTTCAGTTGTCACCTAAAAAAGGGCAGAAAACCTTATTTTAGGTGACCTCGCGTCACTGCGCCATGGCACTAAGTCTAATACTTACTGTGCTGTGAACATGTAATACTGTAATGGCATTCAACTTCAGAATATTCCAGTTATTTGATGTTAAAATTACTTGGGATAGGACAAGGGAGAAATCTCGAGTTAACTGTCCCATGAGAAGCCATTCCCATGTATAAACCGGTGATTTAGCTTCGCTGAAAAGATGGCAGAAATGGGAATGATGAATAAAAAAGATAATTTGTACAACCTGACGAATTCTTGAGAATTGAAAGCGCAAACATAATCGCAGTCTATAAAAATTACGTGTTTTCACCTTTTCTACAATTCCTAACAAGCAAAGTTATGACGGTTTTTATCTACTAAAATCTGTTTTCTTAGGATTGATGGCCAAAGGATTAAAAGTCGTTGGAGAAGAAAATTACTCCAGCTCTTTAAACGTCTTTTTCTAAAAATGCCAGTAGTGTGTGCTCCGTTTTGGCTGTCTAAACAACTTAAACAAAAACGTTTTCTTCGAGCACTGTATGCAGCATTCTTGCCTGAGCACTCCCATCAAATTTTTGCTCTATAAGGAAAGAACCCGATTCCGTAAGGAAACAAAGAAGAATTGGTGTTGTAAACAAAAGCAGACACAAAAGGAAAATTACTGCTTTGACAACGCTGTAGTTCTGTTAGAGGTTGTCCATCGCTGTAAAGAGATATGTTTTTGCTCTCCAAAAAAGCGATGCAGCTTCTTGTCAAAAGAGTGGTAGCGACTAGTTGGGTTAGTAAAAGTATGATGTGTTAGATTTTGGAAAACTGGTGGAAAAACGACCAAAGTCACATTTGCCGAATTTTTTACAAAAGCTTATCACCTGTTATTGTTTCACCAACGTGTGCTTACGAATTCGACGAATGGTGCTGCACATTCGGCGAAAAACTGTTGCACAAATGTTTAATTTCAATTGATTTCGTTACCAGCGTCTACAAACCACCTTCGAGCGGAAAGTTGTCACCGGAGGTTTAGGAAAAGCATTTATTGAAGAAGAATCTTGAGAACTAACGGACTGAAGCAGGTAAAAAAAGAGTGCAGAATCAGACAACGTCCGCTTCAACCAAAGTAGTTTTTCTTTGTATGAGCGGTTTGCGTTCGACCACCACTTGATTATTACGTTCGCAGTCATACAGTAACCTGACAGGTATTAGCGGAAGGCTCCTCACCTTATAACAGACTATGACGTGGACTAAAAATAGATATGAGACTGCATTGAGTGGTTAATAGTTTCCGACCAGGCGCAATGCTCACCAAGGCAAGCCTGATGGAAGGTGACTGGACAGCGAACTGCGATGAACTAAATCGAGTCTCTTCCTTCGCCTTTTGACCTCTGACTCGTTTCCTTCAGGACTGGCGTTTCATCGACATGAGTGTCTGACGCCGCAACGGTACTCTACAGTGTCTTATCCAGTTTTCTTGCTCAGATCATAAATAAAGTAATTTTTGTGCCAAGTAATTCCTATAACGTTTTTTCTTCATTATTTTTTATAATTTGACAATAATGGAGTATACAAAGAGACGAGTACCCAGCAATTTTCATAGGGAGGCAAACAACCACTGACACTCAACATTTGAGCATTTCATGACCACTGTTTTCAAAGCATCATCCATAAAATGTGTAGTTGTCCGGCGTTTTTCCGAACAATCGTAGTCAGATTTAACCAGCAAATAAAAGTTTGTTTCAGCGAGTTGACAAGTTTCTACGGTTGGTTTTTAATGTGCAGTAGTTCATGAAAGATTGTTTTTAATGTAACAGATGAAAGTTGAAACACCTTTAGACTATTCACAGGTCGGACTTCGAGTTCTTGACAAGACTGATTTTTAACTCGCCGGAAAGGTCATGAGAAATCATTCCTGAACACGTTAAGGCTTCACATATTTGTGATTGAACCATCATGATACATATTTAATCATCACAATTGAAAATCGCGAATGATCGCTAGCAAAGAAGAGTTTGAAATTTAATTGCTTCTTAGCACGTTTGAGCTTCAAGGGATATAATACGTATGTCACCGCCATATTCACACACTGAGTTAAATTAATTCATTCATTTTCGTACTACTATTTCCTTTGATAGGGTCGCGGGGCAGCAACCCTAGGACTCGGAATACCATTCCTCGCGGCTTTCAGCAATATCAGATAGTTCTGATGGCTCCACACCAAAACGGGACCAAGCAAGGTGGAGGATGTAATCACTCCAATTGGTCCTTGGTCGACCCTGACCCACTTTCCCGTGGGTGTAACCAGCAGGACTTGCCTCGCCAATCTTTCCTGGTACATCCTGGCCACATGGCCGAAATAACCTAGCGGAGATCCCTCTATTCGGAAGAGAAGTGGCTCAACGTTCAGGAATTTAAGAATTTCACAGCTACAGACTGAGTTTTAGAACTGTAGAAATAAAAAATCTAATAATTGTATATTTGGTGACGGGCTACAGCCGTTACAGCAACTAAGGATAAATTTTATTTTTAGCACACTAGAGTTTTCAGAAGGGAATTTATGCGATAGCCATGAAATGAAGCTTACATCAACATTAGTGGAATACAGCAAGCTGGTGTGCCAGGAACAGCTGAGAAAAGCGTTGCGCTTTGTTTCTACGTTTTTACTTGCGGTTAGTGATTACAAGCGGTTAGATACAAGTTTTCATTTCATAATCACCAACTTCAAACCTTTGCTATATAACCCAAAGAAAGACTTCAGTGCAGATCAACGAAACTGTAAGGAACGTATCCTTCTTCAGTTTTCAGTCGAAGCTGATTGAAGCATTATGGTCTACCAGTTGTCCTGATCATTGAAACGTTGATTATAGTGCAATTGTTAGGAAATTCATACTATAATTGAACTTTATGTAAGGCTTAACCTGAAAATTTAGGTGCAACATTTTGGAATTAGCAATTGCCCTCATTTTCCCTCAGGTTACGTGCCTGTATACAAATGCAATGGCTCATGCGGGACTTGAAATTTGTGTTCATATTTTGTTTTCTCTCTTCAATGGAGAAATAAGAGGATCTGCAAATTCTGCACCACAAAGATTAAGCTACTGATTACTTTATCCATTTGGTATTCTTACAATAGCCTCTGAATAGGATGTACAAGTATAAGATTGGAAATCTAAGTCTTCCAGCTCTTATGTAACGGTCGTTAACCTTCTATGTTTCTGTACTTTATCATCACTGAAAGACCAGTAAAATAGTGCAGTCGCGGGCGGCCGGACCTGCCTTACTTGTGGCATGGTAGCTTTCGCTTTTGAATAATTAAAATTTTGTTATTTTCGCAGCTGATCATTTATTAACTAACAAGGGCGAAACAACTTCAGATAACAGTTATAAGCAGTCAGAACATTTGGAAGCAAAAGCTTGTGTCATCAATAAAATGAAGATGTGATGAAAACCGCCTTGAGAACTCCAAAAGGAACGCTTGTACGTATGTTGCAGTCAGCGTGTAATGCGAAAGCAGTTTGTAGCGTACTCATTATATCACTCACACCTGTAGCAATGCCAGCCAACTAACTGTAGGAGTGCTAACTTACTTTAGCCCTTAAAATTAGTAACCTTCACAAAATATAGCAATGTTTTTAACGCGTTCGGCGCAACCTTGATGTATAGTCGATGAAATACTATCACAGCGATATTGAATTGACCAGGGTACTTTTAGCAATGTCAAACTACATAACATCTTGGAAAATAAGATATTGGAGAAAAAAACATTACATTGTAAATAATTACTTCCGCTAGGTCCATTCATGCCAACACAAAATTTCGTATTAACTTCTGCGTTCTGTTGCAAGCTCAAGTTGTTGGAGGCCCATTGATAAAGATGAACTTCTTGACTTTCGTAAGACGGTCCTGAAACAGTGATTTTGACCGTTGGCAATCTTAGCAATTGGTAAACTCGTTGCTCAAAAAGTCTGGAGACCTCAAGGCACACATGTGCGCGTAGCAATAAAACCTGAAAACGAAACTCTTCGAGTCTTGCTTAAGAATGTCGCAAATAACTTTTACTGCACAGTTTAATACAACGAAAGAAAAAACGAAGACTGACTTTAGATATCTTGAACAATGACTACGACCCCCAAAATTCATGCTGGCGCGTAATTCAAGATGCTTCATGCTCAAAAAGCTCGTTAATTGAAAACAAGCATTTTGTCACATTTGTGTTCCGCACGAGTCTTTTTTACATTCGCAGTAATTTCAAGTAACGGAATGTTGAAGTTCAGAGTGGTTTGGAGATCACAGACATTTCCTTGTATCCAACCTTTTTCAAGAGTTACAGTTTTTGCCGTGTCTTTTGTTAGAACTTGTTTGTATATACGCAATCAAAATGTAGAACTTCCCTCTCTGAGAAAATACCCCAAAGTTATAGCTTTTTCTGGAATAAAGGACAATTCTGTTGCATTCACCAAGTCTACTCGTTTGAGCAAAAGTGAGAAATGCACTTGTAAGCATGAGTTCCAAGACGCGCATGCAACCACCAAATTACGATTACAAAGAGCTATAAGCCAACTTGGTGCAAGTGTCTGTTCACCTCCGAATAAATAGAACCATTACTAAGTGCTGGAATTGCAGAATGCTTTGTCACGAGATTATTTGTCATCAATCTGTTCAATAGCGTTATGAACCCAACAGCTTGATGCGTTTTTTTATGAAAAGTTGACAGGAGTTGGGAAAGTCAACGCATCCAGTCGCAATTTCACGTACCATCCAGTTCAACAAAAAATATATAGACTATTTATGAAATGCTTTATCAAATTCACAAGCTTTTCCTAAAGTAGGTATGATGAAATGCGTTTGATGCAACTTGTGAAAATCTTTAAACTCACTTTGGTGGATTGGTATTTAACGTGTTTAAGAGAAAATAAGGTTACATAGGTTGATTGCCAAGTTGCTACTGTCCTGACTAATTCGGCAATTGCTAGTGATGATATTATAATTTTCAGTTGCATTTAGTCACATTTGAAGAATACACGAGGTTAAATTTCAATTACTGAAATCATTTGC